>Ga0256834_1001643_pt1 | contig 14916 bp, 13 predicted proteins | sample 4281140metaG_FD_190536 | JGI IMG/M metagenome (GOLD analysis project Ga0256834, IMG submission 190536) | Hydrothermal vent microbial communities from East Pacific Rise, Pacific Ocean - 4281-140 | ecosystem: Environmental > Aquatic > Marine > Hydrothermal vents | place: Pacific Ocean: East...
GTGCTACCCCTAGCGGAAAATCGTTTGTTTCTGGTTCAATGGTTTGATGTTCAAAGCGGGCGCTTAAATCGCTTAATCCACTCATCATCGGCTCATATACGGAAGGTGAATTTTGTTGTTGTGGTGTAGAATAATTTCCTGAAAAACCTGTGCCAAAATTTGGTGATTTGAAAGCGCTTATTGTTGCCTCTGCTACGCTTGAAGATGCTTTATATCCTGCATTTTCTAAGCCTAATTTTATAGCACGAATTATGGCGCTTCTTACTGCTCCGCTATCTCTAAATCTTACTTCGGTTTTTGCGGGGTGAACATTTACGTCAACCTCGCTTGGCTCAATTGAAACAAATAGCGCAACTACAGGAAATCTATCTCGAAATAGATAATCGGCAAAGGCGGCTCGGGTTGCGCCTAATAATATTTTATCTCGCACAGCCCGCCCATTAACGAAATAGAATTGGCTTAGGCTGTTCGCTTTGCTGAAAGTTGGTAAACCCGCTAAACCTGCAATGCTCACGCCCTGCCAAGTGAAATCTATTGGCATTGAATTGTTGACAAAATCTGCGCCCATAACTTGCGCCACTCGTGCCGCCAATGCGCCTTTGCCTCTTTGTGACGACCAGTTTTTAGTTGCTCTATCGCTACCCTCTAAAATGAAATGCACATTTGGATTTGCCATTGCTTGGCGTTTTATTACGTCTGTAATTGCGCTATTTTCTGCTCTGTCAGATTTAAGGAATTTTTTGCGGGCGGGGATTGCATCAAATAGGTTTTTGACCTCAACTATTGTGCCAAAATTCATTGAAAATGGTTTCGGATTAATACGCTTGCTTTGGCTGATTGATAGTTTTAACCCTGAATCTGCACCAATGGTTTTTGAGGCAATTATTAACTCTGAAACCGAGCCGATTGATGCCAAAGCTTCACCCCTAAAACCAAGCGATCTAATATCGTCTAAATTGTCTTTGTCTAATTTTGAGGTGGCGTGTCGCTCGATTGATAAAATTAAATCATCTTCATTCATGCCCTTGCCATTGTCCTCAACTCGCAACAAGCTTTTGCCGCCATTTGCGGTAGTGATAGAGATTTTGCTTGCGCCTGCATCAAGTGAATTTTCAATCAACTCTTTTAATGCGCTAGCGGGTCGCTCCACCACTTCACCAGCGGCAATGCGATTGACTAAATCATCTGGTAATACTCTTATGGACATTAAGGCAAAACTCCTTTTAATTAGAGATTGTGTTACTCTAGCAAATAAAGAAAATAAGTGAATTGAAAAAAATTTCATACATGAAACAAGCTCTTATATTAGCCGAGCAATCAGCCGAACTTGGCGAAGTACCAGTTGGGGCAGTGATTGTTTATCAAGATGAGGTGATTGCAAAAGAATATAATAGAATGCGCCAAAGTGGTGATTTAACTAATCATGCTGAAATTTTAGCGATTAAAAAAGCGATGCAATTATTGCAAACTGATAGGCTTAATGAATGTGATTTATATGTAACTTTAGAGCCTTGCACCATGTGTGCGGGCGCTATTTCGTTGGCAAAAATTAGGCGGGTTTATTATGGAGCAGAGGACATAAAGGGCGGTGCGGTGGATAATGGAGTTAGGTTTTTTAATTCAAACACTTGCCACCATGCGCCAGAAGTTATTGCTGGAATTGAGGGTGAAAAATCTGCAAAAATGCTTAGGAAATTCTTTGCTGAGAGACGATAAAATTTTCAACCAGCTTTGAAATATCACGCTTAAATTGCTCTTTATCTTTTTCGCCTTCTTCAAGAATTTCTCTTACTCGCCAATATTCATAAGCGCCAAATTCTTTTACATGTGGGCGCACATATAAATCTGGCGGATAAGCGGCAATATTATGTGCGGTTAATGAGTGCATCATAATTTGGGCTGAGCCTAAAGTTAAATCTATGGTTGAGGGGGTTTCTACGCTGGTTCTATTTCCCGGATCACCGTTTACGTCAATGCCAATGGTTATGTCGGTATTTATTGATGCTGCATCGAGCGGAAGCGGGTTTACTACGCCGCCATCAACCAATAATCTGCCGTCAAATTGTACTGGGCGAAATAATGAGGGTATGGCGATTGAGCCAGCCAAAGCGGGGAAGATTTTGCCTGTGTGAAATACCACCTGATGCCATGATCTAAAATCTGTAGCGATGACAAAAAGCGGGGTTCTTAGGTCTTCAAAATTTTTAGGGAAGTCTTTTGGCAAGAAAGATTCTACTACGCTATACGAATCTAATTGGGTTGAGATGCCGTTTTTGAATAAGTTGCGCAAGTCTTTGATTTGGGTTTTCCAAAGGCGAGAGGTGATTGAGCGCATATTGCCCAATACTTCTATTGAATGTTCACGTAATTCTTTGCCCGTTAAGCCCGCCGCCCAGCCTGCGCCAATTAATGCACCAATGGAAGTGCCAGCAATTACTGAAGGGCGCAGTCCCAATTCGTCCATTGCTTCAACAAATGGAATGTGCATAAGCCCACGGGCAGATCCGCCGCCTAATGCAATACCAATTCTTGGACCTTTAATTGTTGTCACTGTAATTCTCTTTTTAGTTTTTCTTATTATAGCCTAATGGCATTAATTTATTGTTTTGTTTTTATTGCTCGCCAGCCGATGTCTGTGCGACTAAATCCGTCTGACCATTCAATATTTTTGATTGCGTCATATGCGTCTTTTTGTGCTTGCGTAACATTATTTGCAATGGCGGTTACATTTAATACTCGCCCACCATTTGCCAATAATTTGCCTTGCTTAAACTTTGTGCCAGCGTGGAAAATTTCAATATTCTCTGCTTGCGGATTTAGTTTTATCTCTGTGTCTTTTTTATATGAGGCGGGATAGCCCTTTGCCGCCATTACCACTGTTAGTGCGGTCTTTTTGCTCCACTCTAATTTGATATTTGAGATGTCGCCTTTGGCTGATGCTTCTAATAAATCAAGAATATCGCTATTTAGGCGCATCATTAAAACTTGGCATTCTGGATCGCCAAAGCGCACGTTATGTTCGATTAAAAATGGTGCGCCATTCTTTACCATTAGCCCTGCAAATAATACGCCGCTAAATGGAGTGCCTCTATTTGCCATGCCTTTTATGGTTGGCTCAATGATTTCATCTTCAATGCGTTTTAATAGTTTTTCATCAAGTAATGGAGCGGGAGAATATGCGCCCATGCCGCCAGTGTTTGGGCCTTTATCTCCATCGTATGCTCTTTTATGATCTTGGGCGCTAGCTAGAGTGATGAAGTTTTTGCCATCGCTCACCGCAAAAATTGATAACTCTTCGCCTTGTAAAAATTCTTCAATAATCAGCTCTGCGCCAGCCTCACCAAATGCGCCAGAAAAACATTGATTGATTGCTTCTTCGGCTTGTTCAAAATTCTCAGCAATAGTTACGCCTTTACCTGCGGCTAATCCATCGGCTTTTATTACGATTGGGAAATCTCTGGTTGCGGCATAAGCGAGGGCATAATCTGGTTCGTCAAATTTTGCGTAAGCAGCGGTAGGAATTTTCATTTCATCGCATAATTGCTTGGTGAAGTTTTTTGAGCCTTCTAATTGTGCGGCGGCTTTTGAAGGTCCAAATACATTAAACCCTGCATTTTGCAAATCGTCAGCTATGCCTGCAACCAATGGTACTTCAGGGCCGATAATGATTAAATCTATTTTTTCTGCTTGGCAAAATTTAATAACTTTTTGGTGGTCGGTTATTTCAAGATTTATATTATCTGCTATATTTTTAGTGCCGCCATTTCCTGATGCAATGAATAGTTTTTCCAAGCGATTTGATTGGTTTATTTTCCACGCAAGCGCATGTTCGCGCCCGCCAGACCCTATCAATAAAACTCTCATATTCTGCTCCGATATTAAAATCTTGTATTAGTTTTATTTGTTACTACACTTGACTAATTAGTTTTTCAAATGGCAATTGTATTTTATGAGTGAAATAGCAACAAATGTGCATGAATATAGTGTTTCTGAAATTTCGGGAGCGGTAAAAAATTGCGTGGAAGATGCTTTTTCTCATGTAAGGATTCGTGGTGAGGTTGGGCGGTTATCTCGCCCTGCTTCGGGGCATATTTATTTTGATCTTAAAGATGATAAAGCGGTTATTTCAGCAGTATCGTGGAAGGGTGTTGCGTCTCGTTGGAAATTTCAACCTGAGCAGGGTTTAGAGGTTATTGTTACGGGGCGGCTGACCACTTTTCCTGGGCAATCAAAATATCAGATTATTGTTGAAAGCGTAGAGCCTGCGGGCGTTGGCGCTTTAATGGCTTTATTAGAAGAGCGGCGAAAAAAGCTTGCTGCTGAAGGATTATTTGATGAAGGCCATAAAAAAGAATTGCCGTTTTTGCCTAAGACTATTGGGGTGATTACCTCGCCCTCTGGTGCGGTAATTCGTGATATTTTGCATCGGCTTGAAGATAGGTTTCCCACCAATGTAATTGTTTGGCCAGTTCGGGTGCAGGGGGAGACTTGCGCTAAAGAAGTTGCCAATGCGCTTAGGGGATTTAATGCGCTTGAAGCGGGAGGAGAGATTGCTCGTCCTGATTTAATAATTGTTGCCCGTGGTGGTGGATCGGTTGAAGATCTTTGGGGCTTTAATGAAGAAGACGTTGTTCGGGCGGTTGCAAATAGCGATATTCCAATAATTTCGGCGATTGGGCATGAAACCGATACAACGTTGATTGATTATGTTGCAGATAAACGAGCGCCTACGCCAACGGGGGCGGCGGAAATTGCTGTGCCTGTTAGAATTGATCTGGTCGCATATGTTGTAGATTTGGGCGGGCGAGCAAGAAATGGGGTTTCTCGCCAGTTGTCAAATTCTAAAGATAGAGTGCGTGGCGCATCGGCTGGTCTGCCTCGCCCTAGTGATTTGTTGATGGTTGCACGGCAACGCCTTGATTTTGCTTTGGAGAAATTATCATCTTCTTTACATAAATCAAAAGATAAAAAAGCGCTTATTCTTAGTCAAACCTCTGCTCGCCTGATTAATCCCAAGGCTTTGGTCAATATTGCTATTCAGCGAGTTAATGGTTTGAGTGAAAGGCTGGTGGCAGGATTGCGATCAATAAAACAACAAAAGGCTTTGATGTTGGCTAGAAGGACTTCTCGGCTGTCTATTTTTTCTCTTGTTCAGCAAAAGAATGAGTTAAGAGAGAAGCTGGCTAGAGTGGGTTTAGCAATGCCTGTTGCTTTTTCTCGTTTGATAAAAGAAAAAAATCAAATGCTTATTTCCTTGAATAAATTGCTTGAAAATATGAGTCATAAATCTGTTTTACAGCGTGGTTTTACGCTTATTACTGATGCTAAAGATAATTTAGTTAGAAATGGTGCTGGGCTAAAAGCGGGTGATAGGCTTAATATTTCATTTGCTGATGTTAAAAAAGCGGTTATTGTTGAAGGTGAGCAAAAGGCATCTATAAAAAAGCCTGTAGTTAGAAAAGTAAAACAGCAAAATGATAATCAATCTAGTTTGTTTTAAGTTGGTGAGTGATATTTATGAATGATTTTATGCAAAGATATGGCAAGGTTGAGGCAAAGCTTTTATATGCTGATGCCGATTTCTCGATAATAAAACCTGGTGCATTTGTTCATTGTGCTATTACTAAGAAGTCAATTGCGCTTGATGAGTTGAAATATTGGAATGTTGATCGTCAGGAAGCTTATGCTGATGTTGATGCGGCTACGATTGCTTATTTGAAGTATAAATAATTTAAGCGGGTTTATCTCTTATTGCGCCAATTATTATGGCTGATAATAAAGCAAACATTGTGGTTGGTAAATCATAGCCAATCACCATATCGGTTAATCCTGAAATGAAATAAAGAGCGACAAGAATTATTATTATTTCTAGGCGCAAAAAATATAGTTTGTCTTTTTTAGAATATATTGCGCCAATGAGTGGGGCGCAAATGAATAGGAAATAACTCATAATTGCTAAAACTCCGCCCGCCACTGCAAAGTTAAAAAAATCATTGTGGAAGTGAAATTTTTCAACCAATATTATTTCATAATTGGCGGGATTGAGAATTGAATATACTTGCTCGCTCATATTCGCCCAACCATAACCAATCCATGGGTTTTGTGTGAATAATTGCCAGCCAGTTGTATAAAAATCTAAACGGATATTTGCACTTTCATCAGAGGAAATTCCCCCTTCGCTAACTTGGCTAATTACTGAGATAATATTTGCAATCCTGCCTGAATATTCGCCCAATAGAATAAAGGTCAAAATGGCCAATATTATTAAAAATAATATCATAGATAGCTTTACTATTTTGGTTTTTGCTCGGCGATAAGAATAAGAAAAATATAATAATGATAATATTGGCAGGGTAATTAATGTACCTCGAGATTGAGCAAGAATGGTGATGAATATACCAAAAATTGGGGCTAAAAGGAATAGATATTTAAGTGGGGATTTAATTAAGAAAAATCCCATTCCTGCAATAAAACCAAGGGTTGCGCCAACTCTGGCAAAAAGTATTGCACCTGAGAAGAAACCCTCTGCTCTTGCAAAGGAACGGAAATATATATCATAAATTGCTATCCCCAAAGCGATTGTTGCGCCAATAAAGCACAGTGATAAAAGGAGAATGGTGGTTTTTTTACCTGCCTTTTCTTTTGCAATTAGATAAATTGGAATTGCTAAAATAAAAGCTAAGAAGTTAAAAATATAACGTATATCATTTGGTGATTTTGCGGTAATTAATGATGAAATAAAAAACAATAAAAAACCTGCAATAAACATTATTATCATTGGTTGTTTGAATATAGATTTTTTTGCATCTTTTGTGAATATTACTGGCAATGTTAATAAGGTAATTATCAAGGCTATGATGGCGGCAAGAGTGCCAAGAATTGGGGTTGCTAACAGCAAAATTGCAACAAGACTCCACCATGCAATGTTTTTTGCATTAATTAAATTATTTTGCACTTTTACTCACCAAAAATTTATCGAATAAGGTTTTTAATTGTGTGGGTTTATAGAGCATAAAAGCTAGTTTATCAGCCTTGGTTCTGTTTACTTTCCAATTAGTATTTATTCCTTTGAAATGCCAAAATAGACCCTTTGGTGCAGTTTTTGAAATGGTTTTTGGAGCATTTCTTATTTTATGAACTGCTGGGTGAATATTAAGGTTTTTTAGCCAATCTCTGCTTGGATCAAGTGACCATTTATTGGCGTTTAATTTGCTTCTGAAATCTTTTCTTACATGGCGATAAGCATCATGTAAGGGTAAATCTTGTTTTACTTCTGGCTCGGTTATTCCTTCAACCCAAATTCCATTTAATAAAAATAATCCGTCTTTAGATTTTTTTGCCTCGTTAAACACATTGCTATTTTCAATCGGGTCAACAAATTCGTCTATGTCGGCATTTAATATGGCATCGGCTTTTGCGCCAAAGCGGCGAAACATTATTGAAAAACTAGAGAGTTGTAAAAAATTTGCCCAAAAGCGATAAAAGAAAACGGCTTTATCATGTGGGCCATATTTGTGGTTTATTGCAATGACGCAAATATTTTCTATACCTTTTACGCTAGCTAGAGTTTGCTCAATTTCGCTCAACTCATAAATGCTTGAGCCATTATCAAAAAACAAAATGGCGTTGGCATTGTGCATTGTTTGATAATAAGTTGCCCATTCTTTTATCCATGATAATGGGTTGTCTTTATTCATGGTGAATAAAAGGCGAGAATCTTCAAATTGCTCAGACATATTTGGCTGAATATTAACAATAAAAATATTGTCTGCAAAATCTATTTCAATTTGTTTGGTATTTTTTGGTGCATTTTTTAAGGCAATAGTCATGGTTGAGCGTAAAATAAATTGCTCAGAATCTAATATTTCATTTGATGGTAATGCTTTGAATTTTGCTTGCTGCCAATGTTCAAGCAGGTTCATTGGAGGCGGGCAGACTAACAATATTTGCTGTTCATCTTGATGCCAAAAAATATCGTAGATTAATGCTTTGTCTTCAAATCCTTTCCAGAAATTTTTATTTCTAGGGCGACTTGGTGCACGTGGAAGCCTTTTTAATTTACTCTCTTTTGGGAGGTAAATTGAAGAGGATATTGCTTGGTGTATTTTTTTTGAGATTTTTAAACTCATTTTTTATCGTGTTCAGGGTCCATCAAACGGTGCATATGCACAATGAAATAACGCATATGGGCATTGTCTACACTTTGTTGGGCTTTGGTTTTCCATACATCATAGGCGCTGGCATAATTTGGATAAAGACCAACAATATCAACTTCATCAAGATTGTTAAACTCAACTTCTTCAAGGTTAGACAATTCGCCACCAATAACCATGTGTAATAGTTGTTTGTCAGGTTTATTCATTTTTTTCTCCAAATTATTCTTTTGCTTTTGGGCAGCCATATATATTGCGCAATGCTTTGCTTAATATTGGTTTTAGCGATATATCACTCATGGAAGCAAGTGCGCCGTGCCGTATTTCTTTTTTATTAAATTTTGGTCTGCCAACACATACGTCTTCAATATCAATATTGCACTCTTCTAATATTATTGCACTAGCGGCAATGTCCCAATCTTGTGCGCCTCGTCTTGCTAATGCTACATCTAATACTCCAGTTGCTACTTGTACTAAGCGATAAGCAAGTGAGGGTAAAACTGGACCTCTAATATATTCTAAGCCTACGTCTTCTAGCTCTTTATGCACAGCACCTGGAGCAGGAATGATTATACCTTTACCAATACGTGTTTTTTTTATTAGTGGCTCGCCATTGAGAAAAGCCCCACCGCCTTTATACGCCTGATATAATTCATTTCTTGCTGGGGCATAAATTACACCTGCCACTGCTTCACCATTCTCTACGATTGCCAAAGCAATGCTCCAACAATCGTCACCGCGCATAAAAGCACGAGTGCCATCTATCGGATCAACCACAAAAATGCGTTGTTTTTTTAAGCGAGATAAATCGTCGGCGCTTTCTTCGCTAAGCCAACCGTAATCTGGGCGTGCTGCCATTAGGATTTGGAATAATGTTTGATCTACTTTATAATCAGCTTCAGTGACTGGCGAGGAATTATCTTTAGTCCAGCTTTTTATTTCACGGCGAAAATAACTGGCGGCAATGATTCCTGCTGAAACGGCGCTTGAGCGTAATAACTCAAGGTCGCTTTCATATTCGTCTTTTAGCACTAAATCCATAAATAAAAATTCCGCCGTTTATTGCCTCTCTTAATAAATGCAATTGTAAAGCACAAGTAAAACTGTTCGGTTAACAGCCCCTTACACCGAGTCATAACTTGCTAACCCTTTTATAAATCAATGAAATTTTAACCCCGTTTTTTAAGTAGATTGAGAAAGCTATCCTTTAGTTTGGGTTTTAATAAAGAGCAAAAAACAAAAATAGCTCTGAGATAAAATACAGGAAACAAAATTATGGCAAATGAAACAAGGGTGATTGGATCATCAAATGTTTTAATGTTTGGAGCGGCTTATAATTGTGGAGTGAATTATGCGCCAGCTAATGACAATGAAAAAGAAACGAACACAAAAACAGTTACAATACGCAAAAAGCTTGAAAAAAGCGGTGTTGTAATAAAGGTAAAAGTGCCAGTCACTCAATATTATGGAGTGGCAGTAGCTACCATAATTTCTGAAGAGGGCGTTTTATCTAGTGAAATTGAATTAGTTCATGAAGATGAAGAGCTTAACTATAGGGTTTTTAGGGAAGAGGGAAATCTAAATGTTGTTGCTGAATGGCAAAATTGGGGCAAAAAATTGCGCCTCCCTTTGTTCATTCGTGCGGGTGATGATGGCTTGATGCCTTATAGCCAACATGTTGATGGCGTTGAACTTGGTAATTCGAGCGAAAGAAAAAAGACAGTTGGCGAGAGTAATCGCCGCCCACGCTTTCTTAATCGTCGTAAATAGTTAGATTAATATCTCTAAAATCAAAGCTAAACTTAAGGTCAATCCCACATAGTGATTGGCCTTAAAGCGTTTTAGGGCGTTGTTATTGTCATTTGGTTTTAGGGTTTTTATTTGCCAAAATAATATTATAGCGGGTAAAATTAGGGCAAAAAAGAATATGCTTGATGCGCCTGCAACAAAGCCTGCAATTGAGTAAAGGCTAATTGCCGCTAGATAAAATAATGAAATAATAAAATGTGATTTCTCGCCAAAAAGACGAGCGGTAGATTTTACCCCAATCATTACGTCATCTTCTATATCTTGCATTGCATAGATTGTATCATAGCCGATTGTCCACATTATTGCGCCTAAATATAATAGCACTGGGGCAAGACTTAATGAGCCAAAAATTGCAGACCAGCCAATTAATGCGCCCCATGAAAAAGCTAAGCCTAAAAAGAGCTGTGGCCAATATGTTATTCGCTTCATAAATGGATAAATGAGAACTAAAATTAATGAAGAAGCGCCGAGCAAAATTGTGAAAAGATTAAACTGAAGTAGAATTAAAAGCCCAATTAACAGTTGCGCAACTAAGAATGCTAACGCCTTCTTTACGCTAACTTGACCACTTGGAATTGGGCGAGAGCGAGTTCGCTCAACTTTATCATCAATATCTTTATCAACAATATCATTAAATGTGCAACCAGCACCCCGCATTACAACAGCGCCAATAAAAAATAAAACCAGATATAGCCAATTTATAGTAGTCTGATCTTTTGCGATTGTTGCCAAAAAAAGCGAAAAAACGCATGGCCAAAATAATAACCAAATACCAATAGGTCTATCTAGGCGGGCAAGGCGCAAATATGGCTTTGCCCAATTTGGGGCTAAATTATCCACCCAATTATTTTGGCTTGCATCTTTGCTTGCGTTTGTGATTTTTTGGTTTTGATTATTTTGCATATATGCTTATAAAATTATCCTAGCAGTTTATTCAATGATTTTCTTATAAGGTAATATTTATGCCACGAACTAATAAAAATCTTGCTCGAGTATTTGTAACTGAGGTTTTGGCAAAAAATGTCCAAATTGAGTTGGGGCGAGAACAGGCGAATCATTTAATCAATGTATTGCGCAAAAAGTCTGGTGATAATCTGATTCTGTTTAATGGCATTGATGGGGCATGGCTGGCGCAGATTGTTGAGGCGAATAGAAAAAGCGCAACAATTAAATTACTTGAGCATATTGAAAAACAGCCTGAGACGTTTGATCTTTGGTATGGTTTTGCGCCGCTTAAAAAAGCTCGACTTGATTATATGGTGCAAAAGGCTACCGAAATGGGGGTTAGCTCTATGCAGGCGGTTTTTACTCAGCATACGCAGGTGAAAAATATTAAAACTGAGCGTATAAATGCCAATGTGATTGAGGCGGCGCAGCAATGCGAGGTTTTAGCTATACCTAAAATTTTGCCTGAAACTAGCTTGAAAAAATTGCTTGAGAATTGGCAAAAGGAGCATGGCTCTCGTAAATTAATTCTTGCTGATGAGAGTTTGACGGTAACTTCACCACTTCAAACTTTGCCAAAATTGCAGGGTGAGAAAATTGGTCTTTTGATTGGGCCAGAGGGTGGTTTTTCTGAAGAAGAATTATGGTTATTGCATGAAAAACCCTTTGTTGTGCCGATTTCTTTGGGGGCAAGGATTTTGCGGGCTGATACGGCGGCGGTTGCTGCGTTGGCACTTATTCAGGTAACCATCGGTAATTTACGATAAAAGGATTGCATTTATAAATATTAATTCTATTATCGTCTTAATAGCAAAAATTTAGGTCTTTCTCATGCTCTCTAAACTTATAAAATCAAAAGCAGATTTAATTGAAGCTCTTGCCAAAGGCTGCAAGCCAAAAAAAGATTGGCGCATTGGCACTGAGCATGAAAAATTCACTTTTTATCGTAAGGATAATTCGCCTGTTCCTTATGAGGGAGAAAACGGAATTGAAGCGTTGCTTAAGGGGATAATGGCGCTTGAAGATTGGGATCCGCTGCTTGATGAGGGTAAGATTATTGGTCTCAAATGCCCTGATACTGGCGGGGCGATTTCGCTTGAACCCGGAGGGCAATTTGAACTTAGTGGTGCGCCGCTTAAAAATGTGCATCAGACTTGTGCAGAAACTAGTGCGCATTTGAAAATGTTATCAAAAATTGCTGAGCCGATGGGGATTGGGTTTTTGGGCATGGGGGTTACGCCAACTTGGCGTTTAGATGAAATTCCAATGATGCCAAAAAGTCGCTATGGGGTGATGAAGCCTTATATGGAAAAAGTTGGTGATCTTGGTACTTCGATGATGTTTTCTTCCTGCACGGTGCAGGTGAATCTCGATTTTTCTTCTGAAAGTGATATGGTGAAAAAACTGCGAGTTAGTTTGGCATTGCAGCCAATTGTGACCGCTTTATTTGCCAATTCGCCGTTTTTGCATGGTAAGCCAAATGGCTATTTATCTTATCGCTCGCACATTTGGCAGCATACCGATAAAGCCCGCACGGGCATGTTGCCCTTTGTGTTTGAAGATGGCATGAGTTTTGAGAGATATGTTGATTATGCGCTTGATGTGCCAATGTATTTTGTGATGCGGGATAAGAAATATATTAATGTTGCGGGTGAGAGTTTTAGGGATTTTCTAGCAGGGAAATTGCCGCAACTTATGGGCGAAAAGCCAACTATTGCTGATTGGGAAGATCATATTTCAACAATTTTCCCTGAGGTGCGCATGAAACAATTTTTAGAAATGCGAGGTGCAGACGGTGCGCCATGGGCAGAAATTTGCGCACTGCCAGCGCTTTGGGCAGGCATATTATATGACGATAGTGCGCTAGATGCGGCGTGGGATTTGGTGAAAGATTGGAGCGAAGAAGAGCGGCAAAATTTACGTAATGAAGTGCCAAAAACTGCTCTAAATACTGAGTTTCGTGGTGGCAATGTTAGCGATATTGCTCGGCAAATGCTAGATATTTCTAGTGCTGGCTTGGTGACTCGCAACCAATTAAATGGTGAGGGAATGAATGAAGTGCATCACCTTGCCCCGCTTGAATATACGCTAAAGAGCGGCAAGACATTGGCTGAAAGAATGTTAGACCTTTATCACGGCAAGTGGAATGGCGATATAAGCCGAGTATTCACCGATGCGGCTTATTGATGGTTTTTGCAAGTTATGATCTAACTTCACTCGCCCTTCGTGGTTCGACAAGCTCACCATGAGAGCTCAGGGTGAGGTTCATGGTATTTCGATATTGGTGAGGGACTGGGTTTAATTCGGTAACTGTCACCGTAATTTTCACCGTAATTTCACCGTAATTACTTTATTGAAATTTGCAGTCAAAATATTTCGTTATATGAAGAGAAGTTAGACTTATGTTTAAACATCGTTAACCCTAATTGTTTAAGTATTATTAACTATAAACATAGCAGAATTGCTTCGTTTTCTTGGTGTTTGGAGATTCGCTTTGCGATTTTTGGGTTTAATTGCTTTCATTGTTAGTTATTTTGCTGGTTTAGGTTCTTGTGTTGCACATAAAATTAGTGCATTTTGCACTCGCTCAGAATCGCATTTGCCTCACACTGAGCCACACGTCCCACTTCACCCTAAGCCACACGTTCCACTTCACCCTAAGCCACACACTCCGCCTCACCCTGAGCTTGTCGAAGGGGGAAAGCATTCTCACCCGCTTTTTTGTTTCTTCACCCTTCGACAAGCTCAGGGCGAGGTTGGGGGATTCAAGATGATGCGTGGAGGGTCGCCATGCTGAATGCCCTCGCTGTTATGCTGAATGCCCTTGCTGTTATGCTGAACGCTATCCTCATTGTCATTCTGAACGCAGTGAAGAATCTTCAGCTCCAATCTCCAAAGCTCATAAAACGAGGAATCGCAATCCTATTTTTTGCGCTGTTATTTGCGGTTGTTGGTTATGTGCCTAGTGCTAGTGCTGTTTCTATTACAAGTCCTGGTGTGCCAACTTTATACGTTAATGGAGCATGCACTGCCTCTACGCCTAGTCGTTTTAGTGTTAGTGCGACTGTTACATATGTCAATGCTGATTATTATTCTACATACTGGCGAGATAATTATAATGTCTACATGGTAGATGCTAATGATATTATTCTCTACACTTCTTCTGCAGATATAGCTTCATGGCAAGGCAGTAGGGTTGTAGCCTTTTCTTTTGGAACTATTAATTCTCCCACCTCCTTAGGTTTGCTTCGAGTTATAATTACTGAATCTACGGCACCTAACACCAATGAAGCAGTAGGAACAACATTAACCGAAACAGATATCCAATTAGATTTGCCTTTTGATGCTAATGCGTTAGATCCTGATTGTCCCGCTAATACTTCCCCAGTATTCCAAGGTGGCGAAAATACCTCTAGTGTTCTTGAAAATCAAACATATGTAAGAGATATAAACTCTACTGATGATGATGATAGCGAAGGTGATGGCTTGGTCTATTCAATCTCTGGTGGTGCAGATCAGGCTTTATTTGCTGTTGATAGTGTTACTGGCGCCTTATCTTTTTCTTTCCTTCCAGATTATGAAAACCCAAGCGATAATGATACGAATAATATTTATGAAGTGCAGGTGAGTATAGATGACAGCGGAAGAGAATTTTTTGATGGAGCTTATTTGTCGGGTCCAGTTCAAACTAGTGTGAACACATTTTATGTTACAATAATAAATGTATTCGAAACAACCGCTCCCATTATCACAGGAGGTGCAACTGCTGCTTATAATGCTGCTGAAAATCAGATATTCGTTGCTGATATTGCCTCAACTGATGATAATGATGCTGAGGGGGCTGGGCTGGTTTATTCTATCTCTGGTGGTGCTGATCAGGCGTTGTTTAATATTGCTACTTATACTGGTTTGTTGACTTTTAAAGCCCCGCCAGATTTTGAAAATCCTAGTGATATTGGGGCTAATAATATCTATGATGTGCAGGTTGCTGTTTCAGACAGCGCCAGCC
>Ga0256834_1001644_pt1 | contig 14910 bp, 15 predicted proteins | sample 4281140metaG_FD_190536 | JGI IMG/M metagenome (GOLD analysis project Ga0256834, IMG submission 190536) | Hydrothermal vent microbial communities from East Pacific Rise, Pacific Ocean - 4281-140 | ecosystem: Environmental > Aquatic > Marine > Hydrothermal vents | place: Pacific Ocean: East...
CGGCAATCCCAGACTCGGCTTGCTTGAGTATTTTCATTATTTGGCTGTCTGTAAATTGTGATATTTTCATAAAATCTCCTGTCCGTTTAGGGGAATTGAAATTCTACTTTTAAACTCGTTTATTTTTCGGGGGGATTACATTCGCACCCTATTCCTGTGTTTACTTTTTAAAAACCAAAAAAAAACGAGTCCATTTTAAAATGGACTCGTTTTTTTAAAACAGTTCGAAAGGTAAAAATTACTCTTCGATTGCTTTAACCTCAACCGTAATGGAAGCCACAACGTCTGTATGCAATTGAATATCAATTTCATAGGTACCAACGTGACGCAATACACCATCAGGCATACGAACATCACGACGTTCAACTTCAAATCCAGTAGACTTAAGTGCGTCAGCAATATCTTGCGTACCGATAGAGCCGAATAACTTGCCTTCGTCTCCAGCCGTTGCTTCAAGTGTTGCAACTTGACCATTTAAGTTTTCGAAAATACCCTGTGCTACAGCCAATTCAGCTGCGGCAGCTTTTTCAAGCTCAGCGCGAATTTCAGCAAAAGCCGCAATATTTTCTTTTGTTGCTGGCTTTGCTTTACCTTTAGGAATCAAAAAGTTACGAGCATAACCAGATTTAACTGAAACCTGATCGCCTAAAATCCCTAAATTTTGTACTTTTTCAAGCAGAATAACATTCATAGCTTAAACCTCTATAATTCTTCTTTTTTCCATCGGTTTCGAAAATCCATCCAGATATCGACTAAACCGATGGTTGCTAATATCAACATCGTTTGTGGAAATATAAATAACAGGATATACAGTCCAACAAGCCAAACTCTATGCAGTTTTTTAATGGCTACGGTTTGATGTGCAATGGCAATGCCTTGAAACATCAAACCCACAATAACCACTGCGGTTAAGTCTGAAACTAATCCATTACCCTCGCCTAATACCAACCCAAGTATTGCTAAAACAATCGCAACATACGCCGTTGTTTTAGGCAAACGCAATTGATAAAAATCAATTTTAAACTGTCCTGGGTGGTACAACTCGCTTTGCCACCAGCGCCCTATGGTCAAAATAGAGAACCATAATGTAACGGCAAATACCGCTAATAGCATGGTCACCAAATTCATCATTTTAGTCATCAACTCAAGTTGATACTCAACTCCAGAAGCTTCTAAAATAGGCGCTATATGCTGAGTGAACAGTGCTAACCACCATTCACTTGGGTTTGGAATAATGAGATAAAACCCAATTAAACCAAGCCCCGCAACCAACATTGCAAATTGAAGTGCAGCCGCTAATGAGTTAGTTTGCCTTAAAATGACACTCATGACCCAAACAGGAAGCATGTACTCCATAATGGCAAGCGTAGCAGGCCAATAATTACCTGTTAACACCACCGTGAGCAGTACCTGAACCACCGCACCCCAAACAAGGGTTTTAAACCCATCCGTAACCGAAACGCGTAAGGTTACCAAGGCGATAATTGCCCCCACTAACAGTCCAAAGGGGGCAATCCAAACACTCAATGCCGAAAATAAACTAACCGCTATCAGAGCCTGCATAGGCCCTTTCATTGAATAAGTTGCAATTCCTAGCATGGAGTACCTGTTAAATATTTTCGCTTATTCAAACAATTATTTATGTTGATCCGTATACGGCAATAATGCAAGGTAACGCGCACGTTTAATTGCAGTTGCCAATTGACGTTGATACTTAGCGCTTGTTCCTGTAATACGGCTAGGAACAATTTTTCCTGTTTCCGTAATATAAGATCTCAACGTATCTAGGTCTTTATAATCAATCTGTTTCACGCCATCGGCCGTAAAACGACAGAATTTTTTTCTTCCGAATCCTCTAGCCATTTTTAGCTCCTTGTGAACGTGAATCACGACGTTTATCAAACTTTTCATCTTTTTTAGCAAGCATAACAGAAGGCTCTGTTAATGCTGTTTTTTGCTTAACAACCATGCTACGTAAAACCGCATCGTTGTAGTAAAAAGCATTTTCAAGCTCATCAAGTGCTTCTTGACCACACTCAATGTTCATTAAAATATAGTGTGCTTTGTGTACCTTATTGATTAGGTAAGCAAGTTGACGGCGACCCCAGTCTTCTAAACGGTGAATTTCACCACCCGACTGTTCAATAAGGGTGCGGTAACGTTCTAGCATTGCAGGAACCTGTTCAGACTGATCAGGATGCACTAGAAATATAACTTCATAATGACGCATTTATTTCTTCCTTATGGATTATAAAAAGTCTCCTGATGCCAATAAATCCAGCACAGTGAGACAAGGATATTTCAGACCAATGGCCTGAAAGGCGCGAATTATAACTTAACAACACTCCAATTTCAATTACAAAGAATTATTAATACTCGTTAAGGTTGCAACAGGATCATCCGATTGAGTAATTGGCCTACCAATCACAAGAAAACTTGACCCCGCTTCCATTGCTTTTTTAGGGGTCATAATGCGTTTTTGATCATCGTTACGACTGCCTTCTGGTCGAATGCCGGGTGTGACCAAGCAAAAATTAGCATCAAAGGTTTGACGTAATCGCGCAACTTCTTGAGCCGAGCAAACAATACCATCCATTCCAGCCGTCTGAGCCAAGTTTGCTAAGCGCAATACATTTTCTTCAGGCGTACCCTGCAACCCTATTTCATTTAAGTCTGATTGTTCCATACTGGTCAAAACCGTTACCGCGATCAATAAGGGTTTATGTTCGCAATTTGATAAGGCTTCTCGCGCCGCCTCCATCATTTTACGCCCCCCCAGTGCGTGCACATTAACCATCCAAACACCTAATTTTGCTGTAGCTTGAATCGCTTTTGCAACGGTGTTTGGAATGTCGTGATATTTTAAGTCTAAAAAAACATCAAAGCCACGGTCAATCAGCTCTTTAATAAACTCAGGCCCAGAGACCGAAAACAGTTCTTTTCCAACTTTTAACCGACATAAATTTGGGGTTAATTTTTCTACAAACTGTAATGCCGACTGGCGATCTGCATAATCCAATGCGACCAATATCTTAGAAGAATTTTGATTCATCATTTACCTATTTGTCTTTACTAACCAATTGATTAGAGCCCTCTTTTAACATCAAGCGCTCAGTTGATGCTTCCTTTTTTAAATCTAAAACTTGATTGGCTTGCTTCTTATTTAAACGAACCTGCTTACGAAGCTTCCACCTTAACCCACCCATTTTTAATGATAAGACCGATGCACCCAATAAAGCCCCTATGACTAATGTGAAAGCCAAAGTAAGCCCCAAAGGAATGGTTGTTTTAAACACAAACAAATTAAGCTCAACAGGGTTTGGGTTTAAAACGCCCAATACAGCACCCAATAGTAACAGCGTGATAATAATTAAAAAAATGAATAATTTACGCATTAGAAGAATGTCTCTTTATCCTGAAAAGATGAATACCCAAAGGGTTCAAACAATTGATTATAAAATAAGAATAAAAAAAGGGCTACAAAGTAGCCCTTTTTTAGGATTTAAAATATAATTTCAGTCGTTTCTTTCGATTGATCAACCCGCTCTCGCAAAGATTTACCCGGCTTAAAATGCGGTACTTGCTTGTCGGGTAGCTCAACGGTTTCCCCTGTTTTAGGGTTTCGTCCCACTCTCGCTTTACGATAATGAAGGCTAAAACTACCAAAACCACGTATCTCAATGCGTTCGCCTTGAGACAGTGTTTCTATCATAGAATCCACGATTTGATTCACAGCAAGCTCAATATCTTTTTGAGAAAATTGAGTTTGTTTTCTTGCTATGAGTTCAATTATTTCTGACTTTGTCATTTGATCAGACTCTTAATAAATCTCTATAACACAAGAGAATTTTAGCTAGGCTCAAATAAACCTCACTAAAAAGACCAAAATAAGACTTAGCTTAAGTAAATGAAATAACCATTCCGATAATAAGCCAAGCCACTTGCAAAGTAACAACCGTTACCTTATCGCCAGATTACATTTTATCCTTGAAAAGATCACCAAATGTTGATCCCGCCGCAGGCACTTGTGCTTCAGAGTAGCCTTTCATCGCTTCTTGCTCTTCATGCGCTTCTTTTGCTTTCATTGATAAAGAAAGTGAACGGTTTTTACGATCAATATTGGTGACTTTCGCAGAAACTTTATCGCCTTCTTTTAGAACGCTTGATGCATCACGCGTATCTTCTAGCAACTCTGACGCACGAAGGTAGCCTTCTACTTCAGGCGCAAGCTCAATCACAGCACCACGGTTATCAACGGTTTTAACAATACCTTCAACCATGCTGCCTTTTCCGTGGTCTGCAACAAACTGACCGAATGGGTCTTGCTCTAACTGCTTAAGACCTAAAGAGATACGCTCACGATCAGGATCAATCGAAAGAATAACGGTTTCTAGCTCATCGCCTTTCTTAAAGTCACGAATGGCTTCTTCGCCCGTTTGCTTCCAAGAAATATCGGTTAGGTGAACCAAACCATCAATACCACCTTCTAAGCCGATAAAGATACCGAAATCAGTGATTGACTTAATAACACCTTGAATTTTATCGTTTTTAGCATGGATAGCCGAGAAGCTTTCCCATGGATTAACGGCACACTGTTTAATAGACAGTGAAATACGACGACGCTCTTGATCCACGTCTAAAATTTTAACGCGAACTTCTTGACTAAGGTGAACCACTTTAGATGGATGGATGTTACGGTTAGTCCAGTCTAGCTCAGACGTATGAACCAATCCTTCGATCCCTTCTTCAATTTCAATGAAAGCACCGTAATCGGTAATGTTAGCCACTTTACCAGCCACTTCTGCACCCATTGGGTAACGGGCAACCATATCAGACCAAGGATCTTCCTCAAGCTGCTTAAGGCCAAGTGAAACACGGCTACGCTCTTTATCAAACTTAAGAACTTTAACGTCAATTTCATCACCGACATTAACAATTTCAGAAGGATGGTTAACACGACGCCAAGCCATGTCTGTAATATGTAGAAGACCGTCAACACCACCAAGGTCAATGAAAGCACCGTAGTCAGTAAGGTTTTTAACAATCCCTTTAAGAGTAGAGCCTTCTTCCATGTTAGCTAGAATCGCTTCACGCTCTGCTGAGCTTTCAATTTCAATGACGGCACGACGAGAAACAACCACGTTGTTACGCTTACGATCAAGCTTAACAAGTTTCATTTCAATCTCTTTACCTTCAAGGAAACCGAAGTCACGAATAGGACGAATATCCACAAGTGATCCAGGTAAGAAACCACGAACCCCTTCAACATCAACGGTAAGTCCGCCTTTCACTTTACCAGTCACCAGACCAACAACAACTTCGCCTTCTTCCATTGCGGTTTCAAGACGATCCCACGTTTTAGCACGTTTTGCTTTTTCACGTGATAAACGGGTTTCACCCAATCCATCTTCTAATGATTCAAGAAATACTTCAACTTCATCACCTACGGCCACTTCTAAATCGCCATTTGCGTCTAAAAACTGTACTTTAGGGATAGATGATTCAGACTTCATTCCTGCATCGACAAGAACGGTCTCTTTGTCAATACCGATAACGGTACCGATGATTAGAGCGCCTGGGTTAAATTTTTCTTGAAAAGATGCTTCGAATAGTTCAGCGAAAGATAATTCACTCATGGATAAAACTTCCAATTTTTTCTAGCCGTTAAATTTAACTCAGATGGGAGTATCAATTAAACTCACGGGTCAATTAGTTAATGGCTGGCTTCCCAATCGCCAACAAAAGAAAATCCCCGAATGCATTGCAATCGAGGATTTTATAAGAAAATGTAATCTTTTGTACAAACAAGAGAACAGACAAAAACTAAGCAATCAGTACTTTTTCAACCACTAACGAAAGTACCTTTTGACACACTTCATTTATGTCTAAATGCGACGTGTCAATGACGATCGCATCATCCGCAGGCTTTAAAGGCGCTGTCTTACGATTCAGGTCACGTTCATCACGCGCTTCAATGTCTCTTGTTACCTGAGCAATATTAGCACTAACTCCTTGAGATTTCAACTGTTTAACACGCCTTTGTGCTCTAATTTCAGCCGAAGCGGTCAAATAAAGTTTAATTTCTGCATTTGGAAACACCACTGTACCCATATCGCGCCCATCGGCAATTAAGCCTGGCAAGGTTGCAAAGGCTTTTTGCCTAGCCAATAACGCGGCACGCACTTCAGAAATTACGGCAATGGTTGAGGCCACTCCAGCCACATCTTCGGTACGAACCTGAGGGGTGATGTCCTCCCCTTCATAAACGATACTTGTGCCCTCAAATTTCACTGGTAAGGTGTTGGCTAATGCAACCAGTTCGGCAACATCATCCAACGCAAGACCTGCTTTGACTGCACCAAATGCTAAAGCACGATAAATCGCACCGCTGTCCAATAAATGAAACCCTGTATTTTGCACTAAAAATTGTGCTAAGGTTCCTTTGCCTACGCCACTTGTGCCATCAATGGTAATAACTGGAATAGATGTGCTCATTTTTTCTCCCCCCCCCCCTTAATTAAATAACATCAACTTGCATTCCTACTTGATTGATTAGTTCAATAAAAGTAGGAAAAGAGGTGTTTACGTTGGCGCAATCATCAATGATAATTTCAGAAGCCGCATTTAGACCCGCAATGGTCATTGCCATTGAGATACGGTGATCGTGATGACTTTGAATGCCTGTGGTTTGAGGCGTTTGCTTGCCGCCATTGATTACCATTCCACCCTCTGTGGGTGTGGCATCAACGCCCACCGCTTGCAGTGCATCGGCCATCACTTGAATTCGGTCAGACTCTTTAACACGTAACTCCTCAGCACCCGTTAATACCGTTTGCCCTTCAGCGGTTGCGGCCACCACAAACAGAACGGGAAATTCATCAATGGCTAAGGCCACTAAGGCTTCGGGAATATGAATGCCTTTGAGTGGCGCATATTTAACGTGAACATCCGCAACCGGCTCACCACCCACTTCATGAAAGTTTTCAAGCTTAATGTCTGCGCCCATTAATTTAAGAATTTCAATAATACCGACCCGTGTTGGGTTCATGCCAACATGCTCGACCACCAACTCGGATCCTTTAGAAACCGTTGCTGCCGCAATAAAAAAAGCGGCAGAAGAGATGTCTGAAGGTACATCAATGTGACGCGCGGTTAATTCCCCCCCCCCTTTTAGGCTTGCCTTCATTTGCTGATCGCCTAACTTTTCAGATGTCACAGGATAACCAAAGCCATTTAACATGCGTTCCGTGTGGTCACGTGTTGGTGCAGGCTCCAAAGCACTGGTCGTTCCTTCTGCATACAATCCCGCTAACAACACACAGGATTTTACTTGTGCGCTCGCCATTGGTAAAACGTAGTCAATGCCTTTAAGCGAAGCTTGTTCGCCTGTTCCCGTAATTTTTAACGGAGGCATTCCATCCTCAGACGTTTCAATTTGAGCGCCCATTAAACGTAACGGGTCGGTCACGCGTTTCATCGGTCTTTTAGACAAAGAGGCATCGCCAATCAGTTCACAATCAAAATCTTGACCCGCCAATATTCCCGCCATTAAACGCATAGCCGTACCAGAATTTCCCATATCAAGAGGGTTATTTGGTTTTTTAAGCCCTTTTAAACCTACTCCTTTTATGGTGACATTACCCTGCTCTGGCCCTTCAATTTCCACGCCCATCTCTTGAAACGCTTTTAGCGTCGCAAGACTGTCATCGCCTTCCAAAAAACCAGTAACCGTTGTAGTGCCTTTCGCAATCGCACCCAGCATAATGCTTCGGTGTGAAATGGACTTGTCCCCTGGTACACGAATACGCCCCTTAATGGTTCCACCTGGTTGAACTTTAAATTTTACATTTGACATAATTTAATTCTTTCTATTTATTTTTTGATGTGTTTATCTCTGGCTTGCTTTGCGCCTAAAAACAGTTGTTGTAAGCCGTCGCGATCTTGTTTTTCAACCATCTCCGTTAAGTGAGAAAGGGAGGCTTGATACTGCTTTAACCACTTAACAATGGCCGTTGAGTTCTCTACCGAAATATCTCGCCACATGATTGCATCGCTAGACGCAATACGCGTAAAATCCCGAAATCCCCCTGCCGTATAAGGAAATACATTGCCAAGCTCTTGGTGCTCATTGAGCATGTCCACCAACGAAAACGCCAACAGGTGGGGCAAGTGACTGGTTGCTGCAAAAATTTCATCATGCTGTTGTGCCGACATGGATTCAACGTTTGCACCCAATGCGTGCCAAAGCTGCGCAACCAATGCCACCGCATCGGTGTCGGTTTGTTCTGTGGGCGTTAAAATGACTCGATGATCCACAAACAATGCCGCATCCGCCGCATCAACGCCACTTTTCTCTTTTCCTGCAATGGGGTGTCCTGGCACAAAATGAGCAGGAAGCGATCCAAAAGCCGATTGAGCCGCCGCAATCACACTGCTTTTGGCACTGCCCGCGTCGGTAATGATCACGCCCTTTTTTAAATACGGTTGCATTTGTTCCATCAAGTGCTTCATCACTCCCAAGGGAACCGAAAGCATAATAAAATCACTATCTTGCACCGCTTTTTGAAGGTCGGTACTGTACTCATCAATCACACCTAACGCAACGGCTTTTTGAAGGTTTGATTCATTGTGCCCAAAGCCAAAAACAGTTTTAGCCAGTCCTTTCTCTTTAAGCCCTTTAGCAAACGAGCCACCAATAAGACCAACGCCAATGATGGTTATTTTTGACAGCGTTGCAATGGATGCCGCTTTCAGATCATTCATCGATTTAAAACTAACTTTAAGGCATCAATAAAATGCTGATTTTCGACTTGAGTTCCAATGGAAACACGTAAAAACTGTGGTAATTTATAATTAACTAAAGGCCGAACAATCACTCCTTCTTCTAACAGTTTTTGGTTAATTTCAAGCGCATCACTGCCTAAGTAAATGCAAACAAAATTACCCGACGAAGGAATGTAAGAAATATCCAACGCACTCAACCCCTCCGTTAACTGCCGCATACCCTGTTCATTTAATGAGATGCTTTTTGCAAGAAATGATGTGTCTAACAACGCCGTGCAAGCCGCAACTTGCGCCAAAGAATTTACATTAAAAGGATTGCTTAATTTATTGATATATTCAATTATTTCATCACAACCCAATAAATAGCCAATTCTTAACGCCGCCAACCCATAAACCTTAGAGAAGGTTCTCGAAACCAATAAATTAGGATATTGCTTAAGGTAATCACAGCCATCGGGGTAATCGTCATCGACATCAAACGATTTTGCATACTCTAAATACGCTTCATCCAACACAACAATTACTTGCTTAGGCACTTGAGAGATAAAGCTTTCCCACTGCATTTTATTAAACCGCGTACCCGTTGGATTATTGGGGTTTGCAATGTAAATTAATTTTGTTTTTGGCGTAATCGCCGCCAGCATTGCATTTAAATCATGCCCCCAGTCAACCGCAGGCACCTCTATTCCTGTCGCGCCCACCACTTGCGCAGAAATGGGGTACACCGCAAACGCGTATTGCGAATAAATAATTTCATCGCCCTTCCCTGCAAATACACGCGCAACCAACTCTAACAACTCGTTTGAACCGTTACCGATTGCAATTTGAGAGGTCGTAACATCCAACAATTTAGCTAAAATTATTTTAAGCTCAAATGCACTGCCATCTGGATAACGAGAGGTATCTTTTAACGCTTTTTGAACCGCCATAAGCACCTTATGACTAATACCCAAAGGGTTTTCATTAGACGCCAATTTTGAAATATAGTTCAACCCCAACTCTCTTTGCAGCTCACTCACGGGCTTACCCGGAATATAAGGATTAATATCTAAAATTTGAGGTTGAACTTGGTCGCAAAAGCGTTGGGTCGATTTGGTCATGCAGTACTTCTATTGGCTTTCGTTATTTTATTAAAGGGGGGATGAGGGAAAAGAACCCAGTAACTTAAAGAACATGGCTTTCTCTGCCACTTCTTTTAAGGCTTGATTCACATTCTCATCCGACTGGTGGCCTAACACATCAATAAAAAACAGATAGTCCCACGTTTTATCCTCTGACGGACGAGAAATAATACGGGTCATATTAATGTCACGCTGACTAAAGCAGGTCAAAAGCTCCAATAAAGCACCCGAATGATTCTTAATCGAAACCACCATCGCCGTTTTATCTTCGCCACTGCACTGAGTGCTCTCTTTTCCTAAAACCCAAAATTTGGTGGTGTTATCGGCTTGGTCTTCAATATTGGATTCTAAAATTGTCAACCCATACAATTGTGCCGCTTGCTCAGAGGCGATGGCAGCAATGGACGGATCGCTTTGTGCCTGTTTGGCCGCTAGGGCGTTTGAGGCCACCGCCTCCACTTCAACCCAAGGCAGGTTATTTTTAATCCACTGCTCGCATTGACCGAGTGCTTGCGTGTGCGCCACCACTTTTTTAAGGCTTTCAACCGATGACGATTTAGAGAGCAAACAGTGATGAATCGCCAGCTCCACCTCTCCAGAAATTTTTAGCTTGGTTTTAAGCAGAGCGTTTTGAGTCGTTTTTACCACCCCCTCCGAGGAGTTCTCAACAGGCACGATGCCATAATGTGCACCCCCCTTTTCGACCAGTTCAAACACCGATTCAATGGTTGATACCGCAATAGGATGTGCCGACGAGCCAAACTGCTTAATCACGCTTGCATGAGAGTAACTGCCTTCTGGCCCTAAGTAGGCAACCGTTGTCGGTTGCTCTAGCGCCAAACACGCCGACATAATTTCACGAAACAATTTTGCCATCTCTTCGTCAGGCAACAAACTGGTATTACGCGCTTTCACCGCTCTTAATACTTGGGCTTCACGTTCTGGACGATAAAAGACCGCCTCCACCGTACCGCCCTTCGTTTTGATGTCCGCCACTTTTTGAGCGCACTCTGCGCGTTGACCAATCAAATCTTGAATTTGAACGTCAATACGATCAATATCGTTTCGAATTTGTATTAATTGCGCTTGTTCTGTAGTCATTCAACAGCCTGTTTTTATCCAATCATAAAAAAAGAAAGAGAGGGGGGGAGAAATTTTAAGTCACCTTTACGATTCGTTTGCGTGTTGCTCTGCAAAAGCTGTTAAAAACGTAATTAAAGTATCCACACCCTCTTCTGGCATCGCATTATAAATACTCGCACGCATACCACCAAACGCTTTATGCCCTTTTAAACTTAACAGCCCAGCTTTTTGAGAAGCATCTAAAAACACCGCATCCAACGCATCACTTTTTAAGAAAAAGGTAACGTTCATCCATGACCGTTGTTCGGTGGTAATGCTGTTATGGTAAAAAGAGGATTGGTCAATGTAATCATACAATTTTTGAGCTTTACGCTGATTGACTTTGGCAATATTGGCCACGCCGCCCGTTGTTTTTAACCAATCAAACACCAGCCCCGCCAAGTACCAAGAGTAGGTAGCGGGCGTATTAAACATCGACTCATTATCCGCATAGGTTTTCCAGTTCAATAGCGAAGGCGTGATGTCTCGTGCCAAACCAATTAAATCATCACGCACTACCATAATGGCGAGTCCCGCAGGCCCAATATTTTTTTGAGCGCCCGCGTAAATAATGCCGTAACGACTCACATCAATGGGACGAGAAAGAATATCGGACGACATGTCGGCAATCACCGTCTTGCCTTGGGCAAAAATATGCTCCAAATGCGCTTCTTGAAAAGCCAACCCCGTAATCGTTTCATTAGAACAGAGATGAATGTACTTCGCATCGGGACTAAAACGCCACGTCGATGTATCAGAAATTTCAGTTGGGTTGGTTTCCCCCCCCGCTACCACATTCACATTGACATAACGCGCGGCCTCTTTAATCGCTTTGGCAGACCAAACGCCCGTATCAAAGTAATCCACCACATCATCAGGCTGAGTTAAATTCAACGGAATGCCCGCAAATTGCATCGAAGCACCGCCATGTAAAAACAGCACTTTATAGTTATCTGGAATCTCCATTACCTCACGCAAATCTGCTTCAGCAAGATGCGCCACCGACATATACTCTTTGCTTCGGTGGCTCATCTCCATCACAGACATGCCCGTATTATTCCAGTTTAAAAACTCTTTTTCTGCTTTTTGCATGACCGCTTCAGGCAACATTGCTGGTCCAGCACTAAAATTAAACGCTCTTGACATACTAATCTACTTTATCCTCGTTCTCTTTAGGCTCTGAAACCATTTCAGCGGTTGATTCTGTGTCAACAGCCGCATTTTCAACGGCCTCAACCGTAGCGCCCTCTTCCAAAGAATCGTCTTCACCTATAATTTCCTCTTCAATGTCCACCACAGCCAATCCAACCACTTGCTCGCCTTTGGTGACATTAATGAGTTTCACCCCTTGGGTATTACGCCCCACCACCGAAACTTCTGAAATACGCGTTCTCACCAGCGTAGCTTTGTTGGTAATCAAAACCATCTCTTGTTCAGGTACAACCGCAACCGCCGCCACAACATTTCCGTTACGCTCAGAGGTTTTAATTGAGATCACCCCTTGTCCGCCACGGTTAATGGTTGAGTAATCTTCTACTGGCGTACACTTACCAAAACCATTTTCAGTCGCGGTTAAGATAAGCGTATCGGGTTTAGCAACTTGCATACTGATGACTTTAATATCGCCGCTCAGCTTCATACCGCGAACACCACGAGCGGTACGACCCATAACGCGAACATCGCCCTCTTTAAAGCGGATGGCTTTACCGATGTTACTGAACAACATAATCTCTTGTTCGCCATCGGTAAGCGCCGTCCCGACCAGTTCGTCGTCGTCCAATAGATCCACTGCAATAATGCCGTTGGCACGTGGACGCGAGAAGTCTTTTAACTTAACACGCTTCACAATGGCATTGCGTGTTGCCATAAAGACGATACGCTCATCATCAAATTCATTAACGGGCAGCACCGAGGTAATGTGCTCACCATCTTCTAACGGCAACACATTTATAATCGGCTTACCACGACTGCCACGACTGGCTAATGGCAACTGCCATGTTTTTTGCCAATACAGTTTTCCTTTATTGGAGAAGCACAACAACATATCGTGCGTACTCGCCACAAACAGTTGCCCAACTTCATCCTCTTCTTTCATCGCTGTAGCTGACTTACCACGTCCGCCACGTTTTTGTGCTCGGTAATCACTTAATGGCTGAGTTTTAATGTAACCATCTTGCGATAACGTCACAATGCGATCTTCCACCGCAATTAAATCTTCGGCATCCAAATCTTGGTATGAATAATCAATTTCTGTACGACGAGCATCGCCAAACATTTCGACCACTTCGTTTAACTCTTCTTTCACCACTTCGGTTAAACGATCAGGGTTACGCAAAATTTCTAAATACTCGGTGATTCGTACAACCAAGCCTTTATACTCATCCAAAATCTTATCTTGCTCTAATCCCGTTAAACGGTGTAAACGCATTTCAAGAATCGACTGAGCTTGAACCGGAGACAGCTTATAAATTGCGCCGTCTGCACCAAATCCTTCTGGCAAATCTTCTGGGCGAACATCTTTTAGCTCAACGCGTTCTAAAAGATCAATCACCTTACCAACCGGCCAATCTCTTGCCAGCATGCGCTCTTTGGCCACCGCAGGACTAGGAGACGCTTTAATCAGTTCAATCATCTCATCAATGTTATTGAGCGCAATGGCTAACCCTTCTAATGTATGCGCTTTTTCACGTGCTTTACGTAGCTCAAAAACCGTACGGCGTGTAACCACTTCTCGACGGTGTTTAACAAATGCTTCGATAATCTGTTTTAAGTTTAATAGCTTAGGTTGCCCATCAATCAACGCCACCATATTGACGCCAAACGAGGTTTGCATTGCCGTTTGCTTATAGAGGTTATTAATCATCACCTCTGGTACTTCACCACGGCGTAACTCAATAACAACACGCATTCCATCTTTATCCGACTCATCACGAAGTGCCGTGATGCCATCCACTTTTTTCTCTTTAATTAACTCCGCAATGCGTTCAATTAAACGGGCTTTATTCACCTGATAAGGCAGTTCATCTATGATGATTTTAGATTTACCCGAAGCATCCGTTTCAATAGACGTTTTCGCTCTAATTTTGACACTGCCACGGCCTGTTTCATAAGCCGAACGAATGCCCGTTGCACCATTAATAATGCCGTGTGTCGGAAAATCAGGCCCAGGAATATGTTCCATTAATCCATCAAGATCAATCTCTGGATTTTCAATCAATGCCAAACACGCACTAACGGTTTCCGTTAAATTGTGCGGTGGAATATTGGTGGCCATCCCAACCGCGATACCTGACGAGCCATTGATCAGCAAGTTTGGAACGCGCGTTGGTAAGACAACAGGTTCTGATTCAGACCCATCGTAGTTCTCTGCAAAGTTAACGGTCTCTTTATCCAAATCTGCAAGTAAATGGTGGGCAATTTTAGACATTCTAATTTCGGTATAACGCATCGCCGCAGGTGAATCACCATCGACCGACCCAAAGTTACCCTGCCCGTCCACCAACATATAACGCAGTGAAAAAGGCTGTGCCATCCGAACAATCGTGTCATAAACCGCAGTGTCTCCATGCGGGTGATATTTACCGATTACATCCCCGACAATACGGGCAGATTTTTTGTAAGGTTTATTAAAGTCATTGTTTAAAACATTCATCGCATACAAAACACGACGGTGAACAGGCTTTAAGCCATCTCTTACATCAGGTAAAGCTCGACCCACGATAACGCTCATCGCATAACTTAGGTAAGACGCTTCCATTTCATCTTCTAAGGCAATAGGAATAATTTCACGTGCAAATTCAGACATTGATCATCCAGTTCATAGAGTTAAATATTCAAGACCCAAATTATACCCCAAATACATGCCTTAAAGCGACAATAATCA
>Ga0256834_1001645_pt1 | contig 14908 bp, 8 predicted proteins | sample 4281140metaG_FD_190536 | JGI IMG/M metagenome (GOLD analysis project Ga0256834, IMG submission 190536) | Hydrothermal vent microbial communities from East Pacific Rise, Pacific Ocean - 4281-140 | ecosystem: Environmental > Aquatic > Marine > Hydrothermal vents | place: Pacific Ocean: East Pacific...
ACACTGATGACACGGATTTCACAGATTTTCACGGATTTTTTATTTCTTTGAATCTGCGGAATCTGCGGGAGAAATAATTTTATAATAAGAGTTTTATACATAGGAACACTGATGACACGGATTTCATAGATTTTCACGGATTTTTTTATTTTCTGTGAATTTAGTAGATTTTCTTAGAATTGATTTTGAAAGTTAAACAAACAATGTAAAAGGACATAAGACTTTTGTTTCCTTTTGTATCTTTTGTGGTTAATTATATTTATTTTTACCAAATGAACAACGTACCATTAGCAGAGCGAATTAGACCAAAAAAGTTAGAAGATTATATCTCGCAACAACATCTAGTTGGTGAAAAAGGTACGTTAACGCAGCATATTAAAAATGGTATTATACCAAGTTTAATATTTTGGGGTCCACCAGGAATTGGTAAAACTACTTTAGCAAATATTATTGCCAATGAATCCGAAAGGCCTTTTTATGCTTTAAGTGCTATAAATTCTGGTGTAAAAGATATTAGAGAAGTTATTGAGAAAGCAAAAAATTCTGGTGGTTTATTTACTACTAAAAATCCAATATTATTTATTGATGAAATTCATCGGTTTTCAAAATCACAACAAGATTCCTTACTTGGCGCAGTAGAAAAAGGTTGGGTAACTTTAATTGGTGCAACTACCGAAAACCCTAGTTTTGAAGTGATTCCTGCATTGTTATCACGTTGTCAAGTTTATGTGCTGAACGAATTTGATAAAAAGGACTTATTGGCATTATTACATAGAGCATTAAAAGTAGATACTAAATTATCTAAGAAAAAAATAAAATTAAAAGAAACCGATTTATTATTGCAATATTCAGGTGGCGATGCTCGTAAATTGCTAAATATTTTTGAGTTATTAGTAAATTCCGTTAAAGAACCAATTGTGGTTACGAATGATTTAGTGGATAAAAATATTTCTCAAAATTTAGTGCGATATGATAAAACGGGTGAGCAACATTACGATATTATTTCGGCATTTATAAAATCGATTAGAGGATCGGATCCAAATGGAGCAGTTTATTGGTTAGCAAGAATGTTAGTTGGTGGCGAAGATGTAAAATTTATTGCCAGACGTATGTTAATTTTAGCATCTGAAGATATTGGTAATGCAAATCCGACAGCGCTTATTATGGCAAATAATACTTTTCAGGCAGTTTCTATAATTGGAAATCCTGAATCTAGAATTATTTTAAGTCAGTGTGCTATTTATTTAGCAAATTCCGATAAAAGTAATGCGTCATACAAAGCAATTGATGAAGCGATAGCATTAGTAAAACAAACAGGCGACTTGCCAATACCTTTACATTTACGAAATGCACCAACCAAACTAATGAAAGATTTAGGTTATGGCAATGCTTATAAATATGCGCATAATTATGGTGCTAATTTTGCAATACAAGAATTTCTACCAGATGAAATTTCGGAAACTAAATTTTATGAACCTAATAATAATGTTAGAGAAAATAAGTTTAGAGAGATTTTGAGGAAACGTTGGTTGGGTAAATATGGGTATTAGACACGGATTTCACAGATTTTCACTAATTTTTTTTACCATTGTGGGACAATAAAAGCGACTTATTTATTCTTTTTAGGATTTTGTCGCATTTCAAAAACTCTATTTATATAAATTTTATTTTTTCCTTCTCGATAAGTTATTTTTCAATAATGTTCGTAAATCTTTCGGTATTAGTGTTTTAAATGACTAAAATAATCATCAATCGCTCCGATTTCAACAAAATTATAATCTGGATTTTCTAATATTTTAGTTGCATCATAAATTTGTTGCGTGTACTGTTTTGCTTTTTCAAGTCCGTAAATTTCAATATAAAATTTTCTAACTTTTTTTAAGTCTTTAATTGCTCGGTTTGACCAAAATACTGGTTTTATTAGACGTTCCAACTATTAATAATTTTTTGAGTTTCATCTAAATTAGATATTCTTCCTGCTTTAATATTTTCTTCGGATTCTGTAATCAATTTATCTTGTTGTAGTTGTTCTGCATATGCTTTTGCCATTTCATAAAATATTTTCACAAACTTTTCATCACCTTGATTAATATAATCGTGTAGTTCTTGTTTTAATTCTATTGTGCTCATAAATCCTTTATTTTATGAAACAAATATACAAATTTCTTGTATAATTATTTTTTCAGGTTTTTAGTATTATTTTCTAGTTGCTTTAAAAAATCTTTCTCTACTTTAGAAATTTGATTGTTTATTTTTTCTTTAAAAATAGTATATTCTAAATGTGCTTTTTCTAAGGCTTTTTGATGACTAATTTTACCTGAATGCAGCAATATTTCTTTGCCAGTCATTTTCAAAAAAACATCTAACTGTTTTGTCCAATCTTTCATATACATTGGTTTTTTGTCTAATGCTTGTATTTCGGCAATTTCTAAAAATGCGGTTACCATTCTGTTTAAAATATTGAGTTCGTCTGCTTGAAGATAGTTTTTAGCAATTTCGGTTTCTTTTTTTGTAGGTATTTCTCCTTTAAAATTAGTTAGACCTATATTTTCTTTTGAAGCATTTACTCTGTTGTAAACTGTTTCGGCGGCTGTTTCTCCGTGCGAAGCCCAATGCATCTTGTTTTGTATGGTTTTAAAAACAAGAATAGAAGTTTCTAATTTAGCATCATAATCTATACTCGTTGCGTAAATATCTAATACTTTACGCCAAAACACTTTTTCTGAGGAACGAATATCACGAATACGTGCCAATAATTCTTCAAAATAATTTCCGCCACCATTATTTTTTAATATATCATCATTCATTGCAAAACCCTTTATTAAATATTCTTTAATAAGTGCTGTTGCCCACTTTCTGAAATGAATACCTCTTTGTGATTTTACTCGGTAACCTACAGAAATTATGACATCTAAATTATAAAAATTAGTTGGTTTTGTAGAAAAATCGGAATTTCCGATTTTTCTCAAAGTTAATCCTTTTTCAAGTTCTTGTTCTTTATAAACATTAAGAATATGTTCATTAATTGTAGAACGAGATTTTTGAAACAATTCAGCAATTTGTTCTATACTTAACCAAACTGTTTCATTCTCAAATTGCGTTTCTATTTTAACTTTGCCATCTTGGGTTTGGTAAATTAGTATTTGAGAGTTGTTTTTTTGCATAACTATTTTTAAACTAACTTAGGCGAGATAATTATGGATATAGACACGGATTTCACAGATTTACACGAATTTTTTTATAAGTGAACTTATTTTTTAATCACTTTTTTAACTCCAAAATTACCATCTATATCTTCTACTTTTACAAAATATATACCTTGACTTAAATTTGAAATATCTATTTCAGTTTGGTTTTTATTTTCTAGAATTAGTTGGCCTAGTTTTGAATAAAATGAAATTTTAAAAATTGAAGTATCCGATTCAATATTTATTTTCCCTGTAGTTGGATTTGGGTATAAATCAAATTTTAAAATGCGATAATCTTCTATACTTATAGTTGAATTAACAGTTACAATAGCATTACAGGTATTTGTATTACCACATAAATCCGTAACTGTTAAGATAACATTATTATCACCTAAATTTTCGGATGTAAATGTATTTGGATTTACAGATATACTGTCAATACCACAATTATCTGTTGAATTATTATTTATATCATTTGCTGTAATGCTTGCGTTATTTGAAGCATCTAGGTTAATTGTAATATCATTACAATTAGCAATAGGATTTTCAGTATCTATGATTGTAATTAATTGATTTATAAAAAACACGTTATTACTATCATCGAAAATGGAATAGGTTCTTGTAATAATTTCTGGACAAATATTACCATTTGAAACATCACTTGTAAATGTGATTGTTGGTGTGTTTGTACAATTATCGCTAGCATCAGTTATTAATAAAATATCTGGCACAGGTATTTCATCGTTACATTGTACGTTTATTGAAGTAAGATTACTAGCAGTTGGATTTGTCACATCATTTATTTCAATAAGTTGTTCAACAAGTAATGTATTGCCATTGTTGTCTGTTACGGAATAAGTTCTAGTAATTATTTCTGGATTTGTATTGCCATTAGAAGCATCACTTACAAAAATAACAGTAGGTTTAGCAGTACAATTATCACTAATATTTGTAATCACCTGAATGTCAGGACTTGGCATTTCATCAAAACATTCAACAATAATTGGTAGTGGAATATTTGTCGTAGGTGAAAGGTTATCTACAATAGTAACTATAGCATTGCATGAACTACTATTATCTGAACTATCTGTAACAGTTAAGATTACCGAATTTTCGCCTAAATCATTGCATGAAAAATTATTAATATCTAAAGTATAAGAAATTATAGATTGATTGTCAGTAGAACCACCATCTACATTAAAAGCATTAAGTGTTACAATGCCATTATTGTCTAACTCTATAGTTATATCTTGACAAATCGCAATTGGTGATTCTGTATCTATATACGGTACAATTTCAGTTGTTACTGTATTAGTTTCTATTGCAGGATTAAAATCGAAGAAAATATTCGCTTTATTGGTAAAAAAATCTCCAATTGCAACATTATCTTTAGGTTTTATTTTATAGGCAATATACCCATGAGAATTATTATTGTTTGAATGCTCGTCTGGTAAATAAATGTTATCGAAATAAAATGTAATTTCATTGCCATTTATTATTTCTACATGATTATCATGACTTAGACTAACTAATTCTAATGTAGTCCAATCTAATTTATTATCTAATAGATTAGTTACTTTAACGTTTGTAGCACTTGCTGTACCAGTATTTTGAAATCTAATAAGATAATGTAAAAAATCATCTTTTTGAGTAATTGAAATTTCATCACCTTCTAAAACAGTGATATCATTTGGATCATAAGACCCGATAACAATTTGTTCTAAATTAGCAATATTATCTTCTTCAGTTTGATCGCCAATTAGAGGATTAATTGTTGTAGTAAAAGATAAAACATCATCTATATTAGTAATTGGCGGTGGCAACACATTAAAATTTAATGTAATAAATCTTGATTCTAATAAGTTTAAATAATTATAGTTAAAAGTTATTGAATTATTTGTTTGTGACGTTATAGATTCGGTAGCGGTTAAAAAGTTGAGTTTTGTTTCATCAAACTCAAATGTAATGTCACCATCTAACATGGTAAGACCAACATTATTAAATGCAATTATATAACTTGCATCAAAACCTGGTCTTGCATCGGTTATTGGATAAATATCGATATTTAAATCACTTATACCTGTGGTAATTGGTTCTAAACAAAAACTTGCATTTTCTGAATTTCCAATATCATTAAATATAATATTTTGAGATGCAGGATTAAATGAATAATAGTCTGGTAAATAAGGCGAAGCAGTAACAGTATAGTCACCAATATTGGGATTTAATTGATAATAACCATTACGAGTAAAAGTCGCGTATGTGTTTGTATCGCTTTCGGCAATAACCATGATGTTATCTAGTTTAATATCGTTAAAATCATTAGTATTACAGCCGTTAAAGTTGGTGTCCATCTTAATAATTCCATCAATTCTATTTACTTGACCAATATTTTTATACCAAAGGAGTTTAGCAGTGTAAGCAGTTGCTGATAATAAATCAATAAGACCATCATTATTTATGTCATAAGGAAATACAATAGTACTACTATGATCATTTGAAGAAATTATTTGACGTGTATCAAAATTACCAATTCCATCTAAATTTTCGAACCAATACATTTGATTAGATATTGATGAGTTGGCTATAATATCTAGGTCTCCATCATTATCAATATCTGCTGTATTTATAGAGTAGGATCCACCAATTTTTACATTTATATCAATTATCATAGATTCATTAAAATTACTTAAACCATCATTTTTATACCAAATTAATTTATCATCCCATTTAGAAGACGAAATTATATCTTGGTCGCCATCATTATCTAAATCGCTTGCAAAAACATTAGTTACACCATCAATAGTATTTATAATTTGTAAAGGATTAAATCCACCATTACCGTTATTGATTAAAAGTCCAACAGTATCAGTTTGAAATGCTGCTGTGACAATGTCTAATTTTCCATCACCGTTAAAATCAGTTACATCAATATTATTAACTTTATGATTACTGGGTAGCGTTATGTTATTTGCTGTGCTAAAAGTTGCTTGACCATCTAAATTTTCAAACCAAACTACTTTATTAGTATAGAAATAGGTTGTAATAAGATCGATATCGCCATCTAGGTCAATGTCTTTAGCAAAAATAATACCTGCGCCATCTGTACTTATAATTTGTTCTTCGCTAAAATTACCAAGTCCGTCTAAGTTTTCAAACCATCCTATTTTATCATCATTTCTTGAACCAAAAACAATATCTAAATCATTATCACCATCTAAATCTTCAACATAAACTGAACTTGCGGTATCTGCATTTACAGTTAATATTTTTTGGTTACCAAAATTACCTTGATCATCTAAAGCCTTATACCAAGCAATTTTATCATCTCCTCCTGAAGATGTAATTAAATCATCAAACCCATCGTTATCAATATCTGCTAAAAAAACAGAAGATATAGCATCTGCAAAATTATGAGATATTATTTGTTGCTCACCAAAATTTCCATCACCAAGCGTATTTTTATACCATGCAATTTTATCATCTTTTGTAGAAGAAGAAATAATATCTATGGTATTGTTACCATCTATGTCTCCTGCGCAAACCGAATTTGCACCGTTTGCAATATCTGTTATAATATTTTGGTCACCAAAAGAACCTTGTCCATCAATATTTTCATGCCAAGAAACTGTATCATTTATATATGAAGATGATACAATGTCAATATCTCCATCGTTATCTATGTCAGCAGGGAAAATATGATTTGTTTTACTGTCTAATGAAATAATTTGTGGAGTTCCAAAAATATTATTTCCAAAGTTTTCATGCCAATAAATTTTAGAGGTTATTTGAGTTGAATTAAATGAGGTAACAATATCTTGATCACCGTCATTATCAATATCAGTTGTAAAAACATTATTAAACCCATATGCCCAACTTTGAATAACAATAGTTCTTTTTGAACCAAAATTACCTAGACCGTCATCATTCTTATACCAAGCCACTACAGTAGGTTCTTGATTCCAACCTGAAGTTGTAATTAAATCTAAATCTCCGTCATTATCAATATCAGATAGTTCAATATCTGTAAAATGAGCATTATTTGCAATAATTTGTTTTTCTTCAAATAATCCTTCTCCATTTACATTTTCATACCAAACAACTTCTTCAATAAAATTTGAAGATGCTGAAACTACGTCAATATCACCATCATTATCAATATCACCAGCATATACTGAATTTGCACCATTTGTTATTGCAATGAGTTGTTGATTGCCAAAATTACCTAAACCATCAATATTTTCATACCAAGTTATGCTATCAAAATTATTTAATGAACCATTTGCAGATATTAAATCTAAATCATTATCACCATCAATATCGGCTGCAAAAATATCCTGAACATCATGTGCAATTTGAGTGATTACTCTTTGTTGTTCAAAATTACCTAATCCATCATTTTTATACCACGAAATTTTATTATCTCTTTCTGAGGAGGCTACAATATCTAAATCACCATCATTATCAATATCTATGGTTATTGCTTTACTTGGATTGTAAACACCAGTAATACTTGATAAAATAATATTTTCCTCAAACCCAATCTGCCCAAAACTAAATATACTACTTAATATAATACCTAAAATTAATAACTTTTTCATAATTTTTTCTTTTGTAAATTTACTCTTTTCACTTCTTTTAAAACTTCCTTAATTAACTGTTCTTCTGTTGGTAAATATAGTTGATATTTACTTGCAATAATAGTTTTGTTATTTTTTGGTAAGGTTATTTTTACCATTGCATCATTTTTATCGGTACATAATAGAATACCAATAGTTGCATTTTCATTGTTTTGTTTTTCAAATCGGTCATAATAATTAACATACATTTGTAATTGCCCTAAATCTTGGTGTGTTATCTTTTTTGTTTTAATTTCAATGATAACAAAACATTGTAATAATCTGTTATAAAAAACTAAGTCTATAAAAAACTCATCACCGTCTAGATGTATTCTTTTTTGTCTTGCTACAAACGAAAAACCATTACCTAATTCTAAAATAAAATCTTGCAAATGTGTAATTATTGCAGTTTCTAAGTCTTTTTCGTAGTACGCACTTTCTCTTTTTAAACCTAAAAATTCTAAAATCATTGGGTCTTTAATAATTTCTGTAGGGTTTTCGGGTATTTTATCTTGTTGCGCAACGGCTAAAACACTTTCAATATCGTTACTAATTAGTAATCGTTCAAAAAGTTGGCTATTTATTTGCCGTTCTAATTGTCTTGCAGACCAATTATTTTTTTCGGACTCGGCGATGTAAAATGTGCGTTTTTCTTTATTGCTTATTACTATAAGTGACTTGTAATGAGACCAGTAGAATTGCGTCCGCAGTGCGGACACAATTGGAAATGTTTTGTAAAACTGAACATATCTATACAATTGTCTGGATGTAAAACCACTACCCAACAAAGGTTGTAATTCAGCAGAAATTGATTTTATTAAAAACGTACCATAAGTTGCTCTATCTTTACCTTGTTGTTCTTCTTCAAAAATCACTTTACCAATTTGCCAATACATTAGCACTCTTTCTGAATTAACAGAACGAATTGCACGATGTTTAGCATTGCTAACAATCTCTTTTATTTGTGTTAACAGTAGTTTTTGTAATTTCATTATTCCACTTCTTTCTCCGATTTCTTACCTTTCTTAATCTTAATAGTCAACTCATCATTCTTTTCATCTAAATCCATAATGATTGAGTCATTTTCTTTTAATATAGAATTCACAATTTTCTCTGCAAGCGCATCTTCAATATATTTCTGTATTGCACGTTTTAGAGGTCTTGCACCATATTGTTTGTCGAAACCTTTTTCTACGATAAAATCTTTGGCTTTATCGGTTAAAGATAATGAGTAACCTAAATCGGTAATGCGTAGTAATAATTTTTCTAATTCAATATCAATTATTTTATGAATATCTTCTTTTTCCAATGCATTGAAAACAATAACATCATCAATTCTGTTTAAAAATTCAGGAGCAAAACTCTTTTTTAAAGCATTTTCTAAAATACCTTTTGCATGATCATCTGCTTGGTTTTGTTTGGTAGAAGTGCTAAAACCAACACCTTGACCAAAGTCTTTTAATTGTCTAGCACCAATATTAGAAGTCATTATTATAATGGTATTTCTAAAATCAATTTTTCGACCTAAACTATCGGTTATAAAACCGTCGTCTAAAATTTGTAATAACATATTAAAGACATCAGGATGCGCTTTTTCAATCTCATCTAAAAGTACCACCGAATATGGTTTACGTCGCACTTTTTCGGTTAATTGTCCGCCTTCTTCATAACCAACATATCCTGGAGGCGCACCAACTAAACGTGAAATGGCAAATTTCTCCATATATTCACTCATATCAATACGGATTAATGCATCCATATTATCAAAAAGTTCTGCTGCCAATACTTTTGCTAATTGTGTTTTACCAACACCAGTTTGTCCTAAGAAAATAAACGAACCAATTGGTTTGTTGGGATCTTTTAAACCAACTCTATTTCGTTGGATTGCCTTAATTACTTTGGTAACAGCTTCGTCTTGACCAATAACTTTGCCTTTTATTAGGCTTGGTAATTCTGCCAAACGATTAGATTCTGCTTCGGCAACTCTATTTACAGGTATGCCAGTCATCATAGAAACTACTTCGGCAACATTATCTTCGGTTACGGTTTCTCTGTTTAATTTAGATTTTTCTTCCCAAATTTGTTGTTCGTGTTTTAATTCCTTTTCAATACGTTTTTCATCGTCTCTTAATTTTGCAGCTTCTTCGTATTTTTGAGATTTAACAACTTGATTTTTAAGTTCTTTAATGTCTTCCAATTCTTTTTCTAAACTAAGAATTTTTTCAGGAACTATAATATTTGTAATATGAATTCTTGAGCCTGCTTCGTCTAAAGCATCAATCGCTTTGTCTGGTAAAAAACGATCTGTCATGTAACGATTCGTTAATTTTACACATGCTTCAATAGCATCATCGGTATAACTTACATTATGATGATCTTCGTATTTACTTTTAATATTGTTTAATATTTGTATTGTTTCATCAACCGAAGTTGGTTCTACAATCACTTTCTGAAAACGTCTTTCTAAAGCACCATCTTTTTCTATATTTTGACGATATTCATCTAAAGTTGTTGCGCCAATACATTGTATTTCGCCTCTTGCTAAGGCAGGTTTTAACATGTTACTAGCATCTAATGAGCCAGTTGCGCCACCAGCGCCAACAATTGTGTGAATTTCATCTATAAATAAAATGATGTCGTCATTCTTTTCTAACTCATTCATTAGAGCTTTCATTCGCTCTTCAAATTGTCCTCTATATTTTGTGCCAGCAACTAAACTTGCTAAATCTAAAGAAATCACACGTTTGTTAAATAAAATACGGGAAACTTTTCGTTGTACAATTCGTAATGCTAAACCTTCTACAATAGCAGATTTACCAACACCAGGTTCACCAATTAAAATTGGATTATTCTTTTTTCTACGACTTAATATTTGCGAAATACGTTCGATTTCTTTTTTTCTACCAACAACAGGGTCTAATTTATCGTTTATAGCCATAAGCGTTAAATCTCTACCAAAGTTATCTAAAACAGGTGTTTTCGATTTATTCACATTTGCTTGTTTAGGATTTGCTTTTTCAAACGGATTTTTCTTTTCTTCAAAACCGCCTTCATTTGGTGTTTCGAATGTTGGTTTTACAATAATACCATCGTCTAAAAATAATTTTGCAAAAATTGCTTTTACATCATCATAATTTAAATCAAAATTATGCATTAGTTTTGTTGTAGGATCGTTCTCATTTCTTAAAATACATAATAATAAATGCGCTGTATTTACAGCGTCACTTTTATATAATTTTGCTTCTAAAAATGTAGTTTTTAACGCTTTATCTGCTTGTTTTGTCAGGTGCAAACTTTTGGTTTTGTTAGTGTCAAAATTCGAGTTTGTAGGATTTAACGCCTCTATTTTTTTTCTTAAAAAATCTAAATCAATCGATAAAAGATTTAGTATTTCAATTGCTTTCCCTTCACGTTTTCTTAATAAACCTAATACCAAGTGTTCTGTGCCAATAAAATCATGTCCTAAACGCAAAGCTTCTTCTTTACTGTACGCTATTACATCTTTTACTTTCGGCGAAAAATTCTCATCCATAGTTCTTTGTTGTTTAATTGGTAAATTTAGTTAATTTTTTCATTATTAAAAGGGAATGCTGATTTTTTAACAGAGATTAATTGTAATGTTAATTGTTTTTTGATTTTGTATTTCGTTTAAAACGGAATGAATAGCATAAAACAAAGATAATCAGTTAATTAAAATTATTTAAGTTGTTTGAAATTAAAAATAATTCCAATGGAAATTGTTCTAAAAATTGTTAATAAATACTATTAAATAGACTCTTTTTATTTTAGTTGAAAACTCTTATAAGTTGTATCTTGCAAATTCGAATAAAGATTAATAAAAATTAAATTTTATGATTGAAGGAGAAAAAATAATTCCTATTAATATTGAAGATGAAATGAAATCTGCATACATTGATTATTCAATGTCTGTAATTGTTTCCAGAGCATTGCCTGACGTACGTGATGGTTTAAAACCAGTACACAGAAGGGTGCTTTTCGGAATGCATGAATTAGGAATTAAAGCAACTGGAGCACATAAGAAATCCGCTAGAATTGTTGGTGAGGTTTTAGGAAAGTATCATCCGCATGGAGATACATCGGTTTATGATGCAATGGTTCGTATGGCGCAAGATTGGTCTATGCGATATGAAATGGTTGATGGTCAAGGAAATTTTGGTTCGCCAGATGGAGATAGACCAGCAGCAATGCGTTATACTGAGGTTAGAATGAAAAAATTATCGGAAGATATGCTTGCCGATATAGATAAAGATACAGTAGATCATCGTTTAAATTTTGATGATACTTTAGAAGAACCTACAGTTTTACCAACACGTATTCCTGGTTTGTTAGTAAACGGAGCATCTGGTATTGCAGTTGGTATGGCAACAAATATGGCACCTCATAACTTAACAGAAGTTGTAGATGGTACTATTGCTTATATCGAAAATAACGATATTACTATTGATGAGTTAATGCAACATATTAAAGCGCCAGATTTCCCTACTGGTGGAACAATTTATGGTTATGATGGTGTAAAAGATGCATTTCATACTGGTCGTGGAAGAATTGTAATGCGTGCAAAGACTGAATTTGAAGAAATTAACGGTCGTGAATGTATCGTTGTAACGGAATTACCTTATCAAATAAACGGAGCAGATTTACAAGTAAAAATGGCTGCTTTAGTAAATGATAAAAAAATTGATGGTATTGCCGAGATTAAAGACGAAACAAGTCGTTTAGGTAGAAGAATTGTAATTAAATTAAAACGTGATGCAATTCCGAATATCGTTTTAAATAAACTATATAAATATACGTCTTTACAGACTTCGTTTAGTGTAAATAATATTTGTTTAGTAAAAGGAAGACCTGAATTATTAAACTTAAAAGAATTAATTCATTATTTTGTAGAACATCGACATGATGTTGTAGTTAGAAGAACAAAATACTTACTTAAAAAAGCAGAATCAAGAGCACATATTTTAGAAGGATTAATTATTGCATCGGATAATATTGATGAAGTAATTAAAATTATTCGTGCCTCTAAAAATGCAGACGAAGCAAGAGAGAATTTAGAAAAACGTTTTAATTTATCTGAAATTCAAGCAAAAGCGATTGTAGAAATGCGTTTACGTCAATTAACTGGTCTAGAGCAAGACAAGTTAAGAACAGAATATGATGAAATCATGAAAACTATCGATGATTTAAAAGATATTCTTGGAAGTGAAGAAAGAAGAATGACTATAATTAAAGACGAATTATTAGAAGTTCAAGCAAAATATGGTGATGAAAGACGTTCTGTAATTGAATATGCTGGTGGCGATGTAAGTATTGAAGATATGATACCAAACACTAAAGTTGTGGTAACAATTTCTAATGCTGGTTATATAAAACGTACAGATTTATCAGAATATAAAACACAAAATCGTGGTGGTAGAGGTCAAAAAGGAGTTTCTACAAGGTCGGAAGATTTCTTAGAACACTTATTTGTGGCAACCAATCATCAATATATGTTATTCTTTACTAAAAAAGGTAAAGTGTTCTGGATGCGCGTTTACGAAGTGCCAGAAGGTGGAAAAACATCTAAAGGTAGAGCAATTCAGAATTTAATTAATATCGAAAATGACGATATTGTAAAAGCATTTGTCGTTACACAAGATTTAAAAGATGAAGATTACATAAATAATAATTATGTGGTAATGGTTACTAAAAATGGTCAAACTAAAAAGACTGTTTTAGAGCAATATTCTAGACCAAGAACTAATGGTATTAATGCTATTAAGATTAAAGAAGGTGATGAATTGTTAGAAGCAAAATTAACCGATGGTAATAGTCAGATAATGATTGCTGCTAGATCTGGTAAATGTATTCGATTTGAAGAAGCGAAAACAAGACCAATGGGTAGAACTGCCTCTGGAGTTAGAGGTATTCGCTTAAAAACAGATACAGATGAAGTAATAGGTATGATTTCGGTTCATGAAGGTGACGGTTCTGATGTGTTAGTAGTTTCTGAAAATGGTTATGGTAAACGTTCAAGTTTATCAGATTATAGAATCACAAATCGTGGCGGAAAAGGAGTGAAGACTATTAATGTAACCGAAAAAACGGGTCAATTAGTTGCTATTAAAAACGTAACCGATGATGATGATTTAATGATTATTAATAAATCAGGAATTACTATTCGTTTAGCAGTTGCGAGTTTAAGAGTTATGGGTAGAGCAACGCAAGGTGTTAAATTAATTAACTTAAAAGGAAAAGATTCTATTGCAGCAGTCGCTAAGGTAAAACATGAGGAAGAAGAGGAGATAGATGAAGATGTTTTAAACGATGATGAAAATATTGGCACGAATCTTGAAAATAACGATTCGGAAGAATAATAATTAATTAAAATTAACTTAAAATGAAAACTTTAAAAAAACAACTATTATTAATTACGGTACTATTAATTAGTGTTGCATCATTTGCTCAAAAAGCAGAAATGAAAGAAGCAACTAAAGCACTTGCTAAAAATAATTTTTCAGGAGTACTTTCTGCTTTAGCAAAAGTGGAAGGAATGGATTTAGATGATAAGACTAAAGCAAAATTCTTTTTCTTAAAATCAAAAGCATTAAATGGTTCTGGTAAAGTTATGGATGCAGCAAATGTTATTAATGAATTGGTTGCTTTCGAAAAAAAGACTGGTAAAGCAAAGTATACTAAAGAAGTACAACCAATGTTGCAAAAATTAGTTGCAAACCTAAGAGATAAAGGTATTCAAGAATACGATAAAAAGAATTTTAGTTTAGCAAAAAACACCTTAGCGCAAGTTGAAGTGTTGAACCCTTTAGATACAGCATTTTTAAATTATGCAGCATTAGCAGCATACCAAGATAAAGATTTAGACTTAGCATTAAAACATTTCTTAAAATTAGATAAGTTAGGCTATACAGGTGTTGCTACAATTTATTCTGGAATGAATACAGAAACTAAGCAAAGAGAAAATTTTTCAGATGCAAATCAAATGAAATTGATGATGAAATCTAAGTTGTATTCAGATCCAAAAACGGAAGTTTTGAAAACTAAAAGAGGTGATATCATTAAAAATATTGCAAATATTTACATGGA
>Ga0256834_1001646_pt1 | contig 14904 bp, 11 predicted proteins | sample 4281140metaG_FD_190536 | JGI IMG/M metagenome (GOLD analysis project Ga0256834, IMG submission 190536) | Hydrothermal vent microbial communities from East Pacific Rise, Pacific Ocean - 4281-140 | ecosystem: Environmental > Aquatic > Marine > Hydrothermal vents | place: Pacific Ocean: East...
TTATTAAATGTCTCATTTGCTAACTTACCCACTTTAATGGCATTTATAAGCCAGATGATGCTAAAGATAAAGCCTGATATGGCAAGTATTAATTTAATATTATAGGCTTCGTTGCCTGTTTGTTTGATGAGATAAGCTGAAAACCATACCGCACTGTTTACAAAAAACAATTGAGTAAAAACATCGCCAGCTCGGTAAATGACAGTATCAAGAAAGTTCTTGAATTTGTATTTAATATTTTTACTTAAGCCTGTAAATAACCAGTCTGTTGGTGGTTTCATTATTCCATAAGCGCCACTTCTTTGCATGATAATTCCCCCTAGTACAACATTAAGAACAGGGAAAAATCCAAACAATGTAAAGGCAAATATCATCATGACAGGATAAATGCCTAAGATTTTGTGAATCTCGAATTTTTGTAAAAATAAGGGTGTTAATATCAACTGAAAGAATAAGGTAAACATATTGGTAACAGTGTTTATATTTGCAAATACAGCTGTTCTTGTGGATGTTTCTGGAAAATACTCTTTTACAAAATAGCCTTGTAAAGTGTAGAAAATTCCACCTATCAATACTGACATGACAGTCATTAAAGCAATTTGCTGTAATAATTTAGAACTGAAAATAAGTTTCATTCCTTCAATTGGACTACCGCCGATAGGTGCTTCTTTGTTTTCGGTAGATTCATTAGCAAATTCCCTGACTTTATATACTGCAAAAATACATAATAATAAAAAACCAAAGGATACTAACAACAAGTTTATAGTGCCAATTTTATGTACCAAAGCAGCTGTGATTAAACCACCAGTTATTCCACCAGTACTGCCACCTGCGGCAATAACACCAAAGAGTCTTTTGCCTTGTTTTTTGTTGTATACATCGGACATAAAACTCCAAAATACAGAGACTACAAAGACATTGTAAACACTAACAAAAACAAAAAATATTCGAGCAAGCATAACATTGTCGGTACCAAAGTTTTTAAGAATTGCCCACAGTGCCAAAATACAGATGGCAAAAAAACCATAAATTAGTGGGATAAATTGTTTGCGTGAATAAGTGGAAACGATTTTTCCGTAAATGGGCTGAATCAATAGCATTACGATAAAAGTAGCAGAAAATAATAAGTCGTAGTTTTCAGGCCCTGCAGTCACACCCATGACTTCGCGAATAGGCCGTAGGATAAAATAACCAGTGAGTAGGAAATAAAAATAAAGAAAAGACCAAATTAATGATTTCCACTCACCTGGTTTGACTTGAGATTTAAAATAACTAATTATTTTGTTTTCAGACATATTTATAATGTACGCGAGAAGTTATTTGGCATAATAGCACATAAGGAATTGTTTGTGCATGGCTGGCAACTATTTCTATGGGTAAATCAGATTTATCATCTTGCCCCCAAATAAGCACAGGGTCACCTATGTTAATACAATCAATAGCAGTTACATCTATTGCCATCATATCCATTGAGACCCTTCCGACTATTTTTGCTGTTTTATCTTTATGCTTAACTATAGCATGGTTAGTTAAACTCCACGGATAACCATCACCATAGCCAATACCGACAATGGCAATTTCCATGGCTTTTTTACTGATAAATTTATGAGAATAGCCAATGCCTTGATTTTTATCGATGTTTTTAATGGCAATAATATTGGTTTTTAATGTCATTACTGGTTTTAAATTAAACTCTTTTGCACTTTTATGTCTCAGTGGTGATACACCAAATAAAGCTATGCCAACACGGCACCATTCGTCACTTAAGTTTTTATTATTAAGCAATGCTGCGGTGTTTGAAATCGAGCGTTGGTAGGGTTTATTCTGGTGTAAAAATTTAGAGGTTTGTTTTTGTGTTAAATCATTGTTGTCATCAGCAGAAGCAAAATGGCTCATTAACACAATGTCATTAACATTGGGGTGGTTTTCTAAGGCTGTGAGGGCTTGGTTGAACTGTTCTGGGGTAAAGCCTAGGCGGTTCATGCCTGTATCAAGCTTAATCCATGTGTTTATTTTTTTGCTGGGCTTGGCTTGTTTGAGTAAATCCAGTTGCTGTTGTTGGTGAATAACACACTCAAAATTGTTAGCAAGAGCAGTTTGTAGCTCATCTGCATCTAAAAAACCTTCTAGCAAAAGGATTTTGACCTTTTGGTTGTGTTTTCTAATGAGTAAAGCTTCATCAATGGTCGCAACAGCATAACAATCGATTGTTCCTAATGTCTGAACCACTTGTTTGATTCCATGACCATAGGCATCAGCCTTAATAACTAGCACTAATTTGTTTGGTGCTAGTTTTTTTAAAACAGCATAATTGTGTTTTAAGTTATTAAGATTTATTATGGCTGTGGTTCCACGACTCATGGGGTGAACTCTAATTAATGTGTTTGATCAGGTTGTGTTTGTGACTCAATGCCAATATCATTGAGAAAATTTTCAAAACGGGTAAATTCACCCAAAAATGTCAATGGAACCATGCCTGTAGAACCATGTCTGTGCTTGCCTAAAATGATTTCGGCTTTACCTTTGTGCATGGTATCTTCATTGTAAACTTCATCACGATAAATAAAGACAATCAAATCGGCATCTTGCTCAATCGCTCCTGATTCACGTAAATCGGACATGACGGGTCGTTTATTTGGGCGTTGTTCTAATGAACGATTCAACTGTGATAAGGCAATAACTGGTACATCTAATTCTTTGGCAAGTCCTTTGAGCGAGCGCGAAATTTCAGAAATTTCATTAACACGATTCTCAGAACCTTTTATTTGCATTAATTGCAAGTAATCTAAAACGATTAAATCCAAACCATGTTGGCGTTTGAGTCGGCGACAACGCGCGCGAACTTCCATAGGAGAAAGAGCAGGGGTGTCATCAATAAAGATACGTGATTTTGCCATCAGTTGTTGCGATTGCATAACGCGAGGCCAATCATGGTCGCTCAAGTCACCTGTTTTTAACTTGTTCGAATTAATGCGTGAAAGAGATGAAAGCATACGCATAACCAATTGCACGGATGACATTTCCATACTGAAAATTGCGACACTGGCATCGTGTGCAATGGCAGCTTTTTCAACAATATTCATGGCAAATGATGTTTTGCCCATCGCAGGTCGTCCTGCTACAATAATAAGGTCGGATTTTTGTAAGCCATTGGTCTTTTTGTCAAAATCGGTAAAGCCTGTCGGAATGCCTGTCATAGAACCATCGGATTCTGCCATTTCTTCAATGCTTTCTATGGCATCACGTAGTAAGCCTTTAATGTCTTGGAAGCCACTTTTTGTTTTGAGTGTTTGTTCGCGAATGCTAAAAACGTCTTTTTCAGCATTCTCCAGTAAATCATCGCTGTTTCTACCCTCAGGGTTGAAGGCTTGTTCGGTTAAGTTATTACCAATTTGAACTAATTGGCGCAGGACAGATTTTTCACGAACTATTTCTGCATAAGCTTTTATGTTGGCAGCACCAGGAACATTGCTGGCAATTTCTATCAAATAATCCTCGCCACCGGCATCGTCAATGATTTGATGAGTGGACAGCCATTCACCAACGGTAATGACATCACAAGGTTTGGAGTCGATACTTAAAGCTTTAATCGCCTTAAATATAAGAGCGTGATCGTTGCGGTAAAAATCATCTTCACTGATTAAATCCGCAATTTTGTCCCATGCATCTTTAACTAATAACAAGCCACCCAAGACCGAACGTTCGGCATCATCGGATTGTGGAGGAACTTTAAGGTTGTTGATTTTTGGTGACTTTTTTTTGCTGTATTCATTCATGGCGATATTGTAATTAAAGCACTCATTAATTGCTATCTAAATCTTAGCTCCAAGTAATACACCTCGTTTAATGGCGCGTTTAGCATCGAGTTCGCCTGCATATTCAGCGCCACCAATAATATGAGTGGATTGTTTGTCTTTGATCTCTTCAAAAAGACTATTCACTGATACTTGCCCTGCACAAATAATGACATTGTCAACGTTGAGTGTGTGTTGTTCTTGGCTGCCATCTTTCTTCTTAACGCTGATGTGCAAGCCTTGATCATCAATCCTGTCATAACTGCAACCCACCATTGTTTTGACACCACGTTTTTTCAGTGCTAAACGGTGAATCCAGCCAGTAGTTTTGCCTAAATTTTTACCTGGCTTGCTGGTTTTGCGTTGCAGAAGATAAATCTCTCTAGGGCTTGGTGCATGATTGGCTTTAGATATGCCACCTTCGCTTTGGATAGTCATGTCGATTCCCCATTCTTCACAAAAGGCTTTGGCATCAGAATAAATAGCTTCGTTATCTTCGGATAAAAATTCGGCTATATCAAAGCCAATACCGCCAGCACCAATGATGGCAACTGATTTCCCAGCGACTTGTTTTTTAGTAATTAAATCATTATAAATAATAACCTTTTCATGATTTATGCCGTCAATTTTTGGTACGCGAGGAACCACGCCTGTCGCTACGACAACTTCATCAAAAGCCGATAAATCGTTTGCTTTAACTTTAGTGTTGAGTTGTACATTTACATGGTACTTAGCAAATTGTGTTTTGAAATAACGGATAGTATTGAAAAATTCATCCTTGCCAGGGATATTGGCAGCAAGATTGAATTGTCCGCCGAGTTTGTCACTGGCTTCAAATAAAGTAACATTGTGACCGCGTTTGGCTAGGGTTTTTGCACACGCCATACCAGCAGGACCTCCACCAATGACGGCACATGACTTGGCTTGAGTAGTTGCTTTGATTTTATATTCTGTTTCGTAGCACGCAAGTGGGTTGACTAAACAAGTGGCACGTTTATTTTTGAATACATGATCTAAACAGGCCTGATTACAGCCAATACAGGTATTGATTTCGTCAGATTTGTTGTCCATGACTTTTTGCACAAAATTAGCATCTGCTAAAAATGGACGCGCCATTGAAATCATGTCAATTTGACCGCCTGCTAAAATTTGTTCTGCCACTTCTGGGGTATTAATTCGGTTAGTGGTAATCAAAGGAATATTAACATGTGGGCGCATTTTTTCTGTGACCCAGGTGAAAGCACCACGAGGAACACAGGTGGCAATGGTTGGAATACGTGCTTCGTGCCAGCCAATTCCTGTATTAATAATGGTAACGCCCAATTGCTCCAAGTCTTGGGCAAGTGAGACTACTTCGTCCCATGTGCTACCTTGTGAGACCAAATCGAGCATGGATAGGCGAAATATGATAATAAAATCGGTTCCGACAGCCTCTCGTGTGCGTTGTACAATTTCTTTGGCAAAGCGTGTGCGGTTGTCAAAACTATCACCCCAGTTATCTTTGCGATGATTGGTTTTTTTAGCAATAAATTGGTTGATCAGATAACCTTCTGATCCCATTATTTCGACTCCATCATAACCTGCAATCTGTGCGAGTTGTGCGGTATTGACAAAGGCCTTGATTTGTTTGTCAATGTCCTTTGTGGTCATTAACTTAGTTTTGAATGGTGTAATTGGTGACTTTATTCCAGAGGGAGATACGCTAAAGGGATGGTAGCCGTACCTGCCTGTGTGTAAAATTTGCATACAAATTTTGCCACCAGCTTCATGTACTGCATTTGTCACTATTTTATGGCGCTTTGTTTGAAAACCAAACTTTAAACAACCACTAAAAGGTGCTGTCCATCCACGCAAGTTTGGGCTAATTCCTCCTGTAACTATTAGTCCAACTTGTCCCTGTGCGCGTTGGCGAAAATACTCAGCTAGTTTTGGGTAGTTTTTGGCACGGTCTTCAAGTCCAGTATGCATTGAGCCCATTAGTACGCGGTTTTTTATGGTGGTAAATCCCAAATCTAATGGTTTGAGAAGGTTAGGGTAATTGTTCATGCTTGCTCTTTTTTTTGGTTATATGTTTTTGCTTGTATAGCAACCATACCCTTGCGTACGGATTGCCATGTACTATTTTGCCAAAAATCACTAGATTTTGATAGTGTTGATTTGCCTATTAGTTGAGGAAAACGTCTTTTGGGTGTATTGGTAGGCAGTTTTTTCAATAACTCTTGTGATAATTCCATAGTACAAGCAAGCGCAATATCACAGCCAGAATTAATACACGCTTGATAACGCGCATGTGCATCTCCTACACAATCTGCTGCTTTCATGCCTAAATCATCGGATATTATCACTCCTTCAAAACCATACTTGTCACGTAATACATCTTGGCACCAAAATTTAGAATAGCCAGCGGCATCTTTGCAAGCTTGTGGATAGATAACATGTGACATCATGACAGCATCAATTTGTTGGTTTCTTATTAATGTGATAAAAGGTTGTAAGTCTAGTTGTTCAATTTCATCAAAACTCCTGTCATCAATAGGCAAGTCAAAATGTGAGTCGGCAACGACAGTGCCATGCCCCGGAAAATGCTTGGCAGTTGTTTTCATGCCAGCATCATGCATAGCTGTGCAATAATAATTAGCTAGTTCAATTACGATTTTAGGGTTGTCAGAAAAGGCTCTATCACCAATTACATTACTGTTATTGTCAATATCGAGAACAGGGGCAAAACTCATGTCAATATTGATAGAGAGTAATTCACTTGCCATTAACCAAGCATGTGAGTGTGCAAATGATTTGGCTAGGTCTTGATTGTGGCTATAGGTTTTGCCAATCTCTAATAGTGGAGGCAGCCTAGAGAATGGTAGATCAAACCGCCTGACTTTACCGCCTTCTTGATCAACAGTGATGAGAAAATCTTCACCAAAGCGGCTTTTTATGTCCTGTACTAAACTTTTAAGTTGTGCGTAGTTTTCAAAATTACGCTTAAAAAGAATAATTCCACAAACCAAAGGGTGTTTAAGTAGTGTAATTTCATCAGGGAGTAGTTTTGTGGATTGAATTCCACAGATAATTGCTGTCATTTATAGTTGGTTTTGTGAAATAAAAGAGACTATCATAACCAAATATGAATTTATTGGCAAGAATATAAAAACAATACCAATCTATCTCTTTTGTCGAAAAAACAGATGAAATAATATAAATTTGTGAGTTTTGTCGCAAAAACAACGGTTTTTACGTGAGAATATGGGCAAATGAAATTATTAACTTATTTCTTGACAAATATTGTCGCTAAATAAATAATAAAACTGCAACGATGATAATCCCAAACCACGCTCAAACCTGTTCCACCACCGTAATTTTGGGTTATTTGAAAACCTGTTGCAAATCTAAATGTTGTAAATTTATAACTACCTTGGCAATACCATCCTATAAATACCTTTATTGTTGATAAATGGTGAAAAATAAGGTGTTGCTTCTTTTTAAAAAACCAAAAGAGAGAATTTTATGAAAAAATTGAAAAACATAGTGCTGCCTGTTGTGAGCTTATTGGCACTATCTAGTATGACAGTTAATGCTCAATCATCATTTGATGCCAATTCAATGACAAGAAGTAGTGTACAAGCTAACCCCTTGAATCCTGGAATTATAATAAAATATAAAAGCATCGGTTTAAACTCTCGGATTGATTCTGTTACTCGTGCTAATCAATTAAGTGCAGAGTTGGGAGTTAATTTAGAGTTTAAACGGGCAATGTCAGGGGGAGCAGACGTCCTGATACTAAAACCAAGTGCAAATAGTTTTGGAAGAAGCACTGCACCTAATCTTAATACGTTGGTTGAACAATTAAATGCAAGAGTAGATGTTGAGTTTGCTGAAGTAGATGCGTGGATTGTTCCTTATGCAACACCAAATGATACGGCTTATAATACGCAATGGCATTATTATGAAGCAGCAGGTGGGATGAACTTACCTACTGCTTGGGACACAACAACTGGCTCGTCAGGTGTAACAGTAGCGGTGCTAGATACTGGTTATCGTCCACATGCTGATTTAGCAGGTAATGTTATTGGTCAATACGATATGATTTCCTCAACTGCAGTATCAGTTGATGGTGACGGTCGTGATGCCAATGCTCAAGACCCCGGTGACTTTATCGCCGCAGGTGATTGTGGGGTTGGTTCTGATGCAAGTGACAGTTCTTGGCATGGTACGCATGTTGCTGGTACTATTGCCGCAGTCTCAAATAACAATAGTGATGTCGCAGGAGTGGCTTGGGATGTTGGACTTGTTCCTGTTCGCGTTTTAGGAAAATGTGGTGGTTCTCTTTCTGACATCGCTGATGGTATTCGTTGGGCTGCTGGTTTAAGTGTTACAGGAGTTCCTGCCAACCCAAATCCTGCTGATGTTATTAATATGTCTCTAGGTTCAGGGTCTCCAGGAACATGTACTTCAACTTATCAAGACGCCATTGATGCAGCAGTCAATGCCGGTGCTACGGTTGTTGTTGCTGCCGGTAATAGCAATGACACTGCAAATTATCCACCAGGAAACTGTAACAATGTAATCACAGTAGCGGCAACCAATAGAAATGGTGGTCGAGCATATTATTCTAACTTTGGTTCAGCTGTCGATGTTGCTGCTCCTGGTGGAGATGGATGTAACCCAATTGGTGAAGGCATACCAACCACACTATCTGATTGTGAAGGCGGTGTTTGGAGTGATGCTAATATGATTCAATCAACCTATAATACAGGTGCAAGTACACCAGCTGCCGACAGTATAGGTGCATTACAAGGCACGTCAATGGCGGCACCTCATGTGGCAGGGCTAGCAGCACTTATGTACTCGGTTAAGCCTACGGCAACACCTGCCGAAATTGAGAGTACAATGAAATCTTCTGCTCGTGCTTTTCCAACAGTTGGTTCTCATCAATGTACGACAGCAAATTGTGGTGCGGGTATTGTAGATTCAAATGCTGCTGTGTTAGCAATAGGTGGAACAACACCTCCTCCAACCAATAATGTATTAATAAATGGTGTGGCTAAAACAGGATTATCAGGGTCAACAGGAAGTGCTACAGCCTATACAATGGTAGTTCCAACAGGAGCAACAAACCTTAACTTTGCATTATCAGGCGGAACAGGTGATGCTGATTTGTATGTGAAATTTGGCTCAGCACCTACAACCAGCTCTTATGATTGTCGCTCTTGGGCATCTGGAAATGCAGAGACCTGTAATATTGCCAGTGCACAAGCAGGAACTTACCATGTTTTAATTCAGGCGTATGCAGCCTATAGTGGAGCAAGCCTAACGGGTAGTTACACAGCGGCTGCAGCAAATGTTGCTCCAACTGCATCATTTACAAGCAGTTGTACGGATTTAACTTGTAGCTTTAATGGCTCAGCTAGTTCGGATAGTGATGGTACTATCTCTAGCTATTCGTGGTCATTTGGTGGAACTGGTGTCACAGCAAGTAATGCATTTGCTAGTGCGGGTACTTATTCAGTGACATTAACAGTAACAGATAATGATGGTGCAACAGGCACATCAACACAAAATGTAACAGTAACTGCGGCACCTGTCAATGTAGCTCCAACGGCTTCATTTACCTCAAGTTGTACAGACCTAACATGTAGTTTTGATGGCTCTGCTAGTTCGGATAGTGATGGTATTATCTCTAGCTATTCGTGGTCATTTGGTGGAACTGGTGTCACAGCAAGTAATGCGTTTGCTAGTGCGGGTACTTATTCAGTAACATTAACAGTGACTGATAATAATGGTGCGACTGGAACTTCAACTCAAAATATTTCTGTCACAGCGCCTCCACCTCCAACAGGAAACGTATTAACTAATGGTGTGGCAAAAACGGGTTTGGCAGGTTCTACTGGCTCTCAACTTAACTTTACAATGGTTGTTGCGGCAGGAGCATCCAACTTAAAGTTTGTCATGAGTGGTGGAACAGGTGATGCAGACTTATATGTGAGATTTGGTTCAGCGCCAACGACTTCAAATTATGACTGTCGTTCATGGGTAACTGGTAATAATGAAACATGTACTATTACAACAGCTCAGGCAGGAACTTATTATGTGATGATTAATGCTTATTCAGCCTATAGTGGAGCAAGCCTAACGGGTAGTTACACAACAGGTGGTGGAACACAGCAATCATTGTTCTCAAATACCACAAATGTGAACATTCCTGATAATAATGCAACGGGTGCAACTTCAAGTGTTAGTGTTAATCGAACTGGTGCATCAAACAGTGTGAAAATTACTTACAATATAGTTCATACCTATATTGGTGATTTAAAAGTGCAATTGATTGATCCTACTGGAGCTGTATCAACACTTAGAAGCAATACGGGTGGCAGTGCTAACAATATTAATGAATCTAAAACTGTGAACAAAGGCAGTACAAGTGCTACAGGTACATGGAAACTCAAGGTTATTGATAGTGCTGGTGCTGATACTGGTTATATCAACTCATGGAGCATAGAGTTTTTATAATAAAATAAGAAAGTTTAAGCATAAAAAAACCCCGATTAATTCGGGGTTTTTTTATAACCAAAATTCGCTCAAGAAATACGAATTAATGGGTTCAATATTAGTTATTTTAAACTGGCATAATAAGCAGCTAAATTAACCATGTCTTCATCTGACAAAGGAGCTGCCATAGGAGACATTGTAGGGTCTTTTCTTGTTCCATCTTTAAAAGCCTTTAGTTGCTTTATCGTATAGGCAGCTTTTTGACCAGCAAGGTTTGGCCACATACCAGTAGCAGAAATACCTGCTGCGCCATGACAGCCAGCACAAACTCCAGCTTTTGCTTTACCAGCAGCAGCATCACCTGCCGCCATTGCGTTTGAAGAAACTAAACCAGCAGCTAAAACTGCAGCAGTTAATAATATTTTTTTCATGTAAAATACCTGTGTTATATTAGAAGCCCCTAATATAACACTTGTTAAGAGTAAAAAAAAGCCTGAAATGTAAAATAATGTGCCTTTATGATATAACTATGAGAAAAATCAAGATTTAAAAATGAAAATTAAGCCCAGCGAGTGCTGCAGTTGAATTTGAGTCTAAATTTATACCATTGAAATTGTCTAAACCTATTTGCCATTGGACTACGTTATCAGCACTTGCTTTAGTTATTGGTTTTCAAGGTGTGTCAATAAGTTGTGCTATAATCGTGTTTTCTTCATCGGGATTTTTTGGGTAATACTAAAATACTAAAGTCAAGGTCTTTTTCGCCATTAATATTCGGTCTTTTTTGTATTATTTGCCCATAATTCAAAGGCTTTGATTGCCTCATCACCTAAAAATTGTTGCATCTTTAGCTTACGTTTGTGCAAAGGTAAGTCTATTTCATCGTAAATAAATTGGTCATCAAAGTCAATTTTGGCAGCATCTGCTTTGGTATTGCCATAATACACGGCCTTAGGTCGTGCCCAATATATAGCACCTAAGCACATGGGGCAAGGTTCGCAAGAGGTGTAAATTTCACACTCATCCAACTGGAAAGAACCCAGCTTTTTGCAGGCATTACGTATGGCAGTGACCTCCGCATGTGCTGTTGGATCATTGTGGCTAGTGACACAGTTAGCGCCAGTGGCAATGATTTTGCCGTCCTTAACAACCACAGCTCCAAATGGACCGCCAAGATTGTTTTTGACATTATCGATTGAAAGCTCAATGGCTTTACGCATAAATTTTTTATTCATATTTATTGTGTTTAGGATTTGGGTATTTATAAAAATTGAGTGGACAACTCATCTAACAAGGCTTTGTCATTTTCGGTTAAAAAAGGGGCAACCAAACGGATGACATGAAAAATTCCATGCGATAACTTTTTCTCTTCGTCAAAATCGTCGTCATAAATAGCTATGGAATAATTGAGCCAAAAAGTAGCTGTTAAAGCTATTTGGTCAGCAAGAGAAGCAATAGTTTGTTGGTCTGCATTTAATAGACCATCATCTGCCAAGTGCGACATTATAGTTAAAGCGGTTTGGGATTTCAAAGCTAAAATGTGCCTAAAGTGTCTTTTTAAAAACTCTATACGATTCATTAGTTGAATAAGATTTCGATAAAGAAAACGGTATTCAGATATGACATCAAAAACAGCATGAAGATAATTCCACATATCTTGCATAGAGGCATAGTTGACATCTTTTTGTTCTAAAACAGTGCGTATCTTTTTTTCATAATTAAGGAATATTTTCCAAATAATGTCGTCTTTAGAACGGTAATGGTAATATAAATTACCAGGTGAAATGTCCATTTCATCAGCAATGTGATTGGTGGTAACATTGGACTCGCCTTCTTCATTAAAAAGCATTAAAGCTGTTTGGATAATTCTATCCTTGGTTTTCATGTTTTTTAACTTAGCCTAGTAAGTCATTAACTTTATCAATGTATTTTTGCATGGCATCATCAGTGCCCATGCCTTTAAGCTTCGCGCGAGCGTCAAACTTTGCGCCACCAACGAAATCAAAAAAGCCCGGTCGATCGCCAGTTACATCACCATCAGAGCCTTGTTTAAAAAGAGAGTACAACTCTAACATAGTGTCGTCATCAGGTTTTTTACTTAAGGTTTTAATGTTTTCTTGTGCTTGTGTAAAAAGTTCAGATAAATTACTCATAAATATATTTCCAAAATTGTTATTTTTAAATTGTGACTTTTATTATACAATACAAGTAAATAACATCAACATAAAAATAAAGGGTATTGAATATGGCATATTTCGTCACAGGCGCAACAGGTTTTATCGGATCAAATCTTCTTCCAAAATTATTTAAACGCAAAGGCAAAATTTATGTCTTGGTTCGCTCAGGATCAAAGAAAAAACTTAATACTTTATTGGAAAAATTAAACGCTCCAAAGAATAGAGTGGTTGCCATTACTGGCGATTTAACCAAAAATAACTTAGGAGTCAGTAAAAAGAATCGAGATGAGCTCAAAGGCAAGATTAATCACATGTTTCATTTAGCTGCTATTTACGACATGAGTGCAACAATGGAACAGCAAGAAGCGGCTAATGTTGGTGGTTCACGTAGCGCCATTGGATTTGCTGATGCAATTAATGCCAAATGCTTTCACCATACTTCATCCATTGCCGCCGCTGGTTTATATAACGGTGTCTTTCGTGAAGATATGTTTGATGAAGCTGAAGGATTGGACAACCCTTATTTCAAAACCAAACACGAATCAGAAGGTGTTGTGCGTAGAGAATGCAAGGTGCCATTTCAAATTTATCGTCCAGCTATGGTGCTTGGGCACTCAGAAACAGGCGAGATTGATAAAATTGATGGTCCGTATTATTTCTTCAAGCTCATTCAAAAAATGCGTAAAATGATGCCAGCTTGGATGCCAACATTAGGCTTAGAAGGCGGACGTTTAAACATGGTGCCAGTGGATTACGTGGTTGATGCCATGGATCATATTGCCCATACTAAAGGCCAACACGGCAAATGCTTCCACTTAACTGATCCAAAACCGCGCAAAATTGGCGAAGTACTCAATATTTTCTCAAAAGCCGCACATGCACCATTAATGACCATGCGAATTGATGCGAGAATTTTTAATTTTATTCCCAATACGTTAAAACAAGGCATGATGATGCTATCACCAGTAAGGCGCATCAGAAAGCAAGTAATGGAAGGTCTAGGCATACCACCGGGTGTATTGAGCTTTATCAATTACCCAACACGATTTGATAACCGCGAAACAGCAAAATTACTCAAGGGCACTGATATTAAAGTGCCTGATTTAAAAAAATATGCCTATAAACTTTGGGATTACTGGGAGCGTAATCTTGACCCTGATTTATTCATTGATCACAGTCTAAAAGGACGCGTAGGCGGCAAAAAAGTATTGGTCACAGGCGCATCATCAGGTATAGGACAAGCAACAGCAATCATGTTAGGTCGAGCAGGAGCTCATGTGGTTCTAGTCGCGCGTGGCATGGAAAAGCTTATAGAAACACAAAAAATGATGAAGAAAGAAGGCTCAAAAACTTCATTGTACACCTGTGATTTATCCGATATGAAATCAGCAGATAAATTGATTAAGGATGTTACAGAAGACTTGGGTGCAATAGATATACTTGTTAATAATGCTGGTCGCTCAATTCGTCGCTCCATTGCTTTAAGTTATGACAGATTTCATGATTATGAGCGCACAATGCAACTCAATTACTTCGGTTGTTTGCGTTTAATCATGGGCTTCTTACCTGGTATGACAGAGAATAGATACGGACAAGTAGTCAATATTTCATCTATTGGTGTACTCACAAATGCACCGCGATTTTCAGCTTACGTTGCCTCAAAAGCAGCATTGGATGCCTTTTCACGATGCGCAGCAGCCGAATTTAATGACACCAATATAGCCTTCACAACAATCAACATGCCATTGGTGCGCACACCAATGATAGCACCAACCAAAATGTACGACAACGTACCAACCATCTCGCCAGAACAAGCAGCCGACATGGTTAAAGATGCAATTATCAGAAGGCCACAACGCATCGCCACAAGACTAGGTATATTCGCCCAAGTCACACATGCTTTAGCGCCAAAATCAATGGAAGTCATTATGAACTCAGCATTCAATATGTTCCCAGATTCAGCAGCGGCCAAGGGTAAGGTCTCTGGTGGGCATCGTTCGTCTCCCGAGCAAGTGGCATTTGCTTCCCTTATGCGCGGAGTCCACTGGTAAATTTTGGGTGATAATGAATATCTTTTACTCCCTATCGGCGGAGTTTGTGTACTCGAATGGTCACATATGTCCTATATGCTCACATTCTCCGTGCACAAACTCCACCAATAGGAAGCAAAATCTAAACATTCTAACCCAAAATTAGTTTTTAACTAAGATGCTAAAAGTGGTAGATGAAAAGGATTGGATTAAAGGAGGTTGTGTTACTGTCGCAAGTTTAAAAATACTAATACTACTATTTGTTGTATCAATTGGTCTCAGTAAAGAAAAAATGTAACTATTCAGCGAATATAAAAGATATTTCTTGACATGGTTTTTAGTTAAAATCTCAATATTTCCAACTTGCTGAAAACTGTTCTGATAATACCTTGTATTCTAATATGAATGCCTGCTATC
>Ga0256834_1001647_pt1 | contig 14900 bp, 9 predicted proteins | sample 4281140metaG_FD_190536 | JGI IMG/M metagenome (GOLD analysis project Ga0256834, IMG submission 190536) | Hydrothermal vent microbial communities from East Pacific Rise, Pacific Ocean - 4281-140 | ecosystem: Environmental > Aquatic > Marine > Hydrothermal vents | place: Pacific Ocean: East Pacific...
GATGTTTATATAAATACCACTTTGAATCAAGAAAGTTAAACCAAAACAAAAATTTGAATTGACTCAAAACAAAAATGATCAAGTCTTAAAAATCAATTAATAGAGGTTCCCTTTAGTTTACAGCAACTTACAAAATATGATGCACTGAGTATTTGTGTGTGTTTTTCTTTGCTGGAGACATTGCTAATGCCTTTATGGTGTCACTTCTTGGTTTATCGCTATAGATTTAGCAGTAGCCTACATGCCTATGGGTTGGTTAGGAGAAGAGCTGATTACCAAAGCTTAACCCACATTATTTTTCTATATTTTTAATAAACTGGTAGTAGAAAGCTAGTGTATTTCTATAATCTTCAAACCTAAGGTGCTCGTTTACAGAATGAGGGCCATCTTGCCCAGGAGAAAAGCTCATAGGAGAAAAACGATAAAAATAATCAGCTACCTCGGTGTAATGCTTGGTATCGGTACCACCTGGAGTTAGCCCTGGTGCCACCACGGCTCCTGGCATTACCTGTGCAATGGTTTTCATCATTGTTTTAAACACTTTCGTATCTGAGCTAGAGGCTTCGGATGGGTGCATAGCCACTACAATTTCTACTTTTACGCGTTCATTATTAATGGCTTTAATTACATGTTCTTTTACACTTTCTGGTGTTTCACCGGGTAAAATTCTAAAATTCACTTTTGCCACTGCTTTTGTAGGTAGTACATTGTCTTTAACACCCGCATTTATTATGGTAGGCGCAATAGTGGTATGGTTGTTTAAGCCTTTCAAAATAAGACTTCCAAAAATCCATTTATTGGCAAATACCATTTTAGACATAAATGGCAATTCGGGTCCAATAAACTCGATGAGTTCATCAGAAGCTTGAATTGGCTTATAGTCGAATTGCTGATTTTCCAACTCGTGAATAGCTGTAGCCAAGGTACCAATGGCATTTTCTCGTGTAGGCATGGAAGAGTGTCCTCCATTTGTTGTAACCGTTAATTCAAGGGTTAAAAATCCTTTTTCAGCCGTGGCAATTAACGCAACAGGGTCATCAATTCCTGGAATCATGCCGTTTAATACGAATCCTCCTTCATCTAACACAAACTCAGCATGAACTCCGCGGCCTTTTAATGCTTTTGCAAGATGAGCAGCTCCTTGAGAGCCTCCTACTTCTTCATCATGCCCAAAAGCTAAATAAATAGTACGTTTTGGCTGAAAGCCCTCTTTCAATAATTGTTCAACCGACTCCATAATGGCAATCAAATTCCCCTTATCATCCATAGAGCCTCTGCCCCAAATTGCGTCTTCCAGAATATCTCCGGAAAAAGGAGCGGCCTTCCAATCATTTTTGGTAGGTTCATCAATAGGCACTACATCTATGTGAGCCATTAGCACCATAGAAGCTGCCTTTGGGTCGCTGCCTTGCCAAGTATAAAGCAAGGAGTACTTATTAATTACTTCAGGGGTTAGAAGCGAATCTGCCAAAGGGTAAGTAGCAGCTAAAAATTTATGAAAGTCTAAAAAAGGCCCTCCTTCAAACTCGTCTTTATTTTCATTCGAAATGGTTTTAATACGGATTGCCTGCTGTATATGCTCAATAGCAGAATCACTCATTTTAAAGGTTTCAACAGAAGTTGACGACACCTGTTTTGAGTTGAAAGTAAATGTATTGAATAGTAATACAACTATAAATAAAACCAGTAAAATTCCGAGGACAGCAAAAATCTTTTTCATGTGTAGATATTAATTAAAAAAATAGGCAGATAATTACGTATCTAAGCCTCTATAATGGTAGTTAATCTATTTGAAAAATCCTAGAAATCTAGGTTAAAGCCAATTAATTTCCTATAAGTACAAAAGGAGCCCAGTAATAAGGTTGTGCATACTTATTCTCCCCAATCATTTTGCGTTTGGCATTAGCCAATGCTTTTGAATACTCTTGGCCATTAAGCACATTGCTGTAAAAATCAATCATAAGCTGGCTTGTTGAACTATCTGAAACACTCCAAAGAGAAACCACCATATTATTGGCTCCCGAGTAAATAATAGCTCGGGTTAAGCCAATAATACCCTCTCCTTTAGAAAGTTTGCCTAAACCCGTTTCACAAGCGGAGAGCACTACTAAATCTGCTTCAAACTTGAGGTTATAAATATCACCTGTAAACAAGCTGCCCTCAGAACCATCTTGCGTGGTAAGGCAAATTTGAGATCGCTCAGGATGCACTTCATCCACAATGCCATGGGTAGCAAAATGTATGATATTACTTTTAGCCACCTGATCTGATTCAACTGCTAATTTGGAAGCATTAGCCTCAACAAATAATTTGGTTTTTGTATTATTTAGTTCGAATAACTCACTAATTTCTTCAACTTCTTGCTTTGTGCCCGGCAAGTAGCTCATGCCTAAACCACTAAAGTCCACAGGGGCAAAAAGAGAAACAGCTCCGTTGTTCTTTGCTACTGATTTGCCGTTCGTTAAGCTTGCCGCATATAAATACGATACTTCATAATTTTGAATTAAGTACGAATCAGAATTTTCTTCATTTGTAATTAAGGCTTCTAACGGAATGGTTGAAATTCGGCCTGCAGGAATAATAATTAACCTGGTGATCCCCTTTGGTATTTTGTTTAATACAAGTTGGTTATATAATTTAAACCCAACTTCTTTAGCCGTTTTCTCAATTTTATAATACATGGCATTACGATAGCCAATAATGTTTTTATCAAAATCTTCTTTAAGAGCAACATCCTGTATCTTAAGCCCGGTTTTTGTAATAAAAAATACATATAATCGCTTAGACTTATAGCCAATAAAATAGCTGATTACTGAGGTTCCTTCTTTTAAGGTAGATTGAAGGTCTTGCAACGTTGGTGTTTCAATGTTATACTTCAGAGCGAAATAATCTGGATAACCTGTTTCCAAATTTTGCTTAAATGTATCATAGGTTTGATTCCATTTCAACAACTCAGCTACAAACGGTTTTCTATCATTTGCATCCGTTGTTTTCGCTAATTTTTGCTCGAAATAGGCTATTTCGCCCTTGATCTCTTTTTCTTTAGCTAATAATTCATCTGGTATGCCCGCAAAACTCTGAGCGTTCGCATCTGCAATGGCTTCAAGTAGTACAGCAGATTTGCTTTTATCTGCAAAATAAAAAGCTTTTTCTCTATACGGTTTTTTCTTCCATCTGACCTCAGCCATTTGCAAACTTACCCTTATGGCTGCTTCATACACTTCCGATGCTATATTGCCCAAGGCTATTTTATCAGCTTCATTGGTTCTAAACTGCCTGATTTTATCAATAATATTATCCGCTAAAATCAGCAATTTATAGGCTTGTTCCAAATCAATAATTTTAAGTGAGTGCTGAACATGATAGGCTTCATACACCAACGCTTTTTGTAAAATTGAAACCAGGTAAATATCAACATTGAGATATCCTTCGGTGGGAGGAATTTTATAGAGCACTAACGGGTTAAAGTTACTTAAATTAGCTAGTATAGCTTTTTGGTAACTGTTTATAGCAAACCCAAATTTTTCCTTCCCTCCCAGTCTTTTTGCTTCTTCAAAATAAGCACTTCCCAGTAAATTATAAGTGGTGGCTATTTCGGGGTGCTTATGCCCGTAATTTTTTTTATAAATGGCTAGGGCTTTATTCGCATAGTCAATACAAAAACGATAATCTTCGGTTTTAAAAAACACAGAGGCCAAGCTTGAATACACAAAAGCTACGGACGTTGAATTTCTGCCATATAGCTCAATTCTAATATCAAGTGCCTTATTTAAATTAGTGAGGGCTTCGTTATACTCTTCTTTAAATTTATAAGCCAAACCAATATTAACATAAGATGTTGCTATTTTATCCTGAAGTTTGGCTTCCTCATATATTTCCTTTGCTTTTTCATAATACTCAATAGCTAGGTCGGGTTGAGAAGAGGTATAGACTAACCCTATATCATTTAAGGAAGCAGCAACTTCAAGAGGTTCATTTAACAATTCTCTATTTTGAAGAGCTACCAAGTGGTACTGTAAGGCTTGAGAACTCTTACCCAAGGACCACAGTGCCAAGGCAATATTACTATAGGTTTTTCCAAGTGTTTTTACATCCTTATCATCTTTTAATTCAATAATATCTTTTGCTTTTTCAAAGTAGTTAAGAGCCTTTTCGCCATTTCCTTTTTTAAGCCATATTAGCCCCATAAGATTCAAATAACTTGTATTATTTGTCTCTTCATATTTTTCTAATAAGAACATTGCCTTGTTTTCATCACTTTTGTCAAGTGCTGCTTGTGCTTTTTCAAGTACAGATTGAGCCATTAAAGTAGATGTAAATCCAATGGTTAGTAATGCGATTATAATAGATTTCATTTTGTGCATATTTCTAAAATCTAAATAAATAAGCTACTATTAATACATTGTCTCTCGTTAATCCGTCTGGGTTAACATCTCTTACAGTTATTTTTTGTCCATAGGTAAACTTAACTGTATTATTAATATTAAAGTTATAGGTGGCTCCTCCTAATGCAGTTAGTGCCATTCCTGTAGAACCCTCTAATTTCTGATATTCCCCAGTACTTCTATCTATTGTTTTGTCTTTGGATATTCTAAAAATAGGCAATAAACCTAGGTTAAAACTGTATTTGGCAAACCTGAAATTACGTTCAACACGTAACATAATGTCGGTTCCTCTTTTCAACATATTGGCATCATCATATTCCCTTATATATTCCTCGCTGGGGTAAATACCTACCCATTCATCGGCTTGCCAGGTATTATTATTGGCAGTAAGTGCCATTTGAACACCTGTGGCAATTAACCATTTTGAAGAAATAAGAGAAGCACCTGCTACAAAATCAACACTGCCCAAACTTGTTTGATAGTACATTGGCAAAACCAGACCTTCTGTGCCTGGCACCTTTTGTCCGCTCGATCTAATATCAGAACTATTGGTTGGGATTTTTGTGCCAACTGTAGCACTTAAATCGAAGGTTTCTGTATCTACCAGCCGTTGAGTTAAGCTCAACGAAATATCTCCCAGCGCAGAAGTATTATCAAAATTTCCTTTTACTGAATAATAAGGCAACTTTATTTGTCCGGATAAGTTTTTGGTGATGCTAAAGCCAGCGTCTAAATTAATAACTGTAACAACAGGCGTTAGCGTTGTTTGGCCTTGGTAGTAGCTTAGTTCAATAGAGCGTAATTTAAGTTCTACCTTTTTATTAAAGGCTTGGTCGGGTTTCATGGCACCCATGGTGCAAAAGCCTGCATCGCTACAGCCTTGCCCTTTTATTGTGTTACAAATTGCACATTGTATCAGTAGCAACATCAATAATTTAATCCATTTCATTTTTTAGCGGTTATAATGAAAAGCCAACAATAAGCAACGGTAGAACTTTTACAGTTCTTATATTTTTTTAAAATAATAAAGAACCAAATAGCACAACACCAACACCAATTATTAAGTATAATACTAACATAATTATTGTCATTATGCTCATAAATTTATAATGTGACTTTAAGTTTTTAAAGGCCTCATTAACACTAATCTCGTTTTCTTCTAACACGGCTTGTTTCATATTAGTTGAAAACTTATACAGATAATAGATGGGAAAGAAGTAAATAGCTCCAATAAAAAGATATGGAATCCCAATTGCTAAGCTAGAAAAAGGAGCATCTTCTCCTGTTACCTGGTTCATGATGGGCCCCATCGAAAAGGCGGCAATCATCATAAAGCCTAATAGTACAAAACCCAATATAGAAAGGAAGAATGTCCATTTCCGAGTTTCATTCAAGTAAAACTTTGCTTCATTAGAAATATTCATACAAGGTAAATTATTTTGATAAAATATGTTAATCTATAAAGATATGACATTTAATAGATTAATCTGATGAAAAAGGTTTCCCAAGAATATGGAAAATCAGAAGTAAGGGTTGTTAGGATATAATTTTAAATAAAGAAGTTGGCTAATCTTTCTTAAACCACTTGCCAATCTTCTTTAACACGCCCTCTTTATTTTCCTTACTCTTTTCTTCTTTGGAGTCTTTCTTATCCTTGTTTTTACGATTTGGAAAGAGCCATTTTCGTAAGTTAAACTCTTCTTTAAAAGGATCGCAATCTAGCTCATCTGCCCAACTTTGAGGCATTGATTTAAAGCCGGGTTTTGTGTAATAATTAAAGGCTTTATCAGCATTTAGTTGTTGGTAAAAACCAGCCCAAATGGGTAAAGCCATAGTGGCACCCTGCCCAAGACTTGTATCTCTAAACCGAATTGCTGGGTAAATACCTCCCACCCAAGTGCCAGAGACTAAATGAGGTGTAATGGCCATAAACCAGCCATCGGCATTGCCTTGTGTAGTACCTGTTTTGCCTCCCATTGGATTGGTTAGCTTATACCTCGTTCTAATTGATTTTCCTGTGCCATCATCTACCACACCCTCTAATAATTTGGTCATTTGAGCAGCAGTTTTGGCACTTAAAGCTCTTGCACGAGTTACTTCTTTATACTCGTATAACACATTGCCGTCTTTATCTTCAATGCGCAAAATAGCATGAGGCCGAACTTGATAACCACCATTTACAAAGGTGCAATAAGCAGCTACCATTTCCTGAATTGAAATACTGGCAACCCCCAACGCCAATGAGGGTACCTCAGGCATGGTAGAGCGAATGCCCATTTTTTTAGCTTGTTCGATGGTTGTTGAAATGCCCACTTTATTTAATAAGTTAACGGCCACCGTATTCACCGATTCTTCTAAGGCTCCTTCCATAGAGTATTTGCCATCGTAATTGCCATGGTCATTGGCGGCTTTCCACTCACCCTCTTTTACTTCAAAGGCTTGCTGTTCTGCTTTAAAATAGGTGCAAGGTGATACCTTATTTTCTAAAGCTGTAGCATATACGATGGGCTTAAAAGTAGAGCCCACTTGCCGTTTGGCTGATTCGGCCACATGGTCGTACGGATAATAGGTATAATCAATGCCTCCAACCCACGCTTTAATAGCTCCATTGCTGGGCTGCATTGCTAAAAATCCAGCTTGTAATTGTGCCAAATGGTGCTTGAGGGAATCCAAAGGGCTCATTGTTTTAACCTCAGAATTAGGCCAATCAAACACAGTCATTTTGGTAGCTTTTCTTAGTTCAGCATCACTTCTTCCGTTGGCTATTTTTTTGAGCTCTTTAATTAAAAGCTTTTGGTTTTGATCCCAAAGTGCTCCATTCCAGTGCTTATCAAAAAGTGCTTGCAACTTTTCCATATGGGCATGCATGGCTTGCTCTGCATATTTCTGCATGTTAGCATCTAAGGTGGTGTAAATTTTGATGCCGCTTTTTCGAAGAGACAAATCTGTTTCATGTTCTGAGTTATAACCTTCTAAAAATGATTTAACCTTTTTGCGGATGGTAGCCAAAAAATAAGGCGCCAGTTTACCTCTTGGTTTTTGGTAATCCGTTTCTAAAGGTAACTCTTGCAGAGAATCACATGCCGTTTGTGTTAGCATTTCTTGTTTAGCCATTTGAACTAACACGAGATTTCTACGTTTAAGAGAAGCTTCAGGATGCCGAACAGGATTATAAGAGGTTGTGGCTTTAAGCATGCCAACCAAAATAGCTGCTTGTTGCGGGTTTAGGTCTTTAGCCGAAACATTAAAATACCGCTTAGAAGCAGACTCAACACCATACACATCTTCGCCAAACGAAACCGTATTTAGATAGAGTTCCAAAATCTCTTGTTTGGTGTAAATCTGTTCTAATTTATAGGCTGTTATTAGCTCCCGTATTTTATTAATTGGATAGTAAAATGCTTTATAGTTTTTACGTGGAAATAAGTTTTTAACTAATTGTTGTGTAATCGTACTTCCTCCACCTGAAGATCCTTTTTGAAGCAAAATAGATTTAACAACCACACGGCCTAAACTTCTGAGGTCAATGCCTTGATGCTCAAAAAAACGCTGATCTTCGGTAGCTATTAACCCATTGATTAGCTTCGGGCTTATTTCTGAATAGGCAATGGCAGAGCGGTCTTGCACATAAAATTTACCTAGTTGATTCCCTTTGACATCCAGTACAATACTCGCTTCTAAGTGATGAATATTTTGCAACTCATCTTGGGTTGGTAGTGGCCCGAAGAATCCTTTGAGCACCATAAAAAAGAACACAATAGGGCCAATGACACTGGCTAAAACAAGAAAACTAATAATTTTAAAAAGGAGTTTCTTCATTATTTATTTAGGTACTTAGTTGTAAACCAAAGCTCAAAAACTGGATCTAAAAATTCAATTTTAGGAACCAAGGTATCAATAATTTCCTTTTTTTCAAGAGCCCCTTTTATACGTGTAACGTTGCTGGATGAGCCCAAATTATACTCCTTTAGTATTTCTTTTCTATGAAAATTTTCAACTCCATTTGAGAGTGCCTTTAAAAATCTTATTTGAGTTGGAGAAAGGAGTTCCATTTCTCTACTAAAGAACATATTGTTCTGCTTTAACAAATCACTAACTCCTTGCAGAAACACATCTCTAGTAGCATTTTTCGGAGTTCTTACCCAAACTAAATGAGCTAATTGTTGTACGTAATACGATTGATTTTTTACTGTTGATACTATTTCCTCTGCTAGCTGTACCTCTATTTTCTTTTTAGTTATCTCAAATTGTTTACATATAAATGAAGTCCAGTGCGCTGTATTAATTTTTTCCAAAAACATAATGTCTCCAAATTTGTAAAAGGGCATTTGTTTGTTCTGAAAAATATCCATCATCATATGTTTTTTGCTTCCATATAAACAATAACTCACATTTTTATGATGTTGCCACGATGAACGCAACCTTTGCTGAAATAGCAAAGGGTTATTAAATTTTGCTAGATTTTGAAATTCATCTACACATATAACCATTCTTATATTCTTTTCCTTGGCTATTTTCTCAGGAAGGTCAAGTACTTCTTGAAAAGCAACTTCAAGTTGGCCATAGTCTAACGAAATCTCAAAATCATTTAATGGATCTACACCAAAGGAGAAATTAGGACGTAGTTTGCCTAAGAAAAGCCTAGCCAATTTTACCCACTCTTCCATTTTTGTAGCCGTAACCTTTATTACTTCCCGTGAAAGAGCTTGGTAAAATTCCGCCTCACTTTCTATTTGATATAAATCGATAAAACAGAAACGAGTTTTTCTCGATTCTACATCAAGAGCCACTTGGTTAACTAATGATGACTTCCCCCATCTTCTGGGAGAAATTAGCGTAGTGTTTAAGCCCCCTTTTAGGTTTTGAGCCAAACGTTTTCTTTCTTCTTTGCGATTGATGAATTGCGCTTGTTTTACAAGTTCTCCATACTCAAAAGGTAGTTCCATATAACAAATATATGTAACAAATGTGTGTGTCGCAAACTTGTGTGTCGCAAACTTGTGTGCAAATCAATGATATTCCACATCATCTAGCTTGCCTTTAAATGTTCGGTGCAAATTATAAAAATAACCTCCTACCAAAATAAAAGCAGGAATCCACCAGCCAATCGCTACACTCATTCCATAATCGGTGGTGCTGGTATTATAAATATCTAAAGCAGGTACTATATCGTTAGTACTCGGGATAAATACTGGGAATAAAGCAAGCAAAGTGGATACAAAACTACCGATAATGAACAGGGAGGAAAACAGAAATCCAGTAATGTCCTTTGCATAGCTCTTTACCCGAACCATGCCAATCAAACCTATTAGTACAGCTACTGGTGCTAGCCAAAATACAGGATGTTCTATGAAATTATCAAACGCATTGGGCTTTACTTTTAGCCAAGCTATAAACGATATTACCATCATAAAAATTAATGCTAAGCTGAGCATATACGATACCTTACGAAGTGTTTGATTAAAGCTAGATTCAGTTTTTAAAATAATCCAATTGGCTCCGTGAATGGTTAATGTTATGATGGCTATAACACCCAAAATAATGGTAAACCAATCAATTACACCAGGGTGAGCATTGAGCGGAGAAAAATCGTTACTCCAAAGTGGCGTAAAAAAATAAGCAGGATCGTATTTTAAAATACCATTTTCAACACCACCTAAATTAACGCCTCGTACAATATTGCCTAGGGCAATACCAAATAGCAATGCGAGCATTAAGCTTCCCATACCAAACGCAGCACCCCAAACTTGGCGCCATAAATGATTATCTACCAAGTGACGAAGTTCAAGTCCAATTCCTCTAAAAATCAGCATCCATAAAACCAATGTAAGGGGCAAATAAAGGCCGCTAAAAGCAGAAGCATAAAGGGTTGGAAACACAGCGAACATTAGGCCTCCACCGGCAATTAGCCATACTTCATTCCCATCCCAAAAAGGGCCAATGGATTTAATGATAGCTTCTTTATCCTTTTCTTTTTTTGCAACAAATAGAAAGATAATGCCTGCTCCAAAATCAAGCCCATCTAGTACGATGTACATAGTGAGCATAAAAGCTAAGATGATTAACCAAAGTATTTCCATATAGCTAGTTGTTTATTGTTTTTGGTTCCGGACCCTGATTAATAATTTTGCCTACTAATAAAAGAAAGAGCAAGCCAAGCATAATATATAATCCTATAAAACCAAGGAGCGTAAACAAGGCATTGCCAGAAGAAACCACTTGCGAAATTCCTTCCTGCGTACGTAATAAGCCATATACCAACCAAGGCTGACGGCCCATTTCGGAGGTGTACCATCCGGCAGTATTGGCTATATAAGGAAATGGTATAGCTAGCATTAATGCCCATAATATGAGCTTAGATTTTTCTAATTTCTTCCTCCAAAGTAATAATGCAGATAGCCCCATTAGCCCAATAAAGATAGTCCCCAAGCCAACCATAATATGATAAGCATAATACAGGGCAGGCACATTGGTTGGCCATAAAGATTCGTCAAATTCTGTGAGCCCTTTTATCTCTGCATCCCAACGATTATAGGTTAGAAAGCTTAATACTCCTGGAACGCTTATTTTGTTATCAAGCCGCTTCTCTTTCATATTGGGCTGGCCAATCATGGTAAGCTCAACCGATTCTTCGGTATAAAAATGGCCTTCCATAGCTGCAAATGTTACTGGCTGATGTTCGGCTACTAGCTTAGCCAGCCAATCTCCTAATGGGAAAGCTAATAATAGACTTGATATAAGACCCGATATAACGGCCGTTTTTAAATATAGGCTTGCTTGCTCTTTATACTTTTCTGACAATGCATAAAAAGCTCCAATTCCTCCAACTACAAAAGAGGCTGTTACTAATGAGGCCACTTGGTTGTGTAAGTAAGAAGGCCATAACCAAGGGTTGGTAAATAGTGCACCAAAATCGGTTAGAATAAACTTCCCACTTTCAAGTATTTCGTGGCCTACCGGAAACTGCATCCAAGAATGAGTGGCTATGATGAACAGGCCACTTAATTGGGTTCCTATCATTACAAGTAAACCTGCCACAAAGTGAAGTTTGTTCCCAAGTCTCTTTTCACCAAAAAGGAATAAGCCTAAAAAAGTAGATTCTAAAAAGAAGGAGTACATGCCTTCCATGGCCAAGGTTTGACCAATGATGTTACCTGTAAGTTCTGAAAACCGAGCCCAATTGGTTCCAAATTGGAACTCCATTGGAATACCAGTTACTACACCCATTACAAAATTTACAGCAAATATTTTTGCCCAAAACTTGGCCGCCTTATTATATTTTTCTAATCCTGTTTTAAGATATAACCCTTTAAAAATGACTAACAAAATGGATAAACCCATAGTTAGCTGAGGAAAGAGGTAGTGAAATGTTATGGTAAAACCGAATTGTAATCGGTCGTAAAACAGTGCATCTTCCATATAAATTGTTATTTGGAAGCAAAGTTAGTTAAGAGAATACTAATTGGTGTGTGATTTAGTTCGCAGTGTCCTTGATATTACATTTTTATGATTTTAAAATTCAGGGTTAATATACAATTACTATCATTCAAATGATGTCAAAAAACAACCTCAATTAAAGTTCGTCTATAAAGTCCGTGTCTGATTCAGAAAGTTCGATATCAAGGCTTGTGAAATTTTAAAAAGCGCCTGCCTAGCGGCAAGGCAGGGAGTTCCCTTTCGGAAATGAGCATTTTTTAAATGAGCGTAACGAAGATAGCAGACTTTATGGACAGGCACTAATCAGTAGTCGATTTTATGGCTATAATACTTTTATTGAATAGTATTTTAACAGAAAGCCCACTTGTTATGTCGGCAAATAGTTGCCCTTCCAACTTGTCACAAATATTATTTACCATTTTCCAACCAAAAGAATTTGATTTATCAAAATCGATATGTTCTTTGTTGCCATTATCTTTTACTAAAAGAGCGGTTTTATTATTTTCTTCAAAAATAGAAACTTCTAGCAAAGGTTTAAGTACTCCTTTGTAAGCATGCTTTATACTATTGATAGCTAATTCATTTATGATTAAACCAAAAAATATAGCATTATCTAAATCAATTTTTAACAAAGGTATTCTACATTTAACATCGATGGCACAATAAGCATTTGTACTAATTAATACTTGAATAAGCTCCTTTGTGTAATTTTTAAAATTGATTTCGGCAAACGAAGTATTCTGATATAAATGTTGATGGATGAGCCCCATCGCCATTACTCGGTTTTTGCTATCCTCTAACACTTTAATCGAGTCTGAGTCTTTTAGTTTTCGTTGCTGAATGCTAAGCAAACTAGTAATGGTTTGTAAATTATTCTTTACCCTATGATGAATTTCGCCTAACAAAAGCTCCTTTTCTTTATTGCTTTTGGAAAGTTCTTGGTTTTGTGTTCCAATAAGTTGTTGTTGGGCATTGAGTTTTTTGTTTAATGAAAGCAACTTTTGTGTTCTATAAAAGTTAAGAACAAGGAGCAAAACGATAAAAATTGCTACGATAACAATTAAAATGATTACCAGATTTTTATTTTTTGCTTTTGCTTCAGCTAATTTTTTTTGCTTGTTTAAATCGCTTATTTCTAGTTTGTTCAATTCCACTTCATTATATAAATCAAGTTTAGCCAAATCAAGTTGAACCTTCCCTTTTTGCAGGCTATCTATTAGAATATCATAGAGTAGTTTAACCTCAAGAGCCTGCTTATAGTCTCCTTTATCACTTAAGATTAAAAATTTGGTTTTAAGAGCCCGGGCAATCGCATGTCTAGCACCAATTTTTCTTGCTAAAGCTTCAGAAGAATCGGTATAAACTAAGGCCTTTTGGTAATGATGTTCTTTTAAAAATACTCCCGCTATATACCTTAGAATATTCGCTCTTGAATTTTTATGATTCATTTTTGATTGCATAAACAATGCTTTTTGATAGCTACTCAAAGCATTTTTATAATCTGCTTTAGCTGTATAGGCATCTGCTAAAACTTCATAGGCATTAGCTAAGCCTATTTGGGTGCCATTAATAGTAGCTTCAGAAATGGCATTTATGTTACACCAAATGGCGGAATCAAGTAAACCTAATTTAGCATAAGCTTCAGCGTAATCTACCCAAAAAACATCGGCACCTAATGCAATAGATGTGTTAGCAGAGTATTTAAAAGCAACCAACGCACTATCTGCAAAGCCTAGTTTTAAATAAGCCATACCTTCATTATGATAGGCATTTCGCAAATTCATAGATACTGGACTTTCCTTCAATAATTTTTCTACATTTTCTTTCGCATTTTTCAGCGACTCTTCATAGTATTTTGAGCTTACTCCAACTTGATCCGAGAGCCTTAGCACACTCCAGTTATATGTATTATGCTGTCGTTTTAACACAACAGTAGCCAGTAGGTTTTCTTTGGCTTTTACAAAGTCAGCTTGCTGATCATATACTAATCCCATAAAACCTCGAGATTTTAAAATTTGAGTAGTATCCTTTATGGCTGTGTAATAGGTTAATGCGTTATTAAAATAATATAATGAAGAATCATAATCTGATGTGTAAAGGTTGATAAGGCCCATCATTGCTGAGTTGTTTGCAAGGCCAAAGGTATCTTTAAGTTGTGCAGAATACTTAATACTTTCTTGGCATCTTTTAAGCCCTAATTTGTGCTCTCCATTATACCAATTTAACATGGCGGCTGTATATAAGGTAGCTTGCTTTAAATAGGGAGAATTAAGCCCTTGAGCTCTATCAAGTGCTTTTAAGCTGAGAGAAACGGCTTTTTTATAATCTATTTCTTTAACAGAATAAGCGGTATCCAATAAGTACATTACTTGCAAACTATCTTTTTTGGGGATTTGGGAATTGAACGATAAGGCAGTAGCGTTTATTGGGAACGATAAAACTAAGGCTAAAAAATAAAAGTGTTTAAGCATGTTAAATTCTCCCAATGGTAATTATTTTTTTGCTTATATAAATATCTATAGCAACTCCATTTTCTTGGTTTACAATAGGTGTTGCATTTAGTTGTTCACACATCATCCTAATCATTTTCCATCCAAAGGCGTTAGATTTTTCAAAACTTAGTCTTTTAGACATTCCATTGTCTTTAAAACGTATAATTATAGTGTTTTGCTCTTCAAAAATCGAAACTTGGATTATAGGAACCTTTACTTTTTTAAAGGCATGTTTTATGCTGTTGATGGCAAACTCATTAATAATCAACCCTAAAAATATGGCATTATCTGGATTTATCTGAATTGCTGGTATAGACAAAACAACCTCTATCTTATTGATGGCCGTTGCTTTCACTAAAGTATTTATTAATTCTTTAACGTAAGTACTAAAATCAATTTGCGCAAAGGAGTCGCTTTGGTATAAGTGACTGTGAATTAAGCCCATAGCTAGTATTCTATTTTTGCTATCCTCAATTGCTTCAACAGCTTGCTTATCTTTTAGTCTTCGTTGCTGAATACCTAGTAGGCTATTAATAGTTTGTAAATTGTTTTTAACGCGATGGTGAATCTCGCCTAACAAAAGCTC
>Ga0256834_1001648_pt1 | contig 14891 bp, 10 predicted proteins | sample 4281140metaG_FD_190536 | JGI IMG/M metagenome (GOLD analysis project Ga0256834, IMG submission 190536) | Hydrothermal vent microbial communities from East Pacific Rise, Pacific Ocean - 4281-140 | ecosystem: Environmental > Aquatic > Marine > Hydrothermal vents | place: Pacific Ocean: East...
AAAAAAATTAGATTAAATATTCAATGAAATTCAGAATTTTATATAACTCAAAGTTAGAGTTCAGCGAGCCAAAGGCGAGCCGCCGCTAGTGCGGCGCCCCATCGGAGGGGCAAGGAGCGACATAGGTGTAGCGAAGCGCACCGTCATGGAGCGAGTGGTTCGCCCCGCGAGATACATTAATGCCTAAAATGCCGCATTCCTGAAAATACCATTGCAATGCCTGCTTTGTTTGCCGCTTCAATCACCTCATCATCACGAATTGATCCCCCTGGTTGAATAACCGCAGTTGCACCCGCTTCAACGGCTGCTATTAAGCCATCAGAAAAGGGAAAAAACGCATCAGATGCAACAACTGATCCTTTAGTTAAAGCGCCTTTTATCCCAGCAGCTTTTGCCGCATCTTTAGACTTTTTATGGGCGATAACGGTTGAATCAATTCGGCTCATTTGCCCCGCCCCAATGCCAACAGTTGCGCCGTTTTTTACATAGATAATGGCGTTAGATTTAACATGTTTTGCTACTTTTGCCGCAATTTTAAGATCAATCATTTCGCCATCAGTTGGCACACGTTTGGTAACGATTTTTAACTCACAGTCATCTACCGATTTATTGTCTTTAGTTTGCACCAACATGCCACCAGTTACAGATTTACAACTAAGTGCATCGGTTTTTGTATTAGAAATGCCGTTAGTTAAAAGCAGGCGAAGATTTTTCTTAGCCTCAATAATTGCCAAGGCTTTTGGGGTGATTGAAGGGGCAATAATTACTTCGGTAAAAACCTTCACAATTTTTTCAGCAACAGCCACATCAATCTCTCGATTAAGCGCAACAATACCGCCAAATGCGCTCACAGGGTCGCACCTTAGCGCACTTTCATACGCCTCGCTTAAATCTTCGCCAAGCGCAACTCCGCACGGGTTAGCATGTTTGATGATTGCAACTGCTGCAACTTCTTTGGGATTAAATTCACTAACTAATTCAAATGCCGCATCGGTGTCATTTATATTATTATATGAAAGCTGTTTGCCTTGCACTTGTTTGGCGTTTGCCACTCCATTAACGTCATTTCCATCAGTGTAAAAAGCCGCCCATTGATGCGGATTTTCGCCATAGCGCATTTCTTGTTTTAACTGCCCACTAAATGTCCGCCATTCCATATCAGGATAATCAATAGTTTTAGCGAACCAATTAGAAATAGCGCTGTCATAAGAAGCGGTGCGGGCATAAGCTTTTGCAGTAAATCTTTGGCGATTTTTTAGCGAAACCTGTCCGTCATTTTTTAATTGCTCAATTACATTATCATAATCTTTAGGGTCAACAATAGTTGTAACAAAAGCATGATTTTTAGCGCCAGACCTAATCATTGCTGGGCCACCAATATCGATATTTTCAATTATAGTGTCATAATCAGCACCAGATTTTACAGTTTCTTCAAACGGATAAAGATTAACCACCACCATATCAATGCAAGGAATTTGATGAATACGCATTGCACTTGTATGATTTTCATTATCACGAATAGCCAATAATCCACCATGTACTTTTGGGTGTAAAGTTTTCACCCGCCCGTCCATCATTTCAGGAAATCCCGTTAATTCAGAAATATCAATAACAGGAATATTTTCTTTTTCCAATAATGCCCTAGTGCCACCAGTTGAAACTAATTCAACCCCAAGAGTGTGAAGTGAGCGGGCAAACTCAACAATTCCATTTTTGTCAAAAACACTTAGTAAAGCACGGCGTGGCATAGTTTTTGCGGTTAAATTATTTTTATTATCGCTCATGATATTTCTTTCGTTTGAAGTTTATTGTTGGCGAGTAAACACCCAAGAAACTTCATTAGTATTTTTAAGCTTGCTCTTTATCACAATCTTAGCGCTTGGCAATGCACCAAAATAAGTTGTGTTGCGAACTGTGTCTTTTATTGTGGCTTCTCCTCCCTCAAATAGGAAAGAATATTTAATCCCAGATTGTAAAATAATGTAAATAATCTCACCATTATCACTTTGTGAGATGAAACTACTTGGCGCTAAATGAAATAATATTTCAAATATTCCATTAGTAGTTTTGTTATTAATTGCTGATATTTTATCAATTCCAACCAAACTATTTCCATTATCAATAAGAGAAACTTCTCTTGTTATTTTTACTCCACAAGTTTTAACAAAGTCAGAGCTAGTTAAAATCATGCTTGAGATATCTTCATTAAAACTAATCTGAGGAATGTTTAGTTTTTTCTTATTATATAAATGATTGGCGTATTTTCCTCGTTTAATTATTTTTGCTGAGCAGTGATTATTAATGATTATTCCAGAATGAGCCCTGCCTAGCCTAAATGAATTTTGCTTATTATCGGTATCAAAAACCATTGCGCCGCAATTACCAATAATTAAATCACGTCCATTAGAAAACTCAAAAGCCAATGCGCTAGCATGGGATTTATCGCTGTAGACTTTTGGTGGCACAATGCCGCTATCAGCGATTACGATTGATTGATTGTTAGTTAAAATTCCATATCCACCAAGAGTTTTGGTTGTTTTTTTTACTCTTTCGCCTTGCGATAAAAGCGATACAAATAAATCGGTAGCAATTTGCCCTGCTCCGTTAAAATATGCTAATTCGCCAGTGCTAAGAGTTAAGCTATCAAGTGCTAAGTGCATTTTTGCAATGGTTTGTGAAAAATTCTCGTCGGCGGAGTTAAGGTGAAAATTACTTTTTGCCAATGTTTGTTTTAGGCTAAATAACTCACTCAATAATTCATATTGCAACAAAGCATTGCGGCTAAGGTGCAGCCCATCTTTATCGATTTGCTGATCGAGTGAATTTTGCAAGCGCAATAATCGACGTGAAATCTTTCTCCCATCACTTTTTTTGCTCAATGAACTGCCAAGCAAAGCCATTTGAGTATAAAGAATATCAAGAGGATTTTGCATAAACTTCATGCGAGATTTTAGCGATGTTAATTGGGTTGAGATTGATTGAAAAATAATATCAATTTGTTTTTTGCTTGCGCCATTTTTTATTGTTTCAAGGTGACGAAGCCAGTTTAATAGGCGTAAAGATGTTGCACTTGGCGACCAGCTATTGTTATTAAACTTAGAATTTCTTCCAACCCAATCTAAAACTAAAACCCTAGCAAACTTGTTGTGTTCAATATTATCACTAGCGCTAAAATGCCGTAACCAAGAAAATTCATCAAGTCGTTTTTTCCATTGCTCACTTACTTTTTCAATAGCAAATGGCGAATGAGAATTTGTTTCTACCAACCTTCCAGCTAATAAATAACGACCATTTATCATGTCTTTTGCGGTCTCTATATCTAAGGGGCGATGCTCTACTAAAGGATAAGTATAGCTGGGAGTAGCAAGGCTAATCCATGTCCATCTTAATAATGGCGATGTAATTATATGCTCTGCCAATGAAAGTGAGTTTTTTTGCATTAATAATCATAATTCTATTGATGAATAAATCTTGCTGCAAAAAACCCGTCCATTCCCTCTTCATTGTCTAAAAAAGGATTCATATCTGGTGTGCTTCTTAAATAGCCATTTTCATTAATAAGAATATCTTTCCCATCTAATTCACTTGCCTTGATTGGTGAGCTTATCATATTCGAGAACTTTTCTAAAACCCATTTTGCAACTTGTTCACTTTCATTTTGCTCGAGTGAACAAGTAGCATAAATTAAAACTCCCTTGGGTTTTAATAAAGAAATAGCATGCTCAACTAGCAGTTTTTGCAACGCCACGCGCCCCTCGCTTTGCTGCTTTCTATTTTGCCAAATCACTTCTGGGTGGCGGCGAAATGTGCCAGTTGATGAACATGGAGCATCAACAAAAATACCATCAAATTTTTCTTTTGGCTGATAAATAAGAGCATCAGCTAGAATGGTTTTTGCTTGATAATTTAATCGAGCTAAATTCTCTTTTAATCTATCAAGCCGCTTTTCATCAATTTCAAGGGCGCTTACCTCATATCCCTGTTTTATTAATTGTGCGCTCTTGCCACCGGGGGCAGCGCACATATCCAAAACTTTGGACTTTGCAGGTAGATTCATTAAACGAGCAGGCAGAGCAGAGGCAACATCTTGCGCCCACCATTCACCATTTTCAAAGCCAGCTAATTCAACAACTGGGCAATCTCTTTTTACAATTCTTACGCTATCAAAAATCAGTTTTTTTGCACCAAGATTTTTAATTAAATCATCATCAATTTCCTTCAGCGTAAGATCAAGCGGCGCACCCTTTAATAATGCCTTGCCAAATTCATCAACCGCCTGTTTTCCATAAGTTTTCAACCAGCGATTTTTTAGCCAATCGGGAAATAAATCTGCTAAAGCAAGATTACTAAAATCAGCCTTTTCACGCTGAACTCTACGTAGAATACCATTTGCTAATTTACTTAAATGGGTAGTTTTTTTATTCTGCTTAATTGCCTCAACGGCTAAAAATATCGAGCTGTGATCGGCCATTTCTTTAATGAATAATAATTCACTTAAAGCGATACGCATGATGGCTTCAAAACTATCACTTTTTTTAGGCATGCCTTTTTGCAATGTTTTTTCAAAAATAATGTTTATATGTCCATGATAGCGAAGTGCAACAGTGATAAGGCGATTAGCTAATGCCCGATCACGCCCATCATTTATTTCGCTCATATTATATGGAGTAAAATTTTTACCATCCAAAACTTCTTGCAATCTTTGGCTTGCTAATAATCTTACTTTAAGACCAGCTGGATTTTTAGGGGAGGATTTTTTTTTGTTATTTTGCAGATTTTTTGTCAATTTTTCAAACCATGGCTATTAATTTCTTCTAACTGGTTTAAGGTGCAAATCGCTTCATGTCATCAAAAGAGTGAATTTTCTAAAATGAATATAAAAAATAGTCAAAAAAATGAAAAAACACCAGACCCAGATATTGCTAAAAGAGCATTAGATGAGGCAAAACAGCGCCATCTTGAAGCAGCTTCAAACCCTCAAAATAAAGCAAAAGAAATTAATGGGCGAAAAGGCTTAGATCCAGCTAGATTTGGCGATTGGGAGGTGAAAGGCATAACAAGCGATTTTTAACTATCAAATGATGCAATAAAAGCAGGAATTTAAAGGGATATTAACCATGTTTAGCCAAGCATGAATTAAGTTAAATAACAAAGCCCGAATATAAAATGTCCTCGCAAAAAATCTATATTGCTAACTTAGCTGTAATGGCTTCTATTATTGTTCTAACTCCCGCTTTTGCGGCTGATGGCTCAGGCACAGATAACCCAGATTTATTGCGTGGCTCAATACCAGCAATTTGCAATGATCTAATATTTTGCGCTCCAATAGATATTAACCCAATAGTAGCCCCGCCACCCCAAAATCTTAATGCTTCAACATCACCACCTCCATCAAAAGCACCGCCTTTAATAAATGATGCGCCCTTGCAATTATATGATGGATATATTGTTCCAATTGAAGAATATCAGGGAGTTTTATCTTCTCCTGCCACCACTTTTGATTGGAGTTTGTCACTAAGGGGAGCATTCCAGCAGGATTATCGAGGAGATCGTTTTGAGGTTATCGCCACTCCAAATGTGAGTGTTTCGCATCAAATACAAAATGCTCAATTTGATTTAAGTGCAACAGCAAATTTATCAAAACCCTTTGCTGATGATCTTGATGATGAGTTTAGAGTTTATGGAGCTGCGGTTGATTTTTCTGGCTCTTATAGAATTGATAAAGACAGTTTAGCAAATTTTGGAGCAAATTTCACCATTGATAAAGCTTCAAAAAATGATCCCTCATTAGATATAACTATTGTCGATCCGCCAACTACAGTAATGGGAAGCGCTAATGCTTCAATCGTTCGTCGTTTTGCTAAATTAAGTGGTGAGTTGCGGGGCAATATTTCTCGCAATGTTTATGGAGCAACTTTGTTAACTGATACCACTTGGTCAGATAATTCAATACAAAATAATACAAGGTTTGGCGGTGGTTTACGTCTTTCTTATGAGATTAGTCCAATCATTTCACCATTTGTAGATTTTTCAGCAAATCGTTCAGCCTTTGATCAAACATTGCTTATTTCTGGTGAGAGCCAAGATAGTAATTCTTATGTTGCTCTGGCAGGTTTCACAGGTAATTGGCGTGATATATTGAGGGCAGAAATTTCTGCTGGTTATGGCTTGACTAAATTTGATTCTACTTTAGTTGAAGATGTGCCAACCACTGTGTTTAATGCCAATCTTGCATATAATAACGGCAAAGGCTTAGATTTAAGTGCTAATTTTATAACCAATGTAAGCGCTGCAAATCCGGCACTTGGGGCAACAACTAAAATAGATTATTCAACTTCTGCATTAGCACAATATCAAATTAATGATTGGGTTACAGCACGAGCAAATGTTACGGCGGGTTGGGCGCATTATGATGTAATTGATGATATTGAACGCCGCCATTCTATTGGCGTGGGTGCAGATTATTTACTAAATAAACACACTAGTTTTTCTGCCGATTATAATTATGGAACGCTAGAAACAACCGCTTTGGGCAAACGTGAAAATCACAGATTTGAGTTAGGTGTGACTTATTCTCGTTAAATTATAATAGCTTCTTAATTTCTTCTTTAAATTTATCTCTAAGGTCATCTCGCTCAAGTGCATAGGCAACATTTGCGGCTAAAAATCCTATTTTAGAGCCACAATCATAAGTCTGTCCATCAAATTTCACTCCAGCAAAATCTTGCTCTTTTAATAGCGCAACCATAGCATCAGTAATTTGAATTTCCCCGCCTGCGCCTTTTGTGTGCGAACCTAAAAGTTCAAAAATTCTAGGCGATAAAATATAACGCCCAGAAATTATTAAATTAGATGGAGCATCTTCTATTTTTGGTTTTTCAACCATATCAGTAATGCTAAAAGCCTCATCAGACCCTTCTCCTCGTGCCACAATGCCATAAGAAGATACATCTTTAGGATCAACCTCTTCAACCGCAATCACATTTTGCGCTTTTTCTTCATAGGCTTTCATCATTTGCTTAAGCACACCGGGTTTTGCTTTTATCAGCATGTCAGGAAGCAAAAGCGCAAACGGCTCATTGCCTACAATATCACGAGCGCACCAAACCGCATGTCCAAGCCCAAGCGGCTCTTGCTGACGGGTGAAACTTGCCTGTCCCGGTTTTGGCAAATCTCTTTGTAATTCTGCAAGCGCATCAGTTTTTCCACGCTGTTTAAGCGTTGTTTCTAATTCAAACTGACGATCAAAATGATCTTCAATCACGCCTTTATTTCGACCTGTAACAAAAACAAAATGCTCAATCCCCGCTTCTCGTGCTTCGTCCACTGCATACTGAATTAGTGGGCGATCTACCACGGTAAGCATTTCTTTTGGCATAGATTTAGTTGCGGGCAAAAATCTTGTGCCAAGACCAGCAACAGGAAAAACAGCGATGCGAACTTTTTTACTCAAGGTAAATATCCTTTTTTGAACAAATTTTTTATCTATTATCGTAAGTTAATCTAAATATCTAATCAATATAAACAAGATAAGTTTTATTGCAACACGAGGAAGATAAATGGCTGTTTTAGTAACGGGTGGTGCAGGTTATATTGGCTCACACATGGTTTTAGCATTAGCTGATGCTGGTGAAGATGTGGTTGTGCTTGATAACCTGACAACTGGTTTTGATTGGGCGCTTGATAGCCGTGCAAAATTTATCAAAGGCAATGCTAATGATATTAAATTGGTTGCAAAAATCATCAAACAGCATAAAATTAAAGAAATAATCCATTTTGCAGGTTCAATAATTGTGCCTGAATCGGTGATTGATCCATTAAAATATTATTCAAATAATACCGCAACAACTCGCAATTTAATTGAAGCGGCGGTGCAGGGAGGGGTGAAGCATTTTGTGTTTTCCTCTACTGCTGCTGTTTATGGTATGGTGGGGATTGAGCCAGTGAGCGAGGATACGCCATTAAACCCCGCCTCCCCTTATGGGCGCTCAAAACTAATGAGCGAAATAATGTTGGCAGATGTTGCCGCCGCTCACTCGATGACTTTTGGCGCTTTACGATATTTCAATGTTGCGGGCGCAGATGCCAAAGGTCGGGCGGGGCAATCTACTAAAAACACTACTCATTTAATCAAAGTTGCTTTGCAAGTTGCTTTGGGGCAACGCACACATATTGATGTTTATGGCACAGATTATGATACGCCAGATGGCACATGTTTGCGTGATTATATTCATATTAGCGATTTAATAAATGCGCACGCTTTAATGCTAAAACATTTACGAAAAGGCGAAAAAAGTACAATTATGAATTGTGGGTATGGGCAGGGTTATAGCGTTAATGATGTTATTAATGTTGCTAAAAATGTATCAGGCATAGATTTTGATGTGTATTATGTAGATAAGCGTTTGGGCGATCCTGCGGCGGTGGTTGCAAATTCACAAAAATTAAAAACCACTCTAAATTGGCAACCAAAACATGATAATTTAGAGAAAATTATTTCATCAGCTTATGCTTGGGAAAAACATTTAATGCTTCGTAATAGATAGAAAATTTTAGATGAAAAAGCTAATTATAATAATTTTATTGATGATGTTTGGTGTGCATTCTTTAAGTGCCGCACCAGTTGAGAGTTTTGATAATTTCATTAAAAATTTTGAAAAAACGGCAATTAATGCAGGCATTTCTCGCTCTGTTTATCGCAATGTAACAAACAATCTAACCCCCGCAAAGAACATTCCAAATCTGGTGCGTACTCAGCCAGAATTTACCACTCCTATGTGGGTTTATATTGAGAAAAGAGTCTCCGCCTCCAGAATAGCAAGAGGCAAAAAAGCAATGGCGGCGAACAAAGCCTTGTTTGATAGAATTGGCAGTAAATATGGCGTTGATCCCGCAATTCTTGGTGCAATCTGGGGCATGGAAACAGACTATGGCGCAGTGCTTAATAATAAAAAACTAATAAAGCCCATCATTCGCTCGCTAGCAAGTTTGGTGCATCAGCGCCGAGATAGATATGAGGAAGATAAAAAAGAATTCATTATCGCCCTTCGCCTTATACAAGATTATGGTTGGACAAATGAAACGCTTGTTGGCTCATGGGCGGGAGCGATTGGGCATACACAGGTTATTGTTTCTGGGTTATTAAAAAATGGGCAAGATGGCGATGGTGATAAAAAAATAAATCCCCACCTCTCACTTGCTGATGCTTTAGCCACTAGTGCAAATTTTTTAGTTTCGCTTGGTTATCAAAAAAATATGGATTGGGGATTTGAGGTAATTCTTCCTAGCGGCTTTGATTATACTTTGGCGACTAGAGAAAAAATGCACCCAATTAGTTTTTTTGCTAACAGGGGCATAAAAAGAGTAAAGGGACGTGAGTTTTCTGACACTTCAACTAAAGTATTTTTATATATTCCAACTGGAAAAAATGGTCCTAAATTTTTGATGACTAAAAATTATCTAGTGTTAAAATCTTATAATTTTTCAGATTCATATGCCCTAAGTGTTGCCCATTTAACCGATAGATTAAAAGGCGCAGGAGGCTTTGTTTCTGCTTGGTCAAAAGATACTAGATTTCCAAATTTAAGTCAGCGGATTATTATTCAAAAACGCCTAAAACAACTTGGGTATTATAGAGGTGATGTTGATGGCAGGATTGGTCCAATAAGCCAAAAAGCCTATCAAGCGTTTCAAAAAGACAAAGGGCTTGTGCCAGATGGTTTCATCACATTTGATGCCTATGTTAGATTAAAATAATATTTGCCTTTCTTTAGTGCTAGTTTTTTTATAAGAATTTCTCATGCGAAAAAAGTTTTTTTCAGTTTTAATTATATTTAGTATGCTAAGTGCAATTTTTTCTATTGTCACTTTTGCACAAGAGCAAAGACCTCAGACTTTATTTGATTTACTATTTGGCACACAAAATCAGCAACAAGTCAAAAAAAAGTCAACTCGGCGAGTGCAAAATGTGCCACGTAAAACTGCCCCAAGAGTTAGAGTTCCCACTACCCCCGCTATTGAAAAATCCCAAACTGCTACTCGTTTAATTGTATTTGGAGATTCTTTAGCCATTGATTTAGAAAAAGCTTTAATTCGCTTTTATAAAGAAGACCCAAATTTAATAATTATAAGAAAAGCGATTGGCTCGTCGGGATTTGTTCGGGACGATTTTTTTGATTGGAATGGGGCGTTAAAAACTGAAATAGCCAATGATAGTTTTGATATTGCGGTGGTGCTTATGGGCATTAATGACAAGCAAAATCTTTTGGTGGAGGGCAAAAGCGCCAAGCCACTAACAAATGAATGGAAAAAGGCATATAGCACTCGTCTAAATAATTTTCTTTCACAATTACGCTCAGCAAATAAACCTGTAATTTGGCTTGGTCTGCCACCAATGGCGGCTAAAAAATATTCTGCCATAATTACACAAATTTCTTCACTGCAAAGTCTTGCAGCATTTTCTGCTGGTGCAGAATTTATTGATATTTATGAGAGATTCACTGATGAAAATGGGAATTATTCTTCACGTGGTCCGAATTTAAGTGGGAAAAATGTTTTAATGCGCAAGTCTGATGGCATTCACTTTGCTAGCGCTGGCTCAGATAAATTAGCATTTTATATCAATCAATCTTTGAAGAAATTTTATCGTGGTGGCACTATTAGTTTAGCCGTAGTTGATCCACTATCTGGCACAGATAGCTTGCGTCTAAAACGCCCACCATTTCAGGGTTTGGGGCAAATAAGATTGCTAGAAATAGCGGGCGCAATCACCTCTTTAAATATAAATAATATTCGCTCCTTAAGTCTAATTAATGCAACAAATAACTTAATTATAAAAAATAGCTTTGATCTAAACGAACTGGTAAATGCGCCAGTTGGACGCAGTGATGCTTTTGGTGTTGGCATAAAATTAAAAGAAGAAACGACAGTAAATTGATTTCCCTTAAAAAGGTAAATCTGTATCCCCCATTAAATCGATATCAATTGCACGTGCGGCTTGGCGACCCTCTTTAATTGCCCAAACAACCAAAGATTGTCCACGCCGCATATCGCCCGCCCCATAAACTCCTTCAACTGAGGTTTTATAGGTTTTTGTATCCGCTTTAAGATTTTTTCTATTATCAAGTTCTGCGCCTAATTCTTCTAACAGACCTGTAAAAATAGGGTGGGCAAAACCAATCGCCATTAATACTAATTCAGCCTGTATATTAAAATCACTACCTGCAATTGGTTTGCGCTTTGCATCTACTTTAGCGCATTTAACATATTGTGCTTGCCCATTTTTATCAGCAATAATTTCAAGCGTACCAGCAGAAAATTCACGTGTAACTCCTTCTGCTTGCGAAGAAGAAGTGCGCATTTTTATTGCCCAGTTAGGCCAAGTAGCAAGTTTGTCTTCTTTTGCTGGAGGTTGAGTGCGAATATCCATTTGTGTAACCGCAATTGCTCCTTGGCGAAAAGCTACCCCAACGCAATCAGATGCAGTATCGCCACCACCAACCACCACCACATGTTTGCCAGCAGCAGAAATTGGCTGATATTCTAATACATCTTCACCATTATTAATGCGATTTTGTAGCACAAGATAAGGCATAGCAAAATGCACTCCACCAAGCGTATCTCCAGAACAACCAACTTCTCTTGGGTGTTCTGAGCCACCACATAATAGCACCGCATCATGTTTATCTTGCAATTCTTTTAATGGGCGAGTAACGCCAATATTTTCATTATAATGAAAAACCACCCCCTCATCTTCAAGGTGATTTATGCGTTTATCAATATGGTGTTTTTCCATTTTGAAATCAGGAATGCCATAGCGTAAAAGTCCGCCAGCTTTTGGCTCTCTCTCATATACATGCACTTCATGTCCAACCCGTGCGAGTTGTTGTGCTGCGGCAAGCCCCGCAGGACCTGAGCCAACAATAGCAATTTTTTTGCCTGTTTTTTCTTCACATGGGCGAGCTTTAACCCAGCCATTTTCAACCGCTCTATCGGCAATTGCCTGCTCAACAGTTTTAATTGCAACAGGCATGTCTTCAAGATTTAATGTGCATGCCTCCTCGCATGGGGCAGGGCAAACCCTGCCTGTAAATTCAGGGAAATTATTGGTTGAATATAAAGCAATAGATGCCTCTCGCCATTCACCACGATAAATGAAATCATTCCAATCAGGAATTTGATTGTTTAATGGGCAACCAGTATCACCATGACAATAAGGCACGCCGCAATCCATACAGCGAGCCGCTTGGTCAATCACTCTCCCCTCTGAAAGTGGAATGGTAAATTCATTATAATGGCGCACTCGATCAGAGGCAGGTTGATAGCGTTTTTCTTCACGATCTATTTCAAGAAATCCTGTAATTTTACCCATTATGCTATTCCCCCTGATTTCTTGCTGATTTATTGTTTTTCGCTTCCATTTCAGCAATCGCACGCGCATATTCAACAGGCATGATTTTTACAAATTTGGTGCGAGAATTTTCCCAATCATCAAGCAAAATTTTTGCTTTGTTTGAGCCTGTATAATGTAGATGATTTAATAATAATTGATGCAATCTTTCATCATCATGTTTTGATAAATCAGCAGACACATCAACCCGCCCATGCCATTCTAAATCACCACCATGATGGTGAATTCTGCGCATAAGATTTTCTTCTTCTTCCACTGGCTGTAGATCTACCATTGCTAAATTACAGCGAGCAGCAAAATTTTTATCCTCATCAAGCACATAAGCAATTCCGCCAGACATGCCAGCGGCAAAATTGCGCCCAGTATTGCCAATAACCACAACAACTCCGCCCGTCATATATTCACAACCATGATCGCCAGTGCCTTCAACAACTGCAACAGCACCAGAGTTACGAACCCCAAATCGCTCCCCTGCTACTCCATTAAAATAGCATTCGCCAGCAATTGCGCCATAAAGCACAGTATTGCCAATAATGATGGAATTTTCTGCCTTGATATTTGTGTTTTTGGGCGGGCGCACAATAATTCTACCACCGCTTAGACCTTTTGCAACATAATCATTAGCTTCTCCAACCAAATCAAAGCTAATACCTTTGGCTAAAAATGCACCAAAACTCTGCCCCGCAATGCCGTTTAATCTGACATTAATACTGCCATCATCAAGACCCGCATGCCCATGTGCTTTCACCAACTCACCAGATAACATCGCCCCAGTTGAACGGTTAAGAGATTTAATATCAACTTCAATATTAACAGCCGTTTTTGCCTTGATTGCATCTTTACTTTGCTTGATTAACTCACGATCTAATACAGTTTCAATTTCATGATTTTGAAACTCACTATGATAAATAGTTTCGCCTTTTGCTGGCTCGGGCGTAAAGAATAATTTCTTCAAATCAAGCCCTTGTGTTTTCCAATGATTATTTAATTTATGCTGCTCTAATAAATCAGAACGACCAATAATTTGATTGAGATTTTTCACTCCTAATTGCGCCATCAGCCCCCGTAATTCCTCGGCAATAAAGAAGAAATAATTTATCACATGCTCGGGAGTTCCCTTAAAGCGTTTGCGTAAAACTGGATCTTGCGTGGCAATGCCAACAGGGCAAGTATTGAGATGACATTTGCGCATCATCACACAACCCACCGCAATAAGTGGCGCAGTGGCAAAACCAAATTCATCAGCACCAAGCAACGCCCCCGCCAACACATCAAAGCCAGTTTTAAGTCCGCCATCAACCTGCAATACTACCCGTGAGCGCAAGCGGTTCATGACCAAAGTTTGGTGAGTTTCTGCCAAGCCAATCTCCCAAGGCGAGCCAGCATTTTTAATTGAGGTGAGGGGAGAAGCGCCCGTTCCACCATCATAGCCAGAAATCGTAATATGATCGGCTTTAGCTTTTGCTACCCCTGCTGCAACCGTACCAACCCCAACTTCAGAAACTAATTTCACTGAAATGTCAGCTTTTTCATTCACATTTTTAAGGTCATAAATAAGCTGAGCTAGATCTTCGATTGAATAAATATCATGATGTGGTGGCGGCGAAATAAGCCCCACTCCGGGAGTTGAATGACGAGTTTTTGCAATCACCCAATTCACTTTATGACCCGGAAGCTGCCCACCTTCTCCGGGTTTTGCACCTTGGGCAACCTTAATCTGTATCATATCAGAATTGACTAAATATTCAGTGGTAACACCAAAACGACCCGAGGCAACTTGCTTGATTGCACTACGCATAGGATTGCTCGAACCATCGGCAAGTGGCTTAAAACGCTTAGGGTCTTCGCCCCCCTCACCAGTGTTAGATTTGCCGCCAATCCTATTCATCGCAATCGCTAAAGTTGAATGCGCTTCATGCGAAATTGAGCCATAAGACATCGCCCCAGTAGCAAACCGTTTGATGATTTCACTGGCAGGCTCGACCTCATCAATAGAAATCTTTTCACCAAATGGCTTAATATCAAATAATGATCTGATTGAAAGCGCTTTAGAATTTTTAGAATTTATCTCACTAGCAAATTTATCATAAAGTGCTTGCGCCTCGGTGCTTGAGTGATCTTTTTTACGAACTGCTTGTTGAAGGTTTGTAAGCGCATTAGGACTCCAAGAATGCGCCTCGCCCCGCATACGAAACGAATATTCACCCCCCATATTAAGCGCCCGTTTAAGCACCGCATTATCTCCAAAAGCTAGCGAATGACGGCGAACAGTTTCTTTTGCTACTTCTTCTAAACACACACCCTCAATAGAAGTCGCCGTGCCAAAGAAATATTGATCGACAAATTTTTGGTTTAATCCAACCGCATCAAAAATCTGCGCCCCGCAATAAGATTGAAAAGTCGAAATGCCCATTTTAGACATGATTTTTAACAAGCCTTTGCCAATCGCCTTGATATAGCGAGAGATGACTTCATATTCATC
>Ga0256834_1001650_pt1 | contig 14875 bp, 8 predicted proteins | sample 4281140metaG_FD_190536 | JGI IMG/M metagenome (GOLD analysis project Ga0256834, IMG submission 190536) | Hydrothermal vent microbial communities from East Pacific Rise, Pacific Ocean - 4281-140 | ecosystem: Environmental > Aquatic > Marine > Hydrothermal vents | place: Pacific Ocean: East Pacific...
CCTATAATACTAACTTTCTCTTCAAACTCGCAATGTCTTACTTCTCGATAAAAATTTTCTCGCAAACTCGAAAATTCACTCGAAGTGACATTGCTATATTTTTATTTCTCAATTCAAACTGCCTACGACGGATCACTCGAAGTGATATTGCTACATTCTACTTCTTAATTCAATTTTCCCCGGCGAATCACTTCTTTCAATCCCCAAGCCTACTTGGGGCGGGACACGGCAAAGTGACATTGCTCCATCCTACTTTATAATTCAAACTGCCTGGGCGAATCACTCGTCCCGATGCTTCGAGAGACATTGCTCCTTACCAATTAAAACAAATACGAAAACTTAAAATTAAGGAAAAAATCTTCTTCCGATTTATCCAAACTCAATCTGATAATGGTCGCATCAAAAGGGACCAACCAATATTCAATTCCGTATCCATCGTGCCATTTAGCGGAATCTTCGGGTTCATACCACACGCGTCCCACATCGTTAAAAAGGGTAATACCATTGGCTCCATTGATCAAATAACTGCGTATTTTCCCTAATTTAAAACGTATTTCCGTATTTTGAAATAGCATAGCATCACCGGCAAAGCGCTGATTCTTATATCCTCTTAAATTGTCACTTGCTCCCAAATAATTAGCGTGATAAAAAGCATAATCACCATAATTTTTTGCACCGCCAAAACGAAAAGCAAATACTGTTCTGGGATCTTGTTTAAAAGATAAAAACAAACTTAAATCCGATTGTATGTTCCAATGATCATATATATCGTCAACATCTTTAAAATAAGCAACTTCCGTTTGCCAATGCATTCCTCTTTGGGGTTGTAAAAGCTGGTCTCTGGTGTCCCAATCCGTTTTTATATTCAAACCCAAATATTGTCCAGATTGATAAGCTGTATCCGGCAAACCCGCCAATTGCTTATTGCCTACAAAACGGTTTACCGTATCGGTTAGTTCATAATACTTATAAAAAACACCTGCTTTTAAATCTATTTTTTTTTGGATTTTTTTAATCAACATCGAATTAACCGTTGCATAATGATAACGAACACGATAATAAGATTTATCATCGGTTAATTTAGGGGTTTTGTTACCCATTCCGAAAAAGTTATCTACATTTTCGGGCATACTCAATTCCAAATTAATAGCCGCATCATAAAACGGTGAAATACCTGTAAACAACGCTTTGTAGCTAAAAGCATAAGCGCCGCTTCCCAAAGCCGCTTTAAATTTTAAAGTCTGTAAGCTTTTATCTCTAAAGTTATAGCGATTGATTTTAACACCGGCGCCAATAAATACGCCATCGTCCACATTGTAACCGCCGTCTATCAACGGAATGGTTTTGTTATATCTGAATTGAAAACGGTCGTATTTGTTAATTTCTTTATTTTTAGACAAAAACTTCTTGGTTTCTTTACTGCCGACAATTATATTTTTTTTGTCTTTGCGATCATATACTAAAGTTTTCTTTCCCCACGATTTTACATCCGAAGTATCTACAATACTATCTTTTCCTTTACCGCCAATTATCCTGATTTTGATTCCTTTATCTGCTTTTCCTTCTATATAAAACCGGTCTTTTCCATCCAAACCGTACAGGCGTATTTCTTTGGTTTCTTCCGGATTGAAAATTCGCTCATACAAAGTGTCTGCCGGCTTCTTCAACTTTTTATGCAAAGCAAAAACACTCACTTTTGTTTGTCCTCCGGGCATTCTTTTTACTTGAAAATAATCATCTTTTTTAGTTCCGGTAATATCTACTTCTTTGGACAAGAAGTCATAATAAGTTTGGGCATATTTATCCAAATCATCACGACGTTTTTGTAAATGCATTTCTATTAGTTTGCCTTGCTTAGCATAAATTTTCGGTGGCATTTTTGTAATAGCTTGATGAATCACGGAGTCGGTTAATTTCTCTTGAATTTCTTTTGCTGCCTGTTGCCAATCCGACTTATCTAGTTCCGTTAAAAAAGTACGGTCAAAATAACGGGCGTTAAAATTTAATCCGTTTATATCTTTAATTGTATCACCAAATCCTTGAAATTTTCGTAAGGCCCATTTACGCGTAACCAGCCACATACCCAATCCTTGATTGACAAAATACACTTGATCTCTATCACGCGGAATAGGACGATAAATGGTTTTGCCGTTTTCTTTAAAAGTTGCCCAGCGCCATTGGTCGTCGTGACGGTCCCAATCATTGATAAGCATATCCAACAAACGAGCTTTTAAAACCGATTTTTGATCGACTCTATGATCGGGTTTTTTCATTATTTTCTTTAAAGTTTTCGGGGTGCTGACAATCTTTTTTGAATGTCCGAAAAAAGCGGCATCTTCCCAGTTGCCGGCAGGACGTTCTTCAAATAAAAAAACCTTATTGGCCAAATCTTGTCTGTAAACACCCAAGCGCGGATCATCGGGGACATAAACCAACTTGGGATTGGTATGCATCACGCCAACGGCATCCGCCAAAGGCGGAACCGTCAAAGCACCAAACGGATTAGAAGCCGAAATGGCATCTTGCAAAGGTTTTTCTACAAAAGTATTCCTAAAATCTTCGGGCAAAGCATTAGACGGATTTTTATCTACCGAACGTAAAACATATTGTTTACCGTCTTTGGCTTGCAAACGCACTGACAAGGTTTGCATTCCGCCGCCCCGTTTTAAAATGGTCAATCCACCCTTTTCTTTTCCTATGTCAAAAACCGGAATTTTAATGGGCGTATTCCAAATATCGCGGTAATTGTCACCCAGCATTTTGCGTTGGAATTTGCCTGCTTTCATATAGCGGTCGGAAATACGCACCACAATACTATCTTGTTCGGGCTTATAATTTTCTAATAGTTTTTTTTCTTTTTCAGGATTAAAAACCGGTTTATAAAACATTTTTTGTCGCAATAATATTTTTCCTTGGTTGGTATAATAAGTAATCCAAACCTCACCGTTTTTAAGAAAACTCAGTTTGACAAATCCGCTGTTATCATAAGCAAAATCTGCTTTTTTCTTTTTACGGGCAATATAACTGCCCGGACCACCGCCACCACTTACAATATGATATAAACTATCTTGTGCCCTGTATTGCATATTGTGTTCGTGTCCTGCTGCGTAGATTATATCGGGATATTTTTGAAATATAGATAACATTTTATCTCTATAAAATTTATAACGCGGATGCGCAAAGTCTTGAATATCACCAATATATTTCCGGTATCCGGTATATAAAAATCCCGGTAACGGAATGTATAAATATTTCTTTTTATCAAGAAGCGGAAATAAATTGCGACTGGCCGGAAAATAACCACCGTGGTTTCCTACACTGAAAAGCGGATGGTGCGCCGTAACCAAAATCTTTTTCTCTTTATTGCGTTTGATAATATCTTCAACTTTGGCAAAAATATCTTCCTCATTTTGTAAATCGCAATCTGTTGGTTTGGGTTTTTCATTTTGATGTAACCACCATTGACTATCCAATAAAATTAAAGTAATATCATCGGTTAAATCAACCTCAACAGGTCCCGGACAACCTCCCGAAGGTGAAAAACGAATATTTTCGGGCGCATTGTTTTGAATATATTTTTCTAAATTTAATACGTGTTGCCAACCTTCTTTTCTTCCCCGTTCCCAATCGTGATTGCCGGCAAAAATATATACCGGATTGTTGTAGTTTTCAAAAGTATTGAGAATACGATCAATAGCTTCCTTGGCACTTTTATACGAAGGTTCATCGGCATTGGGCATTCCCAACGGATACACAACATCTCCCATTAAAACAACCGCACTCGGAATTTTACTTTTTTCTAAAAAATGCTTCATTGTTTTTAAATCGGCGGCTCCTTCCTTTTTGTAAGGTTTGATATCGCCTAATAAATATATTTCATAAGCCAACTGCGAAGAATCCATTTGTTGGACAGGCTGTCGCTTGAATTTCGGTGCATAAAAAATCTTTTGAGCTTCGGCTTGTTTGGCAAGCAATAAAGAAGTAAAAGTTAATATGTATAAAAGATTTTTTTTCATTGGTAATTTGTTTTAATTTATTTTTTTGCTTGCATTTTTTATGCTGTGATATTGTTATGATTTTTTCTCTCTCCAAGCTTGTCTGTTCGGGTGTTTTAGCTGAATTTATGAAGCTAAAACATATCGAGAATACGGACAAGCGTTCTCATAATACAGTTTTTTTCAAACTCGCAATGTCTGCACTTCGTCAAGCTCAGCACAGGCTTCTCGATACAATCCAGAAGCAAGTTCGGGAGACATTGCTACTATGTTTATTTTTTTTCAGAGTAAGACAAAACCCGAGCCTTTCGTTTCTTTCCTTCATTTGAAATATACAGCGTTCCGTCCGGTGCAAAACAAATTCCTTCCGGTTGCGGATGTAATTTGCGTTCCAATTTAATCATAGCTTTTATTTCACCTTCATGATCTATTACTAATAATGTTTTTCCTACGGAACTCAACAGATAAATATTTTTGGTCTTGGGATGAATGGCTATTCCCGAAGGTTGTAAAGTCGGGTCGCCTTCAGATTCGTTAATGGTTGAAACCAGTTTAATTCCCAATTCATCCGATTTGCTAAAATTTTTAAATTTTTTCAAACTGTCCAATGCCAATAACAAATAAGGTTTTTCAATCAATTTTTGCGTATTCAAATCAAATTTGTAAACCGCTTTAAAATACTTGGCATTTTTTCGTTTATCCAAAAAAGGATATCCTTTGCAGGCAATCAATAAAGTGCTATCTATGGCATCAAATGCCAAGCCTTCCACATCATTCTTTTTTGACAAAGGTGTTTTGTGCTTAATGGTTTTACGTTTGCTTGGCTCCATATAATTTTTAACTTGGTATAAATCGCCATTGCTTTTTACCACCCAAGCATCTTGATGCACCAATTCGACGCCTTCATAATCACCGTCTTTTCCAAATTTTATTTTTTCTATGGTTTTTCCGGTTTTAGCATCTAAAAAATACAAATAGCCTTTTTCGTCCTGAATACTGATAATTTTATAGGGCAATAAATAACTCAAACCTGAAATTTCATGTAATTTTTTAGAGGGTTTCCAAATATGTTCCGGTTTTTGCAAATCATAGGGAAATACATAATCTGTTGCTTGATATAACACCATTTTTTTCGGTTTTTTTTCGGGTGGATTACAAGCCGAAAATAGGACAATCAAACTGTAAAAAATCCATTTATTTATAATTGTTTTCTTCATGTTTTCTTATTTTTATTCAGCAATGCTTATACTTCGTCAAGCTCAGCACAGGCTTCTCGACACAATATTACTATAAATTTATTTCTCTCCCAGCTTGTCTGTTCAAGTGTTTTAGCTGAATTTATGAAGCCAAAACATATCGAAAACATAGACAAGCCTTTTCATAATACTAACTTTCCTTTTCAAAACCGCAATGGTTTACTTCTCGATAAAAATTTTCTCGCAAACTCGAAAATTCACTCGAAGTGACATTGCTCTATCCTTCTTCTCAATTCAATACGCCTCTGCGGCGGATCACTCGTTCCGATGCTTCGGGAGACATGGCTATTACTTCTTTTTTAATCAATAACTACTCTGTACTTATACAAGATTACCGGTCTTTCACTTCCTTTGACAGTTGTTTGGTCTAAATATTCGAAATCTTGTTTACATTCTTTATTCAATTTTTCATATACTTCTTTGGATATCAACATTGAAGAATGATAATTTTTATTTAATTGTTCGATTCGGGCAGCCATTACGACGACTCTCCCCGTAATGGAGAATTGTTTTCTAATGTTAGAACCTATATTTCCCGTAACGGCTTCGTCATAATGCAAACCAATGCCAATTTTAGTATAGGGTATACTTCCTTCTTGATTTCTTTTTATCAACTCATCAATTATTTTTTTAGCGGCTTTTGATGCATTTTCCGGGCTCTGCTCATCAGTTACCGGTGCACCGAATGTAGCCATAAAGCCATCACCTAAAAACTGATTGATTACCCCGTTGTGTTCTTGCACAATATCAATCATAAAAGCAAAAATTTTGTTGAGATAATCCACTATTTCTTCGGGTTGGTGACTTTCTACAAAAGGGGTAAAATTTCTAATGTCTAAAAACATGACGGTAACTTTTTTTCTCATTCCTAAAAGTTCATCTTTTTGATTTAAAATATTTTCTGCAATCTGAGGTGAAATCTGTTGACCGAACAAATGAATTACCTCCATTTTTTCATTCATTGTTTTCCATGAAAGTAACATTTTATTTTTAATTACTTCTGCAGCAAATCCGGCTGCTATTCCGGTAATAATCATAATTAAAGCTTGTCCAAAATAATATATGTTTGACAAAAGGTAAGGGTTATTTATTGTTTCAAATTTTTGTAAATAAAAAAAGGCTATACTTAAAAACGCTGTTGCTGCTGATAGGCCTGTAAAAAAAGATAATTTAAAATCCAATCTGAAAACGGATAAAACTATAAAAATAAAATAAGTCAATGCTGCTGGTGTTTGCAAAATAATAGGTGACCCGGTTTTATCTATGATGCTGATTAACAATAAGCTTAATAAAATAATTTCTGATAGACTATTAAGATATCCGAAAACTTTAGGTTTTATCCAGGTTGAAATTTTTGTTAATCGAAATAGAAAATAATGAATAACTATTTCATAGACAATTAAAATTCCCGTAAAAATCAAAATTGCAAAAATGGATAAGGGGGTTTTAAAAACTTTATAATATTCTTGTTTGTTCAAGTAATATAAAATAATCAGCAAAACAGCCTCAAGCATTAATAAAGTTACAAGCAAAGAAGCTCTATGTTTTTCGCTTTTGAAAATTTCTTTGTTATATACTTCATGTAAAATGTCCATATACGTTATCTCATAACTTAAACGGTAAAGATAGTGAATATTAACTAATCTTACAAGATAAATGATTAATGTGTTAAAAACTAATGGATTAAGTCGTTTTTAAAGCAGTAGATTATTGAATTAATTGAAATGTTTGCATCGCAATTTCCTGTTCTTCATTGGTGGGTATGACCCAAACTTTTACCGAACTGTTCTCACCGGTAATATCACCATTAAAAGCTTGTGGATTTTTGTTTTTTTCTTCGTCAACTTGAATGCCCAAAAACTCTAAACTTTGCGTAGCCAAACGACGAACTACATTTGAATTTTCGCCAATTCCGGCCGTAAAAATCAAGGCGTCCAAACCATTCATTTGCGCTGTAAAATTGCCTATATACTTTTTAATGGCACCTGCATACATATCTAATGCCAAACGGGCTTTTTTATCACCATTAGCCGCCGCCGTCTCAATATCGCGTAAATCGTTACTGCCGGCCAAAGCCATCATGCCACTTTTTTTGTTTAGTATGTTTTGCACTTCGGCAGCGGTATAACCCATTTTATCCATCATATAAAATATAATAGACTGGTCAATATCACCGCTTCTGGTGCCCATAATCAAGCCGTTCATCGGACCGAACCCCATCGTTGTATCAAAACTTTTTCCGTTTAAAACCGCAGTTGCACTAGCGCCATTTCCTAAGTGTAAAGTAATTAATTTTGTATTTTCACTATTCAGACGTTTATTGGCTTCACGCGAAACATATTGATGACTAATGCCGTGAAATCCGTATTTACGAATATCTTTTTGATAAAATTCTTCCGGAATGGCATATTTGTGATTAACAACCGGAATGCTTTGGTGAAAAGCCGTATCAAAAATAGCGACTTGCCGGGCTTTTGTAAATATTTGCTCAGCTGTTTCAATACCTACCAAATTAGCCGGATTGTGCAACGGTGCTAATGAAAATAATTCTTTTATTTTTGCTTTAACTTCATCATTTATCAAGGTTGGTTGAACAAAAGTATTGCCCCCGTGAACCACCCGATGACCAACCGCTGCAATTTCATCTTTATAAGCTATTATATTATGGTCCGGATTTAATAAATATTCGGTGAGCAATTCTAAGGCTTCTTTGTGCGAAGGCAAAGCTTTTTCCACTACAAAATCATTGGCTTTAAATTTGCCGGTCTTTTCGCCTATTCTCTCTGCCAGTCCTTTAACCAATGCCTTACCGGAAGGCATATCAAAGAGTTGAAATTTTAATGAAGAACTTCCGGAATTTAAAACCAATATTTTCATATTTTTTTGTATTAAGATTTGGGACAAAAATACAACAAACCCTTGTTAAATTTATTACAATTGACAGGTTTTTTTAAGGTTTTTTAGCATATTAGTTTTTAAGGTTACCGGTTACTTCGATACAAATTTTTCCTGAGGTCAAAAATTTACTCAGTGTCCTACTTTTACAATATCAAAGATAAATCAGTGGTAAAAACATAACGTAATAGTAACGCGACCAAAGGAAATCCTGTTTATGCGAAAAACAACGGCTTATTTCGATACATTTTGCTTCCTGTGTCAGAAAAACACGCAATAACCTGTTACTGTGTCATTTCGATGCGAACCTGTGAACGAGAAATCTTTTGTTATGTGTATTGTAGTTTTAATCAGAGCAGACGCACACATTTAAATATGTATAAATTGCATTATAAAGCTTGTCAATTCGAGTGATTTTGTGAGGAACGAACAAAATTTTATCGAGAATTTAGACAAGCGCGTTAAAATATTAATAACAATGTATTACATTTCGATACAAATTTTCTCATAAATTCGAAAATTCACTCAATGTGACATTGCATTAACAATATAATGCTAAAGTATGAGTTTGCCCTGTAGTTTTAATACCAAAATCTACTCAAACCAATTATTTTTACTAAATTTGCTTATAGCATAGCCAATTTTTTATGGAAGAACGTAAAAAACAATTTGAAACCGAAGAAAAGGTTATTCAAGAAAAAGAAAAAGTCGTTAAAAAGGAATTTAAGGAATTTTGGGAAGTTGCCATTGATTTTATCAAAGAGCTTTTTAATATTCGTAAAAATTCGGATAAAGAATTTACCCGCCAGACTATTTTAGAAAACATTCCGTTTCGCGGCCATACAGCTTGGCTATTAATTTTTTCGGTGATGATTGCTTCTGTTGGTCTCAATGCCAATTCTACACCGGTAGTTATCGGTGCTATGTTGATTTCACCACTTATGGGCCCTATTATGGGCGCCGGATTTGCCATTGGCACCAATGATATTGATACTTTTAAAAAGTCGGCAATCAATTTTTTGGTGATGGTAACTTTAAGTATTCTGACTTCTTTTTTATATTTTAAAATTTCACCGCTGGCTTACGAATCCAGTGAATTGTTAGCCCGCACTTCCCCCACTTTTTTTGATGTAATGATTGCCTTTTTTGGTGGATTGGCAGGTATTGTTGCGCTGACAAAAAAAGGTTTTTTTAATGTCATTAGCGGTGTTGCCATTGCTACGGCTTTGATGCCGCCACTGTGCACGGCAGGTTTTGGACTGGCAACCGGTAATATGCACTTTTTTAGCGGTGCCATGTATTTGCTGCTCATTAACTCGTTTTTTATTGCACTTGCTACTTTTTTAATTGTCAAATACTTACATTTTCCGGTAGCACATTATCTCAATTCCGCCAAAAGACGTCGTGTTAGCCGGATTATTTATATTTTAGCTATTTTGGTCATGATTCCCAGTATTATGTCTTTCTTAAAAATGTATAATGAAGAAATTTTTAAACGTTCGGCAAATGAATTTATTCAAAAAAAAATCAAATACGAAGGCGCACAAATTATTAAAACCAATATTGATCCTACCCAAAAAGAAATAGATATTTATTTAATAGGCGAAGTAGTTCCACGTGATGTGATTAGTGAATGGCAAATACAATTGCACGAAAATTCGCAGTTTTCCGATGCCAAATTAAATGTATATCAAACAGCGGATAAAACCCAAGAGATAGAACAAAGTCTGTCGGAAAAACTCAAAGGCGAAATTTTGGAAAAGCTCTTTAAAGAAAACAAAGAAGTCCTAAAAAACAAAGACGCGCAAATCAAACGGCTGACAGAAGAACTGGTTAAGCTTAAACAACAACAGCAACAGTTGAAAATTCCATTTGCGCAAATTAGCCAAGAAACCAAAAATTTATTCCCTTATGTAGAAAAAATAGGTTTTGCCGAAATGATAGAAACCAATTTTAAAACTGCAGATACCATTCCCACGGTAATGGTTAAATGGAAACGAAAACTATCGAGAACTTACAAACGCAGAGAAAGTGAAAAACTCAAAAAATGGCTTAAAACCCGCTTGCAATTAGATACTTTAAAAATGGTAAATATGTAATTAAATCTCTTAAATCAAAGATGAAAGAGGTAGGTTTTTTTGTATAGATTGATTATAAATAATGCCTAAAAAATCCTTTTATCATTGCTTTTTATATTCAAAATTGTAATTTGGCATATCATTTTAATAAAAGAGAGATTTTATGAAGCCGGCAATCCGTCGTTCCTTTAAAGACATCAGTTTAAATCCCTGGCAATATTTGGTTTTATCCTTTGTAGGCTTGATTGCTTTTGGCGCAGTTTTATTAAAATTGCCTTTTGTAAGCCACACCAACGGGCTTTCTAATATCGATGCTTTATTTACATCAACATCAGCTGTTTGCGTTACCGGATTAACCACCGTAAATACTTCGGGTTTCAATCTGTGGGGACAACTCAGTATTTTATTGTTAATACAAATGGGTGCCATAGGCATTATGACCTTAACCACTTCATTTTTATTGGCTTTAAAAGGAAATGTCAGCTTAAAACATCGCCTGTCTTTTTCACAACTGCAAGAGAATTATGACTTAAATGATGCCACCGGTGTATTGAAAAATATTCTTAAAATCACTTTTATCATCGAATTTATTGGTATGCTGTTGCTCAGTATTGGATTTTATATGCAAGGATTATCTATCGGCAATGCTATTTATCAAGGTTTTTTTCATAGCATTTCCGCCTTTTGCAATGCCGGTTTTTCTACCTATGATCAAAGTTTGACCGGCACCAATGCTTTGATAAAATTAACAGTATCGGCTTTGATTATTTTGGGTGGATTGGGCTATTTTGTGATTTATGAATTGCAATCATATTACAAACAGAAACGCAAATACAGTTTGCATACAAAAATTGTTTTACGTGTCAGTTTTTTATTGATTGTAGCAGGGACCCTCTTGATTTATTTATTTGAAAAAGGACAAACCGGATGGGTTGATAGTTTGTTTCAATCGGTTACTACGCGCACAGCAGGTTTTAATACCGTTGATTTAAATGCTTTGAGCAATGCCACGATTTTTTTAATGTTGCTATTGATGTTTATAGGGGCATCGCCGGGTTCTACGGGTGGCGGTATAAAAACCACCAACTTTTTTATCATGGTTTACGCTATTGTATCGGTATTAAAAGGCCGTAGAAATTTTGTTATTTGGCACCGGAAAATATCCAGCAACTATATTTTAAAGGCTTTTGGAACAGCCATTAGCTATTTTTTGATTTTATCTATTGGTATTTTGTTGTTGTTGCAAGAACCGGATTTGTCTTTTAAAGCCAGTATTTTTGAAGCCGTGTCGGCTATGGGAACCGTTGGATTGACTCTGGGGATTACCCCTCAACTATCTGTTTTAGGCAAATGGGTTGTTATAGCCTTGATGTTTATCGGACGGCTTGGACCAGCATCGTTTGCCATGGCAACCTTGCAAAAACATAAAGAAGTAAAAATTAAGTATCCGGATGCGGAAATATATTAGATGTTGGATGACTGATGCCGGATGCTTCATGACCGATAACTGGTGTCATTTCGAGGGAAGTGAGAGAAATGAACGACGAGAAATCTAATAATGCCGGATGCTAGATGATGTATGTCATAACGATTCGAGATTGTATCGAGAAGCAAGCCATTGCGGTTTTGAAATAAAATTAGTAATAAAAAACAATAAAAATGAAAAAAGATATTGCAGTAATCGGTTTGGGAACTTTTGGATACGAATTGGCTATACAATTGGCAAGTGAAGGGCATCATATACTAGCTATTGACGTGGATATGAAAAAAATTAACGATATAAAAGATCATGTAGATGTCGCCGTTCAAGCCGACATTACCGACCCCGATGTCTTAAAAAAAATACAAATTGACCAATTTGACCATGTTATTTTAGCTATGAGCAGTGCCTTGGAAGCCATCATTTTAGGCATTACCTATATGAAAAAAATGCAAGTCAAAAATATCATTGGCAAGGCCAATACCTATATCCAAAAGGAAATCTTGCTTAAAATAGGTGCCGATGAAGTGATTTTACCCGAAATTGCTACTGCCAAACGTTTGGCCGAACGAATTACCCATCCCGGAATTATGGAAAAATTTGCCATTGACCGTAAAAATATGCTTATTGAAGTAAAAGTCCCGAAAAAATTTCAAAATAAAACGTTAAGAGAATTGGATTTGCGTAAAAAATATGGTTTAAACGTGATTATGATTAACCGGAACGGTCAAACTGAAATCATTTCATCGCCCGATATAAAATTTGAAGAAAATGACGTGATTTTTGTTGTAGGTAACGAAGCGCAAATCAAAAAAACCTTGTTTTAATACGAAAAAATTTAAAAAAAATGCTTACTTTGGCTCACTGAAAATAAAAATGTAAGTTGTTACAAGCCTATGAAAAAATTTTTGTTCTTTTTATTTATTTCAACTCAAATTTTTGCCCAAACCAAGCAAATCACCATTGATGACATTTGGAACGGCACTTTCCGCCCCGATTACCTTTACGGATTAAAAGCTTTACCACAATCTGATAAATATTCTAAAATAGACGTTAATCGCGAAAAACACGCATACGAACTCAATATATACGACTACGCAACCCAACAAAAAATACAAACGGCTTTTTCTACCGAAAAATATCCTTTTGTAGGTTATTTTGAATACCAATTTTCACCTGATGAAAAAAAAATAATCATAGGTTCTGATATCAAGCCTATTTACAGACACTCACGCAAAGGTATTTATTACGTGTATGACAGGGCCCTAAAAAAGTTGACGCGTATTGACGAAAAAGACATTCAAGAACCCTCTTTTAGCCCCGATGCCAAACAAGTTGCTTTTGTAAAAGATAACAATTTGTTTATCAAAAACTTACAAAACAACCAAACCACTCAAATTTCGTTTGACGGTCAAAAAAACAAAATTATCAACGGTATTCCCGACTGGGTTTATGAAGAAGAATTCGGATACAGCAAAGCCTACGAATGGAGTAAGGATGGAAAAAAATTAGCTTATGTCAAATTTGATGAAAGCGAAGTGCCCGAATTTTCAATGATTCGTTACGGCGAAGATTTGTATCCAAAAGTTGAAACTTTTAAATACCCGAAAGCCGGCGAAAAAAACTCTAAGGTCAGCTTGCATTACTACGATTTGCAAACCGGAAAAACCAAGCAAATAGATTTGGGTGATTATGAATATATCCCACGCATACAATGGCCGAATAATGATTGTTTAACGGCTATTACCCTAAACCGGTTGCAAAATCATATTAAACTATACAAATACAACACAAAATTTAATAAAGGCAGTTTTGTTATTGATAGAAAATCAGATACTTATATTGATTTGGAAGCCATTGATAATTTGACTTTTTTACCCGACGGGAGTTTTATTTGGTCTAACGAAACAAGCGGATTCAATCATTTTTATCTGTACAATCGCAAAGGCGATTTGATACGTCAAATTACCCGAGGTAACTGGGAAATAACCGGTTTTTACGGCTATGACGAAAATCTTGACCGTATATTTTATCAATCTACCGAAAACGGTAGTATCAATCGCAGTATTTACAGTATTGATCTCAAAGGCAAACACAAAAAACTATTGAGTCCTGCCACCGGCACATCCAATGCCGAATTTAGTGCCAATCACAAATATTTTATCAATACATATTCCTCGGTCACAACACCCTATACTTTTACGGTCAATTTAGGAGAAAACGGCAAAGTGATTAAAACCATCATTGATAATAAAGATTTATTGAAAAAACTCAATGATTATCAATTGCCGAAAAAAGAATTTACACAATTGTTGTCAGCAACCGGTGAAAAACTCAACGCTTATGTTATTAAACCGGTAAATTTTGATTCAAGCAAAAAATATCCGGTTTTAATCTACCAATATAGCGGTCCCAATGTGCAAACCGTTCGCAATGCTTGGAACAGCAGCAACGATTATTTTCATTTTTTACTGGCACAACAAGGTTATTTTGTATTGTCAGTTGACCCACACGGAACCGGAGGGCGAGGCGCTAAGTTTAAAAAATCGACTTATAAACAACTCGGAAAATTAGAATTGGAAGATATTGCCACCGTTGCACAAAATTTATGCGCTTCTGATTATATTGACACCAACCGCATCGGTATTTGGGGTTGGTCTTTTGGCGGTTATATGTCGAGCAGTGCTATTTTGAAAAAAGGCAACTTGTTTAAAATGGCTATTGCCGTAGCACCGGTTACCAATTGGCGTTTTTACGATACCGTTTACACCGAACGCTATATGCAAACACCACAAGAAAATCCGAGTGGTTATGACGACAATTCCCCCTTATTTTTTACCCAAGGACTAAAAGGCAGTTTTTTATTGGTGCACGGTAGTGCCGATGACAATGTTCACCTGCAAAACAGTATGCGATTGGCTAAAAAATTACAAGAAAACGATCAACCTTTTGACGAAATGATTTATACCGATAAAAATCATAGCATTTACGGAGGAAAAACCCGAAATCATTTGTATAAAAAAATGTTGAAATATATAAAAGAAAGATTATAAAATAAAATAAACAAATACTATGAAACAGAATAACAAACAAGGGCATCCAAAAGCCTTGTATACCTTATTTGCAACCGAAATGTGGGAACGTTTTTCCTACTACGGTATGCGTGCTTTA
>Ga0256834_1001651_pt1 | contig 14866 bp, 13 predicted proteins | sample 4281140metaG_FD_190536 | JGI IMG/M metagenome (GOLD analysis project Ga0256834, IMG submission 190536) | Hydrothermal vent microbial communities from East Pacific Rise, Pacific Ocean - 4281-140 | ecosystem: Environmental > Aquatic > Marine > Hydrothermal vents | place: Pacific Ocean: East...
AGAGGGGGCGTTAAGCCCGCTTGTCACCAAAGACCCGGATAATCAGATCCAAAATCTCTTTTTGGGTGAAGGGGCGCACCAGGAAGTGCTTAATATTGGGCACCAGGGCGCGGTTTCGCTTTTTGTTACCGAAACTCTCTACCACCACGATGGAGACGGGCCAGTTGTGCAAGATCATGTCCAAAATGGTGATGGTCTGTTTGCCCAGGTAGTTTTCATCAATAAAGAGCAGGTCGATCTCTTTGGTGGTAACATGCTCAACAGCCTTTTCGAGTGAATGTTCCACGACCACCTCATAACGAAAATATTGAAGCATCTTTCTCAAAGCCGCCGCGGAACGGCCGTGGGTGTCAAGAATGACCGCTTTTTTGCCCAAATAGTCCCTGGAAGGAAGCCGGTAGCGTCGTCGCTTATCCGAATCGGTGGTATGAAGCGGCAATGAGATTTTAAAGGTGGTTCCTTTTCCCTCTTCACTTTCTACTTTAATAGTACCCTCTAACGTGTCGATCAACTGTTTGACAATAGTCAATCCCAAGCCTGTGCCGCCAATAATTTGTCGGATCGATTTTTCATCTTTGTCGCACGGCTCAAAGAGTGTTTTTAGCTGTTGCTCTTTTATGCCGATGCCGGTATCTTTGACAACGGCTTTGAGAATAATATCTCCTTTTGCGTTTCGATGGCTGGAGCTGATCTTTAGTTCTACGCCGCCGTGTTCGGTGAATTTGATGGCGTTATGAAGAAGGTTGATAAAGATCTGTTCAATACGCAGGGGGTCGCCGAAAAAGGCGTGAGGTACGTCGGGGTCGACATCAAAAGCCAGATCAATCCGTTTGGCCGAGGCTTGAAGCGCCACGACACCGCGTACTCTGGAGAGTACTTCATTAATATTAAACTCCACGGGTGTGACGGTAAAATGGCCGACAGAGAGCTTGGTAAAGTCGTTAAGATCGTCAATAAGCGCCAACTGCATTTGACCGGCTTGACCGATTTGGTCAACATAGGTCGCTTCATCCAGCGTGAGGCGATGCTCTTTTAGGTGTTCGCTTAGACTAATGATTGCGTTAACCGGTGCACGAAGTTCATGTAATACCTGGGCCAGGAAGATCTGTTGTCGACGGGCTCTTTTTTTATACTCTTTGGCCTCTTTGGCATAAAGATTCATCCGTTTTCTGCCGGCGAAGAGATACAGGAGTAGCCCCAAAAAGCCCAAAGTAGTTAGTGCTGTAATCCATTTTAACCATTGAGACAAGGGGTGCGGATGCTGTGCTTGGGAAGGGTGTGTGTCTGAAAGCGGTGTGGGTATGGCCGGTGTGGAACGGGAAGTTTGGGTCTTTTGAGTTTCTTGAATTTCTTGAGCTTCTTGGGTCTTTTGGGTCTTTTGGGTCTCTTGGGTCTCTTGGGTCTCTTGGGTCTCTTGGGTCTCTTGGGTCTCTTGGGTCTCTTGGGTCTCTTGGGCGGGATAGGTTGTTTGCGTCTGTTTTTGGACAAAAACCGTCTGCGTGTTTTCGTTTTTTTCTGATTGATTGGTTTCTTGCGCGTTATCTTGGGGGGACGCCAAAACGGAATCGGTCGGGGCTTGGAGGTTTGAAGAGACGGGCGGTTGCGCCGATGTTTGCGCAGTGGATTCAATGTTGTCGGCGCAAAACTCGGGAGGATTGGTGTTGGCAAAAGCGTCGGGATACCACTTACGCATCAGCCCAAGCAGACGCATGGTAACCTGGTGGTTGGTAATTGGCTCAAGAACCAAAATAAAAGAGTGCCCGGATGGACGAACCCGAATACCGATTTGATGCTTTTGCATCAACGCATGAACCGTCGTGTCATTGGAGACGGTTTTATTAACGTCGGCAATGGCCGCTTCCGCGTATTTGTCATGTAGGTAAGTGGCCAATATGACCTTTTCGCACACCGTATTGTCGGCACCATAGATCAGGTTTAGGGTAACCATGAGCAAAAAAGCTGTTTTTTTCATCATGCATAGACTCTTTCCGTAAAAATATAAAACCGAAAAATTATTGGCTAATTTTAACAAAAGCCGCTTTTTCTTGGCTTTATTCATTGCTGAGGAAAGTTGTTTTTCTCTATGCTCCGTTTAGTTGTTGCAAGATGGCGTATGAAAGTTGACAACAACAGACTCAATAGTGTACAATTTTATTGGCATTTTAAAAAACAAGTGCTAAAATACAACCGATGAAAAAGCGATACGACGAAATTTTGGAAGCGGTGGTTTTGACCTTTTTAAATAAAAAAGAGCCGATAGGTTCGGCCTCATTGCAGTCAAAACTGCCTTTTGAGATTTCGCCGGCTACCATTCGTTACTACTTTAGCAAAATGGTTGAAAGGGGGGAACTGGCCCAGTTGCATAAAAGTAGCGGGCGCATTCCCACGGAACAGACCATGAAGCGCTTTTGGCGTCACGCTTTGAAAGATTTGAAACTGCTTTGTGACGCCGTAGAAGAGGTAGAACAGCGGGCCTGTGAAGAGGATCTTTTTGTGCTTCTTAAACCGCTTCGTCATAATCGCTTTCGGCGCATTGAGAGGGTGGCGGATCGCTACTTGATTTTGGTGTTTGATGACGATGAGTATGTCATTCGCTATCAAGCGCCGCTAGAGAGTTTTTTGCGTGATCTGATCGGATATGATCTTGACGAGGTGAAACAGATTGTCCGAGATGTCGGGATGATGACCCTATTTTACAAAATGCGGGCCAGAAGCGGGGATGAGGTTCGCCTTTTAAATCCCGCCGCCGTTGTGAAGATGGCGTCCCAAACCGGTGAGTGGGGGTCGCGCCATCTTAAAGAGTTTTTAGAGGGTGAGGCGTTGGAACGCTTTGATAACGGAATCCATTTCGATCCTAAAGTACCCAAAGGGTTTATGGCGCTAAAAACGGAAGCGATGCTGGATGAAAATCCCGTCAAACTTTTGTGTCTGGGCGCTATTGATCACAACTTTACAAAACTATTCAAAACGGAGGTGAAAGATGCCTAAAAAGAGAGATCGCCAGGAAGAGCAGGAGATTTTGCAAGAAGAGAACGCCGCTTCGCAGGAGGCCGAGGAACAAACGGCCCGCCAGGAGGAGCGGGATGATGCCCCTGAAACAGTCGAGGAGGGGTGTTGCGAGGCGCTTAAAGCGTGTGAGGACAAGTATCTTCGTATGCACGCGGAGTTTGAGAATATCAAAAAGCGGATGGAGCGCGAAAAAGAAAAAAGCGTGGCCTACGCCCAGGAGGCGTTCGCCAAGGATCTGCTTCCCATTATGGACGCCCTGGAGCTGGCTATTGCCTCGATTCCCGAAGAGAGCGAGGATGAACACCTGCAAAAGCTTCGCGAGGGTGTTCAGCTGACGCTGGATAATTTTGTCAAAACCTTTGAGAAACACCACATCAAAGTGGTGGAGATTGACGAGGGGTTTGATCCCAACTTCCATGACGCGGTGATGCAGGTGGACAGCGACGCCCACGAAAGCGGCGAGATTGTCCAGGTGCTTCAAAAAGGGTACACCTATAAAGAGCGCCTGCTTCGGCCGGCCATGGTGAGTGTGGCCAAGTAAAGGTTTTTGCGACTTATGTTGCAGAAGCCTTGGAAAAAAGTTGAGTATAATACGCTCAAGAAAACAGGAAACTGAAACCAAAAGGAGATAAAAATGGGAAAAGTAATCGGAATTGACCTGGGTACGACCAACTCGGCCATGGCCGTCTACGAAGGCGGCGAAGGCAAGATTATCGCCAACAAAGAGGGCAAAAACACCACCCCTTCCGTTGTCGCGTTTACCGACAAAGGCGAGATTCTTGTCGGTGATCCGGCCAAACGGCAGATGGTCACCAACCCCGAAAAGACCATCTACTCCGTCAAGCGAATCATGGGTTTGATGTGTAACGAAGACAAAGCCGCCGAGGCCAAAAAGCGCCTGCCCTATCATGTGGTAGACAAAAACGGCGCCTGTGCCATCGAAGTGGACGGTAAAACCTACACCCCGCAGGAGATTTCGGCCAAGATCTTGATGAAGATCAAAGAGGATGCCGAAGCTTATTTGGGTGAAGAGGTGACCGAAGCGGTCATTACCGTACCGGCCTACTTCAACGACAGCCAGCGCAAGGCGACCAAAGAGGCGGGCACCATCGCGGGCCTGAACGTGCTGAGGATTATCAACGAACCGACCGCCGCGGCGCTGGCTTACGGGCTGGATAAAAAAGAGGCCGAGCAGATCTGTGTCTACGACCTGGGCGGCGGTACCTTTGACGTGACGGTTCTGGAGACCGGTGACAACGTCGTCGAGGTTATGGCTACCGGCGGTGACGCGTTCTTAGGCGGTGACGACTTTGACAACCGGCTTATCGACTACATCGCCGAAGAGTTCAAAAAGGAAAACGGCATCGACCTCAAAGCCGACGTCATGGCCCTGCAGAGGCTTAAAGAGGCGGCGGAAAACGCCAAGAAAGAGCTCTCAGCGGCGCAGGAGACGGAGGTGAACCTCCCCTTCATCACCGCCGACGCCAGCGGCCCCAAACACCTGGTGATGAAGGTGACCCGGGCCAAGTTTGAGAGCCTCATTATGGATCTGGTCGAGCAGACCATCGCCAAAATCGACGAGGTACTCAAAGATGCCGGCGTGAGCAAAAACGACATCAAAGAGGTCGTGATGGTGGGTGGTTCTACCCGCGTACCGCTGGTACAGGAGAAGGTGAAGGCCTATTTCGGCAAAGAGCTCAACAAGTCGGTCAACCCCGACGAAGTGGTCGCCATCGGTGCGGCGATTCAGGGCGGTATCCTCAAAGGGGACGTCAAAGACGTGCTCTTGTTGGACGTGACGCCTCTTAGCCTGGGCATTGAGACCCTGGGCGGCGTAGCGACCAAGATTATTGAAAAAGGTACCACCATTCCGGTGAAAAAGAGCCAGATCTTCTCAACCGCCGAGGACAACCAGCCGGCGGTTACCATTCATGTCGTTCAGGGTGAGCGCGAGATGGCCAAGGACAACAAGTCTCTTGGACAGTTTGAGCTTAGCGGTATCCCGCCGGCTCCCCGGGGCGTGCCGCAAATTGAGGTCACCTTCGACATCGACGCCAACGGTATTTTGACTGTCAGCGCCAAAGACAAAGCCACCGGCAAACAGCAGGAGATCAAGATTACCGGCTCTTCGGGACTGAGCGAAGAGGAGATCGAAAAGATGGTGCGCGACGCGGAAGCCCACAAAGAGGAAGACCGCAAACGCAAAGAGCTCATTGAAGCCCGCAACCAGGCCGACGCGCTGATCTATCAGACCGAAAAGAGCCTGGGCGAAGTGGGCGACGCGCTGGATTCTGCCGAAAAAGAGAAGGTCCAGGCGGCCGTGGACGCGCTTAAAGAGACGCTCAAAGATGACAACGCTACCAAAGAGCAGATTGACGAAAAGGTCAAGGCGCTGACCGAAGTAAGCCACAAACTGGCCGAGGCGATGTACAAAAAAGAGCAGGGCGGCGAGCAGGCTGCCGGCGGCGCGCAGCAGCAAGGCGGCGCCAACAAAGGCGGCGACGACGATGTCATCGACGCCGAAGTCGAGTAAGCGACAAACTCCAAAGGGTGCGGGCCTGCCCGCCCGTCACCCCTTTGATCCCATCATTTTTCCCGACTCCCGTCTACTGATTCTTGGAAGCTTTCCCAGCCTTCAATCGTTTGAGAATAACTTTTACTACGCCCATCCCCGTAACCAGTTCTGGCCCATTTTAGGCGACATTTTTCAACTCCCCGTCCAAACCGACCAAGAGCGGATCGCGCTGTTAGAAAGTGTCGGTTTGGCGCTGTGGGACGTGGTAGGGACGTGTCTGCGGGTCAATTCGGCCGACAGCAATCTCAAAGCCTGTGAACCCAACGACATTGAGGGGTTGTTGAAGCGTTATTCTTGTATCGAAGCGGTGCTTTTTACGGGAAAAAAAGCCCAAAGTCTCTATCGACGCCATTTCAAACATCTTTCATTGCCCACCGCTTTATTGCCTTCTCCCTCTCCCGCCTACGCTGTGATGGGATTTGAAGCCAAAAAAGAGCAGTGGCGTGCTATACTGTTACACTTTTTGCGCAAGGAGCCTTCCGCATGATCGAATACGGTAGTGAAAACGGCAAACTGCTTCGTATCGGCGTCTTTTACGACGGCAACTATTTTGCCCATGTCAGCAACTATTACACCTATGAACATCCCCGGCGCAGTCGCATCAGCGTCTCCGGGCTTCACCGCTTTGTCGTGGAGGAGATCTCCCGTGCCGAGGGGGTGCCGAGTAACCGTTGCCGGATCGTAGATGCCCACTATTTTCGCGGTAGGCTCGGGGCGGTGGAAGCCCAACAACGTAACACACTTTTTAGGGAACGCCAATTTGACGAGGTGTTGATGCGGGAGGGGATCATCGCGCACTACCTGCCCGTTACGCCCGGCGGGGAGAAGGGCATTGATGTGTGGTTGGCGCTGGAGGCGCTGGAGATGGCTATTCACAAGCGGTTTGACGTGGTGGTGTTGGTGGCCGGCGACGGCGACTACCTGCCGCTTGTGCGCAAACTCAATACCCTGGGTACGCGGGTCTGCGTGTTGGGATGGGATTTTGAGTATATCGATACCCACGGTCGGTCCCGTCAGACCAAAACGGCCCAGACCCTGCTGGATGAGGCCAATTACCCCATTTTGATGAATACGCTCATTGATGACCGATCCCGTAAAAACGATCCGATCATAGAAGATCTTTTTATTCCCGCTTCGGCCCATAAGTTTCGTAAAGAGCTTGAAAGCAAAGAAGATGATCGTGAACACTACGGCGTGATCATGGCCCTGAAAAAGGGATTCGGTTTTATAGAAGAGGAGGAGGGCGGAGAAGACCTCTTTTTCCACTACAACAGCCTTGAAGATGTCGATTTCAACGACCTGGTAGAGGGGCAGAGGGTCTGCTTTGTCAAAGGGCATAACGACCAGGGTCCCTGCGCCGAGAGGGTCAGGCTCTGCGCAGACGGTGAGAGCGGGCTATAATGCCTTGAAATTGTAATTAAGAATGACTCTAAACTGCTCGTAATCTTCGTCGGCGTCGGTTTTGTCGTCTATGAGAGCGTAGGCCAGGGTGGCGGTGAAACGTTCACCGATGACGTATTTAAGAGCGATGTCGGTTTCGGCGGTTTCGTAGTCGTCCGTTTTGTCGGCGGCGAACCGGCCGTAAACCACACCCATATTCAGCCCCTCAAGCCCCAGTCCGGCGAGGTCGTAACCCGCTCCCGCGATCCATGCTTCACCCTTTTGCCCCACGGCATCGAGGGTCTGATCCTCCAGCGAGGTAAAAAACGGCCCGCCGCCAAGACTGCCGAAAGCACCCGTGTCGCCGTGATCGGCGTTGTAGGCTGTCAACAGTGTCAGGCCGTTTTCAAAGGCCGTTTCCACACTTACGCCCCAGGTTCGGCTGTCGATGTCGCCCAGCACTTCGTCGCCTCTCTCCTTTGCGGTGTCGTACTGGACCCCGAAGGTGAAGGTGGCCCAGTTTGTGGGAAGTTCGTAGCCCGCTTCCAGGTAGATGACATCGGCGATGTCGTCAATGTCGTAGTACCATGCCTGAAGCGTCAGCTTCTCAAAGCCTTTGTAGACGGCGGAAACCAGATAGATGCCGTCGGTTTTTTTGTCGCTTCCCAGCGTCTTTTCGACGGGGACGAATTTTTTGGCGTCCACGCCGTTCTCCCAGCCGGCCATCTGATCGATTTGCCCCAGTGTCAATGTGAGGCCCTCACAGTCGGTGTTGGTGAGCAGGTAGGCCGTGAAGTAGTTGGGCATCATGCGGATGTCGTCACTGTCGGCATGGGGCGTGTCGATCATCTGTCGCCCGATTTTGATTTGGGTGTGCCCCCATTTGCCGTCGATGAACGCCTGAGAGAGTGTGGCAAATCCCTCTTTGTCCTTGTCGAAGAAGTCGCCGTTGACCTTATCGGGGTTGTTACTTTGCAAACCCAGATCCTCGACAAAATAGCCTTCGACACCTACCATCATACCCTGCCACCGTTTGGAATTGAGGTGCACGTGGCCGCCGACGGCGAAGGCGTTGTTGTGAGAATCGCAACGGTTCATCTTCAGGTCAATATAACCCGCGCGAATCTGCCCCGTGGTGTGCTCAAGAGGCTCAACCTTACTCAATACGCCTCTGACGGTGGTGATCTCAACAGGGGTTGTAGACTCCCCGGCCACTAACGGCAGTATGACGGCGGCTGTAAGCAAAAACGAGGAAAACGATTTCATTGCTCTTCTTTATTGGAAATGATAATCGGTATCGATAAATTGAGAGTATCATGACACATTTCGGTTTAACAGAATATAAAAACGATAATTGTTCTTAGAGTATTTGTTATTCCGTGACGATAACCGGCGCGAACGCTTTGGTCGCCACGGTGACTTGCTGACCGATTTGCAGGTTTTTGGCGGTACGGGTGTCGGTTACTACTTCCACAATCTGCTGGCCGATGGCCACCACCGCCACATAGACCGCGTCGCGCTTTTGAATCTCCAGCACTTCGCCTTCAAAGGAGAATTTCTGGCTTCCCGATCTTTTCAAAAGCACGTCGCCGGGGGTGCCGTCGGCGGTGATTTTTCCGTTTTCGAGGCGGATGACCCGTTGGGCCATGCGGTAGATCTCCGCCGGATCGTGGCTGACCATGAGGGTCGTGGTGCCGAATTCGCGATGGAGTTTGAGAATTTCATGTTGCAGTGTCAGACGCATGGCCGGATCGAGGGCGGAGAGGGGTTCATCGAGCAAAAGGAGTTTGGGGCGTCGCATCAGGGCCCTGCAAAGGGCTACCCTTTGTTTTTGTCCCCCGCTAAGGTAGGCGGGCCGCCTGTTGGCCAATTCGCTTAGACCGGTGCTTTCCAAAAGCGCGTCGGCCAGGGCCGGGTCTTTCTGGACAAAAAGGAGGTTTTGGCGTACGCTCATATGCTCAAAAAGCGCGTAATCCTGAAAGAGCAGGCCCACGTCTCTTTGTTGGGGCGGCAGGCTTTTGTTATTGGCAAGCCACCGCTTTTGCGAAACCTTTATCTCTCCGTCGGCGCTCTCCAGTCCGGCCAGAATACGCAAAAGGGTGCTTTTGCCGCTACCGCTGGGGCCGGTTAGGGCGGTAAAACTGCCGGCTGAGAGCGTCAGGTTGACGGAAAGTTCCATCTCTCCTCGGGCGCCGTGCAATCTTTTTGTAATCTTTATGTCAACCATCACGCGCCCCCCAGACGCCGACGGTGGTGACGGTTAAAGAGGTAAACCGCCGTCAAAACGGCGAAACTGATACCTACCATAATGGCCGAGTAGATATGGGCGTTTTTGTAATCCATAATCTCCACATACTCATAAATAGCTACCGACGCCACCTTGGTCTCGCCCGGAATGGAACCCCCTACCATCAAGACCACGCCAAACTCCCCGACCGTATGGGCGAAGGTGACGATCAGGGCGCTAAGCAGGGCGGGTTTGATGTTGGGCAGGGCCACGAACAGCAGGGTCTGCCAACCCGTTTTTCCCGCCACGTAGGCGGCTTCGAGCATATGGCGGTTGAGGCTCTCAAAACCGCTTTGCAGAGGCTGGAGCATAAAGGGAAATGAGTAGATCACGCTGGCGACCACGAGTCCCGGGAAAGAAAAGACCAGCTCCAGCCCCAGTCGCTCTTTTAAAAATGCCCCCAGGGGTGAATCGGGGGCAAAGGCCCACAGCAGGTAAAACCCCAGCACCGAAGGGGGCAGGACGATGGGCAAAGAGACCAGCGCCTCCAAAAAGGGTTTAAGGCGCGTGCGGGTTTGCGCCAGCCACCAGGCCAGGGGAAGGGCCAAAACAAAAAGCACGGCCGTCGTGACAAAAGCCAGTTTGAACGAGAGCCAAAAAGGGGTCCAGGCAATCGAACTCACCGTTGTACCTCTATAATTGAGAGCTCACTCTCCAAAAAGAGCGCCCACGCTTTTTGTTGGTCGGTTATGCCAAGCTTCCCAAAAGAGGCCGTCGGCACCGTAACTTCCATGAGAGTTTGGGCATGGCGGCACCAAACGGTAGAGAGAATCTCTCCGCATTCAACCGATTCGATCGTAACGGGCACGATATTGCGCAGGGTACTCTCTTTGGGGGGTAAAAGGGCCAAAGCGATGTGGACGGGTTTGATGCCGAGCACCACCCGGCTCCCCTCCCGCACACCGTGAGGGGGCTCAAGCCCAACCATGTAAAGCGGCGTTTTGTCAAACGTAAAAGTCAGATGTGTAATACCCTCTTTTTGCTCAACGCGGGTCACCAGGGCCTCAAGGCGGTTCATGGTTGACGGTATCCGTAGGCTTTGAAGATGTGTTGGGCGGCGGGAGAGAAGAGAAAATCGTAAAAATCTTTTCCCTCCGGTTTGAGCAAAACGGCGCCTTGCTCAATGGGGCTGTAAAGTCGGCTGTCTACCTCTACCCACTCCTTTCCCTCTCTGAAACGGCGCAGTTTGGGGGAGAAGAGGGCCGATTTGGCCACCAGCCCCGCGTCGGCGACCCGCAGGGTATAGACAAGGGTCTGGGAGACGCTTTCGCCGTAGATCAGCTTGGGTTTGACTCTCTCGTATATCTTCGCGTTTTGTAAAGCCTCTCTCGCGGCTTTGCCGTAGGGGGCGGTTTTGGGGTTGGCGACGGCTATTTTTTTGATGGCGAAAGAGAGTAGGGTGTGTAAGTTATTGGAGAGCTTTTTATGGCGCACGGAAAGCAGGGCCAGCACCCCCTTGGCGTAGGTTTTGGGTTTTTCAAGGCCCAGTTTGTCATGGTAGAGCGCAAGGGGGTAGCCCATGTCGGCGGAGAGGAAAAGATCATAAGGGGCGCCGTGGCGGATCTGGGCGGCCAGTTTGCCGCTACTGCCGACAATGACGCGAATATCGCTCTTTGGATCTTTTTGCCGGTAGGTTTGAATGAGATCCTTGACGGCATAGCTGACATTGGCGGCCACCGCGACGGTCAGAGGCCGGCTCCATAGAAAAATGACGGAAAAAATAAGAAGAAAAAGCGCTCTCATCGGACTTCCTAAACTTTTTTCGTTAGTTTAGCCAATTTTGTCATAGATCTTGTCGATTCGGATAGTGTTTGGCCAGCTCCAATGCCTCCTCTTCGGGTAGCGGCGGCGCGTAGAGATAGCCTTGGATATAGTCGATACCGTGGCGAATCAGATAATCGGCCTGTCGGCGGTGTTCCACCCCTTCGGCCACGGTGGCCATACCGAGTTTTCGCGCCAGCAGAATGGTACTCTCCACAATGGCCATATCTTTGGGTCGATCGGGTACGCCGTCGATAAAGATCTTATCGATTTTTATCTTGTCGATCGGCAGAACTTTCAGGTAAGTCAAAGAGGCGTGGCCGGTTCCAAAGTCGTCAATGGCCACGGTAACGCCCAAATCGTGCAGGGCTTCAAGTTGCCGTTTTGTCTGCTCCATGTTTTTGACAATGGCCGTTTCGGTCATCTCAATCTCCACCCGTCCCTGTCGTAAAAAGGCGTTATCTATCTGACGGGTCATCTCATCCAAAAGGGTGTCGGTCTGAAAATGATATGCCGAGATATTGAGCGCCACGGTAACATCACGCAAGCCCACTCTGTCAAATCTTTTTAAGACGGTATCGATCTCGGAAAAGATCATTTCGGTCATGGGCACAATCAGGTCACTCTCCTCAATCAGCGGCATGAAAACACCGGGTCCCAGCAACCCTTTTTGCGGATGATCCCAGCGAATCAACGCCTCAAACGCCCGGATTTTATTGCGATGTATGTCGACTTTCGGTTGGTAATAGAGTAGCAGTTCCCCCGTGGCGATCGCCCGTTTGAACTCCTCCAGCATGGTCATACGGGCCATCACCTCCTCTTGCATACGCTTTTGAAAGAGTATACAGTGCCCTTTGGCGCTCTTTTTGGCTTTGTGCATGGCCAGGTCGGCCGATGCCATCAGGGATTGGGCTGTCTGACCGTCTTGCGGAAAGACGGCTATTCCTCCACTTAGGCTGACTTTGCGATGCGATTGGTTGATAATGATGGGACGACTCAGTTGGCGGAGTATCTCGCAACACCGATCATACAAGGCTTTGTCGCTTTTATCATGGTGCATCAAAACGGCGAACTCATCCCCGCTGATACGCGCGGCGATTTCGTCATGATCTATCAACGCCATCAGCCTTCGCGCGACGGTTTGAATCAACCGGTCGCCGGCGGGATACCCCATGGTGTCGTTGAGTGTCTGCGTATCGTCCAGGTCAAGATAGATCAACGCGAGACGCTCGTTGTGAGTGTGGGCGGTTTTGATTCTATCTTGAACAAGTTGGTTAAAATAGGTTCTATTGGGTAATTCGGTCAAACCGTCAAAAAAGAGCAGTTTCTTAACCTTTTGGTCCCATCCATCTTTTTCGGCGGGCGGTTGCATGAAAGCGATATAGCGCTCAAACCCGTTCTCTTTTTTGTTTAAACCCACAACGGTTTGCCACACGCTGAAAACAGTACCGTTTTTGTGACGGTTTATGATGTTGCCGCTCCACTTGCCTTTGCCCAAAAGCGTTTGCCAAAAGTCTTTGTAGAAAACGGGCGGCATAAGGCCGGATCGAAAAAGCTCTTCGGGCCGTTTTCCTAGGGTATCCTCTTTTTTAAAACCGGTTAGGCGTACAAAGGCCGGATTAATATCGATAATACGGCGTTCATTGTCACAAACATAGACGGCAGTCGGATTATATTGAAAAACTTCATCTAAATAGGTCACGGTTTTCCCCTCGTCCTGCGTCAAATTATACAAAAAAGATCGGTTTGCCCACGTTTACGGTGGCTTGGTATAATGGGCCCCTCAAAGAGGAGAGGCAAGGAGCTAACATGATGAAACGATGGTGGATGGTCTGGCTCATTCCCTTGTGGCTGAGCGCCGGTTTTCTTACCGCGAAAGAGGCGTTCAAGCCGTCGGTGACGTTGGAAAACGGGCGCTTTCATGTGCAAATCGATGTGGCCGAGCATATTCACCTGAGCAAAGAGTCGCTCCGTTTTGACGCGAAGCCCAAAGAGAAGGTCAAACTTTTACCCTACACCCTTCCCGCGCCCCAAAAGGATGAGTTTGGCGACGAGGTGTATACCGGACGTTTTGAGGTTGACGTGCCTTTCAAGGTTCTTGACCCGCAAACCGAAAAAGTGACCTTTCTTCTTTCTTACCAGGGGTGTTCGGACAACGGGGTCTGCTATCCGCCCGTAACCAAGCGCTATACCTTTTCCCTACCTGCTCTCAAGCCCGATACGGCGCCGCTAATGAAACCGACCTGGCAAGCCTCCGCGTCAAAAAGCGCAAAGCCCACTGCTACCACAGCCTCCTCCCAAAAAGCGCAACATCAATCCCTTTCGGAAGAGGCGTCGGTGGCCTCCATACTGGCCAACAAGAGTTTCGGGGCGGTGCTTCTTACCTTTTTTGGTTTTGGGCTTTTGATGGCCCTGACCCCCTGCGTCTTTCCCATGATACCGATTCTAAGCTCCATCATCGTGGCCCAGGGCAAGGGAATGACGGCGGGACGCGGCTTTTTTCTCTCCCTGGTCTACGTTTTGGCCATGGCGCTCACCTATACCGTCGCGGGGGTGTTGGCGGGGCTTTTTGGCGCCAATATCCAGGCGGCCATGCAAAACCCCTGGGTCATCGGCGCCTTTGCCGGCCTTTTTGTGGCCCTGGCCTTTTCGATGTTCGGCTTTTATGAGCTTCAGCTTCCCGCCTCCTGGCAGTCCAAACTGAGCCGTACCAGCGACGAGGCGGGCAAAAAGGGCGGTGTGGCCGGCGTGGCGGTGATGGGTTTTCTCTCGGCGCTTATTGTCGGCCCCTGCGTGGCGCCGCCGCTGGCCGGGGCGTTGATGTATATCGGCCAGACCGGTGACGCACTGCTGGGCGGTTTGGCCCTTTTTGTCATGAGTCTTGGTATGGGCGCGCCGCTTTTGCTGGTGGGCACCGGCGCGGGCCGTTTTATGCCCAAACCCGGCGGCTGGATGAGCGCGGTAAGCCGGGTTTTCGGGGTGGTGATGTTGGCGGTGGCCGTCTGGATGCTCTCACGCATTCTTCCTGATGGTGTCACCATGGGGCTTTGGGCGCTTCTGGCTATAGTAAGTGCCGTCTATATGGGCGCGTTGGAACCTTTGGCAAAGGGAAGCGGGTGGCCGGCCCTGTTCAAGGGGCTTGGCGTCGCCTTATTGCTTTACGGCGCCATGTTGCTTGTCGGCGCATTCAGCGGCGCGACAAACCCCCTCTCTCCCCTGGAAGGGTTACGGGGCAACGGCACGAGCGCCGTGCTCTCAAACCGTCCCCTCTTTACCCGGGTGAGCGCGTCGGCGTTGATGGATAGGATCAAAACGGCAAACCGACCGGTAATCGTCGACTTTCGGGCCGATTGGTGTGTCAGTTGCAAGGAGCTGGAGGAGACCACTTTCAAAGACCCGGCTGTGCGACGGGCATTGCAAAACTATACGCTCTACCAGGTGGATGTTACCGACAATACGCCCGCCCAAAAAGTGCTGATGCGACAGCTGGGTATCTACGGTCCGCCGGCCATTCTCTTTTTTGAGAAGGGAAAAGAGCTTCGTGCCAAACGGATAATCGGCTACAAATCGCCCCGCGCCTTTGTGGCCCTTTTGCAGTCATAGCTCTTTGTAATGGTCAATAGATTATAATGGGATCAAAAAAGAGCGAGGTGGGCATGGTCATAAGCGGCGCGCGGACGGTGACGGCGGAGGGCATTCTTACCGAAGATGTCCGCATAGAAGAGGGCAGAATCGTCGAGACGGGGCCAAACCTTTCGGGTCGGCGCCTGGAGGCTGAGGGCAAACTGCTACTGCCCGGCATGATCGACATCGGCGTGCGAATGCGTGACGGCAGACTGCGGGGCGGTACGCTC
>Ga0256834_1001652_pt1 | contig 14865 bp, 18 predicted proteins | sample 4281140metaG_FD_190536 | JGI IMG/M metagenome (GOLD analysis project Ga0256834, IMG submission 190536) | Hydrothermal vent microbial communities from East Pacific Rise, Pacific Ocean - 4281-140 | ecosystem: Environmental > Aquatic > Marine > Hydrothermal vents | place: Pacific Ocean: East...
TCACGTTGGTAACTCACTCGCTATTCCTGTTGACTTCACTAAATCATATTCAATGTTTCCTGGTGTTCAGGATGCAATGATTCAATGGTGGTACGGTCACAATGCGGTAGGTTACTTCTTAACGGCGGGTTTCTTGGGAATTATGTATTACTTCATTCCTAAGCAGTCAGGTCTTCCAATCTTCTCATATCGTCTGTCAGTTCTTCACTTCTGGGCACTGATGTTTGGTTATGCTTGGTTGGGTGCTCACCATCTGCAATATACGGCACTTCCAGATTGGACTGGTTCACTGGGTGCGGCAGTCTCTATTGCGATGATCATCCCATCTTGGGGTGGTGCTCTGAACGGTCTGCTGACCCTGTCAGGCGCATGGCACAAGCTGCGTGATGATTACATTCTGCGTTTCCTTATCGTCTCTTTGGCGTTCTACGCGATGTCTACCTTCGAAGGTCCTGTTATGTCGGTTAAGACAGTTAATGCACTGTCTCACTACACTGACTGGACGGTTGGTCATGTACACTCAGGTGCACTTGGCTGGGTAGCAATGGTCTCGATTGGTGCGATTTACCACATGGTAGAGCGTATGTGGAATACCAAGATTTACTCCACGGCAATGGTAAGTGCTCATTTCTGGCTTGCAACAATTGGTGCAGTAATCTACGTCTGTGCGATGTGGGTGTCGGGTATCATGCAAGGTCTGATGTGGCGTGCTACAGATGACTACGGCAACTTGACATATACATTTGTTGAGTCTGTTGCGGCGATGCACCCATTCTACGCAATGCGTGCCATCGGTGGAATGATCTTCCTGCTTGGTGCCATCATCATGCTCTACAACATCGTCATGACGATTCGTAGTGCGGATAAGCAACCCAGCATGGCTACCGCTAAGGCGTAAGGAGGAGAAAGATAATGGCTTCTAATAATGAAAAAATGTCTTTCCAGGAAAAGACAGAAACAAACGTATGGCTGTTAGTGGCAACACTGGCGCTTGGCCTTACTGTTGCGGGTATCGTGGAGATTGTTCCACTGTTCTATCTCCCGCAGACCATGGATGCTGGCTTGACCGAGGAAGAGGATAATATTCGTCCTTATACCGCGCTTGAGCTGGAAGGCCGTGACGTCTACATTCGTGAAGGGTGCTATACCTGCCACTCACAGATGATTCGTCCTTTCCGTGACGAGAAAGAACGTTATGGTCACTATTCGATTGCAGCTGAATCGAAGTATGATCATCCGTTCCAGTGGGGTTCAAAACGTACCGGTCCTGACTTGGCACGTGTTGGCGGCAAATACTCAGATGAGTGGCATTTTCAGCACATGATGTGTCCGAAATGTGTTGTACCTGATTCTGTCATGCCTAATTACCCCTGGTTAGCAGATGCTCTTGTTGATCATGATACGACAGCCAAGAAAATGGCTGCTCTGAGAATGGTTGGCGTACCTTACACTGATGCAGATGAGGCGGGTGCCGCAGATGCAGTGAAGGGTAAAACAGAGATGGAAGCGATGATCGCTTATCTGCAAGTTCTTGGGACTATGGTGAACTTCCAGGAAGGTAAGGACTATCGTAAATGATTGATTCGCTAAGGGAACATTTCGCAACAGATTGGGCCTCGTTAACCTTGATTGACTGGTTTGGGATGTTGGCCGCTGTTTCCTTGGCGATCCTTATGTTCATTCTCTATGTCTACGTGTTTGCACCAGGCAATAAAGAGAAACTGGAATCACACAGAGATCTTGTCCTTAAAGATGATTTGACCGATGGGGAGAATAACCATGGCAGAAACTAATCAAAATAAAGTTCCTGATACCGGGCATGAGTGGGATGGTATCCGCGAACTAACAAACCCACCGCCACGCTGGTGGAATATTGCATTCATTATGAGTTTTGTATGGCTGGTGGCGTATATCATCATCTATCCATCCATTCCTCTAGTGAATGATTATACCAAAGGAGTTACTGGCTGGACTGCGCTACAAGAGTATAAAGATGCTGTTGCTGCGAATGATGCTATTCGTGCACCATACATCGCAAAATTAGAAAAGATGAGTGCTGAAGAGATCCTTGGGGATCAAGAGATGAAAAACTTCGCTAACTCTTATACTAATGCGTTGTTTGGTGATCGGTGTGCATCATGTCACGGTTCAAATGGACAGGGCGTTGAGAAGATGTTCCCTGTGCTGAATGACGATGACTGGTTGTATGGCGGTACCTTGCAGGATATAACAGACACAATTGTAGATGGTCGTGTTGGTTTTATGTCTGCATTTCAGGGGCAACTTGATGAAGCCGAAATGGGTCAGCTTGCTGATTTCGTAATGAATGTTTCATCTGGTAGCGCGACTCAAGCTGGTTGGGATGCATATAACAATGCAGGTTGCTCAGGTTGTCACGGTGAAGATGCTAAAGGAAACAAGTGGGTTGGTGCTGCTAACCTGACCGATGGTATCTGGCGCTTTGGCAGTAGCCGTGATGATGTTCTTAAGACTATCAAGTTTGGTGTAAACCAAGATGGTGTTAAAGGTACTCAGAGTGGTGTGATGCCTGGCTTTGGTGAGATGTTGTCAGCGAATGACATCAAGCTTTTGACCATTAGAGTTTGGTCTCTAGGTGGCGGTCAAACTGAGTGATCTCTTGTTGAGAGGGGCTTGCCTCCTCTCATCTCTATGAAATAAGGAGATAGAAATGGATGCAGTAGCAATTTTAGCAATACTGAGTGCAGTCGTATCTGCCATTATTTTCGTTGTCATGATTATTAAAGGCATTGCCTTGGTTAATCAGGATCCACCCGAAGAGAAGTGAAGATTGATTGCAGTGATGAATAAAGGGGCTTTTAAAGCCCCTTTATTTTTTATAGCTATATAAAAAAAACCTGACCGAGTATAGTATTGACGCATAGAATAACGGCTATGTAATGAGTGAGGGTCTAGGTGAACGAGCAAAATAAGTCGAATGAAAAGAGTGAAGGTTTAGGCGAGATTTACGAAGAGTCTCATCACGTTAATGTGGGGGGGCAGACGATTCATGCTAAGCGCATGGGTGGCCGTTTTCGTCAATATAAAAACCTAGTCTGGCTCTTTTGGATCGGCTATCTAGTGTTACCTTTTTTGCGGGTGAATGGTGAACAAATTGTTCTGTTCGATATTCCTGCACGGCAATTTCATTTCTTTGGTGCCACCATTTATCCACAGGATATCTGGATGCTCTCCTTCGTTCTTGTTCTTTTAGCAATGATGCTGTTTGGTATTACAGCCATTGCGGGTCGCGTATTCTGTGGTTTTTTCTGTTTTCAAACTGTATGGACAGACTGGTTTGTCTGGATCGAAGAAAAAATTGAAGGCACGCCACGACAGCGGCACAAATTAGATGAATCACCATGGAACCGTGAAAAAATAACTAAACGTGGTACCAAGTACGCAGTATGGTCTTTGATCTCTCTGGTTACTGGTATCAGCTTTGCGGCTTATTTTATGGATTCCTATGAGTTGCTAAAAGACTTGGCGACCTTTGATGCCCATATTGCTGCTTGGACAACGCTGATATTGTTTTTTCTGGGTACCTTTATTCTTGCTGGTTTTATGCGTGAGCAGGTCTGTTTTTGGTTATGTCCTTATGCGCGAATCCAGTCTGTTATGGTGGATCGTGATTCGATTATTCCCTCTTATGATATTGCCCGTGGAGAACCGCGTGGTCGGCTTAAAAAGGGTGCGGATGATGAGCTGAAGGGGGATTGTGTCGACTGCAACCAGTGTGTGGCCGTCTGTCCGACAGGTGTCGATATTCGCGAAAGCGCCTTGCAGGAAGGTTGTATCATGTGTGGCGTATGTATCGATGCTTGCGATACGGTAATGGAGAAAATTGACAAGCCAAAGGGGCTGATTCGTTACGCATCGGAAAATGAAATGCAGGGGCAGGTTCAACCTCCACTGCTGAAGCGTCCCAGGGTCATTATCTACCTGGCTATCTCTCTGGCATCAATATTGGCGATTGTCTACGGTTTGGCCAGCATCCCTGCACTAGAGATGCACGTCGTGCACGAACGTCAGCCACTCTATGTGAAAATGTCTGATGGTTCGATACAAAATACCTATACCATCAAGATTTTAAATAAATTACCTGAAGAGCTTGATGTTAAAGTGATCATTGAAGGTGTTGCTGGTGCTGAAATTATTGATTTACCGGATGTGCTGACCCTGAAGTCGGCCAAGGTGGTTCCCTACACTATTCGCATTAAATGGCAGCAGTCGGGTATGACAGGGGAGAACGTGCCAGTTATATTCAAAGTTGAGGCATTGAATGATCCCAACATAACCGAAGAGTATGAAAGCTTTTTTGTTGGCCCAGCTCGATAAGAATAGCCCTGAATAAGTCGTGATTTATTCATGGTTTGCATAGGGCATAGTGAACAAAGGTAATAAGGGTGTATCTGTGAAAGAGAGAGAAAGTAAAACTGATGATGTAGTACGTGTGCCAGCGTGGAAAAGCCCTTGGGTTTGGGGAATGGCGATACTGGTGACAACGATGCTTGTGGTTAATTTCACCATGATCACCATTGGCCTGAATACACATACCGGCTTGGTTGTGGATGATTTTTACGCTAAGGGGAAGGCTTATCTACATGAAGAGGTAAAGCATAACGAGGCTGAAAAGCGCCTGCAGTGGCGTATGGTTTTAAAAGAACCCAGCACCCCCAAGCTTAATCAACTCCAGCAGTATCAGTTTATTTTGAAAGATAAGCAGGGCGAGCCGATCAGCGATGCAGAGGTTGATCTGTATGTTTATCGGGTAAACGATGCGAGCAAAGACTTTTCGATGCGGATGAAAGAGATCAGGGCCGGTGTTTATGTGGCTGAGGCTGAGTTTAAGCTGCCGGGGCATTGGGATTTGATCGTATCGGCTGTCAAAAGTGAGGAGGATCAGCTTGATCTTGCTCGACGTATCTTTGTCCAGTATTGAGCCTTCATACTCGGATGGGTAGCAAGCTTGATAGCTGCTTTCATTGTAGCCTGGAAATAAAGTCGGGATTGCTGGAGCAAGTTGAGATCAATGGTCAGCTTGAACGCTTCTGTTGCTCAGGTTGTGCACTCGTTTGTCAAACCATCCATGACTCGGGTCTGGATGGTTTTTATCAACGTGTCAGAGAGAGGGAGCTGGCACCACCTCCTGAGTTTATGGGTGATCTTGCTCAGTATGACCTTGAGGATATTCAGCAGGAGTTTGTTAAAGCCAATGGTACTCGGCGTGAGGCGATTCTGTTGGTCGAAGGGATTCACTGTGCAGCCTGTGTCTGGTTGATTGAGCGAGCACTGGCCCCCCTAGAGGGAGTGCTTGAAGCTGAAGTTAACTTAGCCCACCATCGTCTGCGTCTCCGCTGGGACGATACAAAAGTAAAGCTCTCTGCAGTTCTGAAACGGCTGGCAGCTATCGGTTATTCCGCTGTTCCCTTTGATATGGAGAAGCTGGAAGGACAGCAGCAAAAAGAGAACCGCGCCTTACTCTACCGCATGGCCTTTGCGGGTTTTGGTGCGATGAATATGATGTGGCTCTCCATTTCGATCTATGCCGCTGATATGTCGGCATCCGGTATGGACCTGGATCATCGTCACTTCTTGCAGTGGATTAGCCTGCTGCTTGCAACACCTGTTTTGCTCTATTCTGGTTGGCCTTTTCTGAAAGGAGCCGTGAGCGGCCTCCGTTACCGACAAATGACCATGGATCTGCCGATTGCCATCGGCGTAGTGGTGACCTATCTCTACTCTGCATGGGCAACCATTAATAACCACACCGATGTCTATTTTGAAACCGTGGTCAGCTTTCTGTTTATCATTCTGGTGGGGCGGTATGTTGAAAGAATAACCCGTCGCAATGCCACATCTGCCACCAGCCGTTTGATGGAGTTACAGCCTCGCTCAGCAACACTATTGGTTGATGGTGAAGAGACGCTGGTGGCAGTGCGTCAGTTGCAGGTTGGTGACAGAGTGATTATTCGCCCAGGTGAGCGAATTCCGGTTGATGGAGTAGTGACCGAGGGTGCCAGCGATGTGAATGAGTCGATGCTGACAGGCGAGGCGCTGCCAGTGAAGAAATCGATTGGCAGTAAGGTGGTTGCAGGCAGTGTTAATAGCCAGGGAACACTGGTTGTTGAGGTGGTGGGGATTGGTCAGCAGACCGCACTCTCGAAAATTATTCACCTTGTTGAAGCGGCACAAGGATCAAAAGCACCGATTCAAAGCATGACTGACCGAGTTGTTCCCTGGTTTGTTCTTACTACGCTGCTGTTGGCCGCTGGAACATTCATTTATTGGGCATCTGCTGCAAATTATGATGTGGCGATGCTGGCGGCGGTCTCTGTACTGATTATTACCTGCCCCTGTGCATTTGGTCTGGCGACACCGATGAGTATTGCGGTGAGTGTTGGTCATGGGGCGAAAAACGGCCTGCTGATTCGTAATGGTGCCGCACTTGAAACGCTTGCCAGCGTAGATCATGTGGTGTTTGACAAAACAGGAACGATCACCCAAGGTCAAATGAGTGTTGGTGAGGTGATTCTTAATCAAGAGTCTGGGGTTGATCACGAGCAGTTGCTGGGCTATGCGTTGCTGGCTGAATCCCGCTCTGAACATTTGGTTGCACGGGCAATTGTTCAGTATGCAAAAGATCAAGAGATCGCCACGCAGAGTGCCTCACCTGATAGTTTTACTAGTCTGCCAGGGCTTGGTGTGGTTGTTGAGGCTGAAGGGCATATTATTCAACTAGGCAGTCAGCGCTTGCTTAATCACCTGGATATTGTTTTGCCTCAGGATCTCTCGGATGCCTATGATGAGATCGAATCATCAATGGGTGTCGCGGTGGTAGTGGTGGTTGATGGTCTTGTTCTTGGCATCATCAGTGTGTTTGACCAAATTCGTGAGAATGCGGCTACCTTGATTCATGCACTTAACCAACGAAATATTGGTGTTACCCTGTTGACTGGGGATAGCCAGGCAGCGGCAGATGCCGTAGCTAAAAAACTTGGTGGCAAGCTGGAGGTGATTGCCGAGGTACTGCCGCAGGATAAAGATCAAGTCATTGATGCACTGCAAAAACAGGGCAAGTCGGTGGTGATGGTCGGCGATGGTGTTAATGATGCTCCTGCATTGACCCGGGCCGATGTGGGGATTGCCATGGGCTCAGGCACCGATGTTTCGCTGGAGTGTGCTGATATGGTGTTGATGAGTAATCAGCTGATGCGTCTCTTATTTGCGCTTGATTTGGCCCAGCAGACGATTAGAACCATCAGGCAAAATATCAACCTTTCGCTAGGATATAATGTTATTGTGGTGCCCACGGCGGTAAGCGCTAGCTTGACCCCGGTGTTTGCCTCTATCGCGATGCCGATAAGTTCGTTGCTGGTTATTGGTAATGCTATTTTAATCAAACGTCGTGCCAAGCTTAAAGAATAGGAGAGAAGTATGGATGTTATCTATGCGTTATTGCCAGCAATGATAATGCTTGCACTGGTGAGTGTGGTGGTCTTTTTTTGGGCCGCCCGGGCCGGTCAGTATGATGACCTTGAAGGGCCTGCTCATCGAATCCTCGATGATGATGATGATCCGCTGCTTCCAGTTTACAAGCGGCATGGTGAAAAGAAAAAAGAAGAGTAGCGACGACGTAACATACGTTATTCGACAACAACCTGGGGGTAAATGATGTCAGAGTCAGAATATAGTCAGCAGGAATTGAAGGCCGCACAACTTCCGCATCAACTATTTTTATTTAATATGGTGGGGAATCATATTCTTTTAACCATTATTGCATTGAGTAATTCGTCGGTTCCTTGGTTAGCATTGGGTGTCCCTATTATCTCCCTGTTTATTGTTGGTTATACCTTTATTCGTGGTATGAGCCAAAAAAATAACGAAAGTGAATTTATACGTTGTCACTGGCGCATGGTGATCAAGCGCACCAAGCTATTTATGATTGCTTACGCGTTGCTGGGTACCGCCATTGCTATTGCCTGGCTTGTTCACAACTCTATCGCCATAAAAGAGATGGCCTATGCTATTGTCGGTGGATTGGGGATTTTGCCTACTATGGTTTTGGTGCTTGTCTTGACAGTGATGGAGTCAGAGTCGCTGAATAAAGCAACGAAAGGCATTTTGGATGATAGTGATCGTAAGAAGTTTTTGGGTGAAACACCAGTAGCGGAGGCTGAGTAGCCTCCCCCTTATTTCACCATTACTCCAGCAGCAACCATATAGTGTGGTTGCCGCCCTAGTCAGGGCTGCGTTTGTCGCCATCGCTACGGTCTGGTTTTTTACGTGCAATCGCCCAATAAACCAAGCCTAACAATCCGAAAATAATGGCTAATTCAATAAAAGCGCCCATGCTGTTCTCCCGTACATTTATCTTTAGTTATGTTAACAGGGCCGTTCTGCTCTGTGCAGCTTTAATTTCTGTACAGTACAGTGGAAGCTAACTCTTCTTCGGTGATGATGAAGTCAGCATGTTCTCGTTCACCTAGCTCACTTTCGTGAATTACCTTGTCGCGGACCGATCTATTGGCATTATGGATACTCTCTTCTCTTCCACTGACAAGTGGGTGCCACGATAATAGTGATTTACCGTGTGCCAGCCGCTTGTAAGCACAGCTATTAGGTAGCCACTCTGCTGTTTCAGCCAATTCGGGTGTGATTTGAATGCAATCGGCTGCTAATGAAAAGCGGTTTTCATAATCACTGCACCGTGCACTGCATTTATCCAATAAGTTACAGGCAACACGGGTCAGGTAGATATCACCGGTATCCTCATCTTCAAGTTTGTTAAGGCAACAGAGCCCACAGCCATCACAGAGCTGCTCCCACTGTGTCTCGTTCATCTCTTTGAGTGGCATTTTTTGCCAAAAATGGAGTGTATTACTCATTGGCTTGAATTTGCCAATGTGAACTCTTTACCCAGGGCGTTTACCAGCTGCCGAATAACAAGTGCTTGCTCTTCATTTGTGTAGGGATGAGCGCGGTGTCGGCCCCAAATGGGTGCAGGCCAGGATGGATCATCCTGATAACGTACCACATGGTGAATGTGCAGCTGTTTGACAATGTTACCTAAGGCCGCAATATTAATTTTATCGCTATTAAACGTTGTCGCTAGAGCTCTGGATAATTGACTGGACTCACGGGTCAGTTGCTGTTGCTGCTCATCGCCGAGCTGAAAGATCTCGCTTACATCGTGTTTTTGCGGTACCAAAATAAACCAGGGGTAGTTTGCGTCATTCATCAGTAGCAACAAACTGAGCTCAAATGTACCGACAATGATGCAATCTTTATTAAGTCTTGGGTCAAGCTGAAACACGTTGGATTCCTAGTGCATGGTACGGATTTTTTTGTGCTGAATTAAGCGTCGTGGGTATTATTTTACGATGATCCTGCAAAATATAACAGTGGCACCCCAAGGGCTTAATAGTGGCGGTAATACCGGTATTGTTTGCGTGATCCTTTTTTTAGGCTTATTTTAATGGAATGGGTAGATCTTAAAGTGAACAGAGAAGAGGGGGCGATATGCTATCACGAGCATTAAACCTAATGGTGGGTGCTAGCCTCAAAATTGAGCCGGAGAATGGTGATTCCTGCTATTTGGTTGAATTGATCGGCTATATGACAGACCAAAGCTTGATGGTGACGCCAGCATACGGTGATGACAGTGTCAGTATGTTGAAAGAGGGTGACAAGCTGGCGGTGCGGTATCTGGGAAGTGACAAAAGTTACGCCTTCTACAGCAAGGTGATTTACGTGTGTGACAAGCCATACCCTTATTTGCACCTGGAGTACCCAAAGGGCGTTCAAGGGTTGTCTGCGCGGCGTGCCAGTCGAGTACCCATTGAGGGGCCGGTCATGCGCTTGAATATCTGTGATGGTGATCGACAGCTCTTGGTGACCATGGCGGATATTAGCACGCATGGTGCTCGTTTTATCTCATCGAGCCGACTGGGCGGGCGGGGTGATGAGTTTGTTATCGAAATGCCAGATATTGGGCGCGCTGGAGGGAAGGCGTTGTCTCTGCCCTGTGTTGTTCGGCATGTGTGTGAACAGTACCCCGATGCAATGGGGGTCGCCACAACCTTCCATCATGGTGTTGAGTTTGATCATCTGGATGAAGCGGCGCAACTTTTTATTGCTCGCTTTATCAAAGACAGTATCACCCGTACCGGGGTGCGTTAATTGGAGAGAAGTTATGCTTGTTGATATTATTATTGCGTTATCTGCAGCTATTGCCGGATTTTTAATTGGTCGCAGTTATAACGGTGAGTCAAAACAGGCTATGCAAGCGAACGAACAGCGATTGGCAGAGGCAGAGCAGGCATTGGCAGGTTATCGTGAAAAAGTGACTAAACATTTTCAGGGAACCGCGCAACTTGTCGAGCAAATGAATGAGAATTATCGGGAGGTTTACCAGCACCTTGCCGAAGGTGCGCAGCAGTTAACCGATTGTGAAACAACCCTTAAGGCAGCGTACCCACCGATGATTGCAGAGCAGTCGACGGAGGCATTACCGGTAGGAGTAGAAGCGTCTCACGAAGCTCAAGCTGAATCGGCCACGGAAACGTCGGAAAAAGAGGTGGATGAAAGTGAGTTGCGGGATCAAGCGGCCTCGGCGAGGCAGGCTGGGTTTTAACCATCTGTTTAGTTAGCTTATACCTTTTTATTTACGTATACAGGTTAATGCCGAGTGTCCGTTTGTCAGCAGTATCATCATTTGTATCACTTTGATTATTGCTTAGTTGGCGGCGCTCGCTGCCACTTCGGGTGTCGAGTATAACCGGGACTTGATGCTGTCGGCGCTCTACTCGGCGATGCTCACCTCTCTCTTCATGGGCAGATACCGGTTTTACTTCATCCTCTGTGGTGCCTTTCAAGGTGGTTGATTCAGGCTGAATCATTTCGTGCAGGCCAACCTTGACGGGTTGCACTTCTGGGTAGGGGTCAACTGCCGTTGTGGGCTTGGTTGCCCTAGGCTTCAGATTGTCACTTCGCAGGTTTCGAATGCCAACATCATCGGGCCTAATATTAAAGGAAGTCATACTACTCTCCATCTATATATCACTCTCATTTTCGGATTAGCGTCCACGAAACTGATTTTTTCCAATAAATATTTCATATTTTAGTTATAAACTGAGCTTATTGCTAGCCACTGCAATGCCTATTTCCACACTCTCACTTTGATTAAACCCTGATTCGGGTTTGCCGATAAATTGTACAGCCTATGATTATTTCCTAGGCATTGTAAATAATGAGAGCTGCCATGCGAACAAAAATCGATGAAATTCCTGCCTGCTTCGTAGAGGTGATAGAGGTTGATGCTGAGCGTTATAACTTGATTCAATTGGTATTAGGTCGGTTGGGTGCCCCTCTACGTTTTTCCCTACTGGGGTTACGTCATCTGGATATGGTGCTTGAAAAGGAGAGCTGGGTTTGTGTTGATCGTGGCGCACTGGATTTACCTGTAGCTGCTTGGCATTTGTTTAAAAAAGAGAGTCATCTGAGCCTTCAGTCGACAGTATTATGTGAACTACGTCACTATCAAGCCAATACCGATATCTTGCTTCCCTATGTATGGATGAGCATGGAAAGTATTCTTAAGGAGTATCTGTCCAACGGGCGTTCCCACCATAGCGCACCTGTCGTGCCACTCTTCACTAAAACACCAGATTGAATACCCTCTTTTAGAACACTGCGTTGTTAGCCAGTGCTCGGGATGAATTGTCCGGGTTAGGGTCGATAAGTTGGTGTAGTGAGCGTAGAATGGTGGCGATTTCAGTCGGTGCAAAACAATCATGACTCGTTCCTGTTTTTTTCGAGTCTCTGCGGGTTGTTGAAGAGCTCGCACCTTCACCTGATTTTTAAAAAATATAATATGGTGCCTTTGCACGAAAGATAGTTTTCGCTCCAGCAAGGAAAGTATGAATCGTGCAAAGGTCTCGCAATATAATAAGTAGTGGAGAGGCATCAGATGTTCATTTAGGGTGCTACTAAAAATAGTGATTTTTCGTGATAGCACAGAGTGGATGCTGTTATCGTGGAAAAGTGTATTTTTAGAGGTGTTCTTTAGACCACAGCCATGAGGTAGTATTAGGTGCGAGTTGTTTTTTTTGTAGTTTTAACCACGTTACTGTTGGCCTGCGATAGCGTTGATACATCCGTTAATATTCAGGTAGAAGCTCCCCCCAGAAATATGGATGCTGAGCTTTTAACCGCAGGAAAGGTGGTTTACGATAAACATTGTAAACGGTGTCACGGCGTGGATGGTGTGGGCTCAGAGAATTGGCAGGTGCAGGGGCCAGATGGTAAATATCCAGCCCCCCCTCTGAATGGAAACGGACACACCTGGCACCACCCAAAAGCAGTTTTAATTAGTGTCATTAAAGATGGTAGTCCCGGAGGGATGGGGAATATGCCGAAAATGCGTGATAAGGTCAATGATGCTGAGATAGAGGCTCTGATCATCTGGATGCAGTCACTGTGGAGTGAGCAAGCGTATCAAACCTGGTACCGGCATGATCTTGCTTACCGAGGTAATCAACCCGAATAATTTATTGGATACAATTTTTCTAGGAGTCTGTCGGATTTAGGGAATCGTAGCGAGGGAAAGTCATTTTGAGTCCATTTTTTTGATCGTTTGAGGCGAATATTGGACATATTCAACGAAAAGGATCTAAAAAATGGGCCGAAATGAGTTTTCCACAGTAGATTCACCCTAAGCCCGACAGACTCCTAGAAACAATATCTTTACTTGGTTTCTAGATTCAACGTTCATGTCAGCCATGTAGGGCGCATTTCATGCACCACAACTCATTAGCAACGGTACTTCAAAAAAGATAATGGCACAGATTGATGGTAGTGGAAAAATGAATTTGGTGCGTAAAACGCACCCTACATGGCTGAATAGGTTTTTCTACAGCCTCGTTGAATTTTCTTATTTGTCACGGCACAAACTCCTGCTGCACCACAAACTGTACCCACGCCAGTGGGCTGAACGGTGCCAGCGCCAGCACTCCAACCGCCAGCGCCAGCAGTGCGGTCACCAGTGGCGGTAACAGCAGTGCCCAGGCGGTTTCTTTGTGGCCGAAGTGGCGCTCTTCCGGCCATGATTCAGGTGGCTCCCGGAACCAGGCGGCGTGCAAGATGGGTAGGAAGTAGGCGGCATTCAGCAGGCTGCTGCCGGCTAATACCAGAATCAGCCAGTTCTGCTCCATCGCCATCGCGCCCATTCCCAGATACCACTTGCTGATAAAACCGGCCACCGGTGGTGCGCCGATCATACCGAAAGCACCAATGGTAAAGGCTGTCATGGTCCACGGCATGCGTCTGCCAACACCGTTCATCTCGCTCACCTTATGGATGCCCAGGGTCTCCGCTAGATTACCGGCACAGAAAAACAGGGTGATTTTCATCAACCCCTGATGTACCAGATGCACCATGCCACCCAGTGCTGCAATCGGCCCGGCAATGGCGACACCCAGGGTGATATAGGCGACCTGGCTGACTGTCGAGAACGCCAGCCTGCGTTTTAGGTCGTCCTGAAACAGTGCACGCAGTGAACCGTAGATAATGGTGATTGCCGCCAGCACCACCAGTGGCCCGGTCACCCCCAGCAGTACCGCGAAGTCGATGCCGAAAACATCATAAACCACCCGCATAATGCCAAAGGCACCGGCCTTCACCACCGCCACTGCATGCAGCAGTGCGCTCACCGGTGCCGGTGCCACCATCGCTTCAGCCAGCCAGCCGTGCAGCGGTACCAGTGCCGCTTTGACACCAAAACCGGCAATTAACAAGATGAAGATAATCACCAGCGCCGGGTGGTGCTGGATCTCCATAGCACTCAGAAAGCCCTGGGAGGTAAACTCCAGGGTGCCGGTCAGGGTGTAGAGCCACACCGTGCCCACCAGCAACAGTGCGCCCCCGGCCATGGTGTAGCGCAGGTAGATTTTACCAGCGCGCCGGGATGCCTCGGTGCCACGGTGCATAATCAGTGGATAAGTGACCAGGGTCAGCAGCTCATAGAACAGCAAAAAGGTGATCAGGTTTCCGGCCAGCGCCAGCCCCACGGTGGCGGTGACACAGAGGCTAAAAAAGCCGAAAAAGCGGCTGCGGTGGGGTGATCCTTCCAGATAACCGATGGCATACACCGTGGTGAGCAGCCACAATACTGAAGAGAGGCTGACAAACAGCAGCGATAATGCATCGGCCCGTAACACAAGATCCAGTTGTGGTAGCAGGGCGATCCGCACCTCATACTGCTGGCCGTGATAAACCCCCCAGAACATCACCACCACCAGCACTATTTTCAGCAGGGCACCGGCCAGATTAAGCACTGTGCGCAGCACCACCCGCTGTTCGGCCAGGCCAAAAATAATCAGCCCCGGCAGCAGCGAGCTGGCAAGCACCAACAGCGGCAGCCAGAGACTCCCGTTCATGCTCCACCCCCAGGGATCTCAAATGGCGAGCCGATATCCAGCAGCGAAAAGAGTGCCGGGGCCAGAAAACCTAACAGAATGGAGGCGCAGGCCAGCAGCAGCGGTGCCCACTCCATAGCGCGCGAGATTGGCCTCGGTTGGTGAGCACCGCTCGACGGGGTGAAAGCGTAGCCCAGCACCCTGAAAATATAGGCCGCTGCCAGTAATCCACCCACCACCATCACTGCCGCCAGCATCCACTGCTGCTGTTGCAGCGCTGCCTCTAATAGCAACCATTTGCCGATAAAGCCCCCGCTGGGCGGCAGGCCGATAATGCTCACCCCGGCGAGGGCAAAGGCGGCGGTGCTCAGGGGCAGTTGCTGCACCGCCCGGTTCAGATCCACAATGCGATCATGTCCACCAAAGCGCA
>Ga0256834_1001653_pt1 | contig 14860 bp, 17 predicted proteins | sample 4281140metaG_FD_190536 | JGI IMG/M metagenome (GOLD analysis project Ga0256834, IMG submission 190536) | Hydrothermal vent microbial communities from East Pacific Rise, Pacific Ocean - 4281-140 | ecosystem: Environmental > Aquatic > Marine > Hydrothermal vents | place: Pacific Ocean: East...
TGGCAGCACCATCAAAGGAATCTGAACTGTATTCGGTGTAAACGGCATTGGAAAGCTCTCTGTTCCATAAAGGTGCATTGGGGGCGGCATTGGAGCCATGGGGGGTATGACAGAAAACACACACGCGACTTTCACTGGTAGCTTTGAGTGTTCCGGGTCCACTGGCGGACAGGTTGTGTTTGGTGTTGACGATGTCTTCTACACCCGAAAAAACTAAAAAAGAAATCATGCTTAATGCAAAGACACTGACCCATTTAATACAAATAAATTTATAAAACGACATGCTAGTTACCTAAATATTGCAAAATGACAATACGCCCATTAAAGGTGTCAGCCAAGTAAATTCGATCACGGGCATCTGTAGTAACTCCAGAAGGCAAATAAAACTCACCAATCTCTCTATTTTTGCCCGAAATAGGTAATAAAAACTCACCTTGCTTATTATAAACAAGTAGGTGTCCATAATAAGATTCAACCGCATACACGTTGCCATCATTATCAACCGTTACCCCTTTAGGCCGTGGGGTATTCCCCACATTCAACCCACGATAACCAAAAGATTCCACCTCTTTTTCCTGATTATTTGGATCAATAACTTGAATCCGCGCATTCATAGTGTCACTGACATAAAGGTTATTGTGACTGAACTCGATGGCCGAAGGGTAATTGAACTCTCCAAGGGCTTCACCATACTTTCCAATGATCTCAACCAAGGCTCCTTTAGGAGAAAAAACCTGAATAGTATGCGTGCCAGCATCCGACACATAAATTCGTTGTTTGTCTGCATCGTAAGCGATGCCTATGGGACGTTTTAGAGTGTTTTTTCCAAAAGACCCTAATAAAGTTCCATTAGGTAAAAACCGAAAGACCTGGGCTAATTTCGAATCCACCACTAATATTTCATTTTCAGTGCCCACAATACCAACGGGCACTTGAAAAGCGGTTTTGTTGTCGATCTCATCCCAAACGATAAACGAGTGATCTGTTTGATTAAAGACCATCACACCAGGTAAAGCAAGATCCGCCACATAAACAATATTATCGGCACTAACATATACATCGTAGGGTCGTTGAAGGACTAAAATTTTTGGCGCACCTTGAATCAGGCCAACAATTTTTTCAAAGATACTTCGGCCAGAAATCGAATCATTAGATGCCTCACCATGCAGCTCACCCACATAACGGTAACGAGGCACTTCTGACCCCATTGGCCAAACAGTGGAAAGGGCTGCATTTTTTAATTGAAAGGTTTTAGGTTGATTAACAGAGCAACCCGATAGAGCAAACACTAAAAAAAACAAAGCGAACCGCTTCACTTTTTGACACTCTCTTTAGAAATTGTAGGAGGCTGAATGGTTAATATTTTAATACTGCGGTTTGCATTGTCCGCAACGTAAAGATAATCACCATCAATCGAAAGGTCTTTAATCTCTCTAAAATGCAACGACCCCACACCTGAACGACCAAACTGTTCCAATAAGCCACTGGCGTTGTATATTGAAATTTGATCATTAAAATCATCACTGATGTAAACACGGCCATAAGAGTCTACTGCAACGGCGGAAGGGCTTCTAACCTCGGGGCGTGGTATTTGGCGTAAAAATTCACCTGAAAAAGAGAATACATTGATGCTTTTTGTCAATTTAGACACCACAAACATTTCATCCTGAGTACAGGCCATTCCAACGATGTCACTGCCCGCCTGAACACTGCCTTTTTCGTTGGTGCCATGTAACGCGAAAGGATCACCAGTTGCCGAAAATTCAATAATATGACCAAAAAAAGCATCGGCAATCAATACATGTTGATTAAGCGGGTTAATACACATACCCACAGGTGAATTTAAATTTAAAGGGCTATCAAAACGGGTAATTAAATTTCCAATAAGGTCGTATTTAGACACCTGACTGCCAAATGAATCGATGACAAATAATGTTTGGTCATCACTTATAAACAGGCGTCCTTGATTACTTGTAAGCCCCTTATAGGCTTTTTTTAAATTTGAGGCACTCTGACTCGCTAAGTCGTAAGAGAACAGCCCCATCAACACATCATCCGTAAAATAGACTTTATTATCTTTAGCCGCCACTGACGTTGGGCTTTCAAGAAATTCAAATTCTGTTCCAACCACAGCAGAAAGCCAGCCAGAATTTATGATACGAAAACTATCAATCGTATCGAATTCTTCCAATATTTCTGAACGCGCACTCAAAGGAGCCGTCATCAAACATAATAAAAGAATCCAAGCGCGAAACATTAACGTAGCCCGCCTTTCTTAGAAGGAACATTATGGCACTCTTCACAATTTTGCACTCCAAAAGCAACCGCGCCATGACAAACACCACACTGTTCACCCGCCATAATATTGTTCATATTAATAAAGTTAGACCCTTGCTTAGGCAGAAAAATATCCACATGACAATTCGCGCACGTCAAAATACTGGTATGCACTTTATGGCTAAACAGTACATACGGCATAGAACCTGTATTTTTTAAAACAAGGTCTAAATTAACACTGGTCATTTTTCCATCTCCCACTTTATTCGAACGTGGAGAGATGAGCTTTTGATTCAATGTTTTTACCCAATCAATGCCACCACTTGTACGCTGCGGAAAATCACTTAACGCCTCTTTGGGTTCTTGAAGCTTTGAAAAACCAGCCCCATTCACATCATGAATACCATCATTTTTTAAGGTTGTTAGCTCGACCGCAAAAGAGGAAGCAGAAACCAACAAACACCCAACCATCAAAATTTTAAACATACTCTTCATCCTTATACACCTGGAATATAAATACCCGAATCTCGTAACAAATTTACTAAACTTTTTGAAGCCTCTTCAATAAGCTTTGCGGCTTCTCCATATTGGCCTTGCTCCACCAACTTATCTGCTTGAGCGTGAAGGCGATCTTCTTCATCAAAAAAAGGCTGAGTTCGACTGCCTCGCTCAAACGCATGCCGTTCATCAATCATCATATTCACCAACATTTTGTAATTTTCATAACGACCCAGCTCATACTCATAAGCCTCTTTTTTGGTCTTAAAATTAAGGCTTCTTACCAATGTTTGTCCTGTTCGCTGTGATTTAATCGAAACCACAATCGCAAGATAAGCCTCATCCAAAACTTTTTTAGCTTCTTTGAATAAATATTTTTTAGCCAGTATTTCAGAATCATTTAGCAGAGGATTCACTTTCTTTTGTAAGGCTTGCTCTTTAGCAATATCTAAATTAAGCTCAGTAATTCGCTTATGCGCAGATAAAAGCCCCTGAATACTCATCAGCTTTTTTTCATAATCAGCCTTTGCTTTTGTTTCAACAAAGTCCGTCACTTGATGCGCTAGTTTATTCGCGATCACCAAGCTATGCGCCGCCTCCTCGCTATTTGCCGAGAAGGAAAAAAACATAAGTCCAAAAAAGCTCGCCATCAATGCTTTATACATGTGCTCTATACCCCAGGAATATGTACGCCAGAATCTCGCAACAAACTCACCAGACTCTTCGAGGCTTTTTCAATTATATCCGCAGCCTCAGTGTACTCACCCTGTTTTGCCAAATCATACGCCTGCTTCTGATAACGAGCCACTTCATCAAAAAAGGGCTTAGTTCGAGCATCTCGCTTAAACGCTTTACGCTCATCAATCATCATATTAACCAGCATTTGATAATTTTCATATCGTCCAAGCTCATATTCATAAGCCTCTTGCGCTGTGGCAAAGTCCAAACTTCGTACCAGTGTTTGTCCTGACCGCTGTTTCTTAATTGAGTTCGCAATTAAAAAATAAGCCTTCGTTAATGAAGACAACGCCTCTTTAAAATGTTGCTGGCCAGCCTGTTCTTCCGATTCCAGAAGTAGCGGAGAAACAGTTAGTTTCAGCTTTTTTTCCGTGCTCGAGTCCGAGTTTGATTCGGTAATACGCTTATGTGCATCAAGAAGACTTTGAACACTTTTTAATTTTTTTTCATACGTTTTTTTAGCATTTTCTTCAGCCATTCCATTGGACTTATTAGCCAAACGACTGGCCAGCATTAACAGCCGTAAAGATTCATCTCTCGCCTTTACGGCACCTTCTAAATCACTATTTAAAAGCTTCTCTTTTGCTGTTTCATGAAGTGATAACGCTTTTTCAAGCGTGCCTGAAACCTGCGGTAAATTAACCTCTTTAACATTTCGAACTAGGCTCGAATTCATAAGCAAATTCTCATTCATCGTAAGAGAGTTTTTAACCCCTTCGGCAGTTAAACCAGCAGCAACTGAATAAGATGTAAAAAAAGAAACTGCCCAAAAAAGGGCAGCTAAAGTAGGTGTTTTCAACCAATTATTCAAACCAAACTTCCTCGTTTCATGAATTATCGAATACCGACCATTCTCAATGCTTTTAAGTACTGATCTGTCGAGTTTTGCAACGTTTCAATCGCTAATTCAACATTTCCTGAGCCCAATTCAGAGTCGGCTTGAGCCCGAATACTTTCTGCTTTTTTGACAAAGCGTTTAAACAACATAAGCTTACCGCCTTTAGGCGCTTTTTGTTGCTCCGCAATCGGAATCAATCGCTTATATTCATTATTGCGTGCAAGCTCGTACTTATGCTCTTGCTTTGGTGTTTCAAAATCAAGACTACTTACAATTTCAGTGCTTGTCATAGAACGATTGGTCATCAAAACCACATCATCTAACACCCGCGTTAAAATATTATTGGCCGCTTCATACTTACCATTATCAAATAAAGCGTGTGCATCAGCAACTTCTGATTTTGCTTTAGAAATCGCTTCCCGCTCGTCCCCTGAAACATAGGGTGCAGAATAATACCATTCCAGATAAGAAGCAATCTCCACATCCAGTTCAATGTAGCGTTTACGTAACACTTTTAAAGCGGATTCAGATTTAGGCAGTAATTTTGCCGCCTGAGTAAACTTTTTTAATGCCTCACTACTTAATGAACTTCCTTCTGCTTTTTGTCCACTGTTATGAGCTGACTTAGCCTGCTCAAGTAGTGCTCTTGCTTCTTGCAAAGCAAGACTTGCCTCTTCAGAATCCATCGCCTCAAGACGCTTAGCGATTTTTGAGTTCATTAATAAGTTATCAGCATAATTAATTTTAGGTGAAGGTTTCACGGCCTCTGCCGCTAGGGCAGAGCTCGATACCAACACAACCAAACACAAAGCCGATAGGGTCTTCATCATAATTAGTTACCAGCCACTGAACGTTTTAACACAACATTCTTAGCTTTTGGCTTAGAGTGGCAGAGTTTACATGTTGATGTAGATATTGGAAAAGCCACCGCACCATGACACTTACCACAAGATTCGCCAAGCATAATCGCTGCCATACTCATTTGGTTTGCACCTTTTTGAGGAATAAAAATACCAGTATGACAGTTAGAGCATGCTAACAATAGCGTGTGTCTATCATGCGGAAAAACCACATCTGGCATAGAACCTTTTACTTGACGCACAATATTTAAATTCATGATAATCGGCTTTGGAGCGGCATCTGAAGCATTATGACGTGGAGAAAGTTTTTTGGTATTAATTGACTTAATCCAATCAACCTTATTTCCCCATTTAGCTTTCACTAAACCATTAAAAGCTTCTCTGGGTGGTTGCAACATGTGCGTCCCCGGGCTTTCAGGATCATGAAGCCCGTCTTCTGCAGGCGGTAAATTAGCTGGTGCTTGAGGCTTTAACATACGGTTAAATGTATTGCTTGATTCGGCAGAAGCAACCAGAGAGAAAACTCCAGAGATGGATGCTATTAATATTAAAATTGATAGTTTATACATAATCATCCAACCTTCTTATTTAGGAGTTGCAATATTAGAAGCACGTAAAGGACTACCCTTCACTTGAGTCGGTGTACCAGGAAGACCCGAGTGACAGACATCACAACTCTCAATTGACCACGCAATCTCTCCATTATGACAAGCCCCACAAAACTCACCTTCAATGATTTTAGCCATGGTGATCTCATTTTTACCCGCACCAAATTTAAATCCTAAATCGGCATGACACACACTGCAGTTAAATCGAACTCGATGAAACCAATGCGGAAATACTACCGGTCTCATATCCGACGCATCCGCAAAGTTATTCATTACAATATCGCCATATTCAGCATTTGCTTTCATTGGCACCAGCATAGTAAAAAGCGATATCAAAATAACGCCTAACCCTAATAATTTTTGTTTTATCACCACTAGTTTATCCCCACAAAATTAAAAGTTAAATTAAAGTTAAAACACTCGTTTTACATTAAAGTAAATGCCATTATAACTAATTTTTCGAGCTTCGCGATACAGATACTGCAACGAAACATTAATTTTTCCTACTCGATAATTCAATTTATTATTCCACACTTGCTGAGTAACTAAATCACCATCCAACCCAACAATGGACTGACTATACCTATAATTAGAAGTAAATGCCAGCCCTGCAATTGAAAATGGGTTTAGATAAGACAGCCCGCCATCCGCAGAAATAACAGAAGTATCTGATGAAGAAACCTCACCTAAATTCCCTGCATACTGATAGTTGGTCAACTGATAATTCAAAGAACCATTTAATTTTATACGTCGAGTCACCTGGCTTTGTTGACTCACATTCAAGCTCAATGTTTGCAAGGCTGTTTCATCCCCAACATCACGTTGATCCGATATTTGCAACTGTGCTTTTCGGGCAACCCCTTGTGCCACTTGCTTCCAACCCAAACTCACTCGATGACTTAATCGTTGGCGCACTCGATCCACTAAAGAGTTCATAGAATAATCTTGAGAGCCTCTCATATAAACCTGCTGACTTCGAGCAAAAGACCACTTTCGACCAACACCGTGCCCCAAAGAAAATGTAGAGCTATTTGACTCCTTGCCATTATCCTCCCTTCGCCCTAAATCAGCCCCTAAACGCCAATCATAACGATAATCTCCCAACATAATTTTATTAGAACGATACTTCATACCAATTCGATCCGAAGCCGATGTTGTCTCACTTTCTGAAGCCGAATTAACCGTACGAACACTGCTCAAGCTAGCCGTTAAGTTATCTGTCATACGATAAGATAAGCCTAGATTAGCAGACAAAGCCGAACTTGAAGCCCCCGTACTACTCGTTACATTATCAACGCCCGAATACCTAAGGCCACTAGTAACCGAAATCTTTTTATTCAAGCTTCTCCAAATTAAAGAGATAGAAGCTTGATTTAACGTCACATCATAAGTCGCCTGCTGGCTATTTGCAGCCGTAGTTGGCAATATTTGCTGAATTTGACTACTATTTAAAGCTGTACGAATAGTGGTTTGCGGCAATCCTGTATAATTATGATTTAATCTTGCCACGTTACTCACTCGATCAACCTTATCATAGGTTACTTCGTCTTTATGTGTCACCGAAGCAGTAAGCACACCAGAAGCTCCGCGTAAAGTTCCTGAAACACCTAATTGGCTCGAACCATACTTACCCCGCAAAGAAGAGTTGGATTGATTGTCTAAGTACTTAACTTTTAAACGATACCCTTTCCCCAATAAGCTTTGATGCACCACAAGTGAATCATTAACAACGTTATCATCCAATGAAGCCGCATTACTTCCAGAGTAAAGCTTAAGATCCGAGTTAACCCTTGAGTCCGAACGAGAATAACTCAAACCAAAAGGCGTTGAGCTTTGAGGCAGAACACTTAACCCCACCTGCCCTGTTGTTGAAAATGTACTGCTATCTCTATTCTCAGAAGTCCTTTGATCCTGTGTAAAGACCAAATTAGAACTCCCTGTTACAAACCAATCCCGCCAAATAAAAAACGTATTATCAACATTAGCCTTTAAAAGATGTTGATTATCATAAGAACCCGAATCATACGCTGTAGAACGATAAGTGTAACCAACACTTCCATTAGTATTCGTCACAACAAGACCACTCGCAACCACAGGATAACTATTCAAGAACCCTACTGAGCATACGCACACAGATCCAATAACATTTCGAAGGGAGGGGCGAATGAGAATATTCATAACGAAATCAAGGCTCAAAACCTAACAATCGTCGCGCTGTCACGCAATTTTTTAAGCAAGTTTGTCCAACGTAAATCCGATTCTTTTCTAAAAAGGAGTTGCGCCGCCTGCTCTTTTGCATCTTCATAACGGATTTGTTGCGCCGGAATAACCTCCTCTTTCCGAACCAAAACATACCCCTGTAATAAACGGATAGGCTGACTTAATTGCCCCACATCGAGTGCATTCAAAGCCGTTTCCACATCACTGTGCAACATGCCTTCGTGCTGATACCCCATATCCCCTCCTTGATCGGCGGTTTCATCATCCGAATAGGCTTTCGCTAGTTCAGCAAAAGGCTCACCCGCCTTAATACGCTCTGCCAAAGAGCTTAACAACGCCTCTGCCGCTTGCCACTCTTCAAAAAGAGCGGACGGAGAGACTTTTTTTAAAATCAAAGAGACCTTTTTTCTTTCAGGAAAGACAAATAACTCAAGATTTTTTTGATAAAACGCTCTTTTTTCTTCTTCGGTTAAGACAAAATCAGAGCGTATTTTCTGTTCAAGCAAACGAACCAACTTTCTTGATTCAAACTGTTTTTTTAATAACGGAAGCACCCGCTCCCTATCCGCTTGCCAAGCTTTGTCTTGCTTATAACGTTGATCAAATGCCTCAATCTCTAACCGAATTTTTTCAGCATCAGGTGTCAAGTCCAGACGTTCGGCTTCATGAATCAAGAGTATTTGGTCAATTAAATCTTGTGCAACATCCTTTTTAAGCTCAGCTAAACGCTCTTCTGTAATTCGACCATGATAGTAGCGTTTTTTGGCTTCTGCCTGCAAAACCGACAAATAAATAGCTTCCGAAATATTGTAGCCATCTACTGTTGCAAACCATTTTTCACCCCCCTCATCTGAGGAGAATACCTCAGTAACGGGAAGTAAGAACATGATTAAAATATAAAACAACCAAAACGTAGATTTATTTTGTTTCTGCATAAAAACCCCTTTGAAGCGAGGCCTCAATAAAGTAGGCAACTCCACTTATTAAGACCTAACATAGACCAACTACAGGAGAGAAAGTGGTATCTACCGAACGCATCCTTATGGATGCGTTCGGTTAAACTTTAGGAGATAAAGCCTTTAATTCAAAGTGCAAATCGCACGTCATAGCAAGAAGCTATTTAATATGACACGCTAAACACAAAGCACTCGCTGCATTTGTCATCCGCAAAAAGGAACCAAAATCAGTTTTATGCGGATTATGACAACTCGCACACTCCACCATTGGCCCTAAAGACCCCACACCCGCACTACCATACAAAGGCAAGCCCGCTTCTCCAATCGCACTCACCCACATACGATTACCATCCCAGATTGGTTCGTTAAATAACTTATCATTTGCAGAATCCGTAATGTTATTCCCCGCGCCAATCGCCGCTAAATCCAAACCGCCCCCAGCATACTGCACCCCAACCGGGTGATCATTTCTTAAATCTTTATCCAAAACAGGCACTGGACTGTTACCATTAGGCAAGGCCGTCATAAGAACCCCAGTAGAAAGGTTCGCCCCTAATGCATTGTAACGATAGGTCCCCTGAGTAACCGTCGGCGCATTCAACACCAAATCAAGTGCTGTTGTTCCATCATGACAGGACAAACAAGCTAAAGAAATGCCCCCTTCATTCAGGTCAATTTGACCATCCAAAGTGGCCGTACCCAGTGCATCATAAGTGGTAAAACCAGCCGCTGTTGGTAGCACTTTATTCCATAAAGGGGCAGGAGCCGTTGTATCCGCTCCATGGGGTGTATGACAAAACACACAGACTTCCTCTGTGCCACCCACTCCAGGTGTATTTGTAGTACTTAAATCATGCATAGAACCCACAATCCCTGCCTGAGCCGCGCCTAAAAACAAGGCTGAACCTAAGCCAACCAACGATAACTTCATTTTAAAATGTGCCATAATATTCCCCTTAATAACTCTTTTATATAAATACAAATCATATTCAATAACAATAATAAAAAAACTTGCTTGCTACTATAAATCAACTCTATAATAGAAAAGATAAGCGCTAAAGAAATCGACATTTATTCTCAAGGCTATTTCAATAATTATTGATTTAAATCTAGTTTACACCCATTAAATAAAACAAAACAAGTCGAACTAATACGACTCTTTTAATAAAAAAACACAATAGAACAAGTTAAATTACCAGCTCTTATCAATCATATATTGAACCGCATCTCGAACTTCTTGGTCACTCAATGAGGGATCGCCCCCTCTAGGTGGCATAAACCCTACACTGCCTGCATAACCCTCAATCGCTCGATGATTTAAAAGACTTTTTCCTGCCGAAATACGATCCGTCCAATCTGAAATCTCACCCAGTTTTGGCGCACCAAAAGCACCTTGATCATGGCAAGTAAAGCACACTTGGTTATAGACACGCTCGCCCTTACTTTCAGAAAAGGCATCCAAAGAGAATGTTCCTGCTAACAATATCAATAGTATTTTTTTCATGCCCAACATACCTCTTTAAGAAAAGCCTTTTATTTAGCAGCCGCCTCTCGCTTCATTTCTTCTAAATTTTGAGAAATCACCTTATAAGAATCCGAACTTGGCTCCAGCAACGTTAATAAATGTTTCCAATACGTTTCTGCTAACCCATAATCTTTACTGTAATACGCTGCTGTGCCAGCAATCCACAACGCTTGTTGATGATTTGGCTCAAGCTCCAACGCCTTCTCAGCCCACTTAAACGCGGGAGACTCCACTAAGATACTGCCTGCTTGCGATGCTAATACATCGGCATAATTGGCGTACAACTCGGCATCCTTAACACCTTGAGTTATAAGGTGAGCGTAGGCTTTTTCTGCCCCCGCCATATCTTTCTTAACATGAAGAATTTGAGCCAACATTCTCCAACTTTCCAAATCTTTATCATCAGCTTCCGTCTTTTCTCTAACTGCGGCCAGCATCGCATCAATATCATTTCCAGCGCCATGCGAACTGCCAGCGGGTTGATCTGCCATGTATTTAACGGTCGTGTAATCTATGCCAACATGCTTATAAATAAAATAAGCACTGATTGGCAGTACCACAGCAATTAATACAATCAAAAAAGGATCTGATTTTCCGTGTAAACTGGGCTGAATATCACTGACCGTTGCGGTTTCTAAAAACGTTCGCTGTAAATCTAACCGTGCGGCATCGTACTGCTCTTTTTTGATCACGCCCTGATCCAAATCGACATCTAATTCTGCAATTTGAGTCTCTAAAAGCTTTGAATTAACTGATTGTAAATCAGGACTCACATCTTTTTTGGTTCGAATAAGCGGCCACACAGCCCATACGACGGCAACCAAACAAATTAACGCTATGATCGTTATAAACATCTATTTTTTCTCCTTTTTTGAATCTAAGTATTTATCCAACATCTCAGACTCTTCTGAGGTTAACTCATCTTTACGATTAACTTTATTACGAGAACGAACATTCGACCTTAAAACAATCACGCCCAGCACCAACAATAGAAAAGGCCCTATCCAGAGCAAATAGGTGGACGCGTTAAAACTAGGACGATATAAAACAAAATCACCATAACGATCTACCATAAATTTCTTAATTTCCTGTTCATTCGCACCCTCTCCAACCATCTTATATAAGTTGGCTCTTAAATCATCGGCCAAGCTGGCGTTTGACCCCGCAATGGATTGGTTTTGGCACACGGTACAACGTAGCTCATGAAGCATGTCGTTATACAACGCCTCCTCTTCTGCATTTTTAAACTCTAACGGAGTGCCCGCTTTTAACGCATAAACCGAAGAGCTTAACAACAAGCTCATCGCCATAAACATTCCTATAACTGCTTTCATGACTCTTGCTCCAGCTCTCTAATCAATGGTATTAATTCATTTTCAATGACTTCTCGGTACAACGGCCCTGTGTGCTTATAGCGAACAATGCCTTTCTTATCCACCACAAACGTTTCAGGTGTTCCATAAACACCCCACTCAATACCAGCGTCTCCTTTATGGTCGAAAGCAACCATTGCGTAAGGGTCTCCACCTAGCTGCCTTAAATAAAGCAAAGCATCACGTTTCTCATCTTTATAGTTTAAACCCACCAAGTGAAAGCCTTGGCGTTGCAATTTCAATAAATGATGATGCTCGGCACGACATGAAACACACCACGAAGCAAACACATTAAAGAGCGTAACCTGCCCTTTTAACATCTCATTATTCACGATCTTTTGCGGATCGTGCAGTTCAGGCAACTCAAACTTAGGTGCCTCCTTTCCGATTAAAGGGGAAGGAATTATTTTTGGATTAAGCCCCAAGCCAATCCAAAACAACAGTAATAATGCTGCAAAAATAACAAGTGGAATCATATGACGATTCATAACTCTCTCCTCTAATCGACAGCGACTGAATTTTCTTCTCGACGCCCTGTTAAACGTCGTTTAACCTTAACTCGGTAACGTCGATCACTGATCGCAAGAATTCCACCCACACTCATGATGATAACCCCCGTCCAAAGCCAAGTCATAAAGGGCTTATAGTACACACGAATAATCCACGCACCCGATGCCCCAACTTCATCTCCTAAAGAGATATACAAATCTCTAAAAACAGAACGGTCAATACTGGCTTGTGTCATAGGCATGCCCATGTGCTTGTCATAGGTACGTTTTTCAGGATTCAAAATGGTAAGTAACTCACCGTCCTCTCTTACTTCAACCGTACCGTATTGAGATGCATAGTTTGCACCTCTTACATTTTGAACACCTTTAAAGGTAAAACTATACCCCGCAAGCTCAACCACATCGCCTAGCGCCAAACGAACGTCTTTTTCGGATTGATAACTCGCAGCCATTCCCATACCAATAATTGTAATCGCCATCCCAATATGTGCAACGTGCATACCCAACCAACTGGTATTTAATTGTTTAACTTTAGCCATTCGTCCCACAAAATCTGGGGCTTTAATTCGTGGCAATACATCCACAACAAATGCACCCACAATACCCGTTGCAATAAAGACCATCACCGCTGGAATTAACCCCCACTCTCCCATAGCCAACGGCCATACAATCGCGGCCAACAAGCCCACAGCAATAACGGGATATAGGCGTTCAAAACTAGATTTAAACGTCGCGTTTTTCCAGGAGACCAGCGACCCAATCATCATCATCACCAATAAAGGCACCATTAACGGTACAAAAACAGCGTTAAAGTACGGTGGCCCTACCGACATTTTACCCATGCCTAATGCATCGATAATAAGCGGATACATGGTTCCAATAAACACCGCAGAACACGCCACAACCAACAAAACATTATTGGCAAGCAATACGGTTTCTCGTGACCAAGAGCTAAACCCACCGCCCATTCCAACTTTTGGAGCGCGCCACGCATATAATATTAAGGACGCACCAATCACCACCGCAAGGAAACCTAAAATATAAACGCCACGCGTGGGATCTGTGGCAAACGCATGCACCGAGGTAATCACTCCTGAACGAACCAAAAAAGCTCCAACAATAGTCAATGCGAAGGTCAAAATAGCCAGCATGACCGTCCAACTACGAAATGCACCACGCTTTTCGGTTACCGCCAATGAATGAATCAATGCGGTTGCCATTAACCACGGCATAAAAGAAGCATTTTCAACAGGATCCCAAAACCACCAACCTCCCCAGCCAAGCTCGGCATACGCCCACCAGCTTCCCAGTGCAATACCTAAGGTTAAAAACACCCAAGCAACAGTTGTCCACGGTCTTGACCATCTTGCCCAAGACGCATCCAAACGCCCGCCAATAAGAGCTGCCATAGCAAACGAAAATGCAACCGCAAACCCCACATAGCCCATATAAAGTAGGGGGGGGTGAAAAATCATTCCTGGATCTTGCAGCATTGGGTTCAGGTCATTTCCATCCAGTGGCACCATCATCAAGCGATCAAAAGGGTTGGAGGTAAACACCATAAACCCAATAAACCCAACGGAAACCATGCCCATTACCGCCAACACTCGACTCTTCATGGCGATGGGTAAATTATTACTGAAGCTTGCAACCGCAACTCCCCAGCCCGCTAAAATCATAATCCATAACAGCAACGAACCTTCATGCCCGCCCCATACCGCACTAATTTTATACTCTATAGGGAGATTAATACTTGAATTGGAAGCCGCATAAACTACACTAAAATCACTGAAAATAAATGCATAGGTTAATAGCCCATAAGCAAAAGCCAGCGCCATAAATTGTGCCCACGCCAAATTAGGCGCCATACGCATCCAAGACAACTGTCCTCGTTGCGCACCCAATAACGGTAAAACACTCTGTAGCGCAGCAAGGCAAAATGCCAACACCATTAAAAATTGTCCTATTTCAGGAAGCATCCTCTATTCTCCTTTTCCTACTGATTCGACCACATCCTGCTCTGCAGACTTAGCCACCGCCTTCTCTTCCGCACGCTTTAACGCTTCTGCGGCCTCTGGAGGCATGTATGTTTCATCATGTTTCGCAAAGACATGACTTGCTACAAACAGTCCACTGGTTAACAGCTTTCCTTCGGCAACAATTCCTTGACCTTCTCTAAACAAGTCTGGCAAAATTCCGGTGTAACTCATTAAGATAGAAGACTCTCCATCTGTGACATTAAAGGTCACCGTCGTGGTTTCTTCTTCTCGTTTAAACGTACCCTTTTCAACTAACCCTCCTACACGAATGGTTCGGTCATAAGGCACACTACGCTCTTTCACCTCTGTAGGCGTATGAAAAAATACTAAATTTTCCTGAAACGCATTTAACACTAATGCCACTGCAAAACCAAATGCAACAACAATCACTCCAATCAATACAAGTCTTTTACTACGAG
>Ga0256834_1001655_pt1 | contig 14839 bp, 10 predicted proteins | sample 4281140metaG_FD_190536 | JGI IMG/M metagenome (GOLD analysis project Ga0256834, IMG submission 190536) | Hydrothermal vent microbial communities from East Pacific Rise, Pacific Ocean - 4281-140 | ecosystem: Environmental > Aquatic > Marine > Hydrothermal vents | place: Pacific Ocean: East...
ATATAACGGAACAATGTGAAGTAGCAAGTTTAACAGTAGCAACTGCAACAGATAATTGTGATGGAGTTATTTATGGAGTGCATAATGCAACTTTCCCAATTATAGCAAGCACTACAGTAACTTGGACCTATACAGACTCAAATGGAAATACAACTACACAAAATCAATCTATTATTATTAATGATAGTATGGATCCTGTTGCTGATGCAGGAAGTTTACCAATTGTGTCGGTTGAATGTCAACTTACAAGTTTGCCAATACCAACTGCAACTGATAATTGTGCTGGTTCTATTAATGGAGTACATAACGTAACTTTCCCTATTATGACTAGTACAACTGTAACTTGGACATATATGGATGCTAATGGAAATAGTATAACACAAGACCAATCTATTATAATTACAGATATCGATAATTCTATTTCTCAAAATGGAGCAGAATTAACTGCAAATGCTATTGGTTATTCTTACCAATGGGTCGATTGTAATAATGGTAACACTCCAATTTCTGGCGAAACAAATCAAGTATTTACTGCAACTAGTAATGGTGATTATGCTGTAGAAATTACAGATGGTGTTTGTACAGTAACATCTGGTTGTGCAATTGTAACTACGCTTGCTATTTCAGATAACGATTTTGGTGCAAAACTAAATGCATACCCTAATCCAACAAATGGTGTTTATACTATTGATTTAGGAGATACATATAATGATGTAACTATTAAAACAGTTAATATGTTAGGTCAGTTAGTCGATTCTAAAACGTTTGATTCAATATCTAAAGTAAATTTAGAAATTAAGGGTGAATCAGGTACTTATTTTGTGCATATTCAAACTCTAGATGGCAAACAAACTAGTTTGAAACTTATAAAGTTATAGTAAGTTAATATTTATTTTTATTAAAGTTGAAAAGCGAATTAGAGAAATCTAATTCGCTTTTTTTATTACTAAAAAAAAGTAAACAAATAAAATATAAAATCCATATTTTCTAAAATATTTGTTTACTTTTATTCTATGGCATATACTGCAACCATAGAAGAAGAAAAAAAGGAAATTACTAAGCGTTATAAAAATATGCTTAAAGACTCTTATGAAACACTCTCTAAAGAAGATAAAACTTTAATTAGAAAGGCTTTTGATATTGCAGCAGATGCTCATAAAGAACAACGCAGAAAAACTGGCGAACCTTATATCTTTCATCCAATAGCAGTTGCTAAAATTATTGCAAATGACATTGGCTTAGGCGCAACAGCAATTGCTGCGGCACTTTTACATGATGTTGTAGAGGATACAGATTACACAATTGCAGATATGGAGCAATTATTTGGCGTAACCATTGCAAAAATAGTAAATGGTTTAACTAAAATTGCACATTTAAAGAAAGACCAAGATGTTTCTTTACAGGCAGAAAATTACAGAAAACTTCTTTTAACATTAAATGATGATGTACGTGTTATCTTAATAAAAATTGCGGATAGATTACATAATATGCAAACTATGGATGCTATGCCTCCATACAAACAAGTTAAAATTTCTGCGGAAACATTATTTATTTATGCACCTTTAGCACATCGCTTAGGTTTATATAATATTAAAACACAGTTAGAAGATTTAGGGTTAAAATATACCGAACCAGAGGTTTATAATGACATTTATAATAAAATAACACAAAGTAAAGAAGAACAACAAATCTATATAAAGAGTTTTTCAAAAATCATTCACGAGTCATTAATAAACGAAGGAATGACATTTGAAATTGCTGGCAGGCCAAAGTCTATATATTCTATTCGTAAAAAAATGCTTAATCAAGGGGTTTCTTTTGAAGAAGTATATGATAAATTTGCTGTAAGAATAATTTACAAATCTTCTAAAAAAGAAGAGAAAATTAATGCTTGGAAAATATATTCTATTGTAACAGACCACTTTAGACCTAATCCTTCTAGAATGCGTGATTGGATTACACAACCTAAATCAACAGGTTATGAAGCTTTGCACATTACGGTTATGGGTTTAAAAGGTCGTTGGGTTGAAGTACAAATTAGATCTGAACGAATGCATGAAATTGCAGAAAAAGGTTATGCAGCACATTTTAAATATAAACAAGGTAGTCATAAAGAAAGTGGTTTAGAATCATGGTTAAATTTATTAAAGGAAACTTTAGAAAACCAAGATGCAAATGCAATTGATTTTGTAGAGCAATTCAAATTAAATTTATATGCCAAAGAAATTTATATTTTTACACCAGATGGTGATATAAAGTCTTTGCCAAAAGGTTCTACTAGTGTTGATTTTGCCTTTGCAATTCATACGCAAGTTGGTTTAACCTGTCGTGCAGCAAAAGTGAATGGTAAAATTGTACCATTAAGTTATGTTTTAAATAGTGGCGATCAAGTTGAAATAATAACCTCTAAAAATCAAAAACCTAAAGCAAGTTGGTTAGATTTTGTAAAGACTGCAAGTGCTAAATCTAAAATCAAAAATTCTTTAAAAGAAGAACATAAAGAGATTGCAAAATTAGGTAAAGAAATATTAAGCCGAAAATTAAGACATATAAAAATAACTTTTAATGAAAAAACCATTAATGAAATGGTTAGTTTCTTTAACTTAAAAACAAGTTTAGATTTATTTGTACGCTTTGGTAATGGCAGTCTTGATAATACCAAATTAAAGGAATATGCTGCACAACAAAGAAACTCTTTTTATAATTTTTTCAAATCAAAAATTCGAAAGAAAAATGTTAATCCAAATTTAAATAAGGATGATATAACTTTAAAATATGATTTATTAGTATTTGGAAGAGAAGAAGAAAAGTTAGATTACAAACCTGCAAAATGTTGTAATCCAATACCTGGTGATCTTGTATTTGGTTTTATTACCATTAACGAAGGTGTCAAAATACATAAACTAAATTGCCCAAATGCCATTGCATTACAGGCAAACTACGCCTATAGAATCAAATCTGCAAAATGGTTAGATTCAAGCCAACAAGAACATAAAGTTACCTTAAACATTAAAGGAATTGACAATGAAGGTTTGGTTGGTGAAGTTTCCAAAATTATTGTAAATGACAAAAATGTAAATTTATATGGTATTAACATTAATGGTTCCGAAGGTTTCTTTGAAGGAAGAATAACTATAGGCATCAATAATAAAGACCACTTAAAGAAAATTATCATGGCACTTAAAAAAATTGAAGGTGTTAGTAAAATTAATCGATTACATAGTTAAATTTGGTTCTATCCATATTTTAATTTTAAATATCAGTTCATGTGTCTAAAAAAAACGATAAGAACAATATAATCATAACACCTTAATAAAATATGTAATAATTCAACAAAACTTCGTAGAGAGTTGAATTATTCATCCATTAAATAAGGTAAAACAAAAAAACACAAATAAAACGGAATTGATTAAAAAACCATTTACAATTCATTCATTTCCTTTAATTTTTCTGTGTTTTCTGCTAGTTCTAGCGCTTCCACAATTTTATGAATATCACCATTAATAATATTACTTAAATCGTATAGTGTTAAACCTATTCTATGATCAGTAACACGACCTTGTGCGTAATTATAAGTTCTAATTTTTGCAGAACGATCACCAGAAGAAACCAAAGAATTACGCTTTGCAGCATCTGCTTCTAATTTCTTTTGCAATTCCATTTCATAAATACGTGTTCTTAAAACCTTAAAAGCTTTGTCTTTATTTTTATGTTGTGACTTTTGATCTTGACATTGTGCAACAATACCTGATGGTACATGTGTTAAACGAACTGCAGAATAAGTAGTGTTAACTGATTGTCCGCCAGGACCAGAAGAACAAAAATAATCTACTCTTACATCGCTCATTTTAATATCAACATCAAATTCTTCCGCTTCTGGCAAAACCATAACTGTTGCTGCGGAAGTATGTACACGACCTTGCGTTTCTGTTTGTGGCACACGTTGCACACGATGAACTCCTGATTCGAATTTCATGGTTCCGTAAACATCATTACCAGTAATACTAAAAATAATTTCTTTAAATCCACCTGCAGTACCATCACTTATATCTTCAACCTCTGTTTTCCAACCTTTATCACTAGAAAATTTAGTATACATTCTATATAAATCACCTGCAAAGATACTTGCTTCATCGCCACCAGTACCTGCTCTAATTTCTACAACAACGTTCTTAGCGTCTTCAGGATCTTTTGGCACCATTAAAACTTTTAATTCGTCTTCTAACTTCGGCATTTCTCCTTTCGCCTCATCTAGTTGCATTTTTGCCATTTCTACCATTTCAGCATCGCTGCCATCTGCAATAATTTCTTTAGCTTCGGTTAAATTTTCAAATGCTTGTTTATATTCTAAACCTTTATCATTAATGGTTTTTAGATCTTTATATTCCTTAGTTAATTTCACATAACGTTTTTGATCTTTAATAATATCTGGTTGTATTATTAAATCTGAAACTTCATCAAAACGTTGTTTTACTATTCTTAATTTATCTAGCATCTTCTATTCTTCTATTTAAAGGTTTGCAAAGTTACTTTTTTTAAAGGAGAATGCAAAACATAAAAAACCGTTCATAAAAAATATGAACGGTTTAATAAAATTATTTAATAAAGTTAAGGATTATTTCATCATTGCTTTACCAATTCTAGTATAAATACCTTTATCTAATTTTTCACGCATTGCTTTAAAAGCAACAATTGTTTCTTCTACATCTGTTAAAGTGTGTGATGTTGTTGGTATTAATCTTAAAATCATCATTCCTTTTGGTATTACAGGATAGATAACTATAGAACAAAATACTTTGTGGTTTTCTCGTAAATCATGCACTAAAGCCATTGCTTCTGGCACTTCGCCTTTTAAGAAAACTGGTGTTACGCAAGTATTTGTTTTACCTATATCAAAACCGTTTTCTTTAAGTCCGTTTTGTAAAGCATTTACATTTTCCCAAAGTTTATCTTTAAGTTCTGGCATGGTTCTAATCATATCCAAACGTTTTAAAGCACCTTTTACCATTGCCATTGGTAATGATTTTGCAAACATTTGAGAACGCATATTATACTGTAAATATTGAATTACATCTTTATCACCAGCAAAAAAAGCGCCAATACCTGCCATAGATTTTGCAAATGTTGCAAAGTAAACATCAATACCATCTTGACAACCTTGCTCAAAACCTGCTCCTTTACCATTTTTACCTAAAGTTCCAAAACCATGAGCATCATCAATAAGTACTCTAAAATTGAATTTATCTTTTAATGCAATAATTTCTTTTATTTTACCTTGTTCGCCTCGCATACCAAAAACCCCTTCGGAAATCACTAAAATTCCACCGCCAGTTTCAGTTGCAATTTTTGTAGCACGTTTTAAGTTTAGTTCTAAACTCTCCATATCATTATGCTTGTAAGTAAAACGCTTACCGTGATGCAAACGTACGCCATCAATAATACAAGCGTGAGAATCCATATCATAAACAATCACATCATTTTTGGAAACCAAAGCATCTATTGCCGAAACCATACCTTGATAACCAAAGTTAACTAAATACGCTGCTTCTTTATCTACAAACTCTGCACATTCGCGTTCTAATTGCTCGTGAAATTCGGTATGACCAGACATCATTCTTGCTCCCATTGGGAAAGCCATTCCGTATTCCATTGCTGCTTCGCCATCTGCTTTTATAACATCTGGATGATTTGCAAGTCCTAAATAATCGTTTATAGACCAGGTAATTACCTCTTTTCCGTTAAATTTCATGCGGTTAGAAATCGGTCCTTCTAATTTAGGAAACACATAATAACCTTCTGCTTTAGATGCCCATTTCCCTAATGGACCTTTATCGTTTTTGAATCTATCGAATAAATCTTTCATTGTTAATTGTTTGCTGACCTAATAAAAAGTCAAATATTGTTTTTATCTTTTAATAGCAAGTGCAAAAATACTATTAAAATTAAATCTCTGAAATTAATTTTGTGTTAAATTACAAAGTTTTCCGTAAAGACGTTTGTAAAGACGTTTTGCAAAACGTCTCTACAAAGTAAAAACGTTTTGCAAAACGTCTCTACAAAAACTACCTAGGTATCTCAATACTTTCTAACATTTGTTTGATTACTTGTTTACTTGTTACGCCTTCCATTTCACGTTCTGGTGTTACAATAACTCTATGTTGCAATACTGGTATTGCGCAACGCTTTATATCGTCTGGCGTTACAAAATCACGACCTTCCATAGCAGCAAATGCTTTAGATGCTTGTAAAATTGCTAAAGATGCTCTTGGTGAAGCACCTAAATATAAAAACGAATTTTCGCGTGTACTCGTTACTATTTTACCAATATAATTTATTAAATGTTTCTCGATAATAATCTCTTGAACTTGCTGTTGAAATTTCTCTACTTGCTTTGCAGTTAAAACTCCTTTTACAACATCTACATTTTTTAATTCTTTTCTATTATGATGTGTTTCAATTATTTGAATCTCTTCATCTAAAGTTGGATAGTCTACTTCTATTTTGAATAAAAATCGATCTAATTGCGCTTCAGGAAGACGATATGTTCCTTCTTGTTCTATCGGATTTTGTGTTGCAAAAATCAAAAAAGGCGCTTCCATTTTATATGTATTTCCGTCAATGGTAATTTGTCTTTCTTCCATTGCTTCAAAAAGTGCTGCTTGTGTTTTTGCTGGTGCACGATTAATTTCGTCAATCAAAACAATATTAGAGAAAATTGGCCCTGATTTGAATTCGAATTCCGAATTTTTCATATTATAAACCGAAGTTCCTAATATATCACTTGGCATTAAATCTGGTGTAAATTGAATTCTACTAAAATCTACCTTCATAGTTTTAGCAATTAATTTAGCGGTAATTGTTTTTGCAACTCCAGGAACGCCTTCTATTAAGGAATGACCATTTGCTAAAATGGAAGCAATTAACATATCGATCATATCTTTTTGACCGATAATGATTTTACTTAATTCATTGCGCACTGCTTCTACTCCATTTCTTAATTCGGTTAAATCAATTCTATTTTGAAATTCTAAATTTTCGTTTTGTGGTGTTTCTTCCATTATAATTTTGTTTTTTTATAAAACTTATCTATTAATTTATTTAAAGTCACTAAAGAATGCTCTTTAATAGCCGCACTATTATTCAAATTTACCAAATAATTTACCAATCTGTTAATTTCATCTTTTGGGATTCCTGTTTTTTGATGTAATCGTTTTTTGAAATCTTCGTTTAAATTTTGTGTATCTAATAAATAAGTATTTCGAATATATTCTAAGAAAAATGTTATTTTTTTAGTTATGATATCTTTTGGTTCGCCATTATCATAATACAAATTACCTATTGTTTTAGCAAAAGCTACAGAGGTGTTTTTGGGTTTAACTATAATCGGAATAATTCGTTGTTTTCGCTTTGCTTTAAAAATAATAAAAAGGATTAAACCAATCCAAATTAATCGCCATGCCCAACGTAACGCTGGTTTCGATAGAATAAACCGCAATTCACTATCGATATATTCTATGCCTGATTTGTTGTGATTATCCCAATATAAAATATCTGTTTCTAAGTACGAAAATGCCGATGCTACATAATTTGCATGGTTATCTTTTAGCATGTTGTAATTAGTAAAAGCGAAAGGTTGTAAGTTTATATAAAAAGCACCTTTACCATAATTAATCTTTACAAAATCGATAAATTCTTTTTCTTCTAAATTATGATACCCTAAAACAGTGGTTTCCTCTTTGTTTAGTTCATTAAAATGATACGTTGCAAAACCTTTATTAAAAAGATATTTATCGCTAGGTTTTAAATTTTTATTCGAAAAATATAATTCATTTTTAATAGTGTCTTTATAATTATAAAAGTATTTACGCTCGATTTCAAATTTTAAGGTGTCTTTTAGATATTCAGGAAAGGCATTAGACGCCATAAAAACAGTGTTTCCGCTATTTGTAAAATCTAATAATTTTAAAATGGATTCTTTATCAATATCTAATTTATCGTTTATAAATACATAAGCAGATTTATTTTCATCAATATTAATATACGAATTTACTAATTCTTCATAAGCAGATTTCTCCACAGCTACTATTTTGGTATCTGGAAATAAATTGGCTAATTCTTGATATAAAACATACGAACCCCAAGGTTTCTTATGTTCTTGATTAAAAGATGGCGACCAATCTATAGGTTTTGGTTTATTCGCTTCTAAAGCAAACAATACTACAATTAGCAGTACAAAAAGCGTTATGTATATTTTTAATTTACTCATTTTCTAATGGAATTTATTAGTTTATTAAATGAGTTTTCTGCTTCTAAATATTCTATTTGATTCAATTTAAATTCTCCGTACCAGCAATAATTATAAATATAAGATATATACTGAAACTGCCTTTTTAAATCGTCATTTTTAATTTCTCTATAATAATCAGAATTCGTTTTTTCATAATCCCATTCTATAATTTCAGATTCTGCTAATTTTTTTAGAGATTTTAGATAACCATATCTAATTGCTAATCGATAATTCTCGTCGTCTTTTGCTTTTGTAATTAGATTATCATAATTGGTTATTAATATATTTTCGTCTAGATCGGTTGCGTGAATATCTATTTTAGCGGCACTACGACCAAAAACCCAATTACCTTCTTTGTTTAATAAGGTTTTTAGAATAAAATACAAAACGATTAGTATAATAATTATATACATTATTTTAATGAAATTGCCGGTGAATTTTGCTGCTTTTCTAGAGTCTGCAAAACCAAACCACTCTTTAAATTTATCGGATAACCACATTTTAAATTGCTCCCAAACACTTTTTTGTTGCGCGTCAAAATTGTATTCATACGTAAATTCATCACCTTTATAATTTTTTTTAAAATTATCTGGTAATTTTCTTATTTGCAACTCCTTATCCTTATCAATAGAAAGTGAATCTTTAACGGATTGACCAATCGAAAAATGACAAAACACAAATGCGAATGTAAAAAATATGTATCTAATATATCTATTCACCTAAACCAATTTTATCAATTTCGGATAAACCCGAAATGTTTTCATTTTCTTCCTTTGCACTAAAATAAACGATGTTAATTGCTAACTGATTTATAATTTGTAAAAAGATACTTATGATTTTAGCAATAATAAAACTTACTACCATAGAAATCATTGTAATAATCCCTTTTTCGCTTGCGTCAATAGTATTAAAAGATACCAAACTGGTTAGCATTGTAGTGACTAATGATATGCCGCCATTCACAACACCTATAAGCAAAATAAATAAACCAACAGCGCCAACATTGGCCCAAAAATTTATTTTAATTAACTCAAAAGAATAACCAAAACATTCAAAAACACCTTTATCGGAACTTAAATATTCCATTAAAGCATTATTATACCACATGGCAATGGCAGCAATTAAGAAAAATATACCAACTATGGTTATTAATAAAATAACGCCTGCAATAGCAGCAACAATTAATGTAGGAATAGCAATAAGTAAACTGGTTAAAAAGAAAATTATTATTTTACCCAATTTAACTTTAAAAATCTGATGCAATATATCTTTAGCGGTAAAATTAGTACCACCTTTTTCGTTATAAAGTAAGAGGTAAATAGGCGTATATGAATATTGTACAATAGCAAAAAGTATGGCAACTACTACAAATACTGTCATTACTATAATAAATACAACCAAGTTATTTTTTATATAATCTTCAAAAACTGCTGAACTATTACCAGTGTCAAAAGTAGACAAACCATAAAATGAACTTATAAAAAAATAAATTATCAATAGCATAAATAGTAACTGTATACCATTTACAATAAGATAATTTTTAAAATAATGCTTTCCGTTTAAACGGAGAAATGAAAAAGTATCATTAAACTGAGCGCTAAAATCTCTTCTTTTTAATAATTTCATAGATTACTGAATTTTTATTTAAATAATTCCTCGATATTCTTGCGTCGAATATTGTTTTTATTTTTAATTTTTTGCCACTAATTCACGAATATATTCGTGAATTAGTGGCGCTTTTTTTTATTGTCAATACTATTATTTTTCATTGTTCAACTCTGCCAGCGTTAATACTCGAACGGTTATTTGACTAATTCATTTTCCATTTCTAATTTCATTTTCTGATATACTATTTTAGGATACACAAAATAATAAAACGAAATAATACCAAATGTGGTTAATATAATACCAACCGATAACCAATTAGGCATCATATTGCTATATCTGGTAACGTAACCTTCTAAAAAACCTGCAGCAATAGTAAACGGAAACGTACTAACAAATATTTTCAAAGAGGTTTTCACTCCTATTTTTAAAGATTGATATCTCGAAAAAGTTCCTGGAAATAAAATACTTGCGCCTAACATGAAACCTGCCATTGCTTCTACTACTATGGCAAAAATTTCCATAGCGCCATGAATCCAAATACCTCTAACGCTTTCCCAAAAAGCGCCATGTTTGTAAAATAAGTATTGAAATGCGCCAAGCATTACGGAGTTTTTAAATAGCACATAAACAGTACCTAAACCTCCTAAAAAGCCTAAAATATAATTATAAAACCCAACTCTAATGTTGTTTATAGTAATACCAATATGACTTCCCCAATTAGAGCCGCCTTTGTAAACGGCAACTGCGTCGCCTTTTTTAATATTTTCAATCGACATATTTACGTAATAATCGCCTAAAACTAACCGAATAAATTTATCATCATTCATAGATGAAATAACGCCAATAGCAACAAATACAATAAAAAAAGCAAAGGCATAAAACAAATAACGTCTGTACTCATAAACAACTAAAGGTACTTCTGTTTTAAAAAAATGGACTAACCTATTCTTGTCTTCTTTTTTAGTTTTATAAATTTTTTGAAAAGTTTTCGCAGCAAGGTTGTTTAAATAAAGAATTGTTTTACTTTTGGGGTAATAGGTTTGTGCATATGCCAAATCATTCATTAAGTGAATATATAAACTAGACAATTCATCTGGGTTTGACTTTAAATTACCTAAAATTTTAGATTCAAACTGCACCCATTTTTCTTTGTTTTGTTTAATAAAAGCAACTTCTCGCATAGAGAACGAAAGTAAATAAAAAATGAGTACTATACAAATTAACACTACGCAAAATGTGAATATCGAAATGCCTTTAGCAAGTGTTGGCGAACGCTTATTGGCGTCGATAATCGACATTATAATTATGCTTGCTTATATGTATGTTGCTTTTTCAATAATGGATGCTTTCGGGATTAGCAAGTATAATTTTGATTATTGGTCTTACAAAGCAATTGTAGGTTTGTTTCTTATCCCTATTTTTTTATATACCATAACTTCGGAAATATTTTTTGCTGGACAAACCTTAGGTAAAAAAGTATTAAAAATTAGAGTAATTAAAATTGATGGTTATAGCGCATCATTTTCTGATTTTTTTGTTCGATGGATGTTTAGAATCATAGATATTTGGTTGTTTTTTTCTATGCCTGTAATTGGTTTAATTACTGTAATAACTTCTAAAAATAGCCAGCGTTTTGGCGGAATGGCTTCTGGTACTGCTGTAATTAGTTTAAAATCGAAAATTCATATAAACCATACTATTTTAGAGAATTTAGAGAAAACGTACAAAGCAACTTATCCGTCGGTTATTAATCTATCGGATAATGATATGCGAATTATTAAAGATACTTTTATCATAGCCGCTAGAGCAAAAGATTACAAAACCATTGATAAATTAAGAATTAAAGTAGAAGATATCACCAAAACTTCTAAAGGCGATACACCAAATTCTGTCTACCTAAAAACTATAATGAAAGATTATACGCATTTTACGCAGAATATGTAGTTTTTTAATTTTATGTGATAAATATGTGAATTTTTTAAAAAAACATTATGCTATTTTATACAAATGTTTTTGAAACTCGATAAATAGATCTCTAATTTTAAGTGCGTCACCACCTAATATTTCAATTCCATCTTCTTGCGATTGAAATTTTGTAGCCAATAATGTAGGTAATTTAGATTGGTCTAATTCTCCAACACCTGTTTCTACATATTTACTCAATACAAATTCTATAAATTCCTTTTGTTTTTCATTTAGTAATGCAAATATTGTTGCTTCTGCTACAGCAACTCTTTCCTTTCTTGATATTGGTTTTATATCTTTATGAAAAACATAATCTAACACATCAAAAATATCACTCTTCTCAGCATCTATTAATTTTTTAAGTGTATTAAGTTCTTCTATACCAAAGCCTGCTTCTTCTAATTTTTCGAGTAGCGTTTTCCGAGTTATCGGATTAGACCATAATTCTCTTAATTCCGCTTCACTTTTAAAGAAGTTTGGTAGTTCGCCAAGTAAATTATTCAAAAACTCTGTTGATGAAATCGGCTTCCCTTCTGCGCTCCAAAAAGAGGTTTGGGTCATATGCTCAATTTCTAATTCTTTACCATTACTTAGTTTTATTTTTACTCTCTTTTTACAAATACAAGGCAATTGACCGCAAGTTTCACATTCGGTTGGTGGCTCTACTTCACAAACACAAGGACTTTCACCACAAATTTTACATTTTTTAGATTCTTTTACACAAACACAAGGACTTTGATGACAAGTGTCGCATATTGGTTTTACGATTTCTTCTGGTTCGCCATCCCATTCTGGATCTGCAAAATGATGATAAGCATCTACAAAATCGTAAATGGTAAAAAACTCTTTTCCGTCAAACATTCGTGTACCACGACCTACAATTTGTTTAAATTCTATCATAGAATTTACGGGTCGCATTAAAACAATATTTCTAATGTTACGAGCATCAACTCCTGTTGATAGTTTTTGTGAAGTGGTTAATATAGTTGGTATTAGTTTTTCATTATCTTGAAATTGTTCTAAATAAGTTTCACCTATTTTACCATCATTGGCAGTAACTCTAACGCAATAATCTATATCTTTCCCTTTTGATTTATTTTGGTTTACTAAATCTCTAACTGCTGCTGCGTGTTCTTGTGTAGCACAAAATATAATGGTTTTATCATCTATATTAGCATCATTCATAAAAGTATGTACACGATAACGTTCTCTTGCTGGAATTACAATTTTTCGATTAAAATCTTTTTCTTCATATAATTTACCTTCTTCAATAATTCCTTCTGTAACCGTATCATCAGTGGTATAAATGTAATCATCTAAAGTGGTTTTTATTCTTTTGACTTTAAAAGGCGTTAAAAAACCATCATTAATTCCTTCTTTTAAAGAATAGATATACACTGGGTCGCTAAAATAAGCGTAAGTATCTACATTGTCTTTTCTTTTAGGCGTTGCTGTTAAACCTAATTGAACAGCAGGCGAAAAGTAATCTAAAATGCCTCTCCAATTACCTTCATCATTTGCGCCACCTCTGTGACACTCGTCTATAATAATAAAATCAAAATAATCTTTTGGATATTCTCCAAACCTAAATTGAGAATTGACAGTTGAAAGTTGAAAATTATCTCGATATTCTCCTTTCGGTTCGGCTGCAATACTGTTTGATATACTATCATCATTTTCACTTTTCAATTCTCCATTTTCAATTGTCTTTGTCATAAATGACTGAAAGATAGTAAAAAAGATACTTCCATTTGTTGGTACTTTTCCTGTTTTTCTAATCTCTTTTGGTGAAATTCTGATTAAAGCATCTTCTGGAAATGCAGAAAACGAATTAAATGCCTGATTGGCTAAAATGTTTCTATCTGCTAAAAATAATATTCTTGGTCTGCGCTTATTGTAATTATCACTTTTTACGGATAAATTCCAACGTGTATGAAATAATTTCCAAGCAATTTGAAAAGCAATTGCCGTTTTTCCTGTTCCTGTGGCCAAGGTTAGTAATATTTTATCTTTGCCTTGCGCTACGGCTTCTAAGGTATTGCGAACTGCAATTTCTTGATAATATCTTGGTTGCCAAGTACCTGATTTATCTTCAAACGGAATACTTGAAAATTTATCACGCCATTTTTCTGCTTGTTCAGAAACTGTACCTTGTGGATAGGTTTTGTTCCATAATTCTTGTGGTGTTAGAAATTGGTTAACCAAACTTTCCTTACCTGTTTTCATACAGATTTGGTAAATTTCTTTTCCGTTTGCTGAATAAGTCGTTTCTAAGTTTAATTTTTGGGCGTATAATTTGGCTTGTGCCACACCTTCGCCAACTGCCAATTCATTACTTTTTGCTTCAATAATAGCCAGTTTAATGCCTTTGTAAACTAAAATATAATCTGCAATTAAGGTTTTGGCTCTTCTGCCACCAACTTGTATGCGACCATCTGTTATTTTACAAACATTGCGTTCTCTCAATATTTTAGAACCTTCAACAATTCCCCAACCTGCTTGGGTTAATTGTGGGTCTATTAATTCGGCTCTTGTTTCACTTTCGTTCATAACTTTTTAATTGAAAATTGACAGTTTATTGTTATTTCGTATGCAAAGTATCATTCTTCCATTTTTTGGGATTATTTACAATGTATTCAGAAATGTTAATATACGCTTTTTTATTTCGTATTATATGTTCCCAATAATTTCTTTGCCATAATTTACCTTCAAAACGTTTCCAATTGTTGGATTTTACGTTTTTGATATATTCGTTTGTTGTAATTGATTTGAATGCGCCAATAATATCGCCTACCGTTTTATTGGTTGGGGAACCCGTTGGGAAATCCGTTGGGGCAATCCCTTGTGGTTGCCCTTTTTCTTTTATTGGGTCGACCACTTTTTCTTTTATTGGGTTGACCACTTTTTCTTTTATTGGGTCGACCACAAGGGTCGCCCCTACGATATTCAATATGGCGTGAAAATGGTTGGGCATTATTA
>Ga0256834_1001656_pt1 | contig 14824 bp, 12 predicted proteins | sample 4281140metaG_FD_190536 | JGI IMG/M metagenome (GOLD analysis project Ga0256834, IMG submission 190536) | Hydrothermal vent microbial communities from East Pacific Rise, Pacific Ocean - 4281-140 | ecosystem: Environmental > Aquatic > Marine > Hydrothermal vents | place: Pacific Ocean: East...
AAAATATTTGTTGGGATGCTTGTACTCATATTAGCTGTTGATTATAAAGTGGTAGGAAACCTTATAGTTCAACAGGTTTTAAGGGTGCTGGCATCTTTTTTAGGCTCAACAAAGCGGAGAAGAGCCTCTAATTTAGTTAATAGTAGTTTATAATCAGCAGCTTAGCGTAGTTTAGCGAAAATTGCAAAAACTGAGCACTGTACCTTTATTGTACCTTTTTTATTTGGAGTAAAAGTTACCTTATCCCCTACTTCTAGCTCCTCTATATTCTATGTATTTTTGCTTCAAAAAAGATGGTTTAAAAACCATATTATTGATTAAAATCTCAAGGAAAAATTTGTACTATTTCTTGATAAATTAATCTCCCTCCACCTGCATATTGTTTATACTTATTCGAATTCACGGCGCTTATCGCCGTGAATTTAACTAATTGCAAACCGGCGAGGAATAGTTTATTATTATCAATAAACACGGTGCTGTTCGTCGCAAAATGAACAATTATTAAACTATGGCAACAATACAACTAAATAAATTGCTTCCACATGGGATGATCGCTACAAAAAAGTGGTTACTATCTCAAGGCATGGCTCTTCACACACTAGATAATGCGCTTAAAAGTAAAAAAATACAGGCGCTAACAAGTGGAGTTTATGCTCGTGTTGGTATACCTGTCTCATGGTGGGACTTAATCTACTCTCTACAGCAAACACCTGAACAAAACATCCATGTCGGTGGCTTAACCGCTATCGAGCTTCAGGGCTTTGCTCATTACCTCCCTCTTTCTACAGATTATACCGTCCACTTGTATTCACAAAACAAACCACCCGCATGGTTGTGGAAAGTGGATTGTGGGGCAACCTTTAAGTGGCATGGTACAAAATCACTTTGGAATAAAGAACCATCTAACAATCTAAAGAGTTTTACACTAGGTATAGATGTTCCTGTCACTCTGTCTACGCCAGAAAGAGCAATACTTGAATTACTGATGAGTGCGCCTAAAGAAATCAGTTTCGAACATGCGGATGAAATAATGCAAGGTATGACCAGTCTATCTCCTAAGAAGCTCAATGATTTGCTAGCTCAATGTAAAAGCATCAAAGTGAAACGCCTTTTCTTATATCTTGCAGAGAACCATAATTACGCATGGTTTAAAAAGCTAGAGGTTGAGAAACTAGACTTAGGTTCTGGTAAGCGAGTTATAGCCGAAGGTGGAAAACTTGATAAAAAATACCTAATAACCGTACCGAAGTATTTTTGATGATAAATAATACCTACTACAAACAAGTCAAACTACTGGTACAGTTATTACCTTTGGTTGCAGAAGAATCCTGCTTTGCATTAAAAGGTGGCACAGCCATCAATTTATTTGTGCGTAATCTCCCACGACTTTCAGTTGATATTGATTTGGTCTATTTGCCAATGCAAGAAAGAGATGAAGCGCTTACGGGTATTACATCAGCACTGTCTAGAATTAACCAACGTATCTGCAATGTACTTCCAAAAGTTAAAATAATAGAAGTTTTCAAGGATAAAACTGATGCAATGCGTTTGATAGTTTCATATCAAGGCACGCAAATTAAGATTGAATTATCACCTGTACTACGTGGAACTGTTTATAAACCAATTCTGATGAGTGTCTGTGAAAAAGTAGAAGATGAGTTTGGTTTTGCCGAAGTACCCGTAGTTTCTTTAGAAGACCTCTATGCAGGGAAGATATGTGCAGCACTTGATCGGCAACACCCTCGTGACCTTTTTGATGTGATGATTTTATTAGAAAACGAAGGCTTAACTGAGAATATCCGTAAAGCACTTATTGTATATATCATTAGCCATCCTAGACCTATTGTTGATTTATTAGATCCTAGTGAAAAAGATCTTACAGATACTTACGATGGTGAATTTAAAAATATGACTGCTGATGTTATTTCACTTAGTGACCTATTAGAAGCACGTGAACACATGATACAGCTAGTAAATAGTTCTCTTCTAGATAATGAGAAAGAGTTTTTACTTTCATTTAAAAACAAAGATCCAAACTGGCAATTACTTAACTTAGATGGAATTAGAGAGCTTCCTGCAGTTAGGTGGAAGCTCATAAATCTTAAAAAAATGACAACTGAAAAGCATGTTTTTGCATACAAAACACTTGAGAGTTATTTATTCTCTGAGTAAGTCAATAAGCATGATGCAGAGGTTTCTGTTTGGATTGCATTTATGAGAGAATTTACTCTATAGTGGGCTAAATTATGGAACAAATAGATGAATGAAATTTTAAAACACTACCAGCAATTGTTGTCATCACTGTGAACAGATAAAAACAAGAAACGCTGGTCAGTAACAACTAAGCACCAAGCACCCCATAAGCCTTTTTTATTATTGTCTATTATTGACCAAATATCATCATCAAATATCAAAAATAACTTCATAGAGCCTTCACTTAACCTAATTGAAATATTCAATGGATACTGGAACCTGATAATGCCTATCGGTTCTTCAGCTAGCATGTCATATCCTTTCTATCATCTTGAAACATCAGGCTTTTGGCACTTGGTTTCGACTCAAGATGAAGACCACCATAGAGGGAGGGTTATAAAATCAATCAAACGATTGTTAGAACTGTATCAAGGCGCGAAACTAGATGATGATTTATTCATTCTGCTAAATAACAAAGAATATAGACATGACTTAAGAAGCATTTTAATTAACCATTACTTTGCGCCAGAGATACATCAGAGCTTATGGGATCAAGCTACAATAAACAAACAATCTGAAGCTTACTATTACAATATACTGGAACACCCCGAAGAACCTTCAAACATGGTTGCAGAAGCACCATCACCAATTTATCAAAAGGTACGTGACCAAGGCTTTAGAAAAGCCATTGTTAGACTATACCAACACCGTTGTGCAATCTGTGGTATTCGTATTTTGACACCAGAAGGCCATACAGTTGTTGAAGCCGCTCATATCATTCCATGGAGTCAAACACACAATGACAGCCCTCAGAATGGCATGTCCTTGTGTAAGTTATGCCATTGGTCTTTTGATGAAGGACTAATGGGAGTTGACCTTGATTACAAGGTAATGGTTTCTCCCTCTGTGCAAAAAAATAATAACTTTTCAGGTCATATGCAAATGCTATCTGACCGAGAAATATTTAAACCAGATGAAAATAAATATTGGCCTAAACAAGAAAACTTGGATCATCATCGGCAAGATGTTTATCGAAAGACATAAAACCTATAGTCATGAGGTTAGATACGTTAATCAGAGAAACGAGTAAATAAGACGCATAGCAATGATCTAGCTCTTGTCATTGCAACATAATGTAACACTTTGCTAGAGATAGTTCCCCCTTCTAGACTTGGAAGGTCAATCACTATTATCACCTCATTTTCTAAACCCTTAAAGTTCTTTATCTCTGCAAAACTGATGTTTTGGACTGGAAAATTACGGATTGAGTAATCATCTAGTTCAATAATTTGCTTTCGTAATTTACTCGGTAGAAAACGCAAATTAGACTGGTTATATGTAAGCGGTGAAAGTATGGTAATTGATTTAGCAGAGACACCACTTTTAATTATTTTATCAATTTTGGCATTAAGCTGGGCTGCTGGGTTAGCTTCATCATTTTCATTTAGAAATTCAACTTCAGGTCCATAGCCTGTTCCGTTGTTACCCATATTGAGTGATAGTTCGTTTTTTACTGTTTCGATAATTGGCAGTGTATTACGGCAGTTTGTCGTTAGAGGAATCTTTGCTGGAGAATAACTATCAAGTAAATCTAATACCTCAGATTGAGTTTCAATAAACAGACCCGCCTGATTATTTACATCATGAAAGAAATACCACTCTCCTTTTTCCAACCCACCTTTTAAATTATTTTCCAGCCGTTCAATCGACTCAAAATCAAATAAGTCCTGCCCTTCATCCACAATCAAAATATCATATATATCAATACCTGCGCGTTTCCTATCAATAGTAATACTGTCAATAGTGGAAATAGTTACATATTCATTAATTATTTTAGATTGTAGGTAATACCTCAGCCAACTAGACTTACAAACAAATACAACCTGGTTATCTTCATTCGCCAATCTTCTCGCTAACTCTGCCCCCAAAAAAGTTTTACCTGTACCTGCTCCACCAGAACAAAGAACCCGCTTATTTGAAGCAACAATATCAAGATATTTATACTGATCTTCGGTTAGTACTACTGCTTGTTCACTTGACTTATCAATACGGCTTCTTAAGGATTCTATAAGCTCAAAGTCAGGACGAATAAATGCTTTAAGCTCTTTTATTTGTTCAATAGAAAGTTCTTTTCTCTTATTATTTTTTTCTTTCCAATATCGAAAAAACTTTGTTAACCAAGACTCTACGTTTCGAAATTTATATTCATCGCAAACTGTTTGAGAGTCCCATTCAGAACCAGAAGCATTCCACGGAACATCAGGAAACACGACACCAAATCCAATAGGTATGGAGTACCATGACGGGAATTGTTTTTTAATAATTCTATCCAGTGCATGTACTGCCCCTTGTGCTTGGCGAAAAGGATCTTGGATTTTAAATTCTTGATGATTTCTATTTACCGTAAACCAGCTCCCTTCCCTGTAAGATATGCGCCCACCTTTTACTTCTAGAACAAATATCCCATATTTACATAAGATTACAAAATCAGCCTCACCAAAACGTTTAGTTTCATGATGAGTTAGATTTAAAGAATGAAATGCAATATAGGAATGATCATTGTAAAAAGCTTCTTCTAACTTTTTAAAAAGGCGGTATTCAGCTCTACTGTCTGTTTTATAAGGGTTACGTGGGATAATATCCATTATTATTTAAGCTTGTTATATATAGTATTAGTCACTTTCTCAGTTGAGATTATTTGAAAATAATCCTCATTAATTATTTCATATTTTGGTTCATGGTAACCATTATAAATATTCATACCTTTTTCATGCTTAAAATTCACCTTTGGCATAATTGTTTGAACACATGATTCTAGGCCAAGCAATTTTGTATTTGCCTTCGATAGTTTTTTATCTACAAATTGCCAAACTGTTTTAGGCAAGTTGATCTCTTCTAATGCAAGTTTACTACTCATTTGTTTATGTGCATAAACAGCCATTTTATTAGAAATATATTCTTGTAAGTTATTATATTCTCTTATAAAAGCGGGCACTTTGATAAAACCATCCCTTATTCCAAAAAACATAGCAAAAAGTAAATATTCACGTTCAGTAAAGTTAATTTTGGGGTTGTGAAAATCAATTAATGAATCTGAATCTTCTCTTGTAAACAGCATCAATAAGACTTTTTCAATATCTGATTTCACACTATCAAACCACTCTGATGCGGAGCTAGAACTATTAGAAACATAATCATGTAGCCTATCTGCTAGCTCATATGATCTTTTGCCTGCCTTTTCATTATCCCAATCAGAGTTTCGAAGAAAGTTGATAAGTGAGTTTTTAAAATCATTTGATTCTATACAGGAGGTCACAATACCCTTTAATATTATATTTTCAGGCTTGCTTTCATCAATATCATCATGGAAATATTCATAGATAAATTGAGGAATAGCTTGTTCTTTTGGTGTGTCAGCTTGTGGGATTATATTTTGGGAGAAGTCATTAAAGTAACCGTGGCTTAAATCGCCATTTTTTGCATAATAAAAAAGCAAAGACAACAATCCTCCGTAGGCATAAATATCTGAGTAGTTTGGCTTTATTTCAGGTATTTCTATTTGAGAAAAATCTGTATTATCTAGTGCTAATAAGGGATCAGTATCAGTTGCTTCAAATAATTTTGATTCAGCATTCGTAGAAGATAGCCTTATTTTATTTAATACAACATTTGATCGTATCTCAGCATCTTTTTTAAATGCTTCAATGTCATCTTTAGTTTTAAAAATTACCTTTGATATACACCCCAAAGGCAAAGGCAAGGGAATAAGTAGTTGCTCTATATCTCCCTCAAATAGCGACAAGTCAGAACCTAGATCAATTTCTTTAGCTTCACCATTACTCAGCATATTTACCTGACCAGATAGTTTAGATAGGTCAAACTCAAGTACACAAGGGACTAAATGCTCAGCCTCACTCACTGCTTTTTCAAGTGAGGCAGTAGATACTTTATGGTTAAACAAAGGGAGGTAACCATTATAATCAAGCAAAGCATCTTGGTAGTATTTACTAAAGCCTTCTGGTGAAACTAGCAAGCCTTGAGCCAAAATCATGCGCAGATTATTAGTGTTAGTTGGAAATAGCCAACGTGATTTTTTCTTTTTTACAGCCATAATTTATCTATCTACTTTTTTAAAATAAGATGTCTTCATCAGAATTATCAACTTTAAGCTTTGATAGCTCCTCAAAACCCTTCATAGTTTTCATCACTTTTTCATCAGTTGGTAATAATGATAAAACTGAGGTGTTATCCTGAGTACTAACAGAGGTGTTATCCTGAGTACTAACAAGTGCTAGTTTCTCAATTGCTCTTGAACTCATTACATATAAACGTTTTTTCATACTGGTTTGATCATTATTATAAATCTTGAAACCATCTAAAATAATATAAACAACATCAAATTCTAGGCCTTTAATTGATTTGTCATTAAGAACCACAATTCCTCCCTGAGAGAAATCAATGCTAACAGACTTTTTTTCTTTGCTCGAATAAGTTGAAATAACAGGAGGCGTGTTATCTAAAGAAATATCTAAGTCTCTTATATTTTTTACATAACTATCCCTCATAGCATCATTGGCAACGACTACGCCTATTAACTTTCTATCATCCTTATCCGCTTCTCTAATAATCATTGTAGCAATATTTTTATTTATTAAGCCTGTATGAAGAGTTGGAGTCTCTAGTGATGCTTTATCTGGTAAATCAGGCGACGGGCTTCCCTTATCAGTATAAAAATGTCCTGAAAAAAGGGCTATTGGATGTGAGTTTCTATAATTAACTTTTAACTCAATAACGTCTTTTGGTTCTAACCCCAAATTATCGGTAAGTTCTTGACGACTTGAATGATCATCTGTGATCTGCTGATTTTGATCTGCAACTATAAAGAAGTTTATATAGCCAGCGTATTGCAAAGCTTCATAGTATTTAGGGGGCATATCCTGCCCTTCATCAATAATTAAGTGCTGAGTTCTTTCTTCGCAACCTAATACGTTAATTTTTTTAATTAAAGCATCGTAATCTGGTTTGAATTTTTCACGTTCAGGCATATATTCTTTAAATAAATGCCAATGCATTTTATAGATAAATTTAGGTAGTGTTGTGCCTCGAAGCCTTGTGTCTACCAACATGCAGGTAGATCTCTCTAATACATGATTATAAACAAGAAAGACATAATCATCATTATCTTGATATTTTAAGGCTCGTAATAATGCGACAACTGACTTTCCTGTTCCTGGCCCGCCAACTATCAAATACTGTCCATCCTCAGGTAGGGCAAGCACTCTATCTTGGTCTTTATTAAGATCTTCTTCCCCTGGTAATTGAAAATTTCTTTTTCCCATCGTTACTTCTCTTTATTATTTTCTTTTTGTTGAAATGGCAAAATCTAAAAATGATGGAATTCCTTTTTCATCATCTCCTTTAATAAATACCCTATCAAGAAACACATTGCCATATTCACAAGCAGGTTCTGGTATAAGTGAACAAGCATGGCAGGCTGCTCTATTCAACCAACCAGGTCCTTGCCCTTCATGCTCAGTACAAACAGGGTCTAACGAGCACCATCTTGCTTTTTTAAATACATTATCTAAAATTGTTAAAAGCGCTGTGGGTTCTGCGCTGTTAATAATTCCACCCAGTGATCCAACAATATCAGGAACTGCGGTATATACTAAAATACCCGCCATTTTTTTAGATTTGGAGCAATATATCCTTTCCTTCAAGGACGCAGCAGGATAACCCGCTGAAGCTTCTAACTCCCGAATAAGCAAATGAGATAGCGTGTGAAGTAATATAAACCTTGGGGTTATTTCAATATCCTGAAAAAAGTTGATCTGTGCCTTCTCATAAAGTTGCTTAATTTTGTCAGCTCTTTTGATAACTTCAGGTTTACTCTCCCACTCTTCTAGGATTGCTTTATCAAGTGTAAAAAAGACACCCTCTCCAAACAATTCAATAGCAGGTAGCCAGTTACTTTCACCTACAATGTCAGGAGAAACAAGATTATCCTTATTTTCAGAAGATAGTCGGTAAAACCCCTTAAAAACCTGTATTTCCCGAAGCCTTCTGGCAGAAACCACGTGATCAACTATGCTCAAAATACTCTTAAGATCGTCTGATAGCTCTGATAATGCTAAATTACTCCATTGACTCGTAAAGTGTTCTGTAACAAAATCTTCATCTTCCTTTTGGTCCTTTAAAGGCTCAAGAAAAGCCTTGTATTCATCTTCATAAAGATCATTTACTGAAAAATCATCAAGATAAGGGTATCCTCCTTTTATTTCTTTAAGTGCTTGTTTAATTTCTGAAGCTGATACGTTTAGTTGCCTTGCAATCTCATTTATTTTCCCCTTGCGACGAAAAGGGATTCTAATCAAATCAATTTCACGACATAGTTTTGAGTTTCTAAAAAGTTTATCAACTACGGTTGATTGACTAATTCTCGATTCTGGCGGTATAACCAAAGCATTGACCCTTTCTGGCAAATAAACTCCTGAATTATTAACTTCAAGTACTTCAACTTTATCTTCTTCTTCTAGCTCTGGAGTACCTTTATAAATCCAAGGTTGATAATGGTTAATATAGTTTAATTGTTTTACTTTCTCAAAAGCCTTTTGACTTCCACACCGAGAGCATTTAACAACACGTTTGCCATTATTATCTGTTGCTATTCTTAAATATTCAGATTTATCGTCAACTTCACATTTTATTTCTGAACCCTCCATGTGACATATAAAATGCCAAGGGACTTCTGTTAAGTGCCCTTTGCTGCTTACAGTACACCAAGTGACCTGTTCTAAAATACCTTTACACTTATCTTCAATACAATAAACTTTTTCATCCAGTTCTTTATTTTGTTTATCCCATGGTTGGTTGTGTAATAAACCACATTTTTTACAAGCTGCGTAGCGGGGAAACAAAACAGCAGGAAGATAAGAACCTGATATACCATGTTGAGCTTCTTTTGCTCCAGGCGGTAAATGTAATTCTTTATCAATATTTAAAGCTGTAGTAATACGCTTAACATAGGGGATTTCCTTTGTTGTTATTTCACCATATTTGTCCTTCCAAAAACGAGTATCCACCAATACCATCAAACGATCTTCAGTACCACGAACTATTGCACCTATGCCATGATAGGATGTTAGATGAGAAAAACGAACAGAGGTATATTTGGTTTTTTTTCGTTTCACTTTTCTTTTACCCCTGATAACAATTTCATTAATGCAGTGTTTTCTACATTTCTCATGGAATTTAATGTTGGCCATGGTGGACGACTTTCTATACCAGTATTTTTATCAAAATCACATAATAAATTAGCTTGAGCCTTATCTCTTGAATGGTAAACAAGACTCATACGTTGCTCATTACAGTAATCAACATACTGTTTCCATTCCTCTATCAATGTGTTGATATTCTCAGATGTTGCTTTTTTTTCTTGAGTGTTGTTAATAGCTTTTTCACAACGTATTTTTAAGTCACGGACAACTTTTTTGATTGCATCGTTATTTTTATCAAAATCTTCAGCTTTCTCATTTTTTAATAAACCAACACCAGAATGACGCATTGCAATAACAAGTGCTGCATGTAATGCACGTTGACGCGCTTGATAGGTAAACGGAGTTAGGCTAGAAGGCTCAACATATCGGTAAAATGCGTCATGATAAGAGCGAAAATTTTCATAGTGTGACAAACTTCTAGCTTGTGTTTTATAAAAGTTTACGTAAACAATACCTGGTGTATCTCCACGCCCAACCCGACTACTCGCTTGTATATACTCTGCTGTGGTCAGTGGTTGTCCATTGATAATCATTAAAGCAAGTCGTGAAACATCTAATCCTACTGAGATCATATTGGTTGCTAAAGCTGCATCAATAGCATTAGCTTCATCTTTCTCTTTAGCCAAATGTGTAAAAATTTCAGCATTCTCTTCTGCTGTTTGATTACTATTTAATGCCTTTATATTATCTATATCCCTGATTGGGATATATTGATCAACTATATCCTTAATTTCTGGGTCAGATATTCTCTTGAAATCGTCTATATTTTCTAGTTTTCTATCATTGGTAAAATTAGGTCTTAACACTTCAATCTTTTGTTTTAAAAAACCTAAAACAAATTTATTTAAGCGTGTTTCAATCTGGTTTTGATAAAGTGTCCGGCTATTATTTACACCTTTCAAACTGCCGTGATAAACAATCTGCGTCCACCACTTATCCATGTATTCTTCTTCATCAGTAAATAAACCAACGGGAGCCGCTAATAAGGAGGCAGCAAGCGGAGCCATACAGTTTTGCCTTGATAATAATGGTGCAAGGTAACCAACATACAACCTTCCTGGCTTCTGATCTAACGGTACTGATTTTGCAAAATAAGAATCTTCATAACGTAGACCTGAAGGAGGGAAAACCTGCATTTCTCTTGCAAATAAGGATTCTACTTGCTCATTCGCATGTTTAATTGTTGCGGTAGAGGCTACATATTTACATCTCATCCCTCTAGAAATTAGTGCTGTATCTATACCCGCTTCGTAAAGCCCAACGATAGACCCAAGTGCACTAGAAATCAGATGTAATTCATCCTGAATAATTAACTCAGGCGGTCTATTAGTTTCTCCACCAAAAAATACGCCAGCCCGTTCTTCCCATGCCAGTCTGGCAAATTTATCAACGGTCGCTAACAATAAAGTAGGAGGAGACTGATAGAGTGATTCATCAACAACGTTACAGGGCAAAATATTATTATCTGCACCACCAAAATCACAGTTTTTATTACTACAGGTCAGATGAAAGGAATCTTCACTAAGGCAGTAATTATTCTTTTGAAGCTTGCTATTACACCAAGGACAATGTGTTACAACTAGTTTGCTATATTGCTCTTTTTCAAGCGTTTCTTTAACTTGAGTAAATGTATTGGGTGAACTTGCACTCCCAACCCAAAGTCCAGATAAGAACACTTCTTTACCATACAGCTCAGAATTTTTTCTACGAATTAACTCTAATGCAAAGATGACTTTATTAGCTCGCAAAAACTGCTGTGTAGTTAACAATCGAAGCGTGTAACGCATGATAGTAACCGTGCCACCTGCGCTTGCAGGATATTTTAGCCTTCTATAAAGAAAAAGAAATGCCATTAACCCCAAATAAGCCTCTGTTTTCCCCCCGCCTGTAGGAAACCAAATTAAGTCGACAATATCTCGTTCTTCACTGTCGCCGTTTATACTTGATTCTAAAGTCATTAGAACAAATGCTAGCTGAAAAGGTCTCCAAGCAAAATCTTCATTTTTTGCTGTTGCTTTACCTGCTTTCCATTGCATTAACATGGCTTCATTCATAGTGGTAAATGCCTGCCATACTTTATAGTCATTTTCCAATAAACGGACACCTTGCTGCATTCGTTTTAAAGCACTTTTTTGCTTTTCAACTATATTCTTAGCGGTTTCTTGTTCATCAAGCTCTTCTTCACTTACTTGTTTTTCTTGTTGTTTAATCCAGGTCTGATAGCCTTGTATAAAATCATTTAGTTGTTTGATTACTGCATCTTTAGATCCATGACTTAAAAAATAAAAATTAAGCGCTTTATTATCCTTTTTGTCCGTATTCGCTGTAACTTGCGGGACTTCTACCGTTGGCATAAAGTCAGCAAATATTTCATTCTTTCCTTCACTATTTATTTTCCAATCTGCTACAGCCCCATGACCCACCGCATAAATATGTTGGTCTTTGTAACGAATTTCTATTTCTTTTTCTTCATCAGAAAGCAACGCCTTGTCTTTAGAAGGATAAACATTCAATTCTCCCGACTCAACGATGCATGATAGTTCTACATTGAAAAGTGATTTTTTATTTTGACCCTCAACAAACTCTTTGGGATTATCCAGCATTTCTTGTGAAATCTGCTGTGTGTTTAATAAGGTTATAGTGACAATATAGCCAGTTTTATATTGCCTCCAAAGTATTTCAATTCTAGCTCTTCCTTCATTACCATTTTTAAATACCTCATAAACCTTTTGACCATTAGGAGTAAAAACAACTTCCTCTCCATTATCATCTGTTAGGTCAATTTTCTCCCAAATATTTTGATATTGACCATCTTCATTTCTAGTATCACCTTTGCGATAACAGATGGCATTATAAAAAACGCGAAGGCGAATAGAATCACCTGATATAAAGAAAGAAAAACCTACTGAGGATGGTGGAATATACCGCTTGCGCTTTGTTACAGTAGTAGCCTGAACTGATCCATCATCATTCTCAGAAGCTTCCTCAACTTCATCCTGTTCATCATCAATCCCTTCTTCAGACTCAAAAACAGGAAAAAGAAAACCTGTTACAAAGCGATCCAGAGGATTTTCTCCTTTGAGGTAGCCCTCTGGAAAAATATTATTTTTGCCAGTTAACTGCTCATGAATATGCTGAACAAATTGTTGTCGTTTATTAGCTAAACCCATGTAATCCTTTTAATTTAATTTAAAGTTCGCAAGAGGCTTCTAGTAAATAACGAACTACAATACCCCCAGTACTGTGAGTAACAAATACAATATTCTTTTTGTTAATAGGAGGGGATTTTGAACTACCATCATTCCTTTTCAGTTGGCCAAAGACTTCTTCAGCGCAGTTTTGAACAGAATAATCATTAGAATTAACTTCCGTATAGAATTTGGATAAATAAATACTAGGCTTATTAAAACGTGCATCATCTTTGATTAGATCGGGCCAAAACTTATTTTTATCCGTATTTGTCCAACATTGTTGGCTATTAGATAAATAGCCATGAACAAATACAAGAATTAAATCACCTTCATTGTATACATAATAACCTACTGATTTTTCTGCCACTATCTTCTCCAACATATATAAACTTTAGGTTATTGCTATTCGCCATTACCCACAGAAAACTGAACCATAGGAAGTACAGCCTTAGGCAGGTTCATTCGCGCCGCATGGCTCATCAAATACTCTCGCCAGTATGGCCAGATATGATAGCTTGCATTTTTTAAGGCAAATTCTTCTAGTGCTTCTTGGGGTGTTTCATTTTTTAATTGGTATTCAGCAACAAAACAGGCTTCAATTCTGGCAAGAGGGTCTTTATTATCAACATCTGAACTACTATCATTTTCTGTTTCTTCATCAGATGCATACGCCCACTTTGCACCTAGCTCGATATAAACACGAAATAGCTTAATCACATTCTCTTCTTCTTCACTTGAAAAAGAAACGATGGCTGAGCGATCAACGATATGTTTGTATTGAACCCCTATTTTGTCAGGTGTAGTAGAATATTTTGGCTCATATTCAGCACTAATCTCAGAAAAAGATGTCATTAAAAAAACATCTTTAATCTGTAAATTATCAATAGCTTGCTGGTGTAGCTTACTTACGCTGTTTTTTGCCACGTCATTTCTTTCCTGAGTTTACTTTCTGTTTTAACTACCGTTAAATGTGGTCTTGTTTTTTCTTCTAGGACTATTTTTTCCATCGGCGACCATAATTCAGAAGATGGTTTGACCGCAGGAGTACTTGCAAATCCAGAGTAATACGAAAGCACATTGCAAAGGTATTGATTTAAACTAACGCCTTCTGAATCAGACATTGTTGACAAGGAACGATGTAAGCTTTTAGGAAGCCTGAGCGTGACACGACCACTAAAATCATCTGCGGGGATATTGGGCTCAGGAAATGATCGGCCTTTCTCAGCAAAAATTTCCATCGTGGTTTCAATTGAATCAATGGCAAGTGCATAAGCTTCTTCGAAAGAATCAGCGTATTCAGCAATATCTGGAAGTTCTTTTATTCTAGCCTCAAAACAAATCTCACCTTCAAACTCACCTCGACGAACAGAAATACTGTAATCATGTGGATCAATCATTGCTATCACCTTCTTTCAAAAACTGTTTTAGTTCAGATTCATGTTCTTTGAGTGTGCGTATGATTTTCTTGATATAAACAGGCTTGATTTCAGGATTCTTACCATGTCCGCAATTAAAACTGCCTGACATGAAAGATGGTAAATGGTCATGTACAAAAATTTTGTGACCACCACGTTTACCATTTCTTACTTCAAATCCTAATTTTTCAAGTTTATCCTTTATATCCCGACAACGCGCATTAGCTCGAACAGATTCTAGTTCTTGGATAATAGCTTCAAACATGTTCTATCCTCCAAGCACGCGACACTATATATGGTGTCATTAAAGATATTATCAATGATTCCTTATAAACTTGTAAAGAAATATTATTATTAGCTCTACAAAATATTACAAAAATATCCTTATAACTTATTGTTAAATATAAAATAAATAGAGAAAGAAAATATTGAATAAAAAAGATAAGCGGTTGCTAAAATATGCCAATATACACTTGTAATTTGCAAGATCTAATCAATAACTCTAGGCGAAAACCACAAAATCTGCGGAATTATAGCACATCATGAGTCATCATAAATTGATTCAATAGAGCTTAAATAACTATGAATACACTCCCCTTATATGGTCCCCTCCATTTTTGTAAAACAATATTCAACATATTTAGACAGGGATAGATTTGCTTCCTTATATTCGGCTTCTCGTTAGGATTACTATCCTGAGCCTTGATGAAGTCTGCACAGTTTGTCCTTTACTGTTTTATGGATTACT
>Ga0256834_1001657_pt1 | contig 14821 bp, 17 predicted proteins | sample 4281140metaG_FD_190536 | JGI IMG/M metagenome (GOLD analysis project Ga0256834, IMG submission 190536) | Hydrothermal vent microbial communities from East Pacific Rise, Pacific Ocean - 4281-140 | ecosystem: Environmental > Aquatic > Marine > Hydrothermal vents | place: Pacific Ocean: East...
CTGGGCTTGAATACCTTTGGGGATTTAGAAAAGCTCTTTTAAAGGGTGAAATTTAATGTCTTGGTTAGTATCTCTTTTAGTCCTTTCACTTTTAATCTTTATTCATGAGCTAGGACACTACTTTGCGGCTCGTTTGATGGGTGTGTATGTTGAAGTTTTCAGTATTGGTTTTGGTAAGAAAATAGCATCATTTCATAAGTGGGGGACTCAGTGGAGTATATCTATGATTCCCCTTGGAGGTTATGTAAAGATGAAAGGTCAAGATGACAGTGACCCAACCAAGATAAGCATGGATGATAATAGCTACAACACAAAAACACCGATGCAAAGAATTTTTATACTTTTAGCTGGACCAGCGGCAAATTTTATTTTAGCTTTTGTTCTTTATTTTATAATTGCTCTTGGTGGACCTCAAATCCTTTCCCCTGTTATTGGAACCGTTGTTAAAGATTCACCTGCATATGTTGCTGGTCTTGAATCAAATGATACTATTAAGTCTATAAATGGTGTAGATATTACAACTTGGAAAGATATGGCTAAAATCATTGAGCACTCAAATGATTCATTAAATTTTACAATTATAAGAGATGGCTTTATTGAGCTAAAAACATTAACTCCTAAAATATCTCAAAGTACAAATATATTTAATGAAGTTATTGAAAAAAAGATGATTGGGATTGGTAGTGCTGGGGTATCTCATGAGTTAGAGTTAAGTTTATCTGAAACTCTAACATATGCAACGGAACAAACTATTTTTGCTTCAACTGTAATATTTACTGGTCTTCAAAAACTTATAACTGGTGACGTTCCTGCTAAAGAGCTTGGTGGAGTTATAAGTATAGTAAAACTCACATCTGATGCTACAGCAGCTGGCTGGATGAGTGTTTTGTTTTTTGCAGCATTAATTTCTGTAAACCTAGGCGTACTCAACCTACTTCCCATCCCCGCACTAGATGGCGGACATATTATGTTTAATCTATATGAATTTTTCACAAAAAAAGTACCAAGTGAAGCAGTTTTGATAAAACTTACAATAATTGGCTGGGTAATGCTTTTTTCCCTTATGGGGTTAGGTCTTTTTAATGATATTAATAGATTGATGGGTTAATATATCACAACTATGAGTAAAACCATATTAAAATAAAAAAAAGATAAATTATATGAAATTTCTTAAGATACTTATTGTCTCACAGCTACTTATATTTTTAACATATTTTATATCTTTAAATTTTTATGCTAATTTACAAGTTGCCTTTTTAAGTAGTTTTTTTGTAATGTTAGGATCTTTTTATTCATATAGAAAAATGATTATCAATAGAGTTGAGGCTAAAAGTTATATTGATAATAGAGATGAACTTGATATAATAGACGACCCACATGATTTGTATGATGAAACACCTTTAAATGAAGCACCCGCGGAAGAGTTGGATTTAAAACAAATTGTAAAAGAGGAAAAAGCAAAAATAAAAACATTTAATTTTAAAAGCTTAAAGGATGGAGCGAGTGCAGGGTTTTCTATGTTTAGAATAGGGGCTTATATATTTTTAGTACTTGGTTTTATCTCTCTTAAAAATAATGATATCTTAGATATATCTATATATCTGCCATCACTCTTGTTCGGAATAATAATAGGTTATTTTAGCTCTAAAGAGTTATTTGCTTAAAGTATATTTATTTATGCCCACTTACTTATGATGTTATCATAGGTAAATTTATAGTAATTTTTTTTGTTATATCAACAAATATTTCACTATTTTTTACCATTGTTTGCAACTCCACTTTTTTTTGCTGATTTATATTTTGAGCACTGATTTCTATAGAAAAAAGTGAATATTTCTTGTTATCAAACTTAACATGCTCCCCAATTCTATAGTACACTTTTGTATGTATTTTAGTATTATTTATAAAGCAAGAATATATTTTATTTAAAATTTTAATAAAACAATTTGTATCGATAATTATTTCTGGAATAGTTGGATCAAACTCTTTGGTAAATATTATTGATGAGCTTATTGAGTTTGTAGATACACATAGATCAATAAGTGTAAAAATATTTGTAAGTTCACCAATAGGTTTTTTTTCAGTTAATTTAAATAGTGGTAATTGATAAAGTTTTATACCTATCTCTGTTTCATTTTCATAACCAACTGTTAAACCAAAAAACTTATATCTACCAAATTCCAAATCAATAAAAGTGGTTTTAAAACCAAAAGTTACATTAGCATAGGTTGTAGCAAGATCAAACAACTCCTTAGAGTTGTTTGAGTTTATAAGAAATTGAGCTTCTGAATTTAAAGATTTAACTTTACCTTCACTGCTAAAGAGAATGTAAGGGTTATAGTCGTACTCTAACCATTTTTGCTCAATTGTCATAAAGCTCTCTATTTATTCTTCTATATAGTTTTTAAGCTTACGACCAACTTTAGGATGCTTGAGCTTTTTAATAGCACTTGACTCAATTTGGCGAACACGCTCACGAGTAACTGTCAACTCTTTTCCAATCTCCTCGAGTGTTCTATCACTTTCATCATCCATAATTCCAAATCGAAGTTTAATTACAGCTTTTTCACGCTCATTTAACTGCTCTAATACTTGTTCAATTTGAACTTTTAAATCATCTTTTAAAATTGCGTCAGCTGGAGATAAAGATGTTTTATCTTCAATGAAATCACCAAAACGACCATCATCTTCACTACCAATAGGAGCTTCAAGAGAGATAGGCTCTTTTGTGATTTTAATAACATTTTTAACTTTTTCAATTGAAAGACCAACATCTTCTGCAATTGTTTCAACATCTGGCTCTTTACCATGTTCTTGAAGGTGTTTTCTCATAATTTTGTTAATGCGATTTATTGTTTCAATCATATGAATAGGGATACGAATAGTTCTTGCTTGATCTGCAATAGCACGGCTAATTGCTTGACGAATCCACCAAGTAGCATAAGTTGAAAATTTATAACCTTTTTTATACTCAAACTTATCAACAGCTTTCATAAGCCCAATATTACCCTCTTGTATAAGGTCTAAAAATGGTAATCCACGGTTTGTATATCTTTTTGCGATAGAAACAACAAGTCTAAGATTTGATTTTGCCATCTTAGTTTTTGAAATTTCAGATATATTTTTACCACGCTTAATTTGCTCTAGAATGTCAGCCAATTTGTCAGGTTCCATATCAAAACTATTTTTTGAAGCTTCTTTTGTTTGAACAAGTTTTTTTATTTCCATATAAGTACTTACCATAGTTGCCTCTGGAACCATCCCAATAATATCTTCTTTTGTTAACGAACAAATTTTAGCTACTAAAACTTTATGGTTAGCTCTTAATGTTGTATTAAATAAAGGAAGCTTGTATTCTAGTCTTTTTAGCTCTTTATCGTACCCATCATCACTTTTAAGTGCAGTCTCCATTGAACGAACAAGCTCGTTAATAAGCTTTGATGTTGGACCTAATTCTAAAAGTTTTTCTTTTAACATTTGTTTTTTAAATGTAGAACCTAAAAAATAGTGGATAATCTCTTCATTTAATTCACCATTTACCTCTTCTGGTAGTTTCGTGTTAAATTTCATCCAATCTTTTTTTGCTTTTTCAAGAGATTTAAAGCTCAAAGAAACTTTCTCAACTCTTGTTTTGTCTTTAGCACTTAAGATAGCACTCTCACTAGCAGCATCTTCTGATGAGTCATTATCATCACTATCTTCTTTCTCATCTTCAAAACTTCTAAATAGTTCTTTAACTCTTCTCTCTCTATTGATTAAGGGTTCTTTATAGTCTAAAATAAAATCTATCAAATATGGAACAGAACAGATGGCATCGATAATAATACTTTCGCCACTTTCTATTTTTTTTGATATCTCTATCTCTTCTTCTTTAGTTAAAAGTGGGATTTGACCCATCTCCCTTAAATACATCCTTACAGGCGAGTCAGAGCGAGACCACTCAAGTAGTTCATGCTCTTTTAAAATGTCAAATTTATCAGAGTCATTACTCTCTAACATTTTTCTTTGAGCACTTCGTCTTGCTTCTGCTTCTTTGTCATTAAGTTTTTTAGCATGCTCTGAAGATGTATAAAGGCATACTTTATGCTTAGTTGCTAACTTAAATATATTTTTTGATTGAGAAGCTGTCGGTTGTTTTTCAAATAATTCGATAAGAGATTCGTAAGTTGCACAATCTTTTGATTTGTGATCACTAAAAAATGTGTCAATTGCTTTGTTGAGTTCTTTTGCTGTCATTAAAGATAACCCTTGTTTTTTTAAGTTTTTTTAAAGAGTGGATTATACCGAGATAATCTTAAATTTATATTGTTTTATTACATATCGGCATAAAAAATAAAAATATTATTTATTGATATAAAAAACTGGAACATCAATTGCTATATCTCAATAAATTGTATTTAAAGGATTCTAATGCAAACAGGTTATTATGCTGCTGCTTCTGGTATGATTGTTCAGTTTAATCGTTTAGATAATATTGCAAATAATCTTGCAAATGTAAACACTAATGGCTATAAAGAAGATAATGTTGTTGTTGGTGATTTTATGAGATTATATAAAGATGCAAGAGATGAGCTTCCTCATGAAAATCAAACAAAAGCAGGCGCTCAATTTTTAAATAGAACTATGACAAAAACACCACACATAGTTGATCAGTATACAAATTTTTCTGTTGGTGCTATGCAAAAAACAGATAATTCATTTGATTTTGCACTTAAAAAAGAGGGGTTGTTCTTTTTGGTAAAAACACCAGAGGGTGTTCGCTTAACGCGTGATGGTGGATTTATTAAAAATGATCAAGGTATTCTTACAACTAAACAAGGTTATGAGGTTTTACCTGATGATTATTTTTTAGCAGATTCTCGTATATCTTTTAATGAAGAAGATACTTTAGTAGAATCTGATAAAAATGGTCAACTTTATACAAATATACCAAATACATTTGCTCAAACACAAAACAAGAAACTTTTTATTGCCAACCCAGATAATTTAAATATGCTTCAAAAAGTTGGTGATAATCTTTATGAGTACAAGGGTACAACTCAATTAAAACCTCTTCAAGAGAGTGGGGCAGTTGCTCAGGGGTTTATAGAAAAAAGCAATGTAAATGCTGTTAAGATGATGACTCAAATGATTGAAACTAATCGTTTGGTTGGGATGTATCAAAAAGCTATGGATACTCAAATGAATGATATGAACCGTGATGCAATTGAAAAAATTGCTAAGAAATCTTAAAAGGACTTAAAAAATGATGCAATCACTTTATACTGCTTCTACAGGAATGTTAGGGATGCAGACACAGATAGATGTAACAGCAAATAATATTGCCAATGTTAACACTATTGGATTTAAAAAATCTCGAGCAGAGTTTGCCGATCTTATGTACAAAGTTATGGAATATGCAGGCACATCAACTAGTGATACTACTAAAAGCCCAACTGGTATAGAAGTTGGACTTGGTTCTCGTCCCACTGCAATAAATAAAATATTTTCAGCAGGAAGTTTAAAGCAAACGGACAATCAACTAGATTTGGCTATTACGGGAAAGGGTTTTTTTAAACTTGAACTTCCTGATGGAACAGAGGTTTACTCCAGAAATGGTGCTTTTAAAGTTGATGATTCTGGAGCTATTGTAAATAGTGATGGATATAAACTTATTCCTGAAACAGTAATGCCCGAGGATGCTACAAATATTAGTGTTGGTACTGATGGTATTGTTACAGTTGTACAAGCAGGACAAACTGAAGCTACACAAATTGGTCAAATTGAGTTAACAAACTTTATAAACCCTGCTGGACTTCACTCAACAGGTGACAATCTTTTTATTGAAACAGATAGTTCTGGTCAGGCTACTACTGGTACTGCTGGTCTTGATGGTCTTGGTACATTAAGACAAGGCTTTGTAGAACTTAGTAATGTTGAGCTTGTTGTGGAATTAACAGATCTTATTACTGGTCAAAGAGCATATGATTCAAACTCTAAAGTTATCACAACAAGTGATGAAATGCTTCAAACCACAAATAACTTAAAAAGATAAAATAACCTAAATTACGCTTGATACTAATTGATATCAAGTGTAATATACATATATTAACTACTCATTTTATAAACAATCAAACTCGATTTTGCTATAATCCAAAATTATTTTAAATTACATATAGGATATTTATATGAAAAAAACAAATATTGATGGAAAAGTTTGGCGCTTTGGAAAAGATATTGATACTGACTTAATCATAGCTGCACGATACTTAAATACTTCAGTTCCTGAGGAATTAGCTGCACATGTTATGGAAGATGCTGATCCTGAATTTGTTACAAAAATGAGTAGCGGGGACATTATAGTTGCTGGTGAAAATTTTGGTTGTGGAAGTTCTCGTGAACATGCCCCTATAGCTCTTAAAGCTGCTGGTATTGCGGCTATTATTGCACCAACTTTTGCAAGAATATTTTATCGAAACTCATTCAACATGGGATTACCTATTTTTGAATTAAGTGAGAGCGCTCAAATAGCTGAGGGTGATGAAGTAAATATAGATATGGATGCTGGAACAATTACAAATAAAACAACTAATAAATCATATAATTTTACACCAATTCCCCCTTTTATGCAGGAGTTAATTGATGCAGGTGGTTTAATGAATTTTGCACAAAATGAGATAAAAGGTAATAGATGAAAACATATAAAATAGCACTAATAAAAGGTGATGGGATTGGTCCTGAGATAATAGATGAGGCAACTAAAGTGTTGGACGCTGTAGCATCTTGCTATGATTTTGACTTCAAATATACAGAGGTTTTAATGGGTGGTTGTGCTTATGATATTACTGGTGATCCTCTTCCTCAAGATACAGTTAGAACAGCTTTAAGTAGCGATGCAGTTCTTTTTGGTGCAATAGGTGGAGATAAATGGGATATATTACCTAGAGAAAAAAGACCAGAGAGTGGACTATTAAGATTTAGAAAAGAGCTAGGTGTATATGCAAACCTTCGCCCAGCAGTTGTTTATGATGAACTAATTAATGCTTCTTCATTAAAACCGACAGTTATAGAGGGTGTTGATTTAATGGTAGTTCGTGAGTTAATAGGCGGTATATATTTTGGTGAACCAAAAGGTCGTGATGAAAACAAAGGTTACAATACTATGGTTTATACTCGCAGTGAGATAGTTAGAATCGCTCATCATGCATTTAAGATTGCAATGGAGCGAAAGAAAAGAGTATGCTCTATAGATAAAGCAAATGTACTTGATGTATCTCAACTATGGCGTGAAGTTGTAGAGGAAGTGTCTGTAGAGTATCCAGAAGTTGAACTGACTCATATGTATGTGGATAATGCAGCAATGCAATTGGTTCGCGATCCAAAGCAATTTGATGTAATGCTTACTGGAAATATCTTTGGAGATATACTTAGTGATGAAGCTTCGATGTTATGTGGTTCTATAGGGTTACTTCCATCAGCATCTATTGGTGATAAAATTGGTGTATATGAGCCAATTCATGGTTCAGCACCAGATATTGCTGGGCAAGGGATAGCAAACCCAATTGCTACAATATCTTCTGCCTCAATGATGCTAAGATATGCGCTTGGTGAGATTGAAGCTGCTAATAAAATAGATGCAGCTATAAAAAAGGTATTAAAAGAGGGTTATCGTACTCAAGATTTAGCACAATATGACGCTAAAGAGGTTTGTTCAACTAGCGAAATAGGTTCAATTATCGCTAATTATACGGCTAAATAAAAAATGCAAACACTCACATTAGCAAATATTTATGAACTTCAGGGACTAAAATCTGAAGCATTAGATATTTATAAAGAGGTTTTAAAAAATGACCCCTCTAATAGTGATGCAAAAATAGCGATACGCAGATTGTCTGGAATGAGAAAAAAGTTTTTAAATGTAAATACGCAAATGAAAGATTTTTTTCTGAAAATGGATGATGAGATAGAGATAAATGAATTTGAAAGGTGGCTACTGAAATTATGGAATTAGAAGATGCGATACTCTCTACTCTAAAAGAGATAGAAGAAAAAGGAAAATCTCAACTACTGCAACCTAAGAAAAAACCTTTTGAAGTAAAAGAAAAAAAAGAATTTCAACATATTATCCAAGAAAAAAATATAGATAATGGGACTGAAATATCTTCAAATAAAAATTTTGTTTCTCAAGAAGAAGTGTTTTTATTATCAACTAGAGAGAGATTATTGGTTTTATTTGAGGGTTTTCAAGCACCAAACAATAAAAATATAGAGGCAAAAATAGATTTAACTCTTAATTTTTTAGAGTATATGTTAGCTTCAATAGACAATAGAGTAGATGAGATAAAAAAAGGCACTCATTAATGGAACAATTTAGAGTTTTAATTGATGCAGATGATGAAAAAGGTTTGGTATATAAGGTATCTAGTATTTTTTATGAGCATGGGTTAAATATATTATCAAATAATGAGTTTGTTGATAAAGTAAATGGTAAGTTCTTTATGCGTAGCGTAGTAGAGGGTGATGTGGATTCTAATAATCTTAGAAAATCTCTCGTTGATCTGCTTCCTGATAACTCAAATATCGATGTAATTAAACCAGCTAAAAAAAATATTATCATTATGGCTACAAAAGAGATGCACGCATTAGGCGATATCTTAATACGTCATGAAGCTGGTGAACTAGATGCAAATATACTTGGTGTTATATCAAATTATGAGATACTTGAATCATTAGTAACTAAATTTGACATACCCTATGTAAGTATCTCTCATGTTGGTTTAAGTAGAGATGAGCATGAAGAAAAAATATTAGAATATTTATCAACTTTTAAAGATATTGATTATATTGTTTTAGCTAAATATATGAGAATATTAACGCCAAAGTTTGTTGAGGCTTTTGAAGATAAAATAATTAATATACATCACTCTTTTTTACCTGCATTTATTGGGGCAAATCCTTATAAACAAGCTTATGAGCGTGGTGTTAAAATCATTGGAGCTACTGCACATTTTGTAAATAATAACCTTGATGAGGGTCCAATTATATCTCAAGAAGTTATCCATGTAGATCATGCTTATGGATGGCGTGATATGCAACGAAGTGGTAGAAATGTTGAAAAAATTGTTTTATCACATGCTTTAAAACTTGCATTAGAAGATAGAATTTTTGTATATGCTAATAAAAGTGTAATCTTTTGAGAGGTCTATAGATGTCATTTAATTTAGTATTGGTTCATCCACAAATTCCAAATAATACAGGTGCAATTGGTAGATTATGTGTAAATGCAGGAGCATCTTTGCATATCATTAAGCCTATAGCTTTTGATATTGATGAAAAAGCTGTTCGTAGAGCAGGGCTTGATTATTGGGATAAACTTGATCTGCATGTATGGGAATCTATTGATGATTTCTTTTTGAAAAATGAAATAACAGACAATGCTTATTTCGCAACTACAAAAACTGATAAGCCATATTTTGAAGTTGATTTTAAGGAGGGTGATTTTATATTTTTTGGAAGTGAAACATGTGGGATACCTGAAGAGGTTTTAAATAAGTACAAAAGCCAAAATATAACTATCCCTATGACTAAAGACGGCAGAAGTTTAAACTTAGCTATAAGCACTGGAATTATTCTTTACGATGCTATAAGACAAAACTTTAGCTCTTTTGGAGAATTATAAAAATGGGTATAATTATTGACACTATAGTACTGATTCTTTTTGTATTATTTATGTTTTTTATTTTTGGTGGGTATCACAAAAAAAAGTTTTTAGAGCGTGAACCATCAGAAGATGATAAAATAGATAAAGATTCAAACGATGATAAATTTAAGTGAGATAATTTAAAAAATTTTATTTGCCCATTTTTCAATCCCTGATTCAAATCTTTGAAATAAACTTTCTGCATTTTTTATTATTTTTGCCATTTTTTATCCTTTAAGTGAAAAATATTACTACAAAATGAAATAAAATATAAAAAATATTGCAAATTGACATATTTTCTTTGACTTTATTGCAAAATAATATTATAATTTATACAAAAATTACCCATGGGAGATATTATGAACAGTTTTAATACTATTGTAGAAGAGATTAAAAGTATTGTATCAACTAACTTTAGTGGAAAAAAAGTCTTTGATAAGGATGTGGCGGATGCCCTTGGTATATCTCAAATGAATTTTGCTACTATGAAAAAAAGAGATAAAATACCATATGTAGAGCTACTTGATTTTTGTGCTAAAAAATCAATATCTATAAACTGGATGCTTTATGGGCAATCTCCAGAAAGCTTGGTAGAAGCTACAAATAAATTTTTTATGGTTAAATTTTTTGATCATATTAGTGCATCAGCAGGTGGTGGTTCTGATATAGATGAGGGTCAAGCAAAAGAGATTAGTATACCAGAGGAATTTGTCCATATGTTAGGCGGAGAAAATGAACTTAAAAACATAGAAGCCATAAGTGTAAGTGGTGATTCAATGGAGCCAACTTTTAGCTATAATGATATAGTATTTATAAATCGTTGTAAAACTAATATTGAGCGAGGTGGTGTATTTACAATACGAACCGAGGGTGGACTTTTCATTAAAAGAGTTCAAAGAAGAATTGATGGTATGGTTGATATCATATCAGACAACGATGTATATTCAACACAAACACTTAAACTTAATGAATTAGAAGTAATTGGTAGGGTTGTAAGCAGATTTGGCGAAGTGGATTAAAGAGTAAAATATGAAATTTATAATTGTTTTTTTGCTTGTAATATTAATGATTGGGTGCACCGCAAAATCACAGCAAATTATAAATATAAAAAATAATAATTTAAATATTAACACAAATATTCAAAATATATCAAAAGATAAAATATTTGATCTTACGGCTTTTCCTCAAATATCTGACCCGTATTTAAAAAAAATAAATATAAAAAATATAAACTTAAGTCTAAAAAATTATGAAAAAAATTATTTTAGAATTTGGAATAAAATACCTAAAGATAGCTTAAATGACGCCAAATGGCCGTTTTATTCATATAAAGCAGGAAATCTATATGGAGAAGATTCTAATTTAATTGATAAAAGTTTTTTTATTAAAATGGAAAAAAAGTCAAATTTTAGTGCTTACAAAAGTGTAAATAAAAATGCGGTTACACTAAATCATCTAAATATTAGAGCATTCCCAACAAAAAAACTTCTCTTTAGAGATCCTTCATTGCCTGGGGAGGGTTTCCCTTTTGATTATATGCAAAATTCAACAGTAAGTGCAAATAAACCAGTGTTTATATCTCATTATTCTAAAGATAAAGTTTGGGCTTATATATTTACCAGCTTCACAGGGGGTTGGGTAAAAACAGATAAATTAGTAATTATAGAAGAAAAATATACATCACTTTGGCAAAAAGCGCAACAAGTGTTTTTAATAAAAGATGATGTAGATATCTATGATGAAAATGATATTTTTTTATTTAAATCAAGAGTTGGAATGATGTTAGCATTGATTGGTGAAGATAAAGATAATTACTTTGTTTTAAGTATATCTTCATATAAAAATTCTCAACCAAATTATCATAAATCAAAAATATCAAAGAAAATATCTCACAAAGGTGTTATGAATTTTAATAAGAAAAATTTAAAGCTAGTGATGGATGAAGTTGCAAAAAGTAAGTATGGATGGGGTGGTATACTTAATGAGAGAGATTGCTCATCAACACTTCGCGATATATATGCACCTTTTGGGCTTTGGTTGCCACGAAACTCATCACAACAAGCTAGAATTGGAAAAGTTGTGAACCTAGAAGACCTAAGTAGTGAGCAAAAACTACAGACCATAAAGGAGAAAGCTATCCCATTTAAAACATTATTATATAAAAAAGGGCATATACTTTTATATGTAGGTATCTATGATGATGAAGTGATTGCTTTTCATAACATATGGGGTATTAAAACTAAAAAAGAATCGATAGAGGGAAGAATAGTTATAGGAAAGGCTATATACTCAACATTATCTCTTGGGCAAAATCAAGAGTATTATAACGACGAAGCTGGAATATTAAAAAACTTAAAGAGTTTAAATATTTTAATTAACTAGATTTTCATATCTAATAAAGAGCCAATCATCTCATCTTGAGTTCTAATAGCTGATACATTAGCTGCTGTCGCTTTTTGCGCTATCATCTGATCTGGTATCTCTTTTGAGAGATCAGTTTGACTCTTATCAGAGCCAGTATCATCAGCCAAGCGTGTATTTGCGCTTATTGAATCTCCACTATTGCTTATTATAGTGTTATTTGGGACAAACTTATCAGTATTTACATTTGCAACATTGTAAGCACTATTATTTAGCATAGTTTGGTGCGCATTAATTGATGATAAATTATTTGAGATATTCATATTAAAACCTTCATATATACGATTATATAATTTTAAAAATAAAAGTTAGGTAAGAGATGAAATGTAAATGATTAGCATGTGAGAACTTCCACATGCTAATGAGTTAGTGTAGATCGGCGTTTAGCTTGATCTCTCTTGTTGAGCGAGAAGCTGTAATTTCACCAGTCATTGAATTTTGTCTAAAATGAAGACCGCTAAAGTTTGCTAATTGTTTAGCTTTAAAGATTTCACCCTCCATTTTTGCGTTTGTATTTACTTCCATGATTTTTTTAAGCTCTTTTGGATAGATTCCAACTTTTGTTCCCTCTAAAATAGCCAATCCTGCATCAATAATACAAGCATCACCTAGAGGGATTCCACAAACACAATTTGCACCAAGAAGAGTGTTTTTACCAATTGATATAGGATTACCATCAGTACCACTTAGTACTCCTAATATAGAAGCTCCACCACCAATATCTGAGCCATCACCAACTATAGCAGAAGAAGATATTCTCCCCTCAACCATAACAGAACCAGTTGTACCAGCATTAAAGTTAATATATGAAGCACCAGGCATTACAGTTGTTCCTGCTGCTAATTGCGCTCCAAAACGAACCTTAGAAGTATCTAAGATACGAGTGTTATCTGCTGGAATGATATGTTGAAGAAATCTTGGGAACTTATCTACAAAATCAATATGTGGATATTCATTTGCTAGTTTTAATTCAATTTCAAACTCTCTAAGATAATCTAACTCAATTGGTTGTCCGTTTGACCAAGCAACATTTGGTAATGCACCAAAAGCACCATCTAAACAAATTTCACGCAATCCCACTTTTGCTAAAGAGATAGCATATAGTTTAAGGTAAGATGCTTCAACACTTTTAAGTGGAGCATCGTCAAAAATAAAAGTGATTTTATATTCACCCTCAACCATGCCATGCTCAACTAATTGAGTATACAATGAAGATACAACTTGAATATTTTTATGCATATCACCATAAGCTTCGCTTGAGTATGGTGTAAAAGCATTTAAGCAAGATTTTAAGAATGCTAAGTTTATATTACAAACAACTTCTGATTGAGTAAAGTCAATATCTATACCTTGCTCTTTCAAAGCTTGTATAAAAATAGCAGCACTGCCAAAGTTTTCATCCCAGTTTATTATTGGATATGTAGCTTGAAGACTTTTATCAATGTTTAATTGACCTAAATCAATTCTTGCAATACCAAAAGCTAAGGGATCTCTATAGCCTTTAGTCTTTTTTATGCTACTTATTAGCTCTTTAAACTCATCTGATGTTTGAATAATTTCCATTAATTCTCTCTTTAATAATATATTTTGCAATTATATTAAAACTTTACTAATATCTATATAGAATTAGTATCTATTTTTTATTTAAGTGAATTAAGTTGCTCTAATACTTTTTCTTGTTTTACCTTTGCATCTGTTAATAATGTACGATTTTTTTCTAGTACATCTTCAGGTGCATTTGCTACAAATCTTTCGTTGTTTAGCATTTTAGAAACTTTATCAATCTCTTTTTGTAATTTTTCATCTTGTTTTGTAAGTTTTGAGATGATAGAGCTTAAATCTATAGAATCTGTAGGGATAAATGTTTCACACAAATTAGAGATATCACTAACAGAGTTTTCAATCTTAGTCTGTGTAAATTCAACATTTTCAACTTTTGCAAGTTTTAGTATAAATGGTAACATCATCTCTTTTTGTTTGTCTGTTAATCCCTCTACTTTTACAAATGCTTTATCTATTTTTTGATTAGCCAAATCTACCAATACCTTTGCTCGTCTAATAGATATAATAACATCCATAATAAGCTCAAAAGTTTTTTCTTCTTTACGCTTTTTAGTTTTATGAGGGTATGGTTTAATCATAATAGATTCATCAGTTTCAAGTGAAGTTCCTGATAAATCATGATATAGATATTCTGTAACAAACGGCATAAATGGGTGTAAAAGTTTCATAGCCTCTTTAAAAACTGCTCCAAGCTCTATGATGGAGTCTTTGTCTGCTTTACTTAGCTCAATTCCCCAACCACAAAATTCATTCCAAATAAATCTATAGATGATAGTCGCCGCGTCATTAAACTTGTAAGAATCTAAAGCTTCACGAACTTCAAGAGTAGCTTGATTTAGGCGGGAAGTCATATATTTTGCTAGGTCAGTTTTTAGACAAAAACTAGTTAAATCTGGAAATTTGTCTTCATTCATCTTTAGATATACTGAAGCGTTATAGAGTTTATTTGTAAAGTTGCGGTTTAGCTCCAGTTTTTCTGTACTCATACGGATATCACGACCTTGAGCGGCACTAATTGCAAGGGTAAAACGAAGTATATCAGCAGAGTATTCATTTACCATATCAAGAGGGTCAATCACATTACCCTTTGATTTACTCATCTTATCACCTTTTTCATCTCTTACTAGTGCGTGAAGGTAGATGTGGTTAAATGGTAAC
>Ga0256834_1001658_pt1 | contig 14820 bp, 14 predicted proteins | sample 4281140metaG_FD_190536 | JGI IMG/M metagenome (GOLD analysis project Ga0256834, IMG submission 190536) | Hydrothermal vent microbial communities from East Pacific Rise, Pacific Ocean - 4281-140 | ecosystem: Environmental > Aquatic > Marine > Hydrothermal vents | place: Pacific Ocean: East...
GCTTCTTGTGCTTCTTTTCGGACAGCCATAAATTCTTTATCTAATTGCGGCGAAATTTCAATTGCCAAGGCAATAGCTTTTTTTGTAATTATTATTTCACTTAAGCCCGCATAATCAGCTAGATTTCCATCATTAGGAATACTTATATTAGCAAGTAGTTTGCGAATTTTTTTTTCTAAAGATTTATCACTCATAAAAATTTCACTTATCCCTTAAAAAGTATAGATTAACGAAGTGCAGACACAATTGCGTCTGCAACTTTTCCGATTTCATTTTCAGGAATACCCGCAATAGAAATTCGACTATCATCAAGCATATAAATGGCATCTTCTTTTTTTATTTTATCAACCTGCTCTTTGCTCAAACCCAATAACGAGAACATGCCCATATGTTCGGTTAAAAAATCAAAATTTGACGAATTTGATCGCTCACGAATTGCCAAAGCCAGTTTCTCACGAATACGAACAATAAACTCACGCATATCTTTTAGCTCAGCTTCCCATTCTGCCCTAAGAGCAGGGTCTGCCATAATCACCCGCACAATTTCTGCGCCATGATCGGGCGGCTGAGAAAATGAAGCACGCACAATATTTCCCATTTGCGAGAAAGCAATGTCAGCCTGTTCAGGGTTTTTCGTAATGCAAAAAGCAACCCCAACCCGCTCACGATATAGCCCAAAATTCTTTGAAGCAGAAAAAGCAAGCATCATTTCATCTAGTTCAGATGCAAGTTTTCTAAGCCCATAAGCATCTTCTTCTAACCCTTCACCAAAGCCAAGATAAGCTGAATCTACCAGTGCAAAAGCTCCCGTTTTTTTAAGGCTTTTTGCTACAATATCCCATTGCTCATTAGTAAGATTTGCCCCAGTTGGGTTATGACAACAAGCATGCAATAAAACACTATCATCTGATGTTAAACCATCAAGAGTGGCCATCATTTCTTCAAATTTCACCTTGCCTGTTTTAGCATCAAAATATGGATAAAAATTCGGCTCTAACCCAGCCAACTCACACATTGGCCAATGGTTTGGCCATGATGGATCGGACACATAAACCTTTCCATTTGGGCGAGCGCGGGCTATCAATGTTAACAACACCCAAAGCGAGCCAGTGCCACCAGGGGCTTGCACCGAGCGAATAGCAGATTTATCAACGCTATCGCCAAAAACTAAATCAGAAACACTATCACAAAAACCACGATTACCCGAAACCCCGACATAGGTCTTAGTTGTCTGCTCATCAAAAATCTGCTTCTCAGCTTTTTTCACCGCACGCATAATTGGCGTTTGCTTATTTTTGTCTTTAAACACTCCAATCCCTAGGTCAATTTTTTCGTCCCGCTCATCAGCACGAAATTCACCAAGTAATTTAAAAATTTTATCAACTGGAGCTTTTTTGAGAGTTTCAAACATGATTTTTCCTTTAACTCTAACTAGATCAAATTCTTTATAGGCCGATGAATAATTTTTGCAATTCAATTAATTCGCATAATTAGCTTATTGTGCCAATTTTTTTATCAGCTCAGGCAATATGGTTTTTAAATCTCCAACCAGCGCAACATCTGCTTGCTTCATCATTGGCGCATCAGCATCAGAATTTATCGCAATGATTTTTTTAGCTCCACTTATGCCAGCTAAATGCTGCAAAGCGCCCGAAATTCCAATCGCAATATAAAGTTCTGGCGCAATGATTTTTCCACTAACCCCAATTTGCATTTCATTTGGCGCAAAACCTAAATCAACTGCCGCCCTTGTTGCACCAACTCCAGCGTTTAAAACATCTGCCAATTCATATAACATTTGAAAATTTTCTTTACTTTCAAACGCCTGCCCACCAGCCACCACAATTGCTGCAGTAGAGAGGTCAACTTTATCACTATTTACATTAGTTGATTTAATAAATTCAACTTTAGATTTGATTTCACCAATTTTAACATTTTCAATCTTTGCATCATTTCCCTGCTCAACAGGTACAAAAGCAGACGAGCGAATGGTTGCTAAAATCTTCTTCTCTTTAGTGCTAATTGTTTCAATTGCATTACCTGCATAAATAGGCCGATCAAACTTATTTTTTGAATGAATAAACATCACATCAGAAATAGGCATAAAATCAAGCTCTGCCGCTAGACGTGGAATAACGGCCTTTCCAACACTATTTGAAGAAGCAAAAAAATGCGAATACGGGATAATAATATCTTTTAAAATTTTACACAAAACATCAGCTTTTTGATGTTTAAATACCCTATCATTTGCTAACAACACCTTGTTCACCCCAGCAATTTTTGCTAACTGTTGAGCTAAATTTTTTACATCATCACCAACAATTAAAACATCAATCTCACCGCCAATTTTTTTTGCAGCTCCAACAAGTCGTGAAGTTGAGGAAGATAAGATATTTTCATTATATTCTGCTAAAATTAATATGCTCATTTCACCATCTCCAACTTATCGCTTATTATTTTTATCTCATCAACAAGCTCATCTATTGAAGTAATATTTTTTCCCCCGCTTCGAGTTGGCGGCTCAGAGATTTTTTCAATTTTTAATCGAGAGCTAATATCAACCTCAAAATCTGCAACTTGAAAAATATTAAGCGGCTTTTTTTTTGCCCGCATAACCATTGGCAGAGCAACATTGCGAGGTTTATTAAGTCCTAAATCAGCACTAATAACCGCAGGTAGATTTAACGAAAGCTCTTGCAACCCATAATCAACCTCACGAGTAACAGTAAGTTTTTTCCCATCAATTCCAATTTTACAAACAAAAGTTGCCTGTCCCCAATCAAGCAAACCTGCCAGCATCTGCGGGGTTTGGCTGGCATCAATATCAACCGATTGTTTTCCCATTAAAACTAGGTCAGGTTTTTCTTGCTCCACAATTTTTTGCAAAAGTTTTGCAATAACTAATGTTTCTAATTCTGCATCGCTCTGCACCAAAATTGCCCTATCTGCCCCCATGGCCAAAGCGGTTAATAAAACATCACTAGCTTTTTTTGATCCAACACAAACAGCAACCACCTCATCAGCCTTGCCACTCTCCTTTATCTGAACCGCCTCCTCAAGTGCATGCTTGCAAAAAGGATTCATTGACATGCGAACATTATCTTTATCCACACTCTGACTATCGGACTTAATGCGAATTTTCACATTATGATCTACAACCCGCTTTACAGCTACCAAAATTTTCATATTCTGCCCCAAAATTAAAACCTCATATTTTCTTTTACTATTCTAAGCCTCAAGAGCAAGTTTTATCTATTTCAAGACTTGACGTGAAGATTTTTTTAAGTGTCAAATAGCCCTTTAATTTTAACTAAGAGGAAAATCATCATGCCTATAATTAATCGTCTAGCAGATTTCCATGCAGAAATTACTGAATGGAGACATGACTTCCATTCCAACCCAGAATTACTGTTTGATGTTCATCGCACCGTTGGCAAGGTTGAAGAATTGTTAAAATCTTTTGGAGTTGATGAAATTGTCACAGGCTTGGGCAAAACAGGCCTCGTTGCCACCATAAAAGGCAAAAGCAATAAAAGCGGCAAAACTATTGGCCTTCGAGCCGATATGGATGCTTTACCAATTTTTGAAAAAACAGGCAAAGATTATGCCTCAAAAACTGATGGTAAAATGCACGCCTGCGGTCATGATGGGCACACAGCAATGCTTTTAGGGGCGGCAAAATATCTTGCCGAAACTCGCAATTTTGATGGCACAGTTGCACTAATTTTTCAACCAGCAGAAGAAGGCGGCGGCGGCGGCGATGCCATGGTCAAGGACGGAATAATGGAAACATTCAACATTGATGAAGTCTATGGAATGCACAATTTTCCTGGGCTTCCTGTTGGCTCTTTTGCTATTCGTGAGGGTGGCATTATGGCTGCAACTGATGAGTTCACTATCGAAATTGAAGGCGTTGGCGGCCACGCTGCAATGCCCCATTTAACCATTGATCCGCTGGTAGCCGGAGCACACATGATTACTGGGTTACAAACGCTTGTTAGTCGCAATGTTGACCCAATTAAAAATGCCGTTCTTTCTGTCACTGCTATGATAGCCAATGATAGCTATAACGTAATTTCTCGCACTGCTACTCTAAAAGGCACAGTACGAACTCTTGATGAAGAAATACGCAATTTAATGGAAAAACGCATGAATGAATTTGTGCCAAATTCTGCTGCCGCCTTTGGCGCAAAAGCTAAATTAAATTTCCGTCGAGGCTATCCTGTAACGGTGAATGCCCCAAAACAAACCACCTTCGCTGGCGATATAGCCGCACAAATTGTAGGTGAAAAGCAAGTTATCCGCGATATTAGCCCAACAATGGGGGGAGAAGATTTTTCATATATGTTAAACGAGCGACCAGGTGCTTATATTATTATTGGCCAAGGAAACACCGCAGGACTGCACGAGGATACCTATGATTTTAACGATGAAATAATCCCCATTGGTTGTTCATATTGGATAGAATTAGCCCAAACCGCCATGCCAATTAAATAAAGACTTGCAATATTAATATTGCTCATTTTTCTTTTGAGGCGTAAAGCAAATAAAATAACTATTTGCCATTAAAAAATAAGCTAAGATTATGTCAAAAAAAATCACAAAAAAAATATACGACATTTTCATCATTGGTGGCGGAGTAAACGGAGCTGGCATTGCACGTGATGCAGCAGGGCGTGGCCATTTAGTTTATTTGGCAGAAATGAATGACCTTGCCTCTGGCACATCTTCTGCCGCCACAAAGCTAATTCATGGCGGTTTGCGCTATCTTGAGCATTATGAATTTTCACTTGTTCGTGAGGCCTTAAAAGAACGTGAAGTTTTATGGGCAATGGCTCCATTCATCATCAAACCAATGCGCTTCATTCTACCGTATGAAAAAAACCTGCGCCCAAAATGGTTTCTTCGGCTTGGGCTTTTTCTTTATGACTATATTGGGGGTAGAAAAAAACTTCCTCCCACAAAAACTCTCAACCTTACCAAAGATCCAGCAGGTAAACCACTTAGAGCAAATTCGAAAACCGGCTTTGAATATTCAGATTGTTTTGTTGATGATGCTCGATTAGTTATTTTAAACGCCAAAGATGCAGCAAATAAAAATGCTTCTATCAACACAAGAACCAAGGTTATTTCTGCCCTTCAAACAGATGGCGTATGGGAAATTAAAGTCAAAAACCTTATAACTAATAAAACCAAAACCATAAAAGCGAAATCTCTAATTAATGCCGCCGGACCATGGACAGATATTGTTTCAAATAGCTTTATCGATGAAAGCAAAGACAAAGTAAAAAATATTCGCCTCGTAAAAGGCAGCCATATCGTGGTCAATAAGTTATATAATCATGATAAGTGTTATATTTTCCAAAATGCCGATAACCGCATTGTCTTTGCTATTCCATATCAAGAGAATTTCACTCTTATTGGCACAACCGATGTGGATTATGATGGCAACCCCTCTAACGTTTCTATTAGCTCAGACGAGCTAAACTATCTTTGCAATGTAACTTCTCATTATTTCCGCCAAAAAGTTGAACGTTCAGACGTTGTTTGGGCATATTCTGGCGTACGCCCTCTATATGATGATGGCGCAGACGAAGCACAAGAAGCAACCCGAGATTATGTCTTAAAATTAGAAACAGATGGTGGCGCACCTTTGCTAAATATTTTTGGCGGCAAGCTCACAACCTATCGTCATTTAGCCGAAGAGGCAATTGAGCAGATAGAAACTATCATTGGCCAAAAGGGAGAAAAGTGGACTGCCAATTCTTCTCTTCCTGGCGGTGATTTTGCAATTGGCGGATTTGATACTCTAGTCGACAGATTGAAAAAACAATATCCCTTCATGGCTCATTCGCAAATCAAACGCATGGTGCGACTTTATGGCACATTAACCAGCGATGTTTTAGGTGATGCAAAGTCATTTGTTGATTTGGGTGAAAATTTTGGTGCAAATTTAAGCGTAAAAGAAGTTGACTATCTAATAGAAAACGAATGGGCAATGACGCTTGAAGATATTTTATGGCGACGCACAAAACTTGGTCTGTTTATTTCTGATAGAGATAGCAAAGCTCTGGATAAATATATAAGTGAAAAAACAAAGTCTAGTTAATTTTCTTTTGCATTTTTCTAACTCAGGTAAGTAAATTTTAAATTACTCATTATTGTTTTAAAAACCGTTTGAATTTAGGTGATGTTAACTCATCACCCTAATTTTTTGAAATCTCAGCTTTTAACAAAGCCGCTCTGTTGCAAATAACCTGCTTGCTAGTGCCACTCATTATAGATTTATATTTGCCATCATAGTCATTTATCAAGTCATCAAGCAGAACTGAGGCATCGTTACCGCATCTTAATGAATCAACTCGCCTACTAGCCTGAGCCGCACTATATGGCAGATCAACCCCCTTACAATATTGAGTAGCTTTTAGGGCTAAAACTGCCGTTTGAATATTTTGTGCAATGAAACGTGGTGAGCATTGCGCCCCTTTTGCAAAAGCTGGGGTGCTAATAAAACTCATTAATCCAGTTATGCTCAATATTAAAGCCAGCTTTAAATTTTTAAACAAACTATTTCTCCATTTAGGCTTATTTATCAAACCTAAATCTAAGCCATGAAGCCTAGTTGAAAAAAACGAGCTAAATTTAATTTAAACTTTATCTAGTTTCAGTTTCGGTAATTTTCTCAATCAAAGCCCGAGCTGATGAAAAATAATCACGATAAATTAAAAATGAAACGATAGAGATAGTTGCAATGATAGAAGCTATTGGCGAAATAAACCAAATCAACATCGCAACCGAGAAATAATAGGCTCTAATACCTGAATTAAAATTCCTCGCAGCAATTGTATTGAGTTCAGCAATTGCAATTATTTCATCAGGAGATCCATCATCAGAATGATCAGCCGCCCCAAGCATAATGCAAAAATGATTAAACTGGCGCAATGACATTGTGAAGAATAAAAATGCAATAATATAAGTAATAAGCAAAACAACCAGCTGTATTGTAATAATTTGAATGCTTAAATCTGGCCTAATACTTAATAATGCTTGATGCAACGTTTCTACTTGCCCAAATACTGCGAATAAAGCCAATATCAACAATACAGTGGTTGAAGCAAAAAATGAAACCGAGCTCATTAAAGAGGAGGATAATATTGCATCAATTGCCGTATCACGATGCACAGCATTTTCAACCCAACGACGACGCTGTAAATTCATCAAACGAGAAAGCGAAGGGCGAGAGCCATTAAAACGCTCATTAAGCAAAGAATAAACCAGCCAAATAAAAAGCGGGAAAAAAGAAGCCAGTAAAATCATCTAAACACCAATTCATTATCCAATTTTCTAACAAATAGCTTATATAATGACAAAACTACAATCAAACACACCCCGATTGCAATTGATAAAATCATAGGCTGTAACAAATATTGAAACGCAGTGAATTGAAAGGATTCACCAATCCGCTAAGTTAGAAAAATCCCACCCAAATATCGCCAAAAAAAAACAAGCACAAATAATTTTTGAGAGCTATTTAATGCTTATTCTTACATAAGCCATGATTAGCCAAAGACGCAATAACATAACATTGGCCAATATTCCCGCCATCATCTTGCCCAACCATTCTTTTAAGTTCTTTTTCAAGGCTTTTAAGTTTTTTTATACGTGATTGAACCAATAAAAGATGTCTATTTGCAATATTATGAACCTCAGAACATGGCTTATCAGGGTGCGAGTTTAACTCAATCAATTCACCAATATCTCTAATTGAAAGACCTAACTCTCGCCCATGAGCAATGAATGAAAGCCGCTCAACTTCATCATTGCTATATCTGCGCTGATTACTTGTTGATCGCATCGGAGCATCAATAATTCCCATCTGCTCATAATATCGAATAGTCGGAATTTTCACTCCAGTTTTTTTAGATAACTGCCCGATTGAAAACATTTTTCTTTTCCCTTGACCCTCTAGTTACTAGAGAGATTATAGTTGAGAAAAATAGATAAATAAAGGAAATAAAATGGCAGGCCATCATCATCACCACGTTGACCCAGAAGCAGGCGATGGACGTGTTTTTTGGGCAGTAGTTGTAAATCTTGTTCTAACCGTTGCTCAAATAATTGGTGGAATATTATCAGGCTCATTAGCACTGATCGCCGATGCAATTCACAATTTCTCCGATGCTATTTCGCTCATAATTGCCTTTTTCGCCCGAAAAATTGCTCGCCGTGACGCAACCGGCGATATGACTTTTGGTTATGGACGAGCCGAAATTGTCGCCGCCCTAATAAACTATACCACCCTTATTGTGATAGGTCTTTATCTTGCCTATGAGGCAATTTTGCGCTTTTTCAACCCCGCGGATGTCGATGGCTGGATTGTGGTAATCATTGCAGGCATTGCCTTAGCGGTTGATTTAGTTACCGCCCTTTTAACCTTCTCATTATCAAAAAATTCAATGAATATCCGTGCTGCATTTTTACACAATGTTGCAGATGCCCTAGGCTCAGTCGCAGTGATTTTTGCTGGCACTTTAATTTTACTATATGATTGGCGGCTAATTGATCCTGCCGTAACCTTGCTAATAGCTGGTTATATCCTATGGATGTCATTTGCAGAAATCGGCCCAGTAATTCGCATTTTAATGCTTGGAAGCCCACCAGATATTGAAACAAAAACAATCATAGATAATATCGCCGCTATTAAAGGAATTGCCAATGTCCATCATTTACACCTTTGGCAAATGCAAGAGCATGAAAACGCTCTTGAGGCTCATATCGCCCTTAAAAAAGGGGAATGGGAAAATGCAGATATTATCAAAGAAAGTGTAAAATCAATGCTTGTTGAGAATTTTGATATTCATCATTCAACCCTAGAGCTAGAATGCTCAAACCATACCTGCAAAAAGCCAAATATTATTGGTCACACAAAAAGCTAAACCTTGACTTTTTGACTTAGCAGACATATATCCACCTCTAACGCTTAGCACTCTATACTACAGAGTGCTAACAAGCATTTTTCGCCGCCCAATCTTGGGTAAACAAACAAGTCCAATTTTGGATAAGTAATTATTAATATATAAGAGGAAAAAATATGAGCTTTCGTCCCCTACATGACCGTGTAGTCGTTCGCCGCATTGATAGCGAAGAAAAAACTGCCGGCGGCATTATTATCCCTGACACAGTAAAAGAAAAACCATCAGAGGGCATTATTGCTTCTGTTGGTGCTGGCGCACGTGATGAAAATGGCAAGCATATCACTCCTGATGTAAAAACAGGTGATCGTGTTTTATTTGGCAAATGGAGTGGCACAGAAATCAAAATCGGCAATGAAGATCTGTTGATTATGAAAGAAAGTGACATCATGGGCATTATTGAAGCCTAAACCTTCATCAAAAAAATATTTTTTAAAATTTAAAGGAGCTAAAAAATGGCTGCAAAAGAAGTAAAATTCTCAACCGAAGCCCGTGACAAAATGCTACGTGGCGTAAATATTCTTGCCAATGCGGTAAAAGTAACCTTGGGCCCAAAAGGTCGCAATGTTGTTATCGATAAATCATTTGGCGCACCGCGCATTACAAAAGATGGTGTTTCTGTTGCTAAAGAAATCGAACTTGAAGATAAGTTTGAAAACATGGGCGCACAAATGGTTCGCTCAGTTGCATCAAAAACAAATGACACAGCGGGTGACGGCACAACAACAGCAACAGTACTTGCACAAGCTATCGTAACTGAAGGCGTAAAATTAGTTGCAGCTGGCATGAACCCAATGGATCTTAAACGTGGTATCGATTTAGCTATTACCGAGGTTGTTGCTAATCTTGGCAAAGCAAAAAAAGACATCTCAACTGTTGAAGAAATTGCACAAGTTGGCACAATTTCAGCCAATGGCGAAAGTGCAATTGGCGAGCAAATTGCCGATGCAATGCAACGTGTTGGTAATGAAGGCGTTATCACTGTTGAAGAAGCAAAATCACTAGAAACAGAAACAGACGTTGTTGAGGGCATGCAATTTGATCGTGGTTATCTTTCACCATATTTTGCAACAAACCCAGAAAAAATGACAGTTTCATTTGATGATCCGCTTATTCTTCTTCATGAATCAAAACTATCAAGCCTTCAACCAATGCTTCCAATTCTTGAAAGCGTTGTGCAATCTTCTCGTCCTCTCTTAATCATTGCAGAAGATATTGACGGCGAAGCACTAGCAACATTGGTTGTGAACCGTCTTCGTGGCGGCCTAAAGGTTGCAGCGGTTAAAGCCCCAGGTTTTGGCGATCGTCGTAAAGCAATGCTTGAAGATATTGCAATTCTTACAGGTGGTCAGCTTATTTCAGAAGAAATGGGCATTAAACTTGAAAATGTAACTCTTGATATGCTTGGCACTGCCAAAAAAGTTGAAATCACTAAAGAAACTACAACCATTATTGATGGTGCAGGATCAAAAGATGACATCACAGGTCGTGTTTCACAAATCAAAGCACAAGCTGAAGATACAACATCTGATTATGATCGTGAAAAACTTCAAGAACGTTTGGCTAAATTAGCTGGCGGTGTTGCGGTGATTAAAGTTGGCGGCGCAACTGAAGTTGAAGTTAAAGAGCGTAAAGATCGTGTTGAAGATGCACTAAACGCAACTCGTGCAGCTGTTGAAGAAGGCATCGTACCAGGTGGCGGTGTTGCGCTTCTTCGTGCATCGGCTGATCTTAAAGCAACTGGCGTTAATGCTGACCAAAAAGCTGGCATTGGCATTGTGCGTCGTGCGCTACAAGCTCCAATTCGTCAAATCGCTTCAAACTCAGGCGATGAAGCATCTATCGTAGTTGGCAAAGTGCTTGAAGGCAAAACAGAAACTTTTGGCTATAACGCCCAAACTTCTGAATATGGCGACATGATTGAAATGGGCATCGTTGATCCAGTTAAAGTTGTGCGCACTGCACTACAAGACGCTGCATCTGTTGCTTCATTGCTAATCACCACAGAAGCAATGGTAGCAGAAATTCCACAAGAAGCATCTGCAGCCCCTGCAATGCCTGACATGGGCGGAATGGGCGGCATGGGCGGAGGAATGGGCTTCTAAGCCAACTCACCAAAAACTACTCATTTATGAAACTAATAAAGCCCGGGCAGAAATGTTCGGGCTTTTTTGTTAGGGTATAAAATAAAATCCAACCCCGCAATCCTAAACAACAAACTCCAACCCCCTCATCCCAAGCAACAAACAAGGGTTTAAGCTATCTAGCTCAACATTGCTTAGATTTAAATCTGCTCAAATTTTAATTCTATTTCACCCGCTTTACTATCACCAACAAGCCTATTTATCGGAATTAAGACCCGTTTTTGCGGATATGTTTTTAGCTTTTTTGAATAGACTTGTTTTCCGTCAGCCAGTGCAATTAAATTGCCTTTTGCACGGCGGTTAAATCTTAGTTGCACACTTTCCATTCCAAGCTCTGAGTTATTTGGCAATGATATTTTTTGTGGCATGGCGTAGGTTATTAAATCACCTGAAGTGATGATTTTTATTTCACCTACATTCTTTTTTATATTTTCCTTTAAATCAGCAGCAACAATCGCCCCAATTTTTCTGCCCTCATTCCAGCTCCAGCCCGATGTCTCAACTGGCCTTAGAATATTTCCAGCAGCGAAATAGCTGGGGTCAGAACAACGCCCATATTGATCTACCTTTGGACCATTTGTTGCAGCATCAATTTCCAAATGCCCGCTTCTTGCCAAACTTGCTTCAGGCGTAAAGTCACCAGATAAAATCACGCCATCGCATTCAATAAGCCGTTTTTTTCCTTTTTGATCTTCAATTTCAACTGCGCTTACTTGTTTCTCGCCAATGATTTTAAGCAATTTTGTTTGCCGATAAATAGGCAACCCAGACATTGGCGCAAATAATTCCACTGGCCATTGGGCTGTAACATTTTTTGATTTTTCAATCATCGCAACAGGTTTTATTTTTGCGTGTTTACAAGTTTGAATTGCCGAAAAAGCTACCAATTCTGATCCAATAATTACTGGACGCTCAAACGGCTTTTGGGCTTCTAAAAAGACCATCGCTTGAAGTGCGCCAGTGTTAATTATTCCTTGCGCTCGTGAGCCAGAGATAAGCCGAGCAGAGCGTGGTTTTTCACGCACACCAGTTGCATAAATCACTCTTGAGGCCGATATTTCTCTCATGCCATCATTATCAGTTATGAGTAATTTTCCGCCCTGTTTAACCTCAACAACACTACAAGAGTAAAATATTTCAACCCCCGCTTTTAAAGCAGTTTTCACTAGCTTTTTTGCATATTGCATGCCAGTTAATATACGTCCAAATTCACGCATACCAAAGGGGAAATGGCCACAATGACGAGGAATACCGCCAGCTTGTTCCTCACGCTCAATTATCACAATACGTGAAATGCCAAGCCGTTTTAATTCAATAGCAGCGGATAATCCTGCTGGCCCACCTCCAATGATTAAAACATCAATATCTTTATCCATTTGAAATATCCTCTTTGGGATTTTTCTTTTTCTTAATATCGCTAGCTATAGGATTTTCAAAAAGTCCTTGTGTCATTTTGGCAATTTTTGCAGAACAGTAAAACCCCTGACAACGCCCCATTGTTGCACGGGTTTGCCTTTTTAAGCCAGCTAAAGAGCGTGCTTTTAATGAGCCAGTTAGAGCCGAGCTAATATCCTGTTCGCTCACCATTTCACAGTGACAAATGATTTTCCCATGATTTTTTTCTTGCCAATTCCGCTTGTAATTTTGTGCTAAAATTGGGGCAATTGCTGGTATTTTTGGGTGTATAATTTTTTGGTGTTTTTTCCCAAGGCCTAAATAGACTTTATAAACATATTTAGCGATACCAAGCGCACCGCTAAGGCCAGTTGAGCGAATGCCTCCAACTGTTATATAATTTTTCCCTAGCTCTTCCTTAATTTGATAATCTTTAAAGTTGCTAGCAGGACGAAGGCCAGCATAAGTTGCGGTTATGGGCATATCCTTAAGGGCGGGAAGTTTTTCTACCCCTGCATTAATTAATTCCTTAAGCGACTTTTCATCTGTTGAGCTATCAGATCGACTTTTTTGATCTTGTGCCGTGGGGCCAACTAATAAATTACCAAAAATAGTTCTGCATAAAACCACGCCCTTAGTACGAGCAGTGGGAACAGGAAGAATAATTGAATTTAATAAACTAGCACCTACTTTATCAAACACTACAAACTGCCCCTTGCGTGGAGTAATATAAAACTTTGTTTTTCCTAATAAATCTTGGTCTAATTTATCACCATAAAGCCCCGCACAATTGATTATAAAATGTGATTTAATTGTCCCTCTTGTTGTTATTAGTTGCCAAATTTTTCTATCAAACTCCCCAGAAATTACCTCACAAGAAAGAAAAACCTCCCCTCCATTAATAATGGATTGCTTTAAATAGGCATAAGGCGCAGACCATGGATCAATAATGCTTTCATTAGGAATAAAAATTGCACCTTGTGCTTTTTTCCCAAGGCTTGGCTCTTTTTTAGCAAGCTGTTTTGCACTAATTATTTTTGTATCAGTTATGCCATTTTGATGTGATTTTTTTAAAATACCATCTAGTTTACCCAGCTCATCATCATTCCAAGCAACAACATGCGCTCCAGTTTTTTCAATTGGAAGGTTCAAATCTTTGTGAATTTTATGATATTCTTCAAAGCCTTTCTTTACACATGCTAATTCAATTGAATTTATAGGGGCATCAAAACCTGTATGTAAAATTGCACTATTAGCTTTACTTGCCCCATCAAGAATATCGCTTGCTTTTTCAACCACTGCCACACGTGCGCCATTTAAAGTAAACTGCCTTGCAATTGCACAGCCAACAACCCCAGCACCCACCACAATAATATCAAAAACATCACTTGTTAAGGGATCTATTGTTGACGTATCCATGCTATTTAGGTTTAGTGTCATAAAAATACCAAGCTATTCTTGAACCTTTAATTTTGACTAAACAGTAGTTTTTTCTGATTATTCGGTCAAGTCTGATTATAATGATTATGGGGATTGAAAATGAAAATTAAACGCCGTCAATCAAAAATTCTTGAAATCATTAGAAAAAAAGAGCGTGTAGCGGTTGAAGAATTAGCTCATCTTTTAGATATTTCCAAAGAAACAATAAGACGGGATTTAACTGACCTTGCAAATCTAGACAAGATTAAAAAAATTCATGGCGGAGCAACTCTGCCTCGTGTTTTTGGCGAAGGCTCTTTTCAACATCGAATGGGTGAAAATGCAACAAACAAGGCCGCTATAGGACACGCAGCTGCAAAATTATTTCAAACGGGAGAGACTTTATTCATAGATACTGGCTCAACAACACATTATTTCGCCCAAGAATTAGCAGAAATTTCAGGGCTAACAATTGTTACCAATTCAACATGGATTGCAAGAACAGTTGCTAGTACAAATAATAATAATCAAGTTTTTCTTCTTGGGGGTGAGTTTAGTTCTGATAATTCGCAAACAGTTGGCGCAATGGTAACTTCACAAATTAGATCCTTTCGGGCTCACCATGCTGTCTTAACAATTGGAGCATTGGATTGGCGTACTGGGGCAATGGATTATGATATTGAAGAAGCGCAAATTGCTAGGGCAATGATTGAGCAGTCACAATCAGTTACTGTTTTAATGGATAGTTCAAAATTTAATAAACTAGCTTCATTTGAAGTATGCTCACTAGAAAAAATTGATCGGATAATTTGCGATAGTATCCCTCCAAATGAGCTAAATGAGGCTTTAATTGCTGCTAATGTAGAAATTATTATAGCCAAATAAACTTG
>Ga0256834_1001659_pt1 | contig 14817 bp, 8 predicted proteins | sample 4281140metaG_FD_190536 | JGI IMG/M metagenome (GOLD analysis project Ga0256834, IMG submission 190536) | Hydrothermal vent microbial communities from East Pacific Rise, Pacific Ocean - 4281-140 | ecosystem: Environmental > Aquatic > Marine > Hydrothermal vents | place: Pacific Ocean: East Pacific...
TCCCCAGCATGAGCGAAATCGAAGACCTGCAAATCCTCATCAGTTTCCGGGAAGACAGCCCGCAGAACTGAACATCACCATTGCCCGCCAGCGGGCGGAGCTGGAACTTCTGTGCCGGGAATGGCTTACCTTACAGGAACGCTTTCTCGAACTGGAGCGCAACCAACCTGGTGGTGGAGAAGGGCAGAGCGCCGAATTTCCTCCTCACTACTGAAAGCGTCCGGTAACTATGCATCTGGCAGCTTAACCACATTCTTTTTGCTGGATTTCAAGCTTACTGGTAGGATTCCACAATAAACCAATAAGGAGCATGGAACGCCGTGTCAGCCCGTTATATTCTTGTGGAAGGCGTAAACATTTACGCCAATGTTCTCGACACCAACCAGATCAGCGTCATTCGGGGCGGTAGTTTTCTGCTGAAAGACGCCATTATCGCCATTGAAGATGAGTGTAAGGACTGCTTGGACTCATTGAGTCTTGGTGCTTCTTCCGGTTTGTTTCGCATGAAATCTTCTGCTGACAATCCTGATGGATTGATGGATAAGATCAAAGGCATACTGGAACGCGAGCCCTACGCCACCCAGACTTTTACCATCGAAAGTTGCAAGGCGGAAAATCTGCTTGTGGCAAAGGAACAATTGCTGGGACAGTTGCGTGTTCGGCAACTGAACTCAGCTACGCTTGCTCCGGATCTGTTCACGCCTGATTGCAAGGGCGTGTCCGACTGGCATGGCGTACGGCCCAAAGGTACAGATAAAGATTGTGTGTCCTACCGGCCGCCAGGTGAGAAACCCACCACTGTCTACATCAGCCGCTCGGAAAAACTCCGCTGGAAATATGGCCGTTACAAGGAGCGAGAAGTAGGGCAAAGCTACCACCTGGAAGAAGTGAAACGTTTGTGTGTTGGAGAACTTTGTGAGATTAGAGACCAGGAAAGCTACAAAGCACTGAAAAAAGATCTCGGCAAATGGAGCTATTGCCGGGAACTGGGCCATATCGCCGACAGCAAACGTTGCGAACCTGCTCGTCCAGATTACCCCCGGCCGCTTTATCCCAAACTCGACGGCAAAATCGCCGTGTTCTACGCCGATGGAAACAGCTTTACCAAGATCCAGCGCAGGTACATTGACCAGGAAGGGGAAGGGGCACAGAAAGATTTTGATCTGACCATTCGTGGTAAGCGCGCCCAATTGCTGGCCGATCTGCTGGGGGAAATGCTCAAAGAGGATGGCCGCTTTCCCCATATAAAAACCAGGTCACTGAACAATGTCCAGGAAGGTGAACAAAGCCAGTGGGTCAAGGCCCTGCGGTTAGAGACGCTGCTCTGGGGCGGCGACGAACTCATGTTTGTCATGCCCGCCTGGATCGGTTTTGAATTTGTGCAGATGTTCTTCGAGAAAACTGCAGACTGGGAGATCGGTGGCCAGCAACTCAGCCATTCTGCCGGTCTGGTCTTCTGCAGCGCTAAGACTCCCATCCGCATCGTGCGCGAACTGGCGCGCATGATCGCTGATGATATCAAGGAGCGCACGGACAAGAAAGGCGGCAAGCGCAACGCCTGGGACTACATGGTGCTGGAGTCCATCGACTATCCCACTCACCGTGATTACCCGCGTTTTCTGCAAGAACGCTATGGCAGTATAACTGTGCATCGACCCATCTGTCTGCCCGAGAAAGGGAATGTCTGGGCACAGGCTTCCAGGGGGCTGAAAAAAGCTCTGCAGGACAACCTGCCCATACGCCAGCTCTACCGCCTGGTGCAGGCTATAACCCGCAAGATGCCGGAAGAACTGTTCCGCTCCAACGATATGGAAGTACCAAAATCCTGGCCTGTGCAGAAACCCGAAACCTTGCTGGAAAAATTGGAAGAACGCATGCTGAATCTGTGCGACGATCGAGACAAACTGATCACAGCCTGCAAGCGCTTCGCTGAATTGTTCGGGCTGGATATCAATGATGATCGGGAACGCGCCTGGCTTTGGCTGCATCTGCTGGAACTGCGGGAATATATCGCCCCGCGCCGTGAAAAGGAGGAAGGCTGATGTTGCATCGGCATTATCGACTGGAACTCATGCTCGAAGGCCCAGTGCTGTCCCAGGCTGCCGGCACCCTGGCGTTTGGCCTGGATGCCGCCATGCAACGCTACCGGAACCGGCCTGCCCTCAACGGTGCACAGATCCGGGGCAATATCCGCCATGTACTCAAACGTTTCAATCATGAAGAGTACATGAGCTGTATGGGTGACTGGTTTCCGGATGAACAGGAGTTGAACCAGACCCGCCGCAGCAGCCTGAACTTAGACCTGTTCTGGCTGCCGGTATGTCTGCAGGGCAACAGTGGTGAACGTGTGCGCATTGAGATCGGCGACCGGAATGTGGTCAGCAAAGGCTCCCTGCAGGTGATTGAAGACCTGTTTCCTGCTGGATCCACCGTCACCTTCAGCGGCATTATCCGTGCTCGTTTCGAGAATGGAAATGAACAGGATCTTTTCGAGAAATGGATGGACAAGGCTCTGCAATGGCTGGATGCTATTGGCAGCCTGAAAGGCGTGGGCTATGGCCGTCTGGCCGGGCATCAGCTCACGGCCATGGATGCGCCGCTCTCTGTAGCCTGCTCCCTGCCGCAAGAGACCACCCGATTTGGCCTGCGCCTGAAACCGGATCGGCCCTTCTGCCTAGGCAGGCAGCAAAGCAAAAGTGACAACCGCATTGTGTCCAGCAATTATATTCCCGGAGAAGTTATCAAGGCCATTCTGGCAGAACGCTTCAAGGAAAGATTTCCTGATGATGACCTTGCTGGCATCGGGTTTGACGACATCATCATCAACCACGCCCGTCCGGTGGCAGCCGCTGCTTCTCGGCTGCTGGCAGTCATGCCCCTCAATGTAGCGGTGATGGACAACAAAGTGATTTCCATCACTGTGCCAACAGCCGGCAAAAAGTGGAAACAGGCCCCCGCTTTCCAGCCTGACTGGAAAGACAAAGACCGCGACAGGGTGCAGAAAGCGCTGGGTATTTTCCCTGTGTTTCCAAAGCGTCTGCTGCTGGTGCGCACCGCAATCAACCCGGCAACGGGCACGGCCAGGGAATCCTCCTTGTTTTCCCTGGAATGCGTGGAGCCGGAAGGTCATGAGTGGCTGGCGGATGTGGATTTGAGTCGGCTGGACGAAGCCAAGCGCAAACTCGCCCTGGAGTGCTTGCCCCAATTGCTGGGCGGCGAACTCGGGCCCATCGGCAAGACCGGAGCCGTAGCCTGTGTTTCCATCGAACAGGCGTTCTCGCCCCCGCCTGCGGTTTTCCCCAATGAAACCTGCTGGCAGCTCACCTTGCAAACCCCCGCCCGGCTGCTGCCCCATGACCTGCAACCGGGCAACGTCAATACCGATGAACTCATGAAAGAACAGTACCAGCAGTATCTTGACCAGGTATCAGACAGCAGCCTGGAGCTGATCAATGCCTTTACCCAGCAAATGCTGTATGGCGGTGAGTATCATTTTCATCATTTCCAGAAAGACCATGGCCAGCCCTACCAGCCGGAATGGCGCGTTATGCCCGGCAGCGTGTTCATCCTCAAGGCTCGCCGGGACAGGGAAGAAACTGCCCGTGAAAAAATCGCCCAATGGACAGAGCGTAACCTGCCTGCCAGGGAAGATGATATACGCCCCGCGCATTGGGAGCATACGCCCACCTTGCCGGAACATGGCTACGGAGAAATACGTGTGCAATCCCTGAAACAAGGAGGCGGCCAATGAGCGAGGATACCTGCTACACCCGCGTCATCATCGAAGGCGAACTGACCGCCTTGTCCGATCTTCATGTGGGCGCCGCCACCCAGGCTCTGCCCGAAGGGGAGGAGCCTGTGGGCAACGACATCATGCTCGACTGCATGGAGCAGCCCTATATTCCCGGTTCCAGCCTGCGCGGCCTGCTCAGGGCACTGATAGGCGCGGGCAGCCCCGCAGGCATCAGTCTGTTCGGCCAGGCACGCCTTACCGAAGAAGAAAAGGCGGGAAAACTCAGGGTATATGACGCCCGCGTCATACAAAGAGTTGCCCTGGTTACCCGCTCCCGCATCAAGAAGAATCCGGTTACCGCAACCGCCGAAGACAAGCACCTGATTCATGATCAGGTCGTTCCCCGGGACAGCCGCTTTCTGGTCAGACTGCAAGCCGATGGCATCCGCAAATCCGAGGTCAAGATCCTGTTGCAAGCGCTGCAATGCTTGGGAAGTGGCTCACCCGATGCGCGGTTGGGTGCTGGCAAAAGCATCGGTCGGGGTCACATACGCTGGCGGGCTCTGGACATGCTCGGTCTGGACAGTGAGGCTTTTGAAAAATGGCTGGACAGTGATGATGCCCTGGAAGAGGCAGGCTGGGTTAGCATCGAACTGCCTGAAGATGAGATGGTGTCTGAATACGAACAATGGTGCCTGCGCTTTGTTTTTGACGAACCCGTGCTCATCAATGATCCCGGCAACAAAGGTGAACCAGATCTGCGTTACCTGCGTGAAGACAACCGATTGCTTATCACTGGTGCCAGCCTCAAGGGCCTGTTCCGCGCCCGTGCCCGGCGCATACTCATGACCATTGCCAGCGGTAGTGTGCGGGTAGATAGCCTTGTTGATGAAATGTTTGGTTCTGCGGATGGCATCAGCCGCTGGTTTTTTGATGATATTCTGGCGCAGATTACAGAAGTCCATCAACAGACCATCATTGCCGTGGATCGTTTCACCGGCGGCGTCAAGGCAGGTGCCATGCTCAATCTTGAAGCGGCGGTTGCCGCGCCCGCCGAAGCCGTGGTCAGCGCCCATATCGAAATCCCCGGCTGGCAAAAGCTCATATGGCTCTACTGCCTGCGCGACGCCATGGAAGGTGACCTGAATATCGGCTGGGGCGCGGCGCGGGGCTTTGGCGCATTTCAAGTAGAGTTCATGAATGAGGATGGCAAGCCAGTGGAATGGGCTGTCTTGCTGGCGCAATACGAGCCGCAGATCACTGAATGGGACAGGAAACTGCAAGAGAAACTGACGGAAACAGACAAAGAAGAAACCGGGGAGGAAGCTGCGGCATGAAATTCTACAACCCCTATCAGTTTATTCCCCTGGCCAAGCCGGACAAGCTGTATAAATACGATGAGATACAGCAAGGTAATGAAGAATTCATCCGCCACGACCGCTGGGAAGATGACGCCCTCTCGGGCCACATCACCTGCAAGCTCACCACCCTCAGCCCCCTGGTCATCGGCGCCCGGCAGGAGGAAGGCGACAAGAAAACCAACACCCCCGGCCGCGTCATTCCCTACCGCGACGGCCAGTATCTGCCCGCCAACTCCCTGCGTGGCATGATCGCCAGCGTCGCCGAAGCCATCAGCCAGTCCGCCCTGCGGGTGTTGAGCAAACGCGAGGCTCATGAATATGCGGTGCGCAAGGAAATGCGAGACAGCCTCAAGGCCATTGGCCTGCTGCGGAAAGACGAGGAAGGCTGGTACATCACCCCCCTAGCGCTGTCCGCGCTGCGTCTGGAAAACGGTAGATTGCCCCGCAAATGGCAAAAGGTGTTTTCCAGCCTCAAGCTGAAGGAATGCCTGGCGCATTATGTGGGTCATTACCCAGATGGCGATGCCCCTTACACCCAAGAGTTGAACAATGGCAGCATCACGACCTATCAACACGACAAAAACAAACGAAAGATGCAATTTCCCAAGGGATCTTGTCTGCCTGATGAGGTTTTGGTCGATTCCACATTGACTGACCAGTGTTGCCTGAAAGTTCATAAAGGCACGCTCAAGCCCAGGCAACTTACACAGGAGGGTAGTGAGACAAAAGGCGTTTTCTACGTGCTCGGCGGGAAAGGACAAGCATCCGGCATGCCCAGAAAAATACACGATCTGTTCATCCCCTGGCCGGATGATCTTGACGGGCGCAAGAGACTCTCCGTGGATGAGGGGTGCGTACAAGCCTTTAACAGCCTGCTGGTAAATCGTCACCAAGATAGCAAACAGCAAGTCCCCTTCCCCTTCATGCCGGTGGGTTATGAAGGCCGGTTCCGGGGGGAAAACCCCCAGGTGGTGCGGTCTGGTGATCTTGTGTACTTTGATGTCGATAATGCCGGAGAAGAGGTCACCGAATTGTCCTACTCCGCCATCTGGCGCAAACCCGTGGGCAATCTGTATGGCAGCCTGAAAAAGATCGACAAGAATCTGCTGCCCTGGCATCTGGGGCGCTCCCATCTGACCCCCGCCGAGGCCTTGTTCGGCGTGGTGGAAGACGGCAAGGCAGAAAACCGCGGCGCCCGCAATCTTGCCTCGCGGCTACGTTTTCATGATGCTGAAGCGGATGAGTACATCGAGTTGATGAGCGAGATTCCCCTCAAAATACTCGCCTCGCCCAAGCCGCCATCGCCCAGCATGTATTTTCGCAAAGACAACGGTGGTTACATAGCCAAGAAGAACCTGGACCTGAACAATGAAGAACATGTGCCCAACGGGCGCAAGCGTTACCTGCCGCACCCGGCCTGGCAAAACCAATCAGAGGATGGCAAGGCCTACTGGGAAACCCGCAACGATGACAACAAACATCAGAAACTGCGCGTGTGCCCTGTGCAGGCTCGCGAAAGTTTTACCTTTCACATCGACTTTGAAAACCTCAGTCCCGCAGAATACACCCTGCTGCGCACGGCCGTTGCGCCAGGTAAAAATTTTCAGCACCAGTTGGGGCTGGGCAAGCCGCTGGGGTTGGGGCAGGTTAAGATCAGTATCAACAGTGAACAGTTCATCGACCGCAATAAACGATACACGGTTGAACAGCTTAATAAAGACAGATTCGGCGGCATCAAACCGCAAAAAGATGATGAGGCACTTATTGCAAAAGATGCTCTGAATCAGCTCCTGACCCTTGGCAATCCTTCCAGCTTGATGAAAGAAGCCAATAAGCGGGTATGCTATCCCTTCCATAAGTCTCAAGAGGCTTGCGGAGAAGAGAAAGGCTACTTATGGTTTGTGGAAAATGACGGTAGTGCCAACCATCAATTCCTTGAAGCTGTTGAAGCGCAAAAAGAGCTGCCGCCCCTTGACAGCGACACGGATAACTGGATGTCAGCAGAACGCCAGGATGTTTCTCTTTCGTCGGTTACACTCAAGCTCTCCGGGCTGAGACCAATAAACCAGCGCCCATATGATGAGGAAGACATTATCAATGCCATAACAGCAAAATGGCCCGGCACCAAGGTCATCAAGATAAACCTGGATCATGGTGGCAAGATAGAAATGGAAACAGTGGCCGGGTTTGATATTCCCGAGCACAGCCGGTTTTTCCTGGAATTTGAAGTAAATGGCGATACGCTCAAGTTCACTAAGCCGAGATAAATGAATCTTTATTACGACAGCGAATTCACCGGCCTGCACCAGTCCACCACCTTCATCAGCCTTGCTCTGGTGGCGGATGACGGGCGCGAGTTCTATGCTGAGTTCACGGATTACGATGCCAGCCAGTGCGATGAATGGATAAGGGCCAATGTGCTGGCTCATACCCGCTGGCTGAACCGGCCGGAAGTGACTCCAGGATGTTGGCGGGAAGAAGCCCTCACCCTCTGCCTGGGAGACAGGCAACAGGTGCGTGAAGCGCTGGAAGACTGGCTGAAGCAGTTTGATCAGGTGGAAATCTGGGCCGACTGCCCGGCCTGGGACTGGGTGCTGTTCTGTGAGCTTTTCGGCGGTGCCCTGAAGTTGCCTGCAAATATCTACTATCTGCCTTTTGATCTGGTCAGCCTGTTCAAGGCCAAGGGCATAGATCCTGATATCGATCGCACTGAGTTTGTCGATTGGAACAATAAGGGCCAGAGGCAGCGCCATAATGCCTTGTATGATGCTCAATTGACGCAAGCTTGCCATAACAAACTGAATAATGTCGTGAAAAAGGATAACACTTACTACAAGCAACTGTTGCTGGATTACTACCACTGCACTTTCTTTCTTCCCATTATCGGCTTGCCAGAAGAACTGCGGCCAGTAACCGCTCCTTATATCTACAACTGGCAGACAGAAGATGAGGATGATGCACAGGCCAAGTTATATTTTTCTGCGACCCAGGCTGATGTTCTGTTCCAGCAAAAAACTCTTGGCAGGAACAGTCCTCATCCATGGCCGGTTGAGGAATGGAGGCTGGATGATGCGTCGGTGGGCAGATTGCGACTACGCCTGGGCAAGAAAATATTTGCCCCGGGAGAGGAGAAGGCAGATGCCCTCTTGTATCAGATTGCCGCTTTTCGTTCGGTGAGACTGTACCGTTATTTTAATGGCATCTATATATTGGCATTCACAGTACATCCTGAACAGTTGTCCAAACTGAAAAATGAGCAGGAAAGATTGCGGGAACTGAGGCTAAAGGAGCTAGCAGAAGCCTATGAGAAAGAACACAACAATATAGCAGAAGGTGAGGCGCTGGAGAAACTGGAGGAGGATGCCGAAGACTGGCTGGTTCAGCACAACTGTGGTGTACCATTGTTTCAACAGGAATGTCCGCCAACATTGGGCGAGGCCGAGGAAAAATACGGCAGCAAGGCAAAAGGCTATGAACACCTGCAACTGGAAGCCTGGTTGCGTTTTACCCGGCTGGCACGCCTGATCTATCCAAGTTTTGTGGAACAGGACAAGGAAAAAAAGATCAGCCCTCTGCGTTTGTATGAGGTAGAGGGGGAAACACATAAGAACAAGTACAAACGTTTGTCCAAAGATTTTACGCAGAAACTCCCGCTGTCGATTGCGGCCCATCCTGGCGAGAACCTTGCGGATTTTGTGCAGGTACTGCTCGGCCGCTTTTTTTCGGAAAAGCCGTGTGCAGGGAAGCTGATTTCTGACTTGAAACAATTGAAGTTTGATGATGACCGTATGTATGTCAGTGTTGCCTACGGTCTGGTCAAGAAAGACCTGGCGCCGGAAGAAATGAAGCGCCTGTTTTCCCTGGTGCTGTATGTGGATCGCCTGGATGATACCTGGAGCCAACTGGATGGCTGGGCCTATACCAAAACTGCAGTTGAAGAACGTATGAAACAGCAAAGTCTGCAACTATGGGAAGGTTTGGGTGGATATTTTGGCTACTCTAACTACTCGAACGCGGCACTATATTCAGGTGGTTTTTTTCGTGATGTTATTGCGCCCCGGCATATTCTGCCTATCTATGACCGCATGCTTCTCCAGGCTCTGTTTTACCGTGCTTCTCTGCGTATGTATGATAATGACATATGTGGGCAGACCGGCAAGATCGTGGATGAAGACAAACTGGGGGCCATGCAGGAAAAACGCCGGGAATTCATCCGCTTCACCAACCAGTACTGGTTTCACAGCCTGACCGAGCAAATGCAGGGTAAGGAGGTTTTCTGTCTGCAGCAACAAGCTTTGGGCCTGAAGGAACACTACGACATCATCAAGGATGAACTGGAGTGTACGGACGAATTCCTGCATGTCCGCCATGACATCAGGCTTGGCCATTGGGGGTATCTGGTGGCGGTACTCGCGATTTACTACACACTGGTGCCGATTGTCAACGATGCAGTAGTAGAAATGGGTGAAGAAACATCATTGTGGAAAGCTGTAGGAGATACCCTCTTTCTTGGGGAATGGGGCGGAATGGCGTTGTTATTGCTTGTCGTTCCAGGGGTAATCCTGTGGTGTTTCAGATGTCTCTGGAAGAAAAAAGACCTCAAGCAATAATTGCTGCTGGAAAAGCCGCAACCCGCATGCCTTGGGCATTTTGTGATTTGCGGCGGCATTCCCTGCACAAGGGATAGAAGCGGACATCGTCCTCATCTTCTATCCACCCCAACAGCTCCTGTCGCAGCTCCTCCAATCCCTTGGGGGAATCTACAGAAATCTCGAATACTGAACGTTGTACCCGGCAGCCAAAGTGCTCCAGGCGGCGGCTAACCGAGCGCCGGATGCGGTCGTCGGATATATCAAAACAGGCCACATAGGTTTGCATAGGTTTTCCCCAAAATAAAAAGCCACTGACTTAGTTCATCTGGTAATAACTTGTATCTGGTTCAGCCATTGCGTACCGGTGCGCAGCAAGGCAGTGCTGCTGACAGCCTCTGCGGCTGTTCTGTCCTGCCTCCAGGAGAGAGTGTATGAAAGTCTTAAATGATTTGTCGCACAGCCTCTGCGGCTGTTCTGTCCTGCCTCTCTAATGAGAAGTTTAATTAGCTTCGATTTGAGTCGCACAGCCTCTGCGGCTGTTCTGTCCTGCCTCACAAGCTGCAGGCTGCTATCGACAAGATATGGCCGTCGCACAGCCTCTGCGGCTGTTCTGTCCTGCCTCTCCGGATTGGATGCCTTGCTATGAGGCCGCACCGTCGCACAGCCTCTGCGGCTGTTCTGTCCTGCCTCGGTTATGAATGGAATGATTTTTGGTTTTCTGGGTCGCACAGCCTCTGCGGCTGTTCTGTCCTGCCTCGAAAGACATGGAGAAAATACTCCGTGTAAAAAAGTCGCACAGCCTCTGCGGCTGTTCTGTCCTGCCTCATTAAATCGGAGCAATAAAATGGCAAGTTACAAAGTCGCACAGCCTCTGCGGCTGTTCTGTCCTGCCTCGAAAAATATGTGGGAATGGGAAAGTATTAAATTTGTCGCACAGCCTCTGCGGCTGTTCTGTCCTGCCTCACAGGAGAATAGAGATGAAAAAAATCAGAAATGGGTCGCACAGCCTCTGCGGCTGTTCTGTCCTGCCTCAAAAATATGGACCTCAAGCAAAGAGCAAATTTGTCGCACAGCCTCTGCGGCTGTTCTGTCCTGCCTCAAAAACACGTTCTGTAAAAGTGTCCCGTTTGAGTCGCACAGCCTCTGCGGCTGTTCTGTCCTGCCTCAGAAAGATGGGGTAGTTGTATTTACCCTATCTGGGTCGCACAGCCTCTGCGGCTGTTCTGTCCTGCCTCATACCATGAACAATGCGACCAACGCGGCTTTCCGTCGCACAGCCTCTGCGGCTGTTCTGTCCTGCCTCTGAATATGAAAAACCACGTGGCTGGGCTGAAGGGTCGCACAGCCTCTGCGGCTGTTCTGTCCTGCCTCAGAAAATATTTATCGTTCAAAAAAATCAGCCCTGTCGCACAGCCTCTGCGGCTGTTCTGTCCTGCCTCGTCAAATCAGGATGCAATTGATGAAACAGGGCTGTCGCACAGCCTCTGCGGCTGTTCTGTCCTGCCTCACAATATGCTTGAAGTAATTTCTTCAGCCCAAGGTCGCACAGCCTCTGCGGCTGTTCTGTCCTGCCTCAAAACTCAAGGGGCAGAAGCCCCAGGAGAATATGTCGCACAGCCTCTGCGGCTGTTCTGTCCTGCCTCAGCAGGCGCTTTTTTTGCTTTCTGTTCCGCTTCCTGGACTCGTTCTTGGCAAACCCTGGTGCGGATTGGTCAATGGCTCTGGCAGGCACAGGGGGATTCGGGTTTTTTTTCAGGTAAGTGGCTGATTGTTAAAGAACCGCGAACCCCGGATCATGAAGTTTTATCATAAGTCCATGATCCATTAGAAATTTACTCTCAATGCGGTGGTTTGTCCAGCGTTTGTTGCCGGGGTATGCGCAAGTGAGTGACCCGGCTTACCGCAGGCGAAAAGCCTTGAAGGCTTCGCCGTGGGTAATAAAGGCTTTCAGGGACAATCCCTGCTGGTATAGATGGTTGAAGTAGGTTTGTGCCTTTTCCTCTCCCCGGGCGCGGATGCTGGTTTCCCAGCGCTGCAGCAGCAGGGCCAGGAATTTGCGCCGGGCTGTGTCTTGGATGCGGCACTGTTTGCCGGTCGTGTAGCTGAAATCTTCAGGGCCGATTTCCTGGCGCAGAATGACGGTGAGGGCGGTGCGCTCGACCAGATGACGGAAGGGTTCCATAAGGTCGGAGGCCAGGGCTGCGTGGCGTCCCCGGGGTTGATGGTAGAAGCCTTGCCAGGGCAGCAGGCCGATACTGTGCAGGATGCTCTGGCTGTAGCCATAAACAATGGTATGGCCAAGGGATAACAGAACATTAAAGGGGTCAAGAGGGGGGCGGCGGTTACGGCCGGAAAACGCCAGGGTGTCGGGCAGCAGGATGGCGATGCGTTGGTAATATTCACGGGTGGCCTGGCCTTCGAGGCCGCGCAGTGATTCGATGTCGTTAATTTTGTGGATGTTGCGGATGGCGTGGTCGATTTGTACGGTGTCATGGGCCGCCTTGCGCTGGCGCAGGGTTTCCTTCAGGTGCCGCAGGCGGGATGCGACCACTTCCCTGGCGCAGTACAGGGCCTTGTCTTCGTCCTTGAAGCCAACCAGTTGTTGCAGCCACAGGCGATGCCCCCGGGATGCTTTGGCGTGGGTGACCATGCCTTGATGGCGGCCATAGCTGTTGGCAAGGTGGATGCTGACGTCATGTTGCAGGGCGGCATGCATGGCCTGTGTGGTGATTTGGTGGTTGCCGATGAGGAGCAGGCATTGCAAGTCCTGCCAGGGCATGTCGGCGATACATTTTTCCTGGCGAAGTACGCGGATATGCTTGTTCAGTGTGGAGACGACGGAGGGTTCACCGCTGATGACCAGCAGGGTGCCGTTGTTGTCGCGTTCGCCGATGTTGGCAGGCTGTCCTTTCAGGAGTTTCGCTGCAAGTTGTTCCAGGGCTTTTTTTTGTTTCAGGCGTTCCGGTTCTTTTTCCCCCAGTTGTGAGAGCCAGGAGTTTGGGGGTACGGTGGTGGAAACAGGGGGTTCAGCTGGGCTGCCGCTGATATCCAGGGCCATGTCGTTGACAAACAAATAGCCGAGGTATTTGAAACCGTCTTCCATCTGGGTGATACGGGTCTTTTCCGGGTGTAGTTCCAAACCGTGTTCCATGAGGGAGATGCGGGCGGCTTCACCGGCTGCCCGGGCCTGATCCGGGTCTTTGCACAAGATGACGAAATCATCGGCAAAGCGGATGAGTTTGAATCCCCAGGTTTCCATGTCGCTGTCAAAGTCGTCGAGCATGAGGTTGGCCATCAGGGGGCTTAAAGGTGAGCCCTGAGGCAGCCCCTGGCGGCGTTTCAGGGTTTCTCCCTGAAAGAGAATGTCTGCGCGCATCCAGGCAAGAATAGCGGGAATGAGGGGGTCGTCTCCATAGATGGCTTGCAGCCTGTCTTGCAGCCTGTCCAGGTTTACGCTGTCGAAAAAATCTTTGATGTCAGATTCATATACCCAACGGTAACCGGCCCGCCAGGCGGCCTGAATGTCGTAGCGTGCGGTGATGCGCGAGCGTCCGGGGCGGAAGCCATGGCTGTGGCGGTACATCAGTTTTTCCAGGGCGGGGGTAAGCACCTGGGTGATGCTACGCTGCAGTACGCGGTCGTATATGGGGGGGATGGCCAGGGGCCGCACCCCGCCGTTTTTCTTGGGGATCAGGTGGCCACGCAGGGGAGGGGGGTGATAGTCGCCTGCCATGAGTTTGTCTAGGTCGGTGTGGAGTCGCTCCAGGGGGGCGTCAGGCGGGTTGCTTTGCTCTTCTTCTTGCAGCCAGGCGTCTTCTGTATCTGCGATCATGTCCGTGTTGCTCATGACATGCCGCCATGCCTTGCTGAGGTTTTCTTCTTCCTGGCAGAGTTGCAGCATGGAGGTGGCGGGCAGTGGGCGGCGGTAGCTGAGCAGTTTGTCTGGGGTTTGCAATTGGTAGCGCCCCCAGCCGAAGGCTGTACGCTGGCCGATTCCGGTGTACTGGCCGAGTACCAGTAATCGCCACCAGGAGCGGGGCAAGGGCTCCGGGAGTTGGAGGTTCATGCACCCGGACATGCCTCCCATGGTGGTGGATTTGCCGTTTTCGTTCCGGTAGTTGCTGTCCAGCCAGAAGAGGTGGCTATCGGGCAGTTTGCTGGGTGGTGGTGATGGGCGGGGCGGTGTTTTGGCGCCGCTACGCCGCAGCAGGTCGGCCAGGGTGTCGTAAATACGTTCCAGGAGCAAGTCGCCATGGAGGTCATTTGTGTCCCGGCAATAGCGTGCTTCGCCTTTGAGGCCGTCGCGTTTCGATTTTTCCTTGAGCAGGCGGGTGGGGCTGACCCAGCGCCAGAGGATATCTTGATAGCCTTGCCAGAGGGCAGTTTCCTGTTCCAGTTCGTCTTCGCCATAGGTGCTGAGGTCGGCTGCCGTAGTTACTGGCTTGCCGGTAAATGCATCTTGCAGGCTATACAGTTTCCAGTTGTTGCGAAAAGGAAGGGGATGATCGGTTTTTTTTGCGCTGTGAGGCAGTTTGCCAAGGTTATTGAGCATTGTTTGCAGGAGAGCCGGATCATCTCCCAGGATGATGACTTGAAACCGGTATCGCTGCCCGGAGGAGTAGCTGATGCGCCCGCTTTCGGGTGTATCCAGGCGGATACGCTGATCGAAGTCTTGTGGTGAATTCAGCAGATAGCGCAGAAAAGCGGTCAATGCGGGTTGATGAAAGAAATCAGGGCGGGTTGCTTCCAGGGCTTCCAGCACCACGACCAGGGAACGGATAGGAAACAGCGTGTCCAGGGGCAAGAGGGGAGCGCGGTGAAGGGAGGTATCGTCCATGGGGGTAACGCTTCTTGGGGAATGTGTTCTACATTATCGCCATATTTGAAGGGGCTTGTGAAGTGTTTTCAGGAACCTGTATTTTTGTGGTTGAATCCGCTAGCTTGGTGGCTTGACTGTTGCCTGATATTCCATGCGGTTGCCCCGGCTACGGAAGCCGGCATGGCAGCAAAGTTGACCACCGGAATCATCATCAGCACATTGGCTGCCGCGCCGAAGGCCCAGGTCTGAAGAGGATGCTGCCGCAGACGGCGGCGCTGTTCGGCGGGGCGGATGCCATGATTGCCCATGGGA
>Ga0256834_1001660_pt1 | contig 14806 bp, 14 predicted proteins | sample 4281140metaG_FD_190536 | JGI IMG/M metagenome (GOLD analysis project Ga0256834, IMG submission 190536) | Hydrothermal vent microbial communities from East Pacific Rise, Pacific Ocean - 4281-140 | ecosystem: Environmental > Aquatic > Marine > Hydrothermal vents | place: Pacific Ocean: East...
AGTGTAAAGATGAACAAAATAGAACAAAAATTAAATTTTAATTTAACTCTTTTGTATGTTGAGGATGAACTGTTTATTCGCCAAAATGCTGTTGAGTTTTTATCTGACCGATTTTTAGAGATATATGAAGCGGGTGATGGCAAAGAAGCGTTAGAGATTTATCAGCAAAAAAAGCCAGATATCATCATAACAGATATTGAGATGCCAAAGATGAACGGTTTAGAGCTTTGCAAACAGATACGACAAAATGACGACAAAACTCCTATTATCATAACAACAGCTTTTACTGACCAAAAATATCTACTTTGTGCCATAGAGTTAAATTTAGTAAAATACCTCATTAAGCCGATAGAAGAAAATAGTCTAAACCAAGCGATAGCGCTTTGTGTCAAGAAGCTTGAAGAGAGAGAGGATAGTGTATTTAGATTAAGCCCTAATCACTACTTTGATTCGCTTAATCACACACTGTTTTATGATGATGTAAATATTAAGCTTACTGCAAATGAAGTAGAATTTTTAACTCTTTTGATTGACAAAAAGGAGAGAATAGTTGCATATTCTGAGATTGAAAATCATATTTGGTATGGAGAATATATGAGTGAAGATGCACTTAAGGGTTTGGTTAAAAATCTTCGCAAAAAAACCTCAAAAGATACTATTGTAAATCACTCTAGACTAGGATATAAAATAAGCATCTATAATGGATAAAATTCTCAAAGTAAAGTTAGGTGTTGTTGCTTTAGTATTTTTAGTTTCCTTGTTCTTTCATGAAAGTATTTTATTTTTAGAACCCCGTATTTACTCATATTATCCACTTTCCTCGGTTATCATATCTGCTATATCTCTTGGGATGATATTGTCCGTTGTGGCTTATAATATTTCGATTTGGTTTTATTCAAAAGAAAAACAACATCTTTATTATGCGTTGGCTCAACTATCTGTTTTGTTTTTCTTGGTAACTTTAGAGAGTCTTTTTCTTTCACCATTTAATGAAATTTATAGTCTTGATAGTTTAAGACTTCACTGTCTTTCTCATGTTTTAATACTTCTTTTTTCTATGCTTTTTATTCGAGAATTTTTGCATACAAGAGAGATTAAAAAATTAGATTTTTTGGTAATGGTAATAATTTATGCTTCACTTGTTGATATAATTATCACACTTATCTTTGGTCAAAATATCATTACTGGACTTATACCGATATTTATTCCTATATGGTTAGTGGTTTCAGAATCTAGCCGTTTGATAGCAAAAAAGAGTACTCCATATTATCTATTTTATATTGGGTGGAATATGGTTATCGTTACATCAATACTCGTTTATACAGGGCTTACAGGATTAATTGATAGTAATTTTCCATTTTTACATATCGCATTTTCAATAGAAGCAATTTTGCTCTCTTTAGCACTTACTTACAAGATAAAATTACTCCAAGATGAAAAAGAAGCAGGACAGAGCCTACTACTACAACAATCCAGACTCGCAAGTATGGGAGAGATGGTAGCTAGTATCGCTCATCAGTGGAGACAACCGCTAACTCATCTCTCGTTTGTATTTATGAATATCAAAAAAAACATCCACAATCCGCAAATAGTCGAGACAAAACTAAAAGAGGCAAACAATCAACTCTCATACATGTCAAAAACTATCGATGATTTTAGAAATTTTTACAACCCCTCTAAAACCAAAGAAGAGTTTGACATAAAAGAAGCTTTTGAAAATGTACTCTCGATAACTTCTGGTTCACTAAAAAATGCTGGCATAGAAGTAGAGATAAAAGAGCCAAATCCTTTTACATTTTATGCAAATAAAAATGAATTTGAACAAGCGATATTAAATATCATCAACAATGCAAGAGATGCAAAGTGCAAAAAAATTGAAATAGTTATAGATAATCCAACTATCATGATAACAGATGATGGCAAAGGAATAGAGAAAAAACATTTAGATAATATTTTTAAACCTTACTTTAGTACCAAAAAAGGAAGCGATGGAATAGGGCTTTATATCGCTAAAACGGTTATAGAGAAGGAGATGGGTGGTAAGCTTTTGGTTCAAGATAGTGTAGATAAGACAAGTTTTATTATAATAAAGCCAAAGGAATATGATAATGGATAAAACAATAATAGGATTTGGTATAGCAGGTAATTTTACTCATCACCTAGAACAAGCAGGGGAAAGTGCTGATTTTGTGGATGTTGAAGTTGATGAAGAAGATGCTCCAAAGGGGATTTTTCCTACATTTATACCAGGAAGTGGCTCTTTTTTGGGAGTTTATCCTTTTAGTGCAGATAAAATCGAGTCTATAAGTGATAAAAATATCCAAATGGAGCCTGAAGTTGCTCTTATGTGTGAAATTGATTATAAAGGAGATGCTATTGCAAAGTTAACTCCTACTCATTTTATGGCTTATAATGATTGCTCTATCAGGATAGAAGGTGCAAAAAAGATAAGCCACAAGAAAAACTGGGGCGAAAATAGTAAAGGCGTGAGTGGTGATAAGTTAGAAATTGAAAGATTTTCACTCGGATGCGTTATGGATGATTATTCTTTGACATCTTTTATCAAAAGAGATGGAAAAGTTATCCAATATGGCGAAAATAGCGACCTTTTGGATTATAGTTATTTTTATGAAAAACTGCTTACATGGATGGTTGATAAGTTAAATACTCAGCACGAACACGGTCCTTTAGAGGATTTAAAAGAGCTTATAAAAGAGGCAAAAAAACCAGAAAAATTGCTTATTTCTATTGGAGCTTCAAGATATACTGAGTTTGGCGAAAAAAATTATCTTGATGTGGGAGATACGATTTATGTTGTAGTTTATAACTATAAAAGATATCAACATCAAGATATTATAGAGATGATTGAAAAAGAGAAATTTGCATCTAGTCAAATTTCTATTCTTAGACAGGAGGTTATATAATGATAAAAATAGTAAGTATCGTTTTACTTGGATTACTAACCGTTGGTTGTTCTTCAAAAAATGTTTCTCCTGCAAGTGTGAGTAAAGATTTTTGGGTAGCACAAAAGCAAGAACGATTAGAAGAAGCAAAACGCTTAACTGTAAAAGAGGATATCAAAAAAACAACTCTTTACAAAAAGATAAAAATTAAATCAGTAGAGTTTGGAGATGTAAAAGAGGATGGTAAAAAAGCCACAGTCGCAACAAAATTACACTTAAAAGACGATAAAGATATAAGTGAAGTAGATTTTCTTACAAAACTTAGCTATACAGACAAGGGATGGAGAATAAATATGAGCAAAACAAAACAGAGTTTATATTTTGCTATTGGCGAACAAGTTACTGGAAATTTAGGCAATATACTAAAAGAAAGTCTTGGAGATTTAGAAAACTTTAAAGAGCTTTTTGATGATTTCTTGGACAAATTTAAACAGACAATCGAGAAAAACTAATGTACACAATCTTGATACTGCTTTTCATCATCTTAATAGCTGGCGGTTTGGTATGGGCATACATAAATTATCTTGGAGTAAAAGGCGAAAAATTAAAACTAATCAATCAAGGAATTTGCCCAGATTGTAAAAAGCAAACCATAGAAGTAGTAAATCAAAAAGGTGGCGGATGCTCAGGCACTTCTTTTGTAGAGTTTAAATGCTCAAACTGCGACTATTCGGATAGCTTTAATCTTGGTGGAGGTAGTTGTAGTAGAAGATAAGTAAAAAAATTTCCCATTTACTTTGTAAACTCTATTTTTTTTAATGTCATTATAGCCGTATTCATACTGCCTACAAATTTAACCTCTTTATGTGGAATTAAAACACCATTTTTCGATTTATAATCTTCATATCGAGTTAAAAACTCCATTTGCTGAGGTCCCATCTGTAATCTTCCTATAACTTTTTCTATGAGATAAGTTTTCTTTGATACGATATACTCTACAGCGATTGCTCCATTTTTTAAAGCTAAAATATACTGCTTATTATTTTGTGTCATTGTTAAATTTTTAGCTCTATTTTTTAACTCTAATGGATGATAAAGTCGCATAAGTTGTAATCTCATAGCATCTAACATAGGACCTTTAGCTTGTAGTGTTTTATTTCCAAATATCTTTGTACCTGTCTCTTTATCAACAATCCTTACTTCTCTTTTATCAGGATAAATTATCTCCGTCTTAAGATACTCTGGTAAAATTATAGTTCTTTTGTCATATCCACTTTTATCAGAGTTCATAAACTCTACATTCCAAGTTTGCTTATAATTGTTTAATTGCAAAAGCTTCTCTTCTCCTCCAGATGCGGTTAACATTTTATTAATAACTGCATCTATATCTGATTCTTGTGCAAAAGCAGGAGATATTAGAACTAACATTGTTAGGAAAATAGTTATAATTTGTTTCATTTTGTACCTTAGTTTATATTTTTGGACGATTATATCATAGAAAAAAGCAGATAAGTAAATATTTATTATACTTTTTCTCTTTTTGGTCGATTTAGTTTATGAATTTGATTATTCGATAAAAATAAATTCCAGGTTATAAGGAGCCTCCCCCCAATGAAAAGAAATACCATAATAAAAACAGTAGTTGTCTCAGTAGTTTTAAGTGCAATCCTTGCAGGTTGCGGAAGTGTTGTAGATGAGGTAAATAAATTAAAAGATGATATTAAAAAAGATGTTGAAAAACAATTTATAGAAATAAGCGGTAAAGCAGTTGATGGATATTTACAATATGCAACAGTTTGTTTAGATATATCTAAAGATGGCTATTGCCAGGAAGAAGAACCAAGTACTCAAACAGGAAAAAATGGTTCATTTACGCTTAATATTTCACCACAAATTCAAGAAAGTGATGATTTTAATGAAGCGATGCTTCTTGTATATGGTGGTAAAGATGTAGATACAGGAGCAGATTTTAGAGGAAAACTATTAGCTCCCGCTGATGCTGAAATTGTAAATATATCCCCAATTACAACACTTGTTGCAAAAGCGGTACAAAGAGAGTTTGATGCTTCAAAAAATCTTACAAAAGAGGAGATGAGAGAGAAGATAAAAGCTTCAAAAAAAGAAGTAGCAAGAATCTTTGATATTGATGAAGATGAGATAACATTAGATCCTGTTGCTGTAAAAGATGCAAAGCCTTATCTTATAAAACATGCACTAAAAATTCAAAAAGCTGTAGAAGCTATGACAGATGCTAGTGAAAATAATGATGATATAGAAAAGGTTTACGAAAGATTGTCAGAAAACCTAAAAAAAGCGAAAGCTTCAAAAGGTATGGATTCTCTACTTGATGAATCGTTCAAGGATGATGTAGCTCGTACAACAGTTGCAAAAGAGATTACCAGAAATATTGAAAAAGCATTTGAAAAACTTGATGGCGATTTGGCAAAAATTGGGTACATAACAAAAGAGGATCTAAAAAGAGTTAAAAAGAGAATAAAAGTTGAAAGAGATGAAGATGATGATTTATTCAAAGATAATCATGATTGGGATGCATCATATATTAAAAGTGGTTTAGAGGATATTGGGATAGAAATTCCTACACTGGCACAAATTGAGGCTATTAAAGAGAAGATTGGTACTGATATTAGACCAGGTATAATATTTGATTATGAAGATAATTTTAAAAATTCTGACAATAAAGAACTTAAAGAGATTTATAGAGATATTGAAAAGGAAAAAGAGAGAAAAAAAGCACAAAAAGAGAGAGAAAAGGCGAAAAAAGATGGAAATAGAGTTAAATTTGAAAAAGGAATGAAGCTTTATGAGTATGATAGATACGATAGAAATATAGAGTATAGTGAAATTTATATTGGTGAAAATGATACTATAACTTTTAAAGAGTTTGAGTTGAGAGATGAAAATTTTGTAGAAGTTACGGGTTCAGAAGAAGAGGGCGGAAATGAAGTAGAGTATATTCTTAGAAATGGTAATTGGGAGCAAAGATTAGATAATGCTGAGATTAATTACAGATTAAACGAAAAAGGTGTATTGATTCTTCCTTCTTACAATATGCATGTATTTATATTAGATCAAAAAAACATATCAGAGCTATTTATCCCAATTCTTGGTGAAACTATCCCTATGCCACAAGGTTCAAAAGAGAGTTATTTAGGCTTTAAACAATTTGCAAATGAATATATTTTGCATAATAAAATGAAGGTAAATGCAACACTTTCTGAGTATATTGGAAAGCAATGTAAAATAGAATATTTTACTAAAACTGATGGAACAATTTGCGATAATACTACTGTAAAAGGTAAAACATCTGACGGTAAGTGGAGTGTTGAAACAAAAGGTGATAAAAAGGTTCTTGTAGTAGAAAACTCTTATCTTGATGATTATGATAAGAGCATAGAAATATATTCAGAATTAAATGGAGCATTATTTAATGGCTATAAAGCAATTAAAGGATTTGATAAAGACCCTGAACTAAACTATAATGGTGTGGCTATTGAAGCAATTAAAAAAGCATTGATTGATAGTGATATCAAAAAGGATGATTATTATGGGGATACTTTTTCAACTCCTGTTGAACCAGATACTAGTATGGAAACAGGAGTAAAGATTGGTATGAAATAAAAATAAGTAAGCTTTAGGTGGAAAAGAGGTTAATTTTTTCCACAAAAATCCTTGTTTGCTCCATAGAGTTAAAATTTTCAAATGCTTTAAAGGCATTTTGTGACATTTGTGGATAATTTTTTTTATTAAATTTAGAAAAACCTTCCACAAGTGCATCTACATTTTTAACATCTACTAACACTCCAGTTTTGCTCTCTTCTACTATTTCAGCAATTGCAGGTAAGTTTGTCACTAGAACTGGTCTTCCAGCAGAATAAGCTTCTATCACGATACCAGGATAGCCCTCTCTATAGCTTGGAAGCACTAAAACATCTGCATCTTTTAATTTCTCTATCACCTCTGTTGGGCTAAGAGAGCCTTCATAACTTGTGTTAAATTCAGCGACATACTCTTTTGTATATTTAGCTTCATGTACTGGTCCGTAAATCTTTACATCAAAACTATCATCTAGTTTTTTACAAGCTTCCAAAAGCTCCATAGTTCCTTTTTCATCTTTTAAGTGGCTGATATAGACAAATTTTTTATTAAACTCACTCTTAGGAGCTAAGCCTTCTGCTCTTCTTCTTACATTTGGAAACCAAAATGTATTTGGGTTGAATTTTTTAAAATACTCTACGAGGTATTTAGTTTCAAAAAAACTTTGATTTGCATTTTTTAGTACATATCTTATTAAAAACTTTTTGATTGGGTTAGATTTTTCATAAATATCATCAAAATTTCCAGCAAACTTTCTCAAACTTACAGTTTTTCCAAATATTTTTGAGATAAATATTATAAATGGTGCTATCATTATGTAGTGATTTGCAGTGCCGTGTAAAGAGGTATGGTCATATTTTCTTACATTTTTGATAAACTCTTTCATTACGACAAAAAAGGTCTCTGCAATATTTTTATAGCAGTTTTTATTAGAGTTTATAGACAGATACTCTATATCCATCTCTTTAAAATCTTCTAACAACTGCTCATACAATACTGTAACACCACCTGCTGCTTTCATATCCTCTGCATACATTGGACCTATGACTATTATCTTCTTTTTATTTTGCATCTATTTTTCCTAATTCTATTTTTTTTAACACTCTTTTTACTACTGTTCTTGCAAAATATAGTTCAACAAGAATGATTATAAGATTAACTATAACAAAACCGATAATTGGAAACTTTGCAAAGATTAGATGTACACTCACAATCACGAGAGATAATCTAATTATATTTAGTATTAATTCTAACTTATTAAAATTAAATGTTTTAGACAAAAGTGTAAAAAGACTTAAATATGCCACAATCACACTAGAATAAATCAATATAAATACATATATAACAGAATCAATTGTCAAATATGAAGGTTTGATAACATAAACAAGCCCAGAAACCAAAACAGAAACAACAAATCCAAGTAGTAAGAATTTTATTTTATACCCTAATAACATATCGATATATTTTGATATCTCCTCAGTATTTGAGATATTAAACTTTGATATAAAATAAGTTCTCAAAGAACCAATAAAAATCAAAATCAATCCTCCAAATGTCAAGGCATACCCAATTTCAGCCAATATACTTTTCATCTCATTATCAGCCAAATATACAATCGCATATCTACTTGTATAAACATACAATCCATTGATAATGTATGTTAATGCTGAAAAAGCAATAAACTGCTTGGCTCGTTTAAAAAAGATTTTCCAAAATCTGCTGTTTTTAAAATCTGCATTATTTTGTGCTAAAGTGATAATGTTTTCTTTCATATTAAGTAGTATCACTAACGAATAAGGCAATACAAAAAGATAGAGGAAAATGTTGTCAAGTTTTATTGGCATATCATTTAAAAAGATATAAAGCAGTCCTGCCAACCTTGCAAAGAGAATAACAAAAGAGTTAAAAACTATAAACTTTATCCGTTTTCTTGCAAGCATTGTATTTTTAAAAAATACCCAAGTCAAAAGTGCAAAGATAGAGAGGTAAATATACTCTTGTTGTATTCCAACACTCTGAGTTCCAAACACTACATCTGTATAAGTTCCTAAAAATGTTTGCGAAAGGATAATTAAAAGACAAAATATCAAAATTTGAAGAGCTGAGTTGATTTTATCTGATATTTTATAGATTTGATTAAATCTTAGATAAGAGATACTTAGTCCAAACTCAAAAACAAATATCAACAAGATGATGATATTAAAAGCTGCTGAAAAATCAGCTAATCCTTCCATATTTAGCTTATAGGGAATCAACAGAGCGATAAGATATGTTGAAAAACTATAGACTAAATTTGAAAAGAAAAATAGTGTTGCATCGTTTTTAAATAACTGTTTAACTTTTGCAATCACTATTTAAAACTTACTTATTTTGTCTGATTTTTTCAATATCTAACGATTGTTTACAAATAACCCTTTTTCCTGTGGCACTTCTTGCTATTTTATCAACCACTTCTACCTTAAAATCGATACCATCTCGAACCAATGCGTTCATACCTGAAATCACATGTTCTTTATCAACTGCCCCACCTCTCTCTTCGATGAGTACAGTAACTTTACCAGGTTCACTCTGTTTATATTGTAAGTTTTTAATCAAATCTAAAGGCAAGTGCTGTCCTCCACACATCGTGGTAATTGAGACCAATCTATTGTCATCAGTAACTAAATAATCTTGTGTTCTTCCTTCGATATTTTTTACTTCTCTTGCGATATCTGAACCTTCAAAGTAGACAATATCTCCTGATACTTCATCAGCTGTTTTAAAATTGATAAACGGCATAACAAAGTTATCAAATGAAGTTCCTACTATCTCTCTATCAACAATTCTAGGAGTCCCATAAGCATTTATAAATTGATAATTATCATAATTCATCCTATAAGCACTTACAACTCTCTCTGTATGCCCATAATCAGCCAATATATCTACATCTCCAAAGAAATCTTTGATAACACCAAAATCAGGTTCAAATATACTCTCAGATGCAACAATAATACCCTCTACTTTTAAAGGTTCTAATCCAAACTGTTTTGACATTGCTATAAAACTAAGCACTGCACTTGGATAACCAAAAAGAAATTTTGGCTTAAATTTTATTGCTTCTGCATACATCAATGGAAATTTTTCACTATTCATATAATTGTTTGAAAGATAGAGATAATTATCCACGGGTTCTCTCTCCCAATATATATCTTGATCTGGTTTTGAGATTTCTCTACCTTTTAAAAGAAGAGTACGATCTCGATATTTGTACCCAATTTTTCCCAATGTAAACATCGAGTAAGCTTTATGTTTTGCTCTACTTGTATAAATTGGCTGGAAATATTTTGTAGGAGTAGAGAGTGAACCACCGCTATAATAAGCAACTGGTTTTTCAATTTTATCTGTGTATAGTCTATCGAGGTTGGCTTTTATCTCATGTTTGGAGATAGTTGGAAATTTTTTCAAATCTGCAAGTGATTTAAAATCTTTTGAACTTACACCATGTTTTTGGAAAACTTCTGTGTAATAAGGTATATTTTCTTCGGCAAATATCAAAGTTTCTAAAGTTTTATTATAAACAAAGTCTTGCTTAAATTGTTCACTACCTTCTTCATATGTTTTATATCGATCCATATATTCACCATAAAGCTTCCCGTAACGAACACTGATAGGGATATTTCCATAAACTGTTCCTAAAAATGTCTTAAGAGATTGTGGCATATTATAATAAGTGCTTCTGTAAAGGTGAACAACGCTGTCAAATGAAAATTTCATAAAATTCCTTATTTTTTATAATTGTAAATATCGGTTAATAGTTGCTAATCTTTATAACCTTTGCATCCACGGAAGTGTGACTTTAGTCTCACCTTTTATTTTGTGAGACTAAAGTCACACTTCCGTTAGGTTTATCATTATAAGTATAAAAGATTTAAACTATTATTAAATTAGTGTAAATTTATTAAATATATTTTATTTATTTGCTATAAATCTTGTAAATGTTGTTACTTTATGTCCACTATCAACAGAAAAGTCCAAAAAATTATCCAACTCTTTTAATGAATACGGCGTTACAGCTTTGGGATGACCAATCACAACAAAATTTCCTTCCTGCTCTTTTTTGCTATTTTCTTTTAAAGCATTTTTTAAAAGAGATGCTCTATATCCATCTAAAGAGACCAACGATTTGCTATATTTCGTTAGCATTTTCAAAATCGAACTATTTGATGAACCACCTGCTGTGACTCCATCTCCATATACTTTATGGTCATTTTTTGCAAATTTTTTATGATATGCAAACTTCCAAAAAAATAGCGGACTAACAGGATAAGTACTTATAGGAATTTCTGTAAAAAAACCATTAGAATCCTCTGTTACCGGATCTTCTTCAAATTTCCAAAGTGATTTTTTAGGAGCATTTCTAAAATCATAAAAGTGTGTAGCGGAGCTATTTAATCCATCTTTATAAACTGTACTATCTAGCCAAATACCATGTTTTTTTAATGCATCTTTTAACTTATCAAACGGTTGCAAACACCAACCACCTGCTCTATAAGCAAACACTTTATTCCCTACAATATCTGTCAATGCATTTTTATAACGAGAAACAATATCTTCAATTTCATCTTTTTCAAAACTATGTATGCGAAACCTATTTGTATCCATAGACCATTTTTCACCATCATATGTACAATCTTCCCAATGTGGGTGAATATGAAGTTGTATATCGTGTCCGTTTGCATTTAATGACTTTAATTGATTTACAATTTTTTCATAATCTTTGGCTAATTTCTCATATTTTTCTTTATAAAAACTCAATCTATCAAGATAACCGCTATCTACAAAAAAGACAAACTTTGCATCATATTTATCTCCAACTTCTAACAATTTTTCTGTTGGAATAATAATAGAGTTTTCTACAGTACCAGGATTTTCTCCTGAAAATAATTCATAATCTAAAGTTAAAAATATTTGCACCTAGCCCCTTTTTAAGTAATACTAACATTATAAAGATAAAACATTTATTAAAGAATTTTATAAGCTATTTTAAAAGTAATTTCATTGGTGCAAAAAGTTTGTGTGCTTTTGGTTCTGTTATAAAGCTTATATTGTATGGATGCATCATAATATGTTTTTTATAGAGATTTGTACTTTGGTATTTTTCAACATCTTTAGCAAAATTACCAAATAAAATCAATTCTATCTTTGAATCTCTTAGTTCTTCTAAAAATCTGTTTACAAAACCTCTCCATGCCTTGAGATGTTTTTTTGAATCCTCTTTTTCTGTAAAAACAAGTGCCGTATTTAGTAGCAAAACTCCATTTTTTTCAAAATTTTTTCTAAGCTCGGTGATATTCGTAATGTATGGTGTTTTATCTATGGATGCAACCGCCTCTTTTGAAAATTCCTCTTTTAATGCCCCCTCACAATAAAGAGCCATTTTGATAAAATTTCTAAGACTTGTCGCTCGATTCACCTCTTTTGAGAGTCCATTTTCATTAAAGATAGATTTTACTTTTCCATCGATAAATGCATATCCTATCGCACTTTCATATCTAGGGTATGGGTCTTGTCCAAAAAGTATATATTTTGTTTTGTCAAGAGGAAGTGTTTTAAACGCATTTAAAAAATTATCCTTATCAGGAAAATAGGAGTTATCATTTTTTAAAAACTCCAGATATTCATCGTCTAATTCACTCAAAGAATTTTCTAAAATATCTCTCCAAGAGGGATGAACATTATCTAAGATTTGAAATCCTTAAAATCAATTCTACTTCTCCGATAGGAGTTCTCTCTCTTTTAGCAATTTCTGCTGCACTATACCCTGCTTTATAAAGTTCAACTATTGCTTTTTCATTGATAAGTTTTGCACTATTCGACATGGTTTGTAGTTTTGTATTTTCTTCTAGTTTGTTTATCCGTTCATTGACGCTATCATTGATTCTTTTTACCTCAGCTTCCATATCTTTTATTGCTCTTATAGTTTTTAAAAGTGGATCACTTAAGTCATCTAATCTATCATTTAGTTCTACTTCTATCTTGTCTAGTTCCCTTGAAAAATGAGAGACTTTTTCTATATAAACATTTTCATTATCACCTTTTTTCTCAATGTTATGAAGCCTTCTATTTAAATCATCTATCGCAACTTCATATGCTTCTAGTTGTTTGACAATTCCTTTATCGCGATAATAAAAATAGGCGATAAGAAGCATTAAAACTATAGCAAAAACTAGAAAAACTAACATTTCCATTATCATGTTTTCAACCTTTTTTCTCTTATTTCAATTCTCTCTCTTGCTGTAACATAAGCATTCCAATCTTTTTGATCTCTGTCATGCATAAGAGTTATCTTTGCACAATTTTTTTCGTATGCTTTTATGAAAACTGGCATCTCTCTCTTTGGAAAAATGGGCATACAAATGCGACAATAATATTCCTTGTCAATCTCCAATAATTCTTCTTCTAACATAAGATGCTCAAACCCAATTTTACAAATTTTAAAAGAGTGTTGAAGTGTTAAAAGTATTCTTTCTTCATTTTTGACATAAGCTGTTAATGAATCAATTTTTTTATGAAGCTCAACCAATAATTGAATCAGAACATCATCACTATCGCTAGTCTCGCCCCTAGCCTTTGCTAGTTTTAACCATTGCCCAACTGCATCTTCTTCAAAATCCGATAAAATTCGATACTCTCTTTTAAACTCTTCATCAGACTCTCCATCAAACACAGAAACATATATATCTAAAATACTCGATACAAATCTAACATCCATAGTTTAAATAACCTTATCAATAATCACAAAAATTAAAAACATTATACCTAGATAACCATTAAGAGTAAAAAAAACTTTATCTATCTTTGTAAAATCTTTATTTGCAATCACATGTTCAAAGTATAAAATCACAGCAGATGCAAAAACTGCAAGATAGATAAAAAACCCACTAAGAGAGAGATAAGCAAAGAAAATCCAAAATAAAATGGTAAGTCCATGAAATATTTGAGATAAAAAAAGTGTACATTTTGAACCATAAACCGAGGGTATAGAGTGAAGCTTAACCTCTTTGTCATACTCAATATCTTGTAAAGAGTAGAGCAAATCAAATCCAGCCACCCAAAACATAACACCAATAGATAAAAATATAGACCAAAGAGTTATTTGCCCCTCAACAGCAACAACCCCTGCGACGGGAGCTAATCCTAAAGAAAGCCCTAAAACAAGATGAGCCAAAGAGGAAAATCTTTTAAACAGAGAGTATCCACCTAAAATAAGAAGTATAGGAAACGATAGCCAAAACGCCAAAGAATTTATAAAAAAAGCAACTACAACAAAAACTAAAGCATTGACAATTGTAAATAGAGCAATTGTATTTTTATTTAACCGTCCATCTACACTTGGACGGTTTGCAGTTCTTGGGTTATCTTTGTCGATATCGATATCAACATATCTGTTAAACCCCATTGCAAAATTTCTAGCACTTACAGCCGCTAAAATTCCAAGAAAAAAGAGTTTCCATCCAAACCATCCATCAGCTGAAACTATCATGGCAATGAAAATAAAAGGAAGTGAAAAGATAGAGTGTTTGAACATCACAAGTTCATTTAAATTTTGAAGTAATTTTTTTATATTTTGCACCAAGTATCTACCTTTTTAAAAATAATTTTACATTTTACACAAAGAGGGATTAAAATTTAACAGATAATTAACACAAGCTTATTAAAATAAACTTCTGCAATCTTAAGGAGAATTTACAAAATGAAAAAAAGAATGATATTTTTATCTCTTTGTGCTGTAACTTATGCGCAAAGCACTGATTTAGAAAAAGTTACCATAGAGGAGACGATGAACTCACAAATTGTCAAAGATGTTAGTGCCAAAGAGATAAAATCTGCGGATTTAGCTGAAGCTTTGAGTAAAAATGTACCTTCTATAAATTTAATAAGAAGAAGTGGCATCGCAAACGACATACTACTTCGTGGACAAAAAAGAGATAATATAAATGTTATCATCGATGGCACAAAAGTATGTGGTGCGTGTGTAAACCGCATGGATCCGCCAACTTCACATGTACTTACTAACAATGTAGAAACTGTAGAAGTTACTGAAGGTCCATTTGATGTGGAAAACTTTGGAACTCTAAGTGGTCTTGTGAACATAAAAACAAAAAAACCGACTAAAGATTTAAGTGGTGATGTTACTCTAAATGGTGGTAGTTTTGGATATCAAAAATTCTCAGGAAGCATCAGTGGTGGAACTGATAAGATAAGAGGGCTTTTAAGTGCATCTTATGAGAAAGGTGGTCAATATGAAG
>Ga0256834_1001661_pt1 | contig 14801 bp, 14 predicted proteins | sample 4281140metaG_FD_190536 | JGI IMG/M metagenome (GOLD analysis project Ga0256834, IMG submission 190536) | Hydrothermal vent microbial communities from East Pacific Rise, Pacific Ocean - 4281-140 | ecosystem: Environmental > Aquatic > Marine > Hydrothermal vents | place: Pacific Ocean: East...
AGGACTCTGACACGTATCTGGTAGCTGCTACACTTCGTCCTGAGACCATATTTGGAGTAACGAACGTGTGGGTACACCCTGACGCAACGTATGTCGAGGCTGAGATCAATGGTGAGAAATGGATAATCTCCAAGAAGTGTGCATGGAAGCTCCAGTATCAGGACAAGCATGTCAAGATCCTGCGAGAGTTCACTGGTCGAGAGCTTATTGGAAAGATCGTAACTGCACCTCTAGTCAACAGGAAGGTTCCTGTACTTCCTGCACTCTTTGTCGATGATGACGTTGGAACAGGTGTCGTGTACAGTGTTCCAGGACACGCACCTTACGACTACGCTGCACTGATAGACCTCAAGGGAGAGCTAGGAGACAAGTTTGGAGTTAGGCACATTGCAGAGAAGATCGAGCCAATCAGCATAATAAGATCAGACCTTGGTGAGCTACCGACAGTTGATGTCTACAAGAAGTTAGGCATTACAACACAGCTCGACAAGGCAAAGCTTGACGAAGCAACGAGACTTGTGTACCAGACCGAGTTCTACACAGGAGTAATGAAGGAGAACACGCCACTTGCAGGAATGAGAGTTTCTGAAGCTCGTGAGAAGGCGAAGAGCATGCTACTAGAGCAGGGCCTTGGCGATAAGATGTTTGAGCTAGAACCTCCAAAAGTGTTTACCAGAGCTGGAAACAGGGTTATTGCAGCAGTAATTCATGACCAGTGGTTCATTGACTACAGAGTACCTGAGTGGAAAGAGACGGGGCTGAAGTTCGTCAAGGAGATCCTGAAGGTCGTGCCTGAGAAGTACAGGCAGCAATTCATCAGTACCATAGAGTGGCTTGAGCTTAGGCCATGTGCTAGAAAGAGAGGAATTGGAACTAGACTACCTTGGGATCCTGACTGGATAATTGAGTCTCTGAGTGATTCAACTATATACATGGCATTCTACACAATTGTCAAACAGCTACGCCAGTCAGGACTTTCAGAGAAGTTAACTAAGCTTGTAGAAGACGTCTATAGAGGAAACGAAGATGCGTTGAGTAAGATAGAGAAGCTTTTTGATTATGTATTTCTTGGTGTTGGAAATGTAGAGGAAGTTGCTAAATTATTCGAAGTTGAGCCTAGCATAATTGAGAGTATTAGAAGAGAGTTCCTCTACTGGTACCCTGTTGATTTAAGACATAGTGGTATTGACCTGATACCAAGTCACTTGACATTCTTCATAATGCATCACATAGCCATATTCCCACCTGAACTATGGCCACGTGCAATATCGCTCAACGAGTACGTCATTAGGGAAGGTAGAAAGATGAGCAAGTCCCTTGGCAATGTGCTTGAGATATGTCGAGCAGTTAGAATGTACTCAGCAGACGTCGTTAGACTGTACATAGCCTACGCAGCTGATCTTGAGACAACGCTAGACTGGAGAGACTCGGAAGTCAGGATGATAGTTGACCAGCTTGAGAGATTCTGGAACATTGTGAACAACATCATAGCACTAGGCAAGCCAAGTCGAGAGTACTCCTACAATGAGCTTAAGCTACTGAGCAAGTACGCGATAGCAAGCATTAGAAGAACAGTAAGAAAAGCAAGACAGGCACTCGAGAACTTCAGGTTGAGAGAGTACGTTGTCGAAGCATTCTTCAACGTGATGAATGTAGTAGAGGAGTACCTGAACAACTTCAGGACATGTGACATAGATATTGATGAGGCACGATACGTGCTTCATCACATTCTTGAAAGATGGCTCAAGATTCTGCAACCGGTCATACCGCACATCTGCGAAGAGCTATGGCATAGACTAGGCAATGAAAGCTTCATCTCACTAGAGAAGTGGCCTCCTGAAGAAGAGTACGATGAGGAGCTGCTTAAGGCACGTGAACTAATTGAGAGAACACTTGACGACATTAAGAGCATTATGAGAGCTAGAGAGAGAAAGGTCAGGAAGGTCTACCTATACGTCGGTCCTGATGAAGTGTTGTACAGGCTCGTGAAAGACATTGTTAAACTGCTAGACGAGGGTAAGAACATGAGAGACATAATTAGAGAACTTGCTAAGAGAGAAGAGTACAGGAGTATAGCTTCGAAAGTTCCTGATATTGTTCGAAAAGTCGTGTCAGGTCAAGTGCCGAGAATAGTACTGTCGAGAGACAAGGAGCTGGAACTGTTTAGGCAGTTCTCACGTTACATGAGTCTTAGACTAGGCGTAGATGTCGAGGTTCAGGATGCTCAGAAGCCTGTGTATGATCCCTTGAAGAAGGCTAGTCAGGCACTGCCTGGAAGACCAGCAATATACATTGAGGAAGAAGCTTCCTAAACTTCTCCTTATCTCTTCTGTGCTCTTGTAACTACCGTGTATTTACAGGATAGCAGATCGTCAATTATCTTTTCGTCAAGCTCGAAGTACTTGGCATATTCCTGAAGAACTGGTCTTAGTTCCTTAATCTCGTGCTCGTAAAGTTCTCTATATTCCCTGACCGTCTTTATTATATGAGTACTCTCGTACAGGCACTTTGCTAGTCTAAGTGCAAAGTCTTTCCCACTCTTCTGAAGCACCTCCTCAAGAGTCTCGATGTCGCCATACTCTATGTCCTGAACGAGCTCTGGTGGTACATCTCCTTCCTCGATTAGTGCTTGTAGAAATGTTACAAACTCTAGCTTTGGTGGTCTTAGTCCAATCTTGTGTGGCGTTACTTTGCCTCTAATGTAGACTCTGCCACCTACCATTCCTGTTCCAACATGTCTACCGGCTAGCTCTATGGATGCATTGCTCATTAGTGCATCTATTCCAAGAACCATCACGACGCCGCCAGCCATGTACTCTGCAAGATAGTCATCTACTCTACCACCAACTATGAGGTAGGGTCTCTTATCCATGTACTCTCTCATCAGGATGCCAACTCTCGTTCCTGCATTACCACGTACGAATATGTAGCCTCCCTGCATTGCTTGCCCAAGCACGTCTCTTGCATCACCGTACACTACTATTCTTCCTCCATGCATCGTATCTCCAACATCGTCCTCGACACTTCCGTACACTATGATCTCGGTATCCTCGTTCAGGTTGCCGAGACAGTTACCAGGTATGCCAAATATCTCAAGTCTAACTCCTGTAATACCAAATCTCGCAATATTTATGCCAATGTACCTCTGTCCATAGACGTTGTACACCTTTATTATCCTGTGACCCTGAAGCGCCTTCTCAAGTATCTTGTCGTTAAGTGTTCTGTAATCCATGCCCCATGCATCTATGACATTATCTTCCTTCGGCACTTCCTGTCTAGCACGCTTCAGATACTGCGATACTCTGACGTTCGTAGCCTCGTAAAACAGCTCGAGGTCTATGCTCGATCTACCATAAGCTATGATACCACGCTTGTAGGATGCTATGAAGAAGCTTCCTGGCTCAAGCTCCCAGACCTTTGCTTCTGGATTAATCATCCTTATCTGACACTCCTCACTAGCTACATAGTAGTAGTTCTCGTCCTCGCCCACAACTATTGGACGCAGCTTCTGTCGATCAACCATTGCTATCAGGTAGAGATCATCTTCAAGGTATATTCCAGCAGCAACTGCGAAGGGACCATCCAGCACTACGCCATAGTACTTCAGTCTGATGTCCTTAGGAAGCGCACGATCACCAACAAATATCTTAGATGCAATATCTACAGGTAGGCCATCTATCCTGACGAGCTTGTAGAACAGGAACGCTATGCACTCACTATCTGTACCGACAAAGCTTCTTGCAGGTGAGTAGAAGTACAGGAAGTTCATGTTTGAGCCAAACGAGCTTATGTCACCATTGTGCACTATTGCTACATCACGTGCAGCAAATGGATGCGACCAGTATGGGTAGTAGCCTGGACTATTTGTTGGCTGTCTCGTATGTGCTACCCATAGATCACCCTGAAAGTTCTCAACACTGTACAACTTTGCAATATCGAGTGGATAGCCAACTCCCTTGAAGACTCTCAGATGCCTACCCCAGTAGTATACGCGTCCTGTCTTTCCTTCCTGCCATAGTCTGTCATTTATATCAAATATGACATTGTCCAAGAGGTTAACATCATGTACTTCTACTGTTATTTCATAATCAAGCACTTTGTCAGTCTCTACTCTCTTACTTACCTGTACTATAGAAAAATTCTCGGACAATATCTTTAGTACAGTATCAAAGCGATACTGCTCATTACCATCCTTTATCAAGAAAAGCCCAAGTCTGTAGACGTTCTCAGGAAGATCAGACCCCACAGTCATCACAGCATATCCTGCACCATATCGAGAACCACGAAAACGCACAAGATCAATTGCTGCAGCTACTAGCTTGCCATCTATCTTATCTGCATGCGGCTTACGCAGTATTCCAAATATGCCGCAGGATGACACATCTCTGAAAGTCACTGAACAAAGTTGTGCTTTTGGAGGTATTTATCCATTACATGAAACTAAGGACTAGAAACGTCTACTGCTCTGCCTTAAGCTCGTAGCATAGCTTATCGTCAACAATCCTCCTGACAATGATCTTCTTCTGCGCGAGCTGCTCAATAGCCTTCATTAATGTTGATAACTTTATTCCACGAAGCTTAGCCCATGCAACAAGATCATCCTTGCTCACTAGTCCGCCTCTCTTCTTAAGAAGCTCAACTATCTTCTCGGCAACTGATTCAACATCCTCGACAGGTTTTGCCACTTGAGAAGTAGTGCTAGCTTTCTTAGTAGTGGCAGTGCTTACAGTGGTCTCAGTCTCCGCCGCCTTGCTCACAGTCACAGACTCGGACTTTGTGGTAGTCTTCGACTCTTCCTCTTCCATCAGGAATGCCGTTATTCCTATGGTCTGTTTCGACTCCTCTTCCTTCTTCTTTTTCTTCCTACTAGTTGGCACGAGTGAGCCCTAGTCATTATCTCCTGAGCGAGATTAAAAAGGGAAGTGTCGACGTCTTGGTCAATATACACACATTTTTAATAGTGTCCCTGCTCAACGCACATTGTGAATCCTCGAGACTACACATGGATCATAGGCTCAGCATGGCCTTACGTGAATTTTGTTCCTCACTTAGGTAATCTCATAGGATCGACACTGAGCGCTGACGTGTTTGCAAGATATCTACGTCTAAAAGGTGCTCGCGTAATATTTGTCAGTGGTAGTGATGTACATGGAACTCCAATAGAAGTTGAAGCACGAAAACTTGGTGTTGATCCAAAAGAATATGCACTAAAGATGCATGAAATTGTTACAAAACTATACGAGCTATGGAACATAAGTTACGACAACTACACGTTAACGGAGACTGACGTTCATATAAAGTTTGTTAGGGAATTCTTCTTGAAACTATACGAGAGAGGCTACATATTCACAAAAGAGGACGAGCTACCATACTGTCCCGTAGATAAGATATTCCTACCTGACAGATTCGTCATAGGAACATGCCCATACTGTGGCTACGAGGAAGCACGAGGAGACCAGTGCGAGAAGTGTGGAGCACTTCTAGAGCCAAAACAGCTCAAGAATCCTAGATGTGCTGTCTGTGGCTCTAAACCAGAGTGGAGAATAACAAAGCACTGGTATCTCGACTTGAGAAAGCTTGAAGACGATATCAGGAAGTACATTGAGGAGAACACGAACTTGCCCGAGAACGTGAAGTCTGCAAGCTTGTCAATGCTCAAGGCTGGTCTCAGACCTAGAGCAATAACTAGAGACAACAAGTGGGGTATTCCTGCACCATTTCCAGGAGCAGAAGACAAGACAATATACGTATGGTTTGAGGCAGTGCTAGGCTACATATCAGCAACAATCGAGTACTACCTAAAGCAGGGCAAGCCAGCTGAAGAAGCATTGCAGGTATGGAAGAGCCCGAACACGCGCGTCGTGTTCTTCATAGGAAAAGACAACATACCGTTCCACTCGATAATACTTCCAGCTCTACTCATAGCATCAGGAGAGGGATACGTACTGCCCTACACAATCTCAGCAACAGAATACCTCCTATATGAGGGACAGAAATTCTCGAAGAGTAAGAGAATTGGAATATGGATTGATGAGGCTCTGAAAATATTTGATAATGTCGATTATTGGAGATTCATTCTAATATACATTAGGCCAGAGAACAAAGATGCAAACTTCACATGGGATCAGGCAGTTGATATAGTGAACTCAATAATAAATGACACTATTGGAAACTTCATACATAGAGTACTATCATTCATAGATAAGAGACTTGGAGGAAAGACACCAAAAATTAGCAAACTTACGGAGCAAGATAAGGCAACTCTACAAGAAGCACTTGAAACATATGAAGAAGTTGATAAACTATACATGGATATTAGACTCAGAGAAGCTCTACACAGGGCTGTCGATATTGCTAGAATCGGCAATAGGTACCTGAATGAGAGAAGACCTTGGGATGTATTAAAGACAGATATAGAAGAGGCCGGATCCATAATTGGTGTTGCTTTACAATTTGTTAAGATGCTTGCTTTTGCTCTATATCCTGTCATGCCATCTTCAATGGCTAAGCTGTGGAACATGATTGGTTACGATGATTCTATAACGAACCACTCCTGGGATGAGGGTAAGGAACCAGTTAGAGAAGGTCTACAGGTACGTGATGTTAAGCCACTTTTCAGAAAAGTTTCTAAAGAAGATATTAATAAGAGACTTGAAGAACTTAACAAAGATAGACAAGAAAGATGGAGTAGAAAATATCCTTGGGAACAAGTTGCTCTACAGCTCCAGATCTCTGCTTAATTTTAGTTCTATAAAAGTTTTGTCAAGACCCTGACATAGAACTTTCCTTGCTAGATGTGTCAAAATTTCTACAAATGCCTCAGCAGGCGTTAATGATCTGAGTTTTAGACCTAGCTGACTTGCTACTTGTTTTGCAATTTCTGTACATCTAACAAGATCTTTACATCTTAGACAGTTAACAGGAGGTTGTCGACCTGTGACTATTATAAGGCCAGTGCGCTTATCTACAAAGGCTCCCTTATTATTTAGTATTGATATTTTAACAAAGTCGCCATCAGTCTCTATCCTGTATACTAGAAATATGCTTGAAGCAAGTACGTAGTCTCCATCACCTTTCCGCACAACCCAACCTGACTTGAGGAGAGCATTCAGATGGCGATAGACTGTGGACTTTGCAATATGTAACTTCTCTGCAAGCATTGTAGGTCTGGTAATTCCGAAGACTATCAACTTCAGGATGGGGAGTCTCTCTCGGTTGAGAGCGATGTCGAACATGTCTTCTCGAAGAAGGCGAATCGTGCCGTTGGATGCTATTGGTGGAAGTACAGGAAAGTTAATTACCTCAGCCTCCATCTATGAGATAAATTAAGTCCTTGTCTCTTTAAAGCAGTATGTGCACAGTCTTAAATGAAAGTTATTACATGCTATTTGCGTAGTCCAAGTATTATACCTACGACAAAGCCCACGGCCCCTGGCCCAATTGTCAGTATTCCCAGACCTACGAGAAGTGTGTAGATTACGCTCCATATCTTTTCTGCACTGCCAATGAGCTTGTACAGGACGTCCTGAAGAGAGGAGCCGAGAGACCAGAGACCTAGTAGTGCTCCTAGGAGAGTCAGGACGAACATCATTATGAGATACTTAGCTGCGCGTACTGTAGCATAGCCAAGTCCTAGTCCTACAAAGAACTCGATTATCATTGCTATATAGCTCTGGTAGTGCGATAGGACACTTGCAAATATCTGCTGTATAGCAACCTCGTGCATGTCTGTGTGAGATAGCTATAGTGTATTAAAGAATGCTCGGTTGAACGAAGGTTCTTAGCTTAGGTCTACGTGTGCTTACCTGAAGAATGGCTAGGAGATACTCTTGGAAACCTATAAGCAAGAAGTGCAGAATTTGTGGAAGAGAAAGTCCACTTATTGCTAGTATCCTAGGCGTATGTCCTGACTGCATAAGAGAGAGGTTTCACGAAGCACAGAAGTACATCTATGAAGCACATAGAGCAAGTCGTGAACGTTTCTCTCTTCCGTACCCTACTCCATCCTCTCCTGACGGTAAGCTATGTGGACTCTGTGCCAGGATGTGTCGCCTCAAGCCAGGTGAGGTAGGGTACTGTGGACTTGTTGTCTGTAGACAAGACTCGAAACTAGTCAGACTTAGCGGTGGACCAGAGTGGGGAGTACTTGACTGGTACTATGATCCACTTCCAACAAACTGTGTTGCAGAATGGTTCTGCCCAGCATCAACAGGAATAGGCTATCCTAAGTACGCAGTCGTCAAGGATGGGCCAGAGATAGGCTACTACAATCTTGCAGTATTCTACGGATCCTGCAATCTTGACTGTCTCTACTGCCAGAACTGGCAGTACAGAGAGTACCATCTAATGCCCTATAACAAGCGAGTACACGTAGATGAGCTAGTCAAGGCAGCAGACGAGAGAGTCACCTGTGTATGCTACTTTGGTGGTGACCCAAGCTCACAGATGGTACATGCCCTCCTGACTTCTAAGAAGATACTGGAAAGAGCAAGAAGAGAGAACAGGATAATGAGAATCTGCTGGGAGACGAATGGTCAAGTGAACATGGAGCTCTTCAGGAAAGCCATAGAGCTCAGTCTAGTAAGTGGTGGTATAGTGAAGATAGACATCAAAGCAGGAACACCACAGATGTACAAGGCATTGACAGATGGAGACTTCGAAATAGTGAAGAAGGCTATTCAGGAAGTTGCAAAGCACTTCAAGAAGAGACCAGAGGTACCTCTTCTAAATGTCAGTCTTCTAGTTGTGCCCGGGTACATTGACGAGACTGAGGTAGAGGCAATGTGCAAGTTCTTGAACGAGGTCTGTCCTGAAGCTCCTGTGTCTCTTCTAGCATTTCACCCTGACTATCTGATGACTGATCTACCACCAACAAGTCGTCGTCACATGAACACGGTAGTCAGGATAGTGAAGGAGTACGGTTTCAGGTATAATGTCGGCAACGAGTGGCTACTAGGCGACTACTATTAAAGATCTGGTCAGCGTCGTGGGTTCTCCTCATTTACTCAGTGGCGCGGACTCCCTCATCACTCTACTCACTACGAAGTAAGTCACCAATACTCTGCTCGCTACCACGCTTGGCAATTTTTATACGTGTCTCAAGTGGCACACGTAGACCAAGCTGCTGAAGTATCTGATAAAGCTCGTAGTCCGAGAGCTCGCCAATTCTCCCACTTCTGTACAGTTTCAGAATTTCCTCAAACACTCTAATGGCAGTATCTCCATAGAGCTCTACTGCTCTATCAATTATCTCCTCAGCACGCGAGCCCTTCACAATCTTCTTAATCTCCTTAACAACATCCTGAGGCGTCAGTACTCTCTGCCTAAGCTGCTGCTCCTGAATTTGCCTCAGCTGCCTAAGCTTAAGCTCCTGCCACGTCTGTGCTGCCTTCTTTCTAAGAAGTTCTTCAAGCTCCTTATCCTCCGTCATGTTAGACATCTATGCCACACTCCTTAAGAATAATTCTTGCTTTCTCATCCTTTAACCTGACATAGCTTACAGGAGGATTTAGCCCAAGCTTACGCAACTTCTCAAGTGGAACTTCTCGACATCTTCTAGGTTCAACAACTTCTATGGCCATGACTTTGTTAAATCCCTCAACATAGGTGAGATCCTCCTCATCAACACCGATATCTCCAAGCTCTGACAATATCTTACGCAGCTGCTGTGGAGATGTGACGTAGACCTTGCCAGCCTTGAAATATCCGAGTATTGCCTTGACAGGAGATGAGAAGTACATTATTATGAGATCGCCAGGCTCTATCACAACATTGACGCACTTCCTGAGCTCGTACTTCTTTCTGCCTTCCAATATTGCGTACCCGTACTTGGGCTTTATTGAAAGAAGTATAATCTTCATACGCGTACTTCGAATAATAGTGACAGTAATCTATTATATAAACTCAATCTCCAGTTCTGAGACGATTAGACAAGTGAGCACGAGTAACCTAGCGTAGTTAGCTCCTAGACATGAACACCCAATATAATTTGTATTTAAAATAATGCATAGCTACAACACTCATGAAACTCTCCAGAAAAGGAGCACTATCAAACATAGTATGGGCAATGATAGGAATGCTAATGGCGGCAATACTCGGAGCCGTAGTATACCTAGTAGTAATGCATGGCCTCGGTGCAAACGCACAGCTAGCAGTAAGTGCCTACACTATAGGAAGTAGTAAGCTAATCGTAGACATAAAGAACATCGGCACAGGAACCGTAACAATACAGAGCGTACAAGCACTAGACTATCAAGGAACTACACTAAAATGTAGCATAGACACAGTAAGCCTCAGAGGAACAACAACACAACTACCCACAACTCTAAAACCAGGAGATACACTCACAATAACACTTACAGGAACAGACTGCATAAATGCATATAGAATAATTGTAAAAACAACAACAGGAACACAAATAGGCTACATACAGGGATAAGAACACAAAACCCAAAAATCAAATAAAACACTCTACTACAATCCCAAAATCGTTTTCTTAACCTTCTTCACATACCTACTTACTTTCTTATTCTTTCTTTTTTAAGAAAAAGAACCTGACTTATTTCATTAACTTTTCACACTAGGTAACAAAGCCGTAAGTTAAAGAAGGTTAAATATGTGAAGAAGAGCACACCTGGAGGTTTCTTGGTGGGGCCGCCGGGATTTGAACCCGGGATCACTCGGGGTCTCGCACCCCACGGGGTTCCACCTATGTCCCCCGTGGGGGCGTCCCAAGCCGAGCCTTAGGGGCCCCTGCTCGGGGCCTATCCTACCAGGCTAGACTACGGCCCCGCTATTGCTCGTGATTTTGGCGTGGCCGGGGTTTTTTAAGTCTTTTTTCAAGTACGTGTCATAGTTAAGAGTCGAGCTGGACGTTCTATGCAATGCCACTTCCAAGTGTTCATATTGCTGTTGGGATTGTACTTGGCTTGCTAGCGTACGTTATTGATTTCAGGAATCCTCTGATACTGGTTGCGTGTGTTATTGGGTCAGTATGTCCTGATTTTGATGTACTTTCAGGTCATCATAGAATTACGGTATCTCATAGTTTGATTATTCCAATATCTTTACTATTGGTAACACTTTTACTGAGAGGGAAATGTAGGAAAATTGTTAGATGGTTCTCGTTAGCTTATTTGTCACATATTATATTGGACTTGTTTAACTGGTATGTGCCTATCCTGTATCCTATCCTTAACGTGTGTGTATGGGTTCACGTTGCTCCTGCATTAACAGTTCACGGTCTCGTGATATATCACGTAATTAGCGTGATCAGCTGTCGAGAATTGCCATCAGGTATACCGCATCTACAGGATGAGGAGCTAGCACCAATGGGTATATTATTCATACTTGTGCTTGTCGTGCTATACTACGTGCAGAGAAGACATGTCTCAGCCTCATACAGTAGTTCTAGTTCGAGCAAAGAAGGATAGAGATGCTGTAGAGCATGTACTAGCTAAGTACTATAGAGAGTGGGGGAATCAGATACAGGTAGCAACACTAGGAGGAACGCGCGATGTCGAGGAAATAGAGGAGGAGGTTCTAAATAAGGCAAGAGAGGGCAGATACATACTTCTACTTCTTGGACGTGAAGATCTTGAGCAGCAAGAAGCTAGACGACTTGAGTCAAGACTCCACAAGCTGCCTAATGTTAGTCTAGTCATTGTAAGAACTGCAAAGATAAGAAACATGAGACCGCTAGAGATTGCTGTAAATATAGAGAAAGCAAAGGCACTTCTTAGACTACGCATATCCTGGAACAGAAGAACGCACAGCTATGTGCTAGGGTATCCCTCGTTTGTTAAAGGCACTGACCTCATTCAGATTCCTCCACACCCTCTCTACGACATGTACCTTGTAATGGGCAAGGAGCATGCTGAGAAGTTTAGAAGAGTCTCCAGACTCGACCTTCCTGACACGTTTCTAGTAGTCAAGAGAGTTCACGATGAGCATGACGTGCTTGTTGGCAAGGATAGGATAGTCGAGATCGTAATACCAGAAAACGACGATCCATACGCTAGACGTTACTACAAAATTTCTGTACCAAAGATAGTACAATCATTACGAGACACTATACACCTCTCAGCTAACTACATTATGACTCATGAAAAACTTGCAATAAAAATAATGGAGGAAGCATACAAGATAGCACAGCCAGACAAGATTGTAGTACCATGGAGCGGTGGTAAAGATAGCACAGCATGTCTTATACTGGCACTAAAAACATTTGGTAAAGATAAGGTAGTTCCAGTGTTTGTAGATACTGGACTAGAACTTGATCTTAATTATGAGTACGTTAAGTATGTTTCAGAAATTTTGAAAATAAGTCCTGAAGTTGAGAAAGCTAACATTGATAAAGAACTTGATAGAAGAGAATTACCAACGCATGAGAATAGGTGGTGTACTAAATTGAAGATAAGTGCCTTGTATAGGGCTATTAGTAAGGTATCTGATAGACCACTCATAGTTGTTGGAGATAGAGATAATGAATCTCTTCTAAGACTTAAGAGACCCCACATCAGGACTCACGGCAAGTATTTTCAGGTTGCGCCAATAAAGTACTGGAGTACTATTATGACTCAGCTTTACTTACTGTTAAATAAGGTACCTCTGAATCCTCTATACATGATTGGATTTTATAGAATTGGATGTTATATATGTCCAGCATACAGGGTATGGGAGCTCAATGTTGCTCAAGAGTATTTTGAGAGAATTTCTAAAGAAGTTACTTTTGAGGCTCTTTTAGAAGAACAATCTTGTTTAATCTATTGACCTTAATTATCTTCACGTAGCCTAGGCTCTCTAGTCGTTTGACAGCTCTCCATAGTGTAGTTCTTGGAACTCCAAGTATTTTATATAATTCACTCTGCATTATTTCTCCACCTCTTTCTTTGAGTATTTTCAATATGTTTAGTTCTAGGTCAGACAGTTTGTACTCTGTTACTGTGGTAGGCTCAAGCTTTTCTTCACTATAAAAGGGCTCTCTTCTACTGCTCTCGTTGTTCTCTTCCTGAAGGCTACGACAACTCCGGCGATAGCTATTGCTACAATTGCGATTGCGGCAATTATGTATATCATTGTTCCAGGAGCAGGATATGGTGAAGGTGATGGAGTAGTTGTCTGCTGCTGTCTTGTTGGTGTTTTTGGTGGTGTTACATGAGTTGGTGCTCCAGTTCTAGCTCTATGTCTTGGTGCTGGTGTTACTGGTGGTAGTACTGTGTACTCTATCTTGTACACGTTGCCCGGCTTCAGGATTAGTGTTCCGTTAGGAAGTACGAGAGAGCCGGGAGGTGGTATGAACACTATGTTACTTGCAAAGTACACTCTTGCAGGTTTGGTAAAGTTGCGTAGATCAACAGTGAGTAGAAACATTGTGTAGTTTATAGGCTCTGTGTAGGCGACATACCTGACAATTATTGGACATTGCTTGACTGTTCCAGGAACTATGACGAAGGTCTTTCCAGGAACTATGCCAACTATGTGTCCTGTACATGCATTTACTGCATACATTGTCGAGACGTAGGCAGCTACTGGCAGTGTGTAATTGACGTAGAGTCCTGAAGGTAGGACCGTCATCGTGACAGTGGTTGCGCCTGTCGAAGTCACGTTTATGAGAAGAGCCAGAACTAGAGCTAGCAGACTAGCCATTGTGCTAGGCGTGGAGTGCCTAATAATTAAATGCTTCTCGCTAGGTTACAGGTGAAGACAGGGCGCGTATACATAGTTGGTGCAGGACCAGGAGATCCTGAGCTAATAACACTGAAAGCACTCAAAGTACTTCAGGAAGCGGATGTCATACTATATGATAGACTTATTCCAAAGAAGCTTCTAGACTACGCACCACCACACGCAGAGAAGATATACGTTGGAAAAGAGCCAGGAAAGCATACACTGACACAGGAACAGATCATACAGCTAATGATAGAGAAGGCAAAGCAGGGAAAGACCGTTGTTAGACTACATGGCGGCGACCCATTTCTCTTTGGAAGGGGATTCGAAGAATATAGAGAGCTCGTAAGACACAACATACCTTGTGAAGTAATTCCAGGAATAACATCAGCCATAGCTGTACCAGAGAGATACAACATACCTCTAGTACTGAGAGGCTACGCAAGTAGTGTAGCAATAGTAACAGGAACAGAAGATCCAAAGAAACAGAGAAAATTCGTAGATCTGAAAACTATAGCAAGAGCAGTTGACACAATAGTAATCCTGATGGGGGCACACAAGCTCAAGCAAATACACGACGAGCTTAGACAAGCAGAACTACCTGAAGACACACCAGTAGCAATACTCAGAGCCTACATAGAGCCTGAACTAAAAATAATAACAACACTAAAAGAACTACCAAACATAAACGTTGACCCACCAGTAGTAATAATAATAGGAAACGTATTAAAAGCCTACCTAGAGCTTAACTCAAATGGCAAAGGAACAATAACAACATCATAAAGATAATCAGTTACAGAAACAGAAGACTTCCAACAGCAACAACAGTCGCTCGAACTAGCCAATCCTAGCTTATAGTACATGATAATATATTTAACATACTTGTACGAACCCAAATTAAAGACCGCGACAGGACTTATCGACACATAAGTTTCGTACTCTACATTACAACCACAACATCCGCCGCATTTACATGTATGCTCTTCAACTATAGTCACATTTACAAGAGTTTTAGAGAAATTCTTACAATCAATAAAACTCGACGTCTTACAAGCTGTAACAGTCACATTAACATAATAATGATACTTCACCTTCCTACCTCTACAACAACAGCAACCACCTTCACAACCACC
>Ga0256834_1001663_pt1 | contig 14781 bp, 10 predicted proteins | sample 4281140metaG_FD_190536 | JGI IMG/M metagenome (GOLD analysis project Ga0256834, IMG submission 190536) | Hydrothermal vent microbial communities from East Pacific Rise, Pacific Ocean - 4281-140 | ecosystem: Environmental > Aquatic > Marine > Hydrothermal vents | place: Pacific Ocean: East...
TCTGGCGGTGGGTCTGGTGGTGGTCATAGCTGTGGTGATGTTCCATGTGAGTATAAAATTATTCCATTTTTAGAACAACTGTTATTTGGTCCAATTGCTGGAGCCGATTTTAACCTCTATGAAATTTCAGATAAAGCATTACTTTATACAGGGCAAACAACACAAGGCTATACACTCTATACAGCTGGAAATATTGAGATTCCAGATAATATTATCAGTCAACTTGATGATAAAGCTCTTTATATGCTTGAGGCATCAGGAGGAGTGGATATTGATCATGATGATGATATGAGGGCTGATAGCATCCCTACGGCTAATCAAGGCACTATGCACCTTTTGATAACTGGAAAAGAGGCAAAAGAGATAGGGTTTAAGATGAATGTCTTAACAGAAATTGCCTATCAGGTGACTAAAGACATGATAGACGTAAATACTACTCAAGAGATTATAAATAAACTACATGAAATTTCTTTACGACTACTAAAAGAAAAAATTTATCGTGATAGTGAAGGGGTTGTAGGCTATAAAGATCTTTTGTACTGGCTCCCTACTATTCATCAAAATATGCTTTTTGCAGATTATCAAGGTATGGTGGTTCCACTTATTGAAAATCTTTTTGCTAATAGGGAAATTTATGAACAAGCATACAAGATTGTATATCACCATATGGATACGGTACCATTGTTACAAAGTAAACGATATGATATAGATGAAGAACTTTCTGCAGGTAGCGTAGTAGGTAATATTATTGTGACAGATATAGGAGATAGTTCTATCGAGTCTTTTTCTCTCGTTGGAGAAGGAAGTGAAAATTTTATCATAGAGAAAAATGGTACGATTGTAGTTGCGAAAGATGCACATTTGGATTATGAAACACAGACATATTATAGGTTTTATGTGACTGCTACAAATAAAGATGGTATTAGTAAACCTGTAGAAATTTTAATTCAGTTGCATAATATTCATGATTCTCCTGAATTTGTAAATGCACATTACAATAATGTGTATGAAAATACAGCTGTGGGGGATACTGTACTCGAAGTTTCATTTAATCAGGGAACCTCAGCTCTTCAATCAGCAGAATTATTTGGTAATTCAAATGAGTATTTTATGGCGGAAGTACATGACAATAATGTTTCCATTAAAGTTGCTAATCCTCTATTGGAGTTTGTGGTGCATCGTGCTTATAAATTTGAATTACAAGTTGCCAATACTACGCAGAGAAGTAAAAAAATTCCTTTCACTATGGTTCTAAGAGATAGAAGAGACATTCCAAGATTAGGGTATGCTTGGCATTTACGTGTTGATGAAAATGCAACAGCAGGTACAACAGTAGGAAAAGTAAATATTATTTCTGATGGTTATAGCCCTATAGAGTATTTTAAAGTTGTTGCAAGAGATGATGCACAAAATATTCTAACTGAATGGCCAAATGGTTACTTTAGTATTGATAAAAATGGAACAATTAGAGTAGATAGTAATGCCTCACTTGATTATGAGACAAGAAGGGATTATAGTGCATATATTGTAGCGGTTAATGCTATAGGTGAAAGTAAAAAAGGTTTTATTAGAGTGAATTTGAATGATATTCCAGATACTTTACCTACTTGTCAAAGTGATATACTTGAATTGGGACCTATTTCTAAGGGAATTAAAGTAGAGAGTAGTTTAGGGTATGGCGGATGTTATACTCGTGATAGCTCTTTCGTTTCTGCCAAACTTGAACCAAGCTCACCATTTGAAGCAGCTATTTACACAGATGAATATGGAGCAAAATATATTGGTATTCAAGTAGTATCTGCATTGAAAAATATAGATGTCTCTGAATACAATCTTTCTTTAAGCGTAACTAATGCAACAGGAGAGAGTAATAAACGACCAATACATATAGTAATTGATCAAAATAGTTATGTCTTTAACATGATGCAAGGAGATTTAAATACAATAGTTGGACAGATAGATATAAATGTTACAGATATTTTAAACATTTATGATGATAATGGATACTTTGATATAGATACAAATGGAACTATTAGACGTAACAATGGAGCTGAATATACATATACTCCACAATATGCATATACTATTACGGTTACACATACTGACCACAGTAGAGAAGAAATAGCAGTCGTAGTAAATGTTCAAAGTAGGGTTTTGTCACAGTTTTCTATTCCTGGGGATGCCACTAAAATTATTCTCAATAAAGCAAAAACTAGAGCATATGTTACCAATAATGACCCTAATAGCTATAATAATGGTCGTGGATTGGTTATTGTAAATATAGAAAATCCATATAATCCACAGCTCATCTCTTCTTTAGTCACGGATGGAAAATCTAAAGATATTGTGTTATCAGATGATGAAAAATATATCTATCTTTTAGATGCAGGCAAAGGTTTGAAAGTTATTGATATTAATGATGAGAACAATCCGTATGTTGCAACTGCATTAGCATTTAGTGGAGTCAATTACCAATTTGGTGGTATTGATCTTTCTGATGATGGAAATACACTTTATATGGCACATGGTACTTATGGTATAGAGGTTATAGATGTAAGTGATCCTGTTGCTCCTATAACAGTACAGAATATAGGGTTTTTAGGTACGATAGAAAATGGTGGTGATAATCATAATAATAAAAATGTGCCAGCTGGAGGATATAAAGATATTGTAGCTAAAGGCACTAGACTCTATAGTATTGATTGGAACTACGGGTTACAAGTCATCGAAATAAGTGATTTGGAAAATCCTGTGAGTATCTATGCTGAATCATTAAGAGATGGGAAATATAATTATAGTGCAACAGATATTTATTTGCATAAAAAAGAAAAGTTAATATCTGTCATTAGTACTAGCGATGTGCCTATGACACTCTATAGTATAGTTAATAATAGTATAAATAAAATTAAACAAGGCTATACTTATGATAACTTTGAAATACTTGACAACGATATAGCATTTTTAGCAAAAGGTAGTTTTACAATTTATGATGCATATAACCCTACCAATATGGAAAAATTACTTACAATAAATTTTGGCTATGTTTCTGGGGGAGCTTTAAAATCTATGGCTTTAGATAAAGAAAAAAATATTGCCTATGTTACTAATGAAAATAGTGGGATTATTGCTATTAATTTTGATGGAATTGAGCAACCCCTTCACCACGAACCAGTCCTAACTGGAACGGACATCACCATAGCAGAAGAAAATCTCTCATCAATTACTTTAGATGATGTACTTGGAAATGTATTTATTTTGAAAACAGGTGATACACCTATTGTGAAAATGTGGACAAATTTTCCAAAAAATGAATTTGGGGAAGTGGACTGTGGTTATACATATTATGCTCAGCTTATAGATAAGAACTGTGAAAATGACTATAGCTATTTTGATGTCGATACTATGGGTAATATTATGGCTAACAGTAATGATACTTTAAAATATGAAAGTGTAGGAAACATGATGCCTTTTACAGTTTATGCTGAAAATGAAAACAACTATATTGGAAAACAGGCAAAAGTAACTATAAATATAAAAGAAAATCCTGAAATGAGTATAAAATTCCAAAAGCCTGTTATTAAAATAGGCAGCAATGTCTCCATAGGAGATGTCGTTGGCAATGTTGTCTCAGAACCAAGTAAAAGAGAGTTGTTTTTATTTAATCTATATTCAGTAGAGAAGAGTGGATGGTATTGTAAATCAGTATCTAATGTCATGGATGGGGTTAGCTGGGGTGATATCCATTTGGTAGATTATATAAATGATTTTTGTAAACAGTCACTATATTTTAGTATTGAAAATAATGGTGATATTGTTATAGATACTATTCCAGATGAGGGAAATTATACTGTCAATATATTTGCTGTTGATCGGTTCGGACTAAAAAGTTTGGATAAACTTCAGATAGAGATGCTTAAGCTATAAGTTATTTACGACGATAACTCTTTTGCTTTTTTATAAGCCTCTTCAATAGCATCTATGCATGATGCGCGTACATTACCATCTTCAAGTGCTCCATATCCAGCAGCTGTTGTACCTCCCGGACTCATTACACTATCTTTAAGTAAGGAAGGGTGTATTTCTTGGATAAGTGTACCGAATCCTTCAAAGAGTCCCCGCATTACATGCATGGCATCTTTTCTTTTTAAACCTTGTTTAACTGCACCATCTGCTAGAGCCTCAGCGATAAGGGCTAAGTAAGCTGGACCAGAACCAGCTAATGCTGTGGCTATGTCTATTTCTTTTTCAGAATTTAACCAAAGGGTTTTACCTATAGAATTTAAAATAGCTATGGCTTTATCTTTGGCAGCCTCATCACCAGTAAGTGTGGTCATGGATTGTCCAATACTTGCGGCTAAATTTGGCATACTTCTTACGACAAATTTTGGTTTTAAATGTTTTTTGATACTTGCGATGTTCGTACCCGCTAAAACAGAAATTAGTAAATCTGCTTTGCCATGGAGTAGTTTAGAAACTTCTTCAATATTGTTTGGTTTAACACATAAAAGTATTGTTTTATTCGTTATATCAAAATCTTTCAGTAGATAAGTATCTATATGAAAACCAAGATTATTTGCAAAATCATCAAGTTTATTTTGGTCTCTACCTACTACTTCAATATTATATTTTTCATGAAGTCCTTTGGCAATACTGAGTGCCATATTTCCATTACCTATAAATGTAATCGTTTGCATCGTTTTCTCACTTCTTTATAAATTAACTAGATTATATCATTATTAGTATAACTTTGTTAAAATAGGAACAATTACGAGATTGAGGAAAAAATAGTTATGGAAACATTTTTACAAGAAGCAAAAGATTCTAGTAGGGTTCTCTCTACTTTAAGTGGCAAAGAAAAAAACAGCATTCTTCAAGCAATGGCACAAGGCTTAAGAGATAATAGTGATAAAATTTTAGAGGCAAACAGTTTAGATATGAAGGCAGCTGATGAGAATAATCTTTCCGCAGCGCTTAAAGATCGTTTGCTTTTGGATACATCACGAGTAAAAGGTATGGCTAAGGCAATAGAAGAAATAGCTGCTTTAAAAGAGCCAGTGGGTAGAGTCCTTGATGGTTGGTATACAGATGCGGGCTTTAAAATAGAAAAAGTTTCAGTGCCTATTGGGGTGATTGGGGTCATTTATGAGTCACGTCCAAACGTTACAGCAGATGTAGGAGCACTTTGTTTTAAGTCGGGTAATGTTGCCATACTTAAAGGGGGGAAAGAAGCAGAACGTTCTAATAGAGCTATTGCAAAAGTACTTCAGAGCGTACTAAAAGCACATGGTTTACCAGAGGTAGCTATTGCCCTTCTTCCTGACTCTTCACGTGAGGGGGTTGCAAAACTTATTAAGCAAGATGCCTATGTTGATCTCATAGTCCCTAGAGGAGGAGAAGCACTTATTAAGTATGTTTCTACCAATGCTTCTGTGCCAGTTGTTAAACATGATAAGGGACTGTGTCATACGTATGTGGACAAAGATGCAGATTTTGATAAGGCTTTAGCCATTATAGTAAATGCAAAGTGCCGTCGTACAGGTATTTGTGGTGCATTAGAAACACTACTTGTAGACGAGGTTATTGCTAAAGAACTCTTGCCTCGTGTTAAAGAAGCCTATGATGCACAAGGTACAGAAATACGTGGTTGTGAAAAAACAAGAGAGGTCATAGCTGTCAATAATGCAAGTATCGAAGATTATGCCACGGAGTATTTAGATAATATTATAAGTATACGGGTGGTCTCTGGAGTAGAAGGGGCTATTAGGCATATAGAAGAGTATGGTTCACAGCATTCTGAAGCAATCATAACAGAACATTGTACGACTGCAGAACATTTTTTAAATGTGATAGATGCTGCTTGTGTATATTTGAATGTTAGTACACAGTTTACAGATGGTGGTGAGTTTGGTTTTGGAGCAGAAGTGGGTATCAGTACGAACAAGCTTCATGCCCGTGGACCTATGGGAGTGAGTGAACTTACAACATACAAATACAAAATTTATGGCAATGGAGAAACTAGATAAGGCATACTAAAGTTTCATTAGCTAGAATAGCATAAATCTTAAAATCAAAGGAATTCTAATGGCAATTGCAAAAGAAAAAAATGTCGTAGGTATAGAATACGAAGTAAAAGAAGCAGGAACAACAGAAGTTGTTGACAGTAATAAAGGTGGAAAAGCACTAGAATTTATTATGGGGAAAGGACAGATTATCCCTGGTCTTGAAAATGCACTTGTAGGTATGAAAGAAGGCGAAAGTGGAGATATCCATGTAAAAGCTGAGGAAGCGTATGGTGAGAGAAAAGATGAAGCTATGCAAACACTTCCAAGAGAACAGTTCGCTGGTGTTGATCTTGTTGAAGGGATGACACTTTACGGACAAGCTGAAGATGGTCAAAGTACACAAGTTATCGTTAAATCATTTGATGATAAAGAAGTACAAATAGATTTTAATCACCCACTTGCAGGTAAAGATTTAATGTTTTCTATTAAAGTATTGTCTGTAAGACAAACTACTTTAGAAGAATTGACATCTGGCGTTATTGCTGGTCCAGAGAGCGGTGGAAGCTGTGGAACAGGTTGTGGTTGTCACTAATTTGTAAGTATTTGATGCCATCTTCTTCTTGAAGTTTGGTATCTTTTTGTCACATACTCTAAGTATATACTTTTTCGTTCGATACCAAACTTCAAAACAAATTTAATAAAAAGATGACAATTTGACAGTTTAATATATAATCTTTTATATTCTAACTATAATACTACCATGCAAAATTATACAACATTGGAAATCCAGTCTATCTCTATCTTAATAATATTATTACTTTACTTTATATGGAAACTAAAAGTATTACGACGAAAATTTAAAAACAAATCTTTACTTAAAAGAAACCGAACACTTAAGAAACTCAAAGCTCTTTCCTGGGATGACTTTGAAGTATTGTGTATGCAACTGTTCTCAAAAATGGGTTGGCGTGTGAGAGGTAACGAAAAAAAAGGTGCTGATGGTGGGGTGGATATATGGATGCAAAAACGTTCATTTACGAAAAAAAACATCACTGCAATCGTGCAATGTAAACGATATGATGATGCTTTAGTAACGGTAAAAGTGATACGAGAGATGTATGGGCTCATGCATGAGCATGGTGTAAATGAAGCTTATATTGTGACGACTAGTCGTTTTACAAAAGAGTGTTATCCTTTTGTAGAAAGGAAGAAGATGATACTCATCGATGGTACGAATCTTTTGAAGTATATTCATAAGTATTCTTGAGGGTAGATTTGTAAAACTCCACATAGCTTACACGTTGTTCTTTGAGTTATGTAAATGTAATCATATATAGTACAAATATATTTTTAGCTCATGATTTTCCTTTTTTCTTTATGATAGTATATAAGTGTGTAGTATGTGTAGAGTCATTGTAATGAAAAGATGGTAAAATATACAAAATATTATTAATTTAAAAGGATAAGTATGTCACTCAAATGTGCATTTGTATTTCCAGGACAAGGCTCTCAAGCTCAAGGTATGGGGCAAGATTTTTTTAACAACTCACAAGTAGCAAAAGACATGCTCATAGAGGCTAGTACACAAACAGGCATAGATTTCACTGAACTACTCTTTCAAGAAAACATGATGCTTGGACAAACTGAGTACACCCAACCTGCTATTTTACTTGTAGGGGCTATGGCACATAGGCTATTTACTGATGCGACAGGCATAAAACCAGTCTTAGTCATGGGACATTCTCTTGGTGAATTTACGGCACTTGTGGCAGTAGGGGCTTTGGATGCTGTGGATGCTGTAAAACTTGTAAATCTTAGAGGGCAACTGATGGCTAAGGCATGTTCTAAACAAGAAGTAGGGATGATGGTCTCACTTGGGCTTTCTGATGAAGCTGTGGAAAAACTATGTGCCGATCAAAGAGAGGCAGGTCTTCAAGTGTGGGCTGTAAACTACAACGCAGAAGGTCAAATAGTCATTGCAGGGATTAAAAAAGACTTAGAGCTTTTGGCACCCATGGTTAAGGAAGCAGGGGCAAAAAGAGCGATGTTACTAGATATGTCTGTGGCATCTCACTGTCCATTGTTGGAATCTGCTTCTGCACCACTAGAAGCAAAACTAAAAGAGATGTTAAAAGATACATTTATAGCACCTGTTATTTCTAACGTAACTGCTGCACCGTATAGTACCAAAGCTGAAGCTTTAGAATTATTGCCACAACAGCTTGTAAAGCCAGTACTGTATAAACAGTCTATGGCAAATATAGATGATGATGTAGATTGTTATATTGAGTTTGGGCATGGTAATGTACTTAAAGGGCTTAATCGTAAGGCTACGAAGAAGCCTCATTTTAATGTGAGTGATATGGCTTCATTAGAGGCTACTATTGAGGCTATTAAAGCTTTATAGTTTTGAATTATTTGGTGTTGTAAGGGTACAACACCCTACACATCATGTATGTTGAAGTATATGTTGATTTACAACTTCTGTAGGGTGTTGTGCCTCACAACACCAATAATAAATTTGGAGACTTATATGAAAATTGCTATTATGGGGGCGATGCCTGAAGAGGTGGAGCCTATCGTTTCTAAGCTAGACAACCTTAAAAAGACTGTGTATGCGGCGAACATCTATTATGAGGGAACATATAATGGGAAAGAGGTTGTGGTTGCCTATTCTAAGATAGGAAAGGTTTTTGCAACACTCACTGCTACGATACTTATAGAGAAATTTGCTTGTGATACTTTACTCTTTTCTGGCGTGGCTGGAGCGATAAGTGATGAGTTGAAGATAGGTGACTTAATTATCGCAGATGGGCTTTGTCAGCATGACTTGGATATCACTGCATTTGGATACCCGTTTGGGTATGTACCAGAGGGTGAAGTGTGTATACCTACAGATGTAAATTTACGTAACATTGCAAAAAACGTGGCAAAGTCTAAAGGGTTGATACTCAAAGAAGGTGTCATCGCAACGGGTGACCAGTTTGTGGCAAATGCTGAACGTAAGGACTGGATAGGTACTGAGTTTAAAGCAGATGCTTTAGAGATGGAAGGGGCTTCTGTGGCTGTGGTATGTTCCTCTTTAGAAGTACCATTCTTTATACTCCGTGCTATTAGTGATAGTGCAGATATGGATGCTAGTTTTAATTTTGATGAATTTTTGGAATCTTCTGCGAAGATATCGGCGGATTTTATTTTATCGATGGTTGATGCTGTAAAGTAATTTTATTTCTATATGTTTGTCATGGTTCCTTTTAGTTTGACTGTGGCGTTGTTATTCTTCTTACTTTTCTAGAAAAGTAAGCAAAAGTCGTCTCTCCTCTCAAATCACTTCGTTTTCAAGGGTGTTCGGAGAGACAAGGCACACTATCGTGTGATTATATAAGAGGGTATTAGATGAATACGGAACAAGATAACCAAAGACGCTCTAAGGCTAAGACTATTCCTATGAGTAAGAAACTACTCAAAGTTATTGGTAAGACCAATGGCGAGTTTAAACTCATAGGTGAGGGTGATAAGATACTGGTAGGGCTAAGTGGGGGGAAAGATTCGCTGGCTCTTATCCATGCGATGAAACATATGCAGCGTCATGCACCTTTTTATTTTGAGTTTGAAGCGTGTACTATTAAGTATGGTATGCCAGATGAGCATTATGAGTTCCTCACCAAACACTGCAAAGCGTACGAGATAGTACATCATGTTTATGACACGAACATCTTTGATGTCTCCCAAGATGCCATACGCGAAAACTCTTCTTTTTGTAGCTACTTTTCTCGTATGCGTAGAGGGGCACTCTATAGCTTTGCAGAAGACCATGGCTTTAACAAAATAGCCCTTGGTCACCACTTTGATGACAGTGTTGAGAGCTTTTTTATGAATATGTTTTACAATGGAAGTATGAGAGCCTTGGCTCCTATCTATAAAACCAGCAGAGGCGTACACCTCATACGACCTCTTATACAAGTAAGAGAACGACAACTACGTGATTTTGCTACAGAAAATAACTTGCAAATTATAGGTGATGAAGCCTGTCCTGCCATGCTAAAAGATGTCAAAATGCCTCATGCCAGAGCTAGTACTAAAGCATGGCTTGCTGACATTGAGGCGAATAATAAAGATGCCTTTAAAATGTTTAAAGCTTCTTTCAAACATATACATGATGATACTTTTTTAGACCCAGAACGCTGGGATAGGGATGATATTTAATATAGGTTCTTCTTAAAAAATATGTCAATATGCCATGTTTTTATCATCTTTTTAAAATTTATACTATTCTTCTATGTACCCTTTTTAAACTTGGGGTAGTGTTTTTACTTTTGTTCTATTTAGGGTTTGGGCTTGGCATTTATATGTGGGTGGTAAAAATCTAGGATAGAGGGTGCATTGATGGAAATATTATTTTCAGCATTGACTTTGGTTCTTGGAGTAGTAAAAGTTACGATTTTGTGGCTTAATTACAAAGAGAATAAGAGGCAAAAAGACACAGATTGAGAAATCTCACAAGGTGTAAGGAAGAATAAGTTCCTTGCACTTCTGTGTACCCTTTGTATAAGTCTACAAGAAATAAGCTTTAATAAAAGTTAAGAGTTAGCTTCCATATAATCTACCATATACTAGAAAATTCAGTTATAATTTACTTTACAGATAAAAGGGATAATGTGAAGTATTTATATGAAAATCAATATATCCCTAAGACATTAGAAAAAACTATTCAAGACAATACCTCATTACATGAGTATTTTAGTATGGATTTTAAAGGGATTAAGCCTAACAACTATTGTGGGTTTCTCTCTGTAGAGGGAGAGAGTTATTTTATTATCCCTAAAATTGTAGAGAATGATACTACACAGAATTTAAATACATTTATCTACATGCTTATGTATGCGTATGACATTAAACTAAAAAATGAAGACTTGATGCATGCTGATAATATGGAACATCAGATATTTGAACTGTTTATTAGACTGTTTTCAGATGCTTTGTTGGATGAGTTTAAAAGAGGTGTTTTTAAACAATATATTACTATGCAAGAGAATCTAAAAGTATTGCGTGGTAAATACATCATAGAAAAAAACTTCAATAACTTTTACCATCAAAACATCTATTGTGAGTTTGATGAGTTTTCTATGGACAATGAACTTAATAGATTTTTTCTTTATGCTATACGGACATTTAAAAAGTTTAGCTCTTATGGTAACTTACATAGATGTGAGGCTGTACTTGATGAAGTGGATTATCTGAATATTGATTTTAAAAGGCTAAACATACACTTTGACCGTATGAGTAATAGGTATAAAAAGTCTTATGAAATGGCATTGATGATACTAGAAAAGCTTATACCGATGACACAAAATAGTACAGATAAAAGTTTTGCTTTTTTGTTTAACATGGCAGAGGTATTTGAGAAGTTTGTGAGTAGGATATATATAGAAACCGATAGTACAACAAAATTACAATATTTTAATTCATTTAACGATTTAAGCTTTTATCCAGATATTGAGATAGATAATATGATTATAGATATTAAATATAAAGTAAAACCAAAAAAAAGACAATTGTTAAAGAAAGATGATAAGTATCAAATGTTTGTATATGGCACTAACATTGAGAAAAAGAAAGATACTATGCTTTTATATCCAAAACATATAAATAATGTGTATGAAAATTTAAAGCTAGGAGAGGGAGAAAAATTGATTAAATTAAAGATGAGAAGTTTAGATTTGGTGTTTGATAGTGAATATGCTGAGTTTATTGAAGAGATGAAGAAAAGAGTAGAGGCAATAAAATGTTAACACAAGAAGAGTTTAACGAGATATGTAAATGGGCAGATGAAAATAATATTCCTGGTAAAAAATGGAAAAATAAGTCTAAATATAGTTGGGGTATTGATGGCTATGATAATTTAAGAAATGGCATACCTCAAGATATTGGTTTATTAAATAAAATTAAAGCGATTAAAATCAATAGAGGTGTAAGAAATATACCTAAAGGATTTTCAAAACTAACTACTTTAGAGTATTTGCATATAAAATATACAGATAAATCAATTAATGATATTTTAAAAAACTTAAAAAATTTAAAAGTGATTGATTTAAAATCTTGGGAGTTAGAAAAATTTCCTAAAGAAATTTATGAGTTAATAAAACTAGAGAAATTATATTTGCAAACTGATATTAAAGAAATTTCAAAAGAAATAAATAAGCTTATAAATTTAAAAGTATTGGTATTGTATGGTGGTGAAGACCAAATAGAAAAAATACCAAAAGAATTATGTGAATTAGAAAATTTAGAACAGTTAGAATTACCTTATGAGAGTATAGATGAAATTCCTAAAGAGATACAGAAACTACAGAAATTAAAAAAATTAAATTTAAGTGGTAATAATATCAGTAATTTCAATGAACTATGTAAATTGAAAAATTTAGAAACGTTAGATTTGTCTTATTGTCAAATTACAGAAATACCTAAAGAAATTACTAAGTTACAGAAACTAAAAAAATTAAATTTAAGTGATAATGAAATTAGGGATTTTAGTATTTTGTCAGATTTAAACTTACAAATATTTAATGAACAGCCTGTACTAAAAACAAAGAAAAATATAAAAGTGAAACAAAGCAAAGAAAGTAATATGTCAATGAAAAACATTATCCTCTACGGCTCTCCAGGGGTAGGAAAAACACATAATACAGAGAAGCTTATTGCTCTTATCGAAGAGGGCATAGAAGAAAAAGAAGTATTTAAAACGATTCAAGAAAATAAGCATAATAATGGGATTGATATATCAGAATTAAAAGAGAGAATAAAGTTTGTTACCTTTCATCAAAGCTTTGGCTATGAAGATTTTATAGAAGGATTTAGACCCAATGAAGAGGCTAATATAAAACTTCAAGATGGCATATTTAAGAGCATTTGTGATGATGCCAATAATGATAGAGATAATGCTTACTATCTAGTTATAGACGAAATCAATAGAGGAAACATATCTAAAATATTCGGAGAACTCATTACGCTCATCGAAGAAGACAAAAGAGATACACTTGAAGTAACATTGCCTTACTCTAAAAAGCCTTTTAAAATACCTTCTAACCTTTATATCATAGGTACTATGAATAGTACAGACAAGTCAATAGCCCTGATAGATATCGCTTTACGAAGACGTTTTACATTTTTGAAGATGGCACCTAATCTGGCATTGGTTAACTATACTGGAGCTAAAGATATTATGGCAGAACTTAATAAAGAAATAACAGAGACTTTGGGTGCAGATTATGTACTGGGGCATAGTTACTTTATGAAGATACAAAATGATGATGATTTAGACTTTGTTCTGGAATATAAGATTAAGCCATTGTTGGAAGAGTATTTTTATGGAGATAAAGAGGGGCTTGATGCTATTTTGGAAATTGTAAATGAACACATTTAAAACCACCACCTCAGGACGCATAGACAAAATCCTAGCAACAGAACTAGACGTGAGCCGTAACCAAGTAGAAAAACTTGTCAAAGATGGGCTTGTGTCAGTTAATGCTAAGACAGTGACCAAGACAAGCTTTAAGGTAGTAGAGGGTGATGAGATAGCCTATGCATTTAAAGAGGCTGAAAAAAGAGTAGTGCCTCCTATAGACTTTGATGTAGATATACTCTATGAAGATGAGTACTTGCTTGTGGTAAACAAACCCTCTGGGCTAGTGGTACATCCCGCACCTTCAGTGAAAGAACCTACACTTGTAGATTGGCTCATACATAAAGGGATTTCACTCTCTACCATAAGTGGTGAAGAACGTCATGGTATTGTGCATCGTATAGACAAAGAGACTACGGGTGCTTTAGTGGTGGCTAAAGACAACAAGACACATGAAAAGCTTAGCGAACAGCTGCAAGACAAGAGTATGGGACGTTACTACCTAGCACTGATTGACTGCCCACTTAAAGATGATATAGTGGTAAACAAACCCATAGGACGTAACCCCAAAAATAGATTAAAGATGGATATCGTTGCAGATGGCAGAGAAGCTAAAACTGCTTTTGTTAAGTTATCTCAGACTATACATGGCATAGAACTGGTAGCTGCTAAACTCTTTACCGGTAGGACACATCAAATACGTGTACACCTTAATGCCTTGGGACGGCATATTTTAGGCGATGATTTATATGGGTTTAAGACCAAAAGAGATAAAATTTCAAGAGTTTATCTGCATGCATATCTACTCTATTTGGTACACCCAAAAACGGGTGAAAAAATGGAGTTTGTCGCCCCACTTTTCGATGATGTGACACGCTATATAAGCAAATACTTTGACCAAGGTAACATCGATGAAAAAATCAACCCTCTTACTATGGACACTCTCTTTACTCATCTTTAATGGCTGTGGAGGCATTAAAGGTTTAATGATATATAAGACGGATGCTACTTTAAAAAGTATCAATAATGTCAAGGCACTTCCTACACGAAGCTCTGTTGGGTTTGAATGGGAAAAGATAAAAGATAGACGTGTACGTGGTGTGAATATATATAGAGGTACCCCTACAGAAGGTAGACAAAGTCTCAAACGTATAGGAACAGTGGGTAACCGTTATGGGACACATTTTGTTGACAGACGTGTAAAACCAAATACATCTTATATTTATACATTTACAACATTGTCTTTAGGAAAAGAGTCTAGACATGGTAGTATACTTAAAGTCAAAACAGCTCCAGCACTTCAAGGCGTACGTTTTTTCAAGGCATATAACGTAGCACCTGGTGTGATTAAGTTACTATGGAGTCCACATGTCAATG
>Ga0256834_1001664_pt1 | contig 14781 bp, 12 predicted proteins | sample 4281140metaG_FD_190536 | JGI IMG/M metagenome (GOLD analysis project Ga0256834, IMG submission 190536) | Hydrothermal vent microbial communities from East Pacific Rise, Pacific Ocean - 4281-140 | ecosystem: Environmental > Aquatic > Marine > Hydrothermal vents | place: Pacific Ocean: East...
AATAGTACCAATAGGGTCGATATGTTTAATGGGGTTAAGGGTGACACGGCCCAACATTTCAGCGGTACGATCGCCTAGCTTTTTAGCCACCCAACCATGAGCCGCTTCATGCATTGTGATAGCCAGCAGAACTGGCAGCACAAAAATAACAATTTTTTGGATTAGAGTGAGCGAGTGCATGGCCAGATTATACCCAAGAACAGCAACGAATAGTGGAGACTTATTCTACTCGCCGCACCTTAGAGTGACGATGGTATTCGCTACGAATAAGCGGTTTGAGGTTGATCTCTTAACTAAAACAGTCGATATTCAGCCCAATAGCGCATATCACTTCTCATTTAGCACCCTATTTTTAAAGTTCACGATCTCTGGGCTCCTCTCCTTTAATGTAGTAACAACCACTTCACCGGTATCCTTACCCAAATATGGTTGCAGCGCCGTTGCTAGATAGGGCATAAGGTTTCGCAGATCTTTGTTCGTAGATGACGTTTCAACCGATGCACGCCAACGAGCAATTGGATTGTTAGAGCCAGCCATAGATTCTGCTTCCAACTTTAAATAGAGCGTGTGTAGCATTATTTTTTCATTGTGAAACTCACGTCCAGTTTGTTTAAGCCGTACGGGAATATAGACTTGCTGAGAACTCATCGTTTGATCACCCTCAGCATTTACGCTGGATGTATGGATAGTAACCGTATCTCCACCAACAAAATCATAGGTGGGTGTGGAGTAGCGATGGCGCGTCACCTTGGTTCCACTAACCCCATAACTGAGATAGATGGTTAAAGCTGCTTCATCCCCCTCCTGAGAAACTGTGTAGCCTTGTTGCTTCAGTATGTGGTGCGCATAGGCACTAAACTCCTGAAAATAGAGATCACCCTCAGCAATGTTTTTCAAGCCACTCTTTAGAACATAGCTCTTTTCACCGCCACCCAATGGCTGCCCTTTTATTGCATCAATATGTAGTATTAGTTTTTTACCGCAAGCGGTTAACAGCAGCAGGCTGATGAGTACAATTGATGTTTTATAGAGCAATGCTTTCATAATGTGGCCTTCGATGAAAAATAGCGTCCTTATCTATATAAGGATAGGCAATTTGGCACGACTATTTCAACACTTTTACATAAAATCTCATTGGTACGCTTGAGTTCTTTATTCTCTCTTTCAAGAGTTTTGGGTCGTTCTGCATGATCGCTCATGATTCCAGGCTCTGCACCTGAGTCAATTTCTATCTTGTTTACCCAGGTTCTTAAACTCTCTCTGGAGTACAACCAATCTTTGATACAACAGACTTGATCGAAGCCTAGCATAATGAGTGTTCATGCTCGCCCGTCAAAACCAAACGAGTGGAGCCAAAAGGCGGACACATCAGATAACAGACAGCTATACGTGCTATGTGCATTAATGGCCCAATATCGTGTTGGGAATCATTCAGGGAGAATCGAGCCAAGGGCCGTAAAGCGGAGACCAAAAACCTACCCTTGAAATTGGAGCTGACAACTAGGTGTAAATTTTATCGCGACAAACAAAAACATCGCTAACACCATGATTATATTTATGTTTTACAAGGATCATCCTGCTGATATTCATGGGTAATCAGGAATCTTTATGATGAAAATTAACCAAGTTATTGAGCTTTAATACCACCCCAAGGAGACTTAAACTAGATTTGCCCTGCTCGCTTATTGATACATTACTAAGCTGACAAATGGTATGGTCTATCTCTTCAAAATTTAGCGAGTGGAGCAGACCATGCAAGCGGCAAAAATCATCAACCACATCACCGATTGGCTCGACAGTTATGTGAATAAAGCAGGCGTTAACGGCTTTGTTATTGGTGTCTCTGGTGGTATTGACTCTGCTGTAACATCCACCCTCGGCGCACGCACAGGGCACCCGCTTCTCTGCGTAGAGATGCCCATTCACCAGCACGATAGCCAGGTATCACGTGCTCAACGCCATATCGAATTTCTGAAACAGAATTTCCCCAATGTCAGCTCAATTGAAGTACCGTTAACAGATATTTTTGATAGTTTGATTAACACCTTCTCTGCTGACCCAGATAAAGATTCACATGCAATGCCCCTGGTCAATACACGTGCACGTCTGCGTATGACTACGCTCTACTACTATGCCGCTCACCACGGCCATCTAGTGCTTGGAACAGGTAATAAAGTTGAGGATTTTGGTATCGGCTTTTATACCAAGTATGGCGATGGTGGTGTTGATCTCAGCCCTATTGCCGATCTAAACAAAACAGAGGTTTTTGCGCTGGGGCGTGAATTAGGTATCAGTGAGGAGATTCAGCAAGCTGCACCCACTGATGGTTTGTGGAATGATGACCGCACCGATGAGGATCAGATCGGTGCTAGCTACCCTGAACTAGAGTGGGCGATGGAGTTTGATGGTGATGATTCACAGATCGATTGCCGCCAAGCAGAGGTACTATCCATCTATCACCAACTAAACCAAGCCAATCAACACAAGATGAAGCCTATTCCTGTCTGTCTCATTGATGAGAGCCTCAAAAAATAACCCTTAGCAAGTAGCTGCCTGAAATGGGTTCTGATTGTTCTTAATCAAGGGAGGCAAAAATAGAGGTCGCTATACTGTACTTTTAAGCTTGGTTGTTTAGCAAACCCCTCTCTTTAAATCGCTGTAGGAGCCGTTATGACAGAAGTCGTCAAAGAGCTAAAGGCAAAGATGGAACACCTTGAGTCAGATGGTAGTCAAGTGATTGGCATTCACCTAACCGCTGAGCTGAGCAAAGCGATCCGCTGGGAGTTACACCAGATGTACGGCGTTGATTATGGTGATCCATCACTGCTTTTTGGTGCTGAGGTGCTCTCCCATGATGCTGATGAACTACGCTTCGAAACCTAATCAGGCTTTCTTATGCAAATCTAGATAGCTCACGTTCAACCAATTCAAATACCTGCTGCGGTGGAATAACCTGCAGGCAGACATTATCACTACAAGGCGTTTTACGGTGGTTAGCAGCACTGACACAGGGCGAACAGGCCAACCCCGCATAGATGGGTGTACTGTTACCAAGCGAACCATAGAGAGCGGGTGTTTCTGGGCCAAAGATAACAAAACTGGGCATATCGGTGATCGATGAGAAGTGGCCTGGGCCAGAGTCATTGGTCACCATTAAGGTTGATAGCGTATAGAGCGTTGGCAACTCAGCAAAGGTGACACCACCCGCGAAGTTGATACAACGTGCATTATTGACCTGCTCCTTTAACCCCTCCGCCTCCTCCCGCTCGGCTGGCGCACCGGTGATTAGAATCACCACATCTTCATGTGCCTCTAAAATCATCCGCATCAGTTGAACAAAGTGCGCAGGCATCCAGCGGCGTTGCGGCAGTAGGTCACTTGCATTCGGGTTGATCAGAACAAAACGTGGCTGATCGGGCACCGTTGATGAGCAGACCTGTTTAATCTTCTCTCGAACAGTTGCCAACTGTGCCTCACTCACCTCCGCCTTCGCCAGTATAATCTCATCATCCGTTACCAAGCTCTTTGAGTAAGGCAACTCCTCTTTTTTAGCCAATGCGGTGTTAACCAGTGCGATAAAGCTTTTAGCAATATGTTGATGCGGGTTGTAGGCAACTCGATGAGTCAACATCTCCCCACGGTATAGCCCTTCATTGTGGAATGCGTGGTATCCGATGCGTCGTTTTGCTCCGCTGAGGCCGGTTAGCAGCGCGGTGTAACGTGAAAATAGTTCCAAGTCGATGACGGTATCAATCTTGTGTTTCCGGCTCCAGAATAGGAATCGAAATGTGTCAATCGCAAGCGGCATTAAACCATCGATACTGATGGTGAAGATATTCTCTTCGGGTACGGTATTGAGAAGTTTGAGACTGCCGACATTGGAGTCAAAAATAAGGAAGTAAATCTCTGCACCTGAGTTTTTCATCTTCCGCATCGCTGGATCGACAATAATCGCACTGCCCATCTCAGAGAGCTCAATAAAGAGTACCTTTTTAGGTTCACTGCCCTGCTCTTTTGACATAAAAGGTGAGAGCAGGCGCAGCAGCCATGTCATCACAAAACAGAGTGGAACACCCGCCAGATAGTCAATACGCCGCATAGTATCGATTTTCACTTAGCTCTCCTCATTATGGGTGTTGGCAGTTAGATAGACATAAAGCCCCGGCAGTGAGGCGACCACAAGCACCAGACCATAGAGCAGCGACATTGAAAGCACCACTGTTTTATCGGCACCAATGAGGCCAAACAGTCCAATCATCGCCCCCTCTCGCACCCCCCAGCCCGCCAACGAAATGGGGATTAGCGTGAGCAGAATAACGGGTGGCACAATAATCAAAAAGGTGAGCAAGCTCTCCTCCATACCCACACTAAGGCCAATAAAAAATATCGCAATCATCGACAGAAGATGAATAGCGGTTGCCATGCCGCCTTGAATTAACCATTCGCTTAAGCGGTGGAAGATAGAGTTGAGCTGTCGTGATATTGAGGCGAGAAATGTTGTGATACGCCACCGCTCAAGGAAGCTGAAGTGATGGATAAAACTGAGCAGAACAAAACCACTAATGCCGGCAGCAACAATCAAATTGATCAGCCAGAAGATTTCTCGTGGTAGTAGGTTGGGGTTGAGCAGATTGGCAAATAGATTGACCAGTAGTAAGCCCGTCAAGCCAAGTAATCGGTCGATAAAGACACCACGAAAGGCATCACGTTTACGCCCACCCAACTTGGCCACATCCAACACACGAATAGCATCACCACCAATACTGGTCGGCAACCCTTGGTTGAAGAAGAAACCCTTGAAATAACTGCGCAGATAGAAGATTGGCTTTTGTTGCATGCCCAGCAGTTGTGAGACACGAGACCAACGCAGCCCAGCCAACAGAGTGCTAGCCAATTGAAACAGAATGCCCAGCAATAACAGTGAGAAGTTGAGGCCAATGATGGTCTCTGATACCGCTTTAAAATCAATGTTTTTAAAGATAAGAAAAAAGATAAAACCGGTAATCAACAAGCGAATAAAAGCACCGACCCAGCGTTTTTCAGCTGGAGATTGAGTTATTTCACCTAAGCTGTTCACTCGCTGCAACGGCTGGTGAGCAGCCGAGCTAAAGAGGTGTTTTAGACCCGAAAAAGCAAGCGGCAAAATAGCCAGAGCCAGAACAATCTCTAATGGCCGAGCATCAGGATAATCACCCCAATCACGAAATAGCAGTGTCAGTGCCACACCCAGTAACAGCAGAGCAAAGGGGCGCTGTACGCTCAGGCGAGTGCCCCAACGCCACCTATCGGCCAGGTATATGCCCACTATCGCTGAGAACCAGCCGGTAGCCATCCCCGCCAACACATCCTGTGGCCAATGCACACCGACAGCGATACGAGACAACCCAACCAACAGCGCACCAATAACAACGGCCACCTTGACCTTTGAAGGCACCCAGGACTGCAAGCTAACCAATCCTGCCAGAGTGAAGGCAGCCGTGGTATGGCCCGATGGAAAAGAGTACCAGCCGTGTGATTCACCAATCAGGATCATCTGCTCAGCATCCAGCACCGTGGGTGGACGTGGCATATTGAGGAAATGTTTGATCCCTTGAGAGAGCAGCGTGGCGATAACGGCACAAAGAATCAGCTGCCAGAGCAGACGAGGATGACGCCCCACCAACGGTAACATCAATGCAAACAGCACCAACATGTCACCAAAAGTGGTGATCCAACTCCAAACCATAGGGCCGGTATAGAGACTCAGAGTGTTGAGCTGTAAAAAGAGGGAGCGGTTGAGACCACTATAGAAGAGCAGCGCCAACAGCAGCAAAGCGGTCGTAGGCAGAAGCCAAACCCAGGTGTGCTGCCAGTTATAGTGGTCGTTGATATTACGCTGCATATTATTTTAAACCAACACAACGATAGAGTTCAAAGCGGTCAATGGTGGTTCCTCGTAACTGTTTTTCAATGGAATCAGCCAATTCACACGACTCAAATCGCTGCTGAAATTTTGTGCTCTTTTTTCTGGTCTGATTAGTGATGATAAGAATACCACTATCGCCTGTTTTTAACGGGCCACTCCAGAGATCAAATTGATCATACCGTTTGTCCAATACGGCAACATTGTGTGGTCTTGCATACCACATGATGCGGCTTGCTTGGCTCCAATTCCCAACGAAGAGGCGTGTTTCAGCCCCCTCTTCCTCAGCCATTTTTAGATTCAGTTCCGCTGCTTTAGTTGCTGCTTCATCCCAACCATGTAGATCATAAAGCGGGTAGCGGTTCTCCTCAAAGGGTATCCATGGTGTGTGGAGTTCAGCATGCAGTACCAGTGAAAGCAGTAATGCATAGGCGGCACATATACCCGCAACTATACGCACCCATTTACGGTGCCATTGAGATATCAACCAACCCGCCGCCAGTGGAGAAAGAAAAGCCCACCCCATTAGCGTCCAGTGTGGTAGTCCTTCATCAAGACCTGACCCCCAGCCAAATAACAGTAGGATTGGCAATGCAAATGCGAGCAAATATTGGTGGCCCACCGTACGGATATCACCCATTGCCCAAAAGAGGCCTACAATTCCAAGCAGATAGAGCGCAGGGCCATAGGTGAAGAGCTGTATCGCTTGGCTCTTAGCAAAACGAGCCAGTAACCAAGGCTCATCTGCAGGCACACCATGATCAAGCTGGTAGAGAAATGAGATCCAATCATGTGACCAGTTCCAACCGATGATGGGTAGGATCAATATGACCGTGAGTAGAACAGCCTGCCAAATACCGGCCCGAATCAAAACTGAGCAACGCCAGCGGATAAAGAGCAGCAATAGAATGCTCATCACCAGTGTGATAGCTGAGTATTTAGCCAGTGCTGCCAACCCCATGCCAAGGCCCAGCAACAACCACTTCTGGCGATTTTCACCCGTCTCAAGCAGCGAGTGCAGTACCAATGCCACCATTAGGCCAGCGGGGAGTAGAAGAGTATCGGGCACCAGCGCCAGCGCCATCAACTGAAAAATAACCGCTGATTGCAGCAAAATAACTGAGAGCGGTGCAAGTAGTGGTGAAGCCTCTGGGTAGAGCTGTTTTACCAACCGGTAGAGCAGAAAACAGGAGAGCAATGAGGAGAGAATAGCCCAAAAACGTAGCGCCCACGCCTCCTCAGAAACCATTAAGGCGATCGCTTGTAGCCAACCAATCAGCGGAGGGTGGTCAAAATAACTCCAATCTAAATGGAGACCATAGAGCGCGTAATGCGCCTCATCAACACCAAGAGCAAAGCGATTGATCACCAGCAGATTTAACAGCAGTATAGCCACGACAAAAGCTATCGCAACCCATCCTAGAGGGAACGGTTTTGCACGCGCTGGGGAGGTTGGAAGAGGATCGTTCAAAGATTGCAACTAATGGGTCGTCGTTATGGGTGCCGCATTATACCGAAACGCCCCCCTTAGGGTAGAGAAGCAGAGGCTAATCATTCGATAAAACGATGTTATCAATGCGAATGGTGGCCAGTGATGGCTCATTGATAAAAAAGAGGCCCACCTTTGAAATATTGTTCATGTTCATCTGGCGGCTAACCGGTGCTGCTTTAAGCTGCCGAAGATCAATCTGAAAACTGTTCCAACCAGGGCTGAGTGGCAGAGTGGTGTTATATCGATCATTGTAGTGCTGCATCTCACTCTCATCATGCATTTGATCATTAATGCGTAGATGCAGGCGCCACATTTGACCACCACTGTTGTAGACCTCAAATCGTAACAGAGAGTAACCACTCCAATTCGCAACTCTTGGCAATAAAGTTACCTCTTGATACTGGCCCACCGGCTTTAGATGGACAACTAACTGATTTGAACCACCCTGACTAACCTGTAAAGGAAACGTACTACTCCATCGTAATAACTCAAAAGGTGTTTCAAAGTCAGCGACAACAGGGTATTTGCTATAGGCAAAAGCACTATCTACGGTTATCAAGAGAAGCGGTACTAAACGCCAAAACAGCAACAGAAGAAGCATCCATAAAAGAGCTACCTTCTTGCCTCTCTGTTTCAGCCGCCTAAATTGGCAACGATAAAGGGCAAATAGACACCCCACCAAGTTATTGATCACATCATCAACAGAGGCCATACGGCCTACCATCAGTTGAATCATCTCAATAACCCCACTAAGCAGCAGCGTTATTAGAATTGAAACAATCAAACGAGATAGCGCTGATGAGAAGCTCCGTTCAATAATTGGAAAAAGTACTGAAATCAGCAGAAAAAAGTAGCCAATATGACCAAGATTCCAAATTTCAGACTGATAATCACTGAACCGCCCTGTAACTCCAGGAATAAAAAGTAGCGTTGTTGCAAAAAAAAGTGGGAAGAAGAGCCAATTATGTCGATTTATTTTCATTTCAACTCAAGATTTAGTGCTAACTGACCGATTCAGTATTAATAACAGATCACATAGGTTCAATTGAGATGCAGATAAGATGGCTCATATTGCTGTTGCTACCACTCTCTGCTCTGGGTGCTGGAAACCAAGTCTACATGACCGATATCCACCGCTCCGATTGGCGTTTTAGCGGTGACAAGCTCTCCTGCAAAATGAGCCATGAGATCAAAGATTATGGTGTTGCACACTTCGTACAGAAAGCGGGCGGTCAACTAAGCCTCTCTGTTGATGTCAAAAGAGCCGCTATCAAACAGAGTTCAGCAAAAATTTTGGAGACCCTTCCTGCTTGGGTGCCTGGCACACCTGATCCATTCTCAGAGCAGATCAAAACAGCAAAAGGCTCTCAGCCATTCAGACTCAACCATCAACAGTCCGCTTGGATGCTCAATACACTTGAAAATGGACGTTTTGGAAGCTTTGTCTATCAGGACTGGGATACCTCAAGATACCAAGTCCGAGTCTCTCTCAATGCGGTCAAGTTCCGCAATGCCTTTGGTGAGTTTCGCGCCTGCACCGACAGATTGTTAGAGTACACCTTTGCTGATATCAATCACCTCGAGATTCACTTTAAAAGTGATGCTTACCTATTAACTAAAAAATATCGTAAACGCCTAGACCGTATCACCGAATATCTCAAACTGAGTTCAGAGCCCATTAATATCAAAATTTATGGCCATACCGACAGCATCCACACTCGCCGTTACAACCACTTTCTCTCAAAACGACGAGCCAATGCCGTCTACCAATATTTTCTTAAGAGCGGCATACCCAAAAACCGTTTGAAAAAGCGGATCTACGGTGAGAAAAAACCGTTAGCAACTAACCGAACATTCGCAGGGAGAGCTAAAAATCGTCGAGTGGAGTTGCTACTTGAGTTAGGCTAAACGACAACCAATCAACGCCAAGCGGTGGGCACCAGCTCAACGGCCTGTTCATCACTGGTGATCCAGATAATCGCATCATGGATGGTCACCTGTAGGCGCATCGTTCGCTCAGCCAGTTGGGCCAATTTATCCACCATCTCATCAGCAAGATTGATCACCGTTAGGTTATGGAAACGGGTCAATTTATGCTCGATCTGTTGCCACCAGACCGTTGCACTACGCGAGTTATAGGTGTAGATGATGACATGCTCAGTATGGTGGCAAGCCTGCCGAATCCGCTTCTCATCAGGCTGCCCTAAATCTATCCACAGTTCCACCTCACCACTCAAACTCTTCTGCCACAGATCGGGTTCCTCCCCTCGACTCAACCCCTTTGCAAACTCCAACTGCTCACTAGCGTTCATAATAAAGGCTAACAATCGAATCATCATACGCCGATCAGTCTCAGAGGGGTGACGAGCAAGTGTTAGATGGTAGTTGTGGTAGTGGTTACGGTCTAGATCTGAGATCTGTAGTTCAGCTTTGAATACGGTTGATTTTAGGGCCATTGGATCATTTTCTTTTTTTAGCTCGTCCCCAGGTCAAACGGAGGCATTTGTTAAGTTAGTATACCCTTTAGCTCACCATTAGGTTTAGCCAACATGTCAGAAAAAGGCAAAACCCCTGCCACATTCCACAACTTCTAAACCTGCTACAACTGACCAACCAATACCTAAGCAACCTGGGCGTTGACCGAAAATGCCACACAAGCCTTGGAGATACTGGCAGAAGAGGATAAGCTGGATCTGTTATTCTTTGATGTGGTAGTACTCGGTGGAATAAATGGTCACGAGCTGGCACAACAGTGGCTTAGTCTAAAGGCATTGTTAACCTCTGCCTTTACATCAAAAACCATTACCCATCTTGGAAAAATGGAGCAATTTCAGGTGAAGGGATGCATCAACTTAAATCAGCTTTTCATGTTCTGCCATTCAGCCAGAGAGACCTATGCCTATACTAATGCTATGGGAGCCTCTGACTGTCACTATTTCTTATCAACAATGACTCTATTTTTAAGACAACGGCTTGTCTGTGGGGTGCTGTCACTAATACTGGGGTGTATGCTGATATTTGTTGCCCCTCCACACGCTCTGGCAGGTAACCTCAAAACTGAACAACCTCCGCTAATCCTGGGTGTGCATCCGTACAGGTCAGCAGTGACACTGATGGAGAGCTATAAGCCGCTCGCCTCCTATCTCTCCCGCAAAACAGGTCGGATTATTACAGTCAAGATCTCTAAGGATTATCGTACACATATCCGATTAATTGGTGAAGATAAGCTGGACATCGCTTTCATGGGGCCAGCCTCCTATGTGGAGATGGTGGCACACTACGGCAGAAAACCACTACTGGCACGTCAGGTAATTCAGGGCAGCCCCACCTTTCAGGGCAAGATGGTGGTGCGCCAGGAGAGCACCATCAGCTCACTGGCAGAGCTGGCGGGCAAACACTTTGCCTTTGGTGATGTTGCCTCCACCATGAGTCATCTGGTGCCACGCTATATGTTACGCAACGCAGGGGTAACGGTTGATCAACTGGCTGGCTATCGCTTTCTGGGTTCCCATGACAATGTGGCTCTTGCAGTATTGATGGGCGATTTTGATGCGGGTACAGTGAAAGAGTCCATATATAAAAAATATCAGCCCCGTGGCCTGAAGGTTTTGGCTACCACTCCCGCACTCTCTGAACACCTGTTTGTTACCCGAAGTACGCTTCCAGATGAGGTCAGGCAAGTCTTGAGCACATCCTTGTATGCACTCAAGGATGATCCACAGGGATCTGCCATCATGAATAGTATCGAACCCGGCATGACAGCATGGGTACCGGCAACTGATGCAGACTACAATAATTTGCGTACTATCCTAGATTCACTTGCCAAGGCGGGTATCCAGCCATGATTGCTCTCAGCAAATCTGAACAGCGCACTCTGTTACTTTTTCTGTTGATCCTGACCAGCTTCATCGCCATTGCCAGCAGTGTTATCTACAACTATGAGCGGGGAGAACACATAGCTATTACAACCCAGCATGCTGAACGTGAAATAGAGCTGATTGGCAAGCTGATCACCGAGGCTCTGATCAAGAATGACTATATCACTGTCGAGCAGTTTATCAGTCACTGGGCGCAGGAGCGTCCTGATTTGGTAGAGATAAAACTCACCACAAGCAACGGTTTTGTCCTGGCACACTACACCCGCACCCAATCTACACAGCATCACCTCTCCCTGAATCAACAACTCAACTACGGTGATCATCGTTCAATGAGCATGGATATGGTATGGGATATGGCACCGATCTATCACAGTCTTGATCGACTACTGATCATGCTGGCGGTCATACCACTGGTTCTGGTTGTTATCCTGCTACTGTTCCTATGGTGGGTATTACGGCGCACCTTGTTAAAGCCTTTACACAGCAAATTGGAGGTGAGCGAACAATATAACCGCATGTTGTTTGAGCAGTCACCCATTGGGCTGGTGTTGTGCCGCATGAACGGTGAGTTGGTTGACATCAACCCCGCCTTTGCCAAGATCATCGGCCACAGTGTCGAAGAGGCTCTACAACTGACCCACTGGGAGATCACCCCAAAAAGCTATGCCGCAGATGAGCAGCGATGGCTGGAGAGCCTAAAAAAGAACGGCCATTATGACGGCTATGAAAAAGAGTATATCCATAAGGATGGGCATCGGGTGCCGGTATACCTGCAAGGTCTGTTATTGGAGAAGGATGGGGAACAGTTGATTTGGTCCAGTGTTGAAAATATTACTGAACGTAAACGTACTGAAGAGAGTGTGCGCAACATCACCACAGGTGTATCAGCTAAAACGGGAGAGCTCTTTTTCCAATCACTGATGGTACACCTGGTAAAGCTATTTGATACAAAATACGCCTTTATTGGCCTGCTAAATGTGAAAAATCCAAACATAATCAACACCGTCACCCTCTGTATTCATGGGGAGATTGTTGACAACCTAAGTTATGAGCTGACAAACACCCCCTGTAAAGATGTCATGATGGGCTATAACGGCAGTATCCGAGCCTACCCTCGTGATATTCAACAGTTATTCCCCGAAGATTCTTTACTGGTTGAGATGGATGCACAAAGCTACGTTGGTGCACCACTGGTGGATAATAGTGGCAAGCCCATTGGCTTGATTGTCATTATGGATGATAAACCCATGGAAAGCTGCAAACAGGTGGAAACCATACTGCAGATTTTTGCTGCCAGGGCAGCGGCTGAATTGGAGCGGTTACAGTCTGAAGAGGCATTAAAGCAGAGTAAGCAGCGCCTATCTGAAGCACAACAGATGGTTCACATCGGCAATTGGGAGTTAGATTTGACGACTAACCAACTGCTATGGTCCGATGAGATCTACCGCATTTTTAAGATTGATCCCCAAGAGTTCAGTGCATCCTACGAGCATTTTTTGGAGATCATCCATCCAGATGACAGGGAACAGGTGAATACCACCTACACCGAGTCGGTCAAGAATAAAATACCCTATAGCATTGAACACCGTATAAAGGTATCAGATGGCACCATCAAGCATGTCCAGGAGCACGGCAAGACATTTTATAATACAGAGGGCCATCCAATACGCTCTGTAGGCACCGTGCAGGATATTACTGAGCGGGTAGACATGGAAGAGGCACTACGCCGTTCACAGAAGATGGATGCCATCGGTCAACTATCGGGTGGCATTGCACATGACTTTAACAACCAACTGGCGATCATCATTGGCTACCTGGATTTCCTGAGAAATCATTTTTCACAAGATGAAAAACCACGCCAGTGGATAGAGATTGCCACCAAATCCACCCTGCGCTGTATGGATTTAACCCGGCAACTGTTAACTTTTTCACGTCACCAGGCAAAAGAGAAGACGGTAGTGGATCTCAATGCCACACTCAACGAGATGAAGACCATGATTGCACGTTCAGTCACCCCTGAGGTCAGCGTGCAATATTTCCTGGCTAACAGCCTATGGCAAACTGAGATTGATCCTGGTGAATTTCAGGATGCAATCCTAAACCTAGTCATCAACGCCCGTGATGCCATGCCAGATGGCGGCAACCTCCTAATCGAGACCAGCAACAAATATCTCGATGCAGGCTATGTTGCCTGCAACCCTGGAGTAGAACCTGGAAGTTATGTGCAGTTAATGTTGAGTGATACCGGTATCGGCATGAGAAAGGAGACTCTGGAGCATATCTTTGAGCCATTTTTCACCACCAAACCTGAGGGCAAGGGCACCGGCCTTGGCATGGCTATGGTATACGGTTTTGCAAAACGCTACGGTGGTAATATCAAGATCTACTCAGAACCCGGTGTGGGTACGACAATGCGTCTCTATCTACCACGTAGCAAAGCATCTAAATCAGCAACTATTATTGAAGATACCCATGATGCCGAACTACCTACAGGCAATGAAATCATCCTGATCGTTGATGATGAAGTCGATCTACTGCAACTGGCTAATCAGTATCTGATTGACCTGGGTTACCGTACCCACCTTGCGGAGAACAGCAGGCAAGCATTGGCTATACTGCAGGGGGATGAACAGATCGATCTCTTATTTAGTGATGTGGTAATGCCCGGCGGGATAAATGGTTATGAACTGGCACAACAGGCAACACAACAAAGGCCTGAGCTGAAAGTGCTGTTAACCTCAGGCTTCACATCAAAAACCATTGCCCACAACGGCCTGGCTCGCTTTTCTGCCCATTTACTTTGCAAACCCTATCGTAAGGTCGATCTATCACAGCGGATCCGGCTTGTACTTGATGAGAAAAAAACAGCATGAACCAACCTTTACTGATAGTAATTGATGATGAACCTGATTTGGCAGGCTTCGTCTGCACTGTGGCGGAACAGGTCGGTTTTGATATTGAGCAGTTTAATAACGCAGCTCTTTTTAAAGATCAATATATCAGGGCGGATGTTATTGTTCTTGATCTCATCATGCCGGGGGTAGACGGCATTGAAGTGATCCGTTTTCTGGCTGAAAGTGGCTGTAATGCCCGATTAGTCCTGGTCAGTGGGTTTGACCCAACCGTTCTCCATTCAGCACAAAAGCTGGCAACAGAACAAGGGCTCAATGTTGCGGGCAGTTTGAGTAAACCTTTCCGTTATGATGATCTCTATCAATTGCTGAGTGGGCTCTCCATTACCCCCAAAAGCTCTACTCTCCATACACCCATCAAAGCCCCATCTGTAGAAGCACTACGTAAGGCATTGGCAAACAGTGAATTGGTACTCTATTACCAACCAAAAGTTGGTCTCAATAGCCATTATATTGTCGCCGTTGAAGCCCTGGTACGCTGGCAACACCCAACTCATGGTTTACTCAGTCCCGACCTGTTTATCTCTACAGCTGAGCAGCATGGCCTGATCAATGAGCTAACTTGGATTGTCTTAGAACAGGCCATGGCGCAGTGCT
>Ga0256834_1001665_pt1 | contig 14768 bp, 12 predicted proteins | sample 4281140metaG_FD_190536 | JGI IMG/M metagenome (GOLD analysis project Ga0256834, IMG submission 190536) | Hydrothermal vent microbial communities from East Pacific Rise, Pacific Ocean - 4281-140 | ecosystem: Environmental > Aquatic > Marine > Hydrothermal vents | place: Pacific Ocean: East...
GCACCAAGCGCAATAATTTTAGCAAAAAGAATAAAATTATGTCGTGCTAAAAACAATATCACTAAACCAATAGCAAAGCCCAAAACAGCCTGACCTCCATTACCTATTGCTAATATCCACACTGAAAGCAATAATGAAAACAAAAGCAGAAATTTTTGCCATTTAATTTTAGTGTCAAACATAAGCCCAAATGCTGCAATCCCACAAAGCGCACTAATATTGGTTAATACCGTTTTATGCGAAACAAGACCTATCAAATGATTTTGACCCAATCTCCCCATATCCGACCCCGATAAAATCAAAATCAATGACCCTGAATTGTGAAATATCCCATATATCGCCAATGTCCAAAACAACAAATGTAATGGACGCTCACGAGATGAAAAATAAAAGGCTGCTGCACTCATTACAATCAACATTGATATTGATTTAGTTAATACCGCCGCTGGATTTAACGACCAAATAGAACTAACAAAAAAAATAAATACCAATAACCCTATATATCGAAAACAGGAGACAAGCTTATTGATGTTCACTCCTTTTTGCAGAGCGACACCAGAAATTATCAATGAGGGAAGGACAATAGTGAGTAATGATTGATCTATACCGGTAAAACGTAAAAATGTTCCTGTCCAAATAAGCATCGAAATAAAAATTGACATAAAACCAATTATTGGTTTATCCATCTGATTTGTTGCAATATTAAAGTTCATGGTAAAAGCCGTTCGTTTAATATTTTTATCCACACACCCCCAAGACCCATAGCAACCGCTATAAGAAAGACAAGACCGTATATAGGTAGCGCCAATCCAGCCAATACCCCCCCCATAATCAAGATAGCTAGAACAGATAGATTCACAATAATATTATTTCGCATATACCCTGTAACTGTCGCTAAATTATATGCAGCTGCTCCAAAAGAATTAAATAATACTCCAACCATCAAAATTATAATAAATGCAGAATATTGCCAAACTATTTCACCTATCCATAAATATGAAATAACAGGCGACGCTAATGCCACACAAACCATCAAAACACCAACACTCAAAGATGTATATCTTACGGCTTTCTTATAAACGCCAAGCATTTCGCTAGATTTCCTCTTAAACATAGCAGTCAAAGTTGGCAATGTCGCAGTGGTTCCAGCAACAGCCGCATTACGAGGCAACCAAACACTTTTAAACGCCAGCTCATAAAGACCCAGCACCTGCAATCCTCCAAAATGACTAACAAGTATTTTAGATATTGGTTCAAACAGCCCATTAGAAATATTGGCTATTTGCGCCTTAAGACTAAAGCTTAACATTTCTTTAAAAGCCAAAAACTTAAAGCCCAGCGGCACAATATTTGAAATGCCAGATATTCGACGAACTATAACCCAGCCAATAATAAGCATTACTCCATATTGAACAATCTGGCTTAGTGCCAAACCAAACAAGCCATAAGTAGGCACAAGGAAAAATACCAAAATCAGCTGTAAAATATTACCACCAACACTAATTTGCGAACGCACATAACTCAAATGCAAACCAACAATACTACTCAGCACAACACCCGAAATATTGAGCAAAAAGAATGATGCAAACATAACTGGCAATACACTACGTGCCTGATCAATATTCTGCTCATTTACCAGCAGATCCAAATTTGCATTTAATATAAAAAACCCTCCGAAAGAGAGAATAATAAAAAGTCCAATATTGGTGAGTATTGCAGTTTCAATATAGTTTTGAATTTTATTTTTCTGTGTTTTCAAATTCAACATCGCAACAAAACGAACAGTCGCATTGGCCATTCCCGCATCACCAATTCGTATCAACGATGTCCACGCAAAAAGAATTGTCCAAAGACCGAGCGCCTCAATTCCGCCTTGCATAATCACTAACCGATAACTGGCAAATACCAACCCAATATTAATGATAAACTCGATAACAGCAAACCAGACATTTTTCTTTAAATTGAACATTCTTATTTAGAACCCTCCGCATCAAATGTAACATCAAGTGCGCGTTCCAAAGATTTTATACTAATTAGTGCAAAGCGTTTTGAAAGCTCCTCACCTTTATGCTCATTACGATTAATATTTGTAGATAAAAGGACTTCTTCTATGTTTCTGCCCAATGCTATATGGTCTATATCCTCCTTTATACAAAATTTATGTATTAACGAATCTTCACGAACAATAGCAGGAATACCAAGCTGAACAGCACGACCAAAAACACCCGAAGCTTGATCATAATCAAATGAATAATAACACCAAATAATATCTGCTGAGGAATATAAGTCTAATAATTCAGCATCACTAACTCGCCTATTTATTGCGATACCGCCCACACTTTCAAAACCATTAAGTTCAAAATTATATAAATCACTAACTTTTCCGCCAAACGCAAAATAAAAATTTTGTTGAATACTGGCATTATTAACAAGAGTTCCAGCAAAAACATCAAACCCTTTTTGGCGATTTTGAGACCCTATTGCGCATATAAGCGGTTTTTTATCATCATTTAAATTTGAATTTAAAAATAACCATTTACGAGCGGCAGCAGTTTCACATTGGTTGCTAACAATTTTACGCTCATTTACACTCAAATCCCATAGTTGAAAATCATAAATCCAACCATCTGCAATCTCTGAAAATCTAGGCTCAACAGAAAATGGCAATATTGTTAACACTTGTATTTTTGGAAATAATTTAAGTAGTTTTAGTATCTGGTATTTAAATCTTAGGCGAATATTTGAACCTGATATCACAGGCAGGGGGCGAAATAACAACCCTGCAGTACGCCGCCCTAAAGCACTTCGTATCAATGCCACAAAAACGAAAAGAGCAAAAGATTCTTCTATCATAAGGAAAAAAACAGGCTTACTTGCTCCAAATAGGTCTTTACGCTCTAATCTTTTAATTCGGGCTATAGTTGAAATAAATTTAATATAGGAACCACGATGACCAGCTTCGCTCTCGCTATAAATAACAAAATCAAAATCTGCTTTCATTTCTGATTCGCTCCAATATTATGCGTTTCCTTGGAATTAAAACATAAAAAGCTCTCTTCAAAACCATTCAAAATCGCATCTCTATCCCAATATTGTTCGGCTTTTTCTCGTGCGTGTTTACCTAAATTTTGACGCAAAGTCTCATCTTCCACTATCTTCTCAATCGCCCCAGCAAACTCATTCATATCTTCTGGTGGTGTGATTATGCCGCACCCTTTCACTTCATCAGCCAATCCAGTGCCTAACTCAGCGGTCGCTACCACTGCTCGTCCTGATGCTAGCATATTTGTTAGTTTTGATGGCAGAACCAAATCCGCCGCATCTGCTAGTTGTGGCAAAAGATGCACTGTTGCTAGCCCCATTAACTCGTTTAATTGTTCTTTTTCTACCAAATCATAAAAGCGTACATTGCTTATACCATTTGCTTGTTTTTCAAGATTTAAACGGTTTGGTCCCTCACCGCAAATTACAAAAGTCAAATCATTGCGATGTTGCAATTTTTTTGCTGCCTCCACAATAATGCTAATACCTTGTTTATTAGCAATATTACCAGAATAAAGCGCTACATGTTTAGTCGTAATATTCCATTTTTTACGAAAAATTGAAGGTCTATCTAGTGGTTTTATCTTTTCAATATCTGCCCAATTACGAAATTCAACAATTTTTTTGCTTGGTACGCCTTTTTCACTCAGCTTTTTGCACATTTGTGGTGAAATAGTACTAACCATATCAAATGCCTTAAATATTGAATTTTCAAACCAACGTGCCAAACGTGCAGCCATATTGTCTGATTTCATCAACCCTGTTGCAAATGCCGCCTCCACCTCAAAATCTTGAATATGCAACCAAGATTTTGCCCCACATAACATTGCCGCAATTTTTGCAACTGGTGCCGCGATTAACGATGGCGCAATGGTGATAATAACATCTGGGCGATAACGAACTGCCTTACCAATCATCGAAAAAAAAGCACAAAAGGCAAAACTAACATAATGCAATATACGTTTTATTCCCGTGGGCTTAGATGGAATATAATGCGGAACACGGGTAATATTAACTCCATTTTCCTGTTTTTTGCTATATAACCAAGCGCTATGCCCATTCATAATTTTCCAACCGGGATAATAAGGCTGCCCAGAAACCACCTCAACCTCATGCCCATTAGCCGCAAAAAACTCAGCCATGCCCGTTGTATAAACAGCAATACCAATATTTTCAGGTGCATAATTTAGGCCGAGAATGAGGAGTTTCATTTAATTTCTTCTTCATCTTTCTTTTGCACAAATGCAAAAAGAACTAATCCAAGGCGAGATGGCATAAGTTTATTATATACTGCACAAAACCAGGCTGGAATTAAATAATTAGAAAAATATCCAACTTCTTGACCATCAACAAAACTAAAATTAAACCAAGAAGACCGTGAAAAATGACGCTTAATTTGTCCAATTGAATTCATTCGGTGAAACGTAGGAAAGATATCTTCGTCTTTACGATCTGGCTGAAGAACAGAAATTACTTTATTATGCAGGGAATTAGGTATTAAGCTACCAGCAATACCAATAACACCCCACTTGTTAGGTGTTTTCGCACAAAACCAACCGCCTGGCTTAAGCACACGAAATACCTCGGAAACAAATTCTTTTGGATTTTCTATATGCTCTAACACCCAATCAGAATAAATGACATCAATAGAATTATCCTCAAATGGTAATTTTGAAGATGCCTCATAAACTATTGTTTCATCCATATATTTATTGCTTAACACCGCTTCATCTACATCTATCCCAATAATCTTTTTACAACGCCCCTTAAATATCTGAAGTTGTTGGACAAATGGATTTTTTTGACTTTCAAATTGCCCACCTCGTCCAGCGCCTAAATCAACAACTATGTGGTCAGATTTTATAACTTGATTAAGAAAAAGATAAAAGGTTAGTGTGATATCATAACGAGAGAACCCGCCAATGTTTTTTTCTGGAAAGATTTTATTAAATTTATTCATTTCTTGCTCCTAATATGGACTTGATTAAATAAAATTTGGTTGCTTACAAAACCATTCATAAGTCGTGCGTATGCCGTCCTCTAACTCAATCTTTGGTGACCAGCCCAACCCCTGCAATTTATCTGCACTCATAAGTTTACGCGGTGTGCCGTCTGGTTTTGATAAGTCATGAGTGATTTCACCCTCAAAACCAACAATTTTACAAACCAGCTTGGTTAATTCTAATATTGAAATATCTGTGCCAGAGCCAACATTAACATGACTATCGCCAGAGTAGTTTTTTAGCAAAAACACCAACGCATCAGCACAATCATCAACATGCAAAAACTCACGCTTTGGCGAACCAGTCCCCCAAATTTTAATAGACTTATCACCGTTAATTTTTGCCTCATGCGCCTTTCGAATTAGCGCCGGTAACACATGAGAGGAATTAAGATCAAAATTATCGTTTAAGCCATAAAGATTGGTCGGCATTGCTGAAATATAATTGCGCCCATATTGTTTTTTATATGCTTGCGCCATTTTTAAGCCAGCAATTTTAGCAATTGCATAAGCCTCATTAGTTGGCTCTAATGCACCAGTTAAAAGCGCTTTTTCAACAATGGGCTGCTCTGCAAATTTCGGATAAATACAGCTTGACCCTAAAAATAATAAATTCTCTACATCAGCTTTATGTGCGCCATGAATGATGTTTGCCTCAATCATCAAATTATCATATATAAAATCTGCAGGATAAGTATTATTTGCTAAAATCCCGCCAACTTTTGCCGCCGCTAAAATAACTGCATCTGGCTTGGTGGTGCTAAGAAAATTTTCTACTTCTGCTTGTCTTTTAAGGTCAACTTCATCTCGTCTAACGCTGATGATTTCACAATTCTCATTTGCCAGACGGCGCACAATTGCACTGCCCACCATGCCATTATGCCCTGCGACCCAAATCTTTTTTCCTTTAAGATCAAACAATTATCTAAGCATCTTTCATAACAATATCGGTTTTCATCACCTTGAGGTCTTCTTGCACCATTTCACGTGCAAGCTCACGTACACTGGTTTCATGGCTCCAGCCAAGTTTTTCTTTTGCTTTGCTCGGATCGCCCAATAATAATTCAACTTCTGTAGGTCTAAAATAACGCGGATCAACTTCTACAAGGCATTCATTTGTTTCTTTATTATATCCTTTTTCATCAATTCCTTCGCCCTTCCAAATAAGGTCGATACCAACATCTTCAAAAGCCCATTCAACAAAATCTCGCACAGGAGTAGTGACACCTGTTGCCAGCACGAAATCATCTGGCTCGTCTTGTTGCATCATTAGCCACATGCCAACCACATATTCTTTGGCATGACCCCAATCTCGTTTGGCATTGAGATTGCCTAGATATAATTTCTTTTGTCTTTTGAGATGAATTGCTGCAACTGCTCGTGTGATTTTGCGAGTTACAAATGTTTCACCTCGTAATGGGCTTTCATGATTAAACAAAATTCCGTTTGCGGCATACATGCCATAAGCCTCACGATAATTCACTACAATCCAATAGGCATAAAGTTTTGCCGCTGCATAAGGAGAGCGTGGATAAAACGGGGTTGTTTCACTTTGCGGCACTTCTTGCACTTTGCCATAAAGTTCTGAAGTTGAAGCTTGGTAAAAACGTGTTTTTTTCTCCAAACCTAAAATGCGAATTGCTTCTAGCATTCTTAAAGTTCCAAGCGCATCAGAGTTGGCGGTATATTCAGGAGTTTCAAAACTAACTTGAACATGACTTTGCGCCGCAAGATTATAAATTTCATCAGGTTGGGTTTGTTGAATTATACGAATAAGATTGGTAGAATCTGTCATATCGCCATAGTGTAAAAAGAAGCGTTGTTCTTCTTCATGCGGGTCTTGGTATATATGTTCTATACGTGAAGTGTTGAACGAAGACGAGCGGCGTTTTATACCGTGAACGATATAGCCTTTGTCTAATAAAAGCTGTGCTAAATAAGCGCCATCTTGCCCTGTAACACCTGTAATCAATGCGGTTTTTGTCATGTTATTTTTTTCTGTTAGTTTTTTGATTGTTATTTCGTCCAATACAGAAATATGAAAATCCATATTCAGTGATAGTTTTTTCGTCAAACATGTTGCGTAAATCTACTAGGATTGGCTGTTTCATTTCTTTTGATAAACGCTCAAAATCAAGGTCTGAAAATTCTTCCCATTCGGTTATTATTGCTAAAGCATCTGTGTTTTTTGCTGCATCATAGGCATTATTTGTATAAGTTATATTTGGCATTATATGTTTTGCTTCGCTCATGCCTTGTGGATCGTACGCTTGAATATTTGCGCCAAAATCTTGCAATGCTTGAATGATAGAAATAGCAGGAGATTCTCTCATATCATCGGTGTTGGGTTTGAAGGTTAGTCCTAAAATGCCAATAGTTTTTCCTCTGATATTACCCCCACATGCGGCTTCAATTTTTTGCGCCATTGCCCGTTTGCGAAAATCATTTATTGCAACGATTGTTTCAACAGTGCGCATTGGTTTGTTGAAATCTTGCGCTGTTCTTACTAACGCCAAAGTGTCTTTTGGAAAACATGAGCCGCCATATCCCGGCCCAGCATTAAGAAAACTGCGCCCAATACGTTTGTCATAACCAATGCCATCAGCCACATCATTTACATCAGCGCCCATTGCTTCGCAAAGGTCTGCAATTTCATTGATAAAAGTCAATTTGACAGATAAAAAAGCGTTTGCAGCATATTTAGTCAATTCAGAAGTGCGGCGAGAAACATAAAGAATGGGAATATTCTGCTCAGCAAATGAGGCGTATAATTTTTCCATCTCTTTTTGTGCGCTGGCTTCATTTGTGCCTATCACAATGCGATCTGGTATCATAAAATCATCAATCGCTGCACCTTCACGTAAAAATTCTGGGTTCGACACCACATTTATTTCTAACTCAGGTCGAATTTCTTTTGTTATTCTTTCAACCTCGTCACCTGTTCCCACTGGCACAGTAGATTTTATTATAATAGTTGCATTACCTGATAGTGCATTGGCGATTTCTCGAGTTGCATCATAGACATATGTTAAGTCTGCTAATCCATCGCTTTTGCGTGTTGGTGTGCCTACGGCAAGAATAATAATTTCTACATTTTTAATAGACTTAACAATGTCATGGCTAAATGAAAGTCGATTGGTTTTTACATTAGTTTGAACAAGCGTTTCTAATCCCGGCTCAAAAATTGGAATTTTACCATTTTTAAGCGTAGTAATTTTATTCTCGTCTTTATCAACGCATGTGACATTATGACCTATTTGTGCAAAACATGCACCACTAACAAGACCAACATAACCTGCACCAATTATTGCAATTTTCATGTTACTCTCTTCCAAACTCATCTTCAATTCTAATGATATCATCTTCACCCAGATATGAGCCTGTTTGCACTTCAATAAGCTCAAGCAATATTTTACCCGGATTATATAATCTATGAACCGCCCCTTGGGGAATGTATACGCTTTCATTTTCACGTAAAATCATGGTTCTTTCATCAATTTGCACTTCTGCTGTGCCTCTTACTACTACCCAATGCTCGCTTCTATGATGGTGTTTTTGTAATGATAATTTTTTGCCAGATTTTACAAATAGGCGCTTTACCTGAAATCTTTCGCCGTTCAGAACCGATGAATATCCGCCCCATGGTCGATATGTTGTTTTATGAGTGCGTGTGAGTGCCGCCGTTTTAGAATTTGCTTCTAGCTGTTTTACAATTGCGCCAACATTTTGTGCTTTTGAAAGTGCGCCAACATAAATTGCGTCTTCGCTGGCAATCACCGCAATATCATCTAATCCATCAACAGATATATGGCATTTCTCTGAAACAATAAGTGAGTTTTTAGTGTTGTTCAGGCTTGTTTGACCACGTACTAAATTTTCATTTTTATCTCGTTTGCCATTTTTCCAAACTGCGTCCCATGAGCCAAGATCTGACCATATAATGGGTGAGGGAACGACTGAGGCTAAGCTGGTTTTTTCAAAGATTGCATAATCGATTGAAATATTGGGGGAGCTGGCAAAAGATGTTTCTTCTAGGCGAATGAAATCTAAATCTTTTTTGGCATTTGCAACGGATTTATTTGCTGCTTCAAAAACTTCTGAAGCGAGTTTTTTACACTCACTTAAAAAGCTAGAAGCATCAAACATAAACATGCCTGAGTTCCAATAATAATTCCCAGTTTCTAGCATTTTTTTAGCGTTGGCTAAATCTGGTTTTTCTACAAAACGGTTTACTATATTTGTGCTATAATTTTCTTCTTCACCAGCCTCAATATAACCAAAGCCTGTTGCTGGCTCATTTGGTGTTATGCCAAAGGTGACTAGGCGAGAATTTAATGCGGCTTTTTTAGCAGAATTTAGAGCTTTTAAATAAGCCTTATCAACCAAAATATCATGATCAGATGGCAGGATATGCACGAGCTGGTTTTTATTGTTTTTTGCTGCAAGAATGGTTGCCGCTGCAATTGCAGGTGCAGTATTGCGAGCAACTGGCTCAAGCAATATTGCCTCTAAATTCACACCAACTTCAAGCGCCTGTTCGGCAACTAAAAATCTATAATCATTATTAGTGATAATTATCGGATCGTTATAGATATTTTTATCTGATAGTCGCAATAATGTTTGTTGAAATAAGCTAAGATCGCCTGTTAATGGCAGAAATTGTTTTGGGCGAGATGAGCGTGACATTGGCCATAGTCGAGTGCCTTTTCCGCCTGCCAAAATTATTGGAGTAATTAAAACATTCGCATTCATTAGTGCGTCCCTTTGCATTAATTGCGTCCTCTTGAATGTAAATGTTTAGACAGGTTTTTAATCAAAATTGCAAGTGTTATATCAGTTTGCTCTTTGTCATCGGTTTCAACATATATGCGCATTTCAGGTGCATTTCCTGATTGCCTGAAATGAATGATAGAGTCATTAGTAAAGCTCATACGCACCCCATCTTGAGTGTTAATATCATTTGGGTTTTCAAGGCGAGCATCTAGTGTTTTACGATAAGTTTTTGATGTTTGCATTTGATATAAAAACTTAATCGCAATGTCATTTGGAACTTGCTTAATTCTATCTGCCCTCATAAAGCGAGGGGGCAGGGTGTTTGCTAAATTTGAAATAGAAATGGATTGATTTTTTGCCTCGATAAGCGTAGCAATAAGTGGCAATATTGCATCTCGAGTTGGCAGGGGCGATAGGTTGCCATTCGGGAGTTTAATATCGCTCTGAAGCAAAAATCCGCCATTGGCTTCAAAACCAGCAATGGGTGCGTCTGCTTTTTTTAACTCTGACATAGCCGCCACAACATAGGGCGAGCCGATATTGGTGCGAATAATTTTGTTAAACCAGCCTGATTTTTCAATAGCACTAGTTGAAGTAAGCGGGGTGACAATGGTTTTAATATTAAGATATTTCGCAGCGATTGCACCAACCACATCGCCATTTATTTGGTTGCCATTTTCATCAAGCAGAAGCGGTCTGTCGCCATCTCCATCGGTAGAAATAACTGCATCTAAATTATGCGTTTTAATTTGCGTTTTTGCATTTATTATATCTGCTTTATCTAATGCTTCAGTATCAAGCGCAATGAATGTTTCGCTATGATTATAGGGGAAACATTTTGCGCCTAATATTTCAAAAATCTCAAGCAAAATATTGCGCCCAACAGCCGAGTGCATATCTATGCCAAGTTTTAATCCTGATAGAGCATTTTTTGGAAAAACATTAATATATCGATTGATATAATCTTGTCTTACTTCAGGGTTAGGGGCAGGTAGTTTTTCTGAAATAAAAGTAAAATCGCTTTGATTAAATTGGCTTAGATTTTCTTTGATTGGTGTTTCATCATTTTTTGATAATTCACCTTTTGGGCGATAAAATTTCATGCCGTTATAATCATTTGGCACATGGCTGCCTGTAACCATAATTGCGGGGCAGTTTTTTGCCATGGCATAAGCTGCAAGTGCAGGGGTTGGCACATTGCCCCCATAGATTGGCTGCCAGCCAAATGCCTTTGCTGCAGCAATGCAATTAGCTGAAATTCTTGGGCTAGATTGCCTTAAATCAGCGCCAATATAGATGATTTTTTGTTTGGTGTTTTGCTCTAAAATTTTAAGAAAAGCAAAGATGTAAGCCGCCACACATTCACTAGTAAATCCGCTAGCAATTCCACGTAATCCAGAAGTGCCAAATTTAATATCTGAACATTTTTCAAATGTCATTTTAATTGCGCCCATTAAAATATATTAGAAGAAAAATAAATTTGTGTAACTAATGTCATGTCACTTGTAAAAATGCAATATTTTAATAAGATGAATTCGCTTTAGTTATTGTTTGGCGCTAAAGATATTAAAAGAAAAGAAATATTGTGCATTTATCAAAAGATAAAAAAAATAGCTTTACGTCATTGCTGATATTTATTTTTGTTTTGCTTTTGCTTATGAGTTCATTATTTGCTTTTATTAAAGAGAGCGCCCCCTTTTTTTCTGGTCGCACATCTGCTCAGACTCGGTTTGAATATCTTGAAAATACCCAGCAGGTAAAAATAGGGCTTTCTATTTATGCCCATCAACTGGAATTAAATGATTGTCTTGAGGCGTTGGCTGAACCTTTTGGCATGGCTCAACCGACTTCACGCCGCACTAAAGTTTTTTATTCCTGTCAGGCTTTATCAATGGACATTGTGAAACTTTCACCTGCTTATTCTTATGCGTGGTTTATTGCTGCTTTTTCTTCTGTTCAATTGGGGCAGTATGAGAGTTTTAACTATCAGCTTGAGCAATCACAAAACACTGCCCCAAACGAGCAATGGTTAGCTGAATTGCGAGTGAATTTAGCTGAAAATAACTTAACTCATCTTTTGCCTGCGACCAAAGCAGGGCAGGGGCGTGATTTAATTTTATTAGTTAAAAGTCGGCGTGGGGTGGCAACTATTGCAAGAAGATATGTGAATGATCCCTTGTTTCGCAAAAAAATTATTGCGCTGGTTGAAACTTTGCCAGAAAACCAGCAAGCAAAATTTGTAAGTAATGTAAAAGCTGCGGCTAATAATATTCCTCAAAGACGGGGACAATAGCTTAATGGCTAGATCTTCTAAAAACCCTATTAGCAAGCAATCAAAAATCAATAATGTTTTTGCTATATTATTGGTTATACTCATTGCTATTGCGCCAATTCCTTTGGGAAGCAATAGACCAATATTTTGGGCTATCTCTGGCTTTTTAATTGCTCTCATGATGATTATCTATTTGTTTTTATTATATATGAATGGCTCAACAATTCGACATGGAATTGCTAAAAGTAAATGGCTGGTTCTATTATTTTTTGCGCTTTTATTTTATATTATTTTACAAATTATCCCATTCAATACATGGGTAATTAAATCACAAAATTTTGCTTTTAATGCCTTAGAAATAACGAGTAAAACCATCAGCATTGCCCCAAGTGTTAGCTTTTTATCGCTCATTCAATTTGCTTCTTATGGTTTGTTGTTTTTCTTTATTTTGCAGCTTGCTCATAATACTGAGCGAGCGAGATTGATGTTAGTTTCATTATTTGTAATGGTTGTGCTTTATGCTTGTTATTCTTTATTTGCCCTTACTCAGTTAGGAGACCCTATCTTATTTATGACAAAATGGGCATATGCGGGAAATGCTACCTCCACTTTTGTTAATCGAAATTCTTTTGCGACATTTCTTAGTTTTGGTCTAATTATTGGCTCTGCCTTTGCCGCATTTTCTTTCTCTCAAAAAGAAAAAGGAAATTTACTTAGCGCATTATTATATATTTTGGGCGTAGCAATAATCATTGCAGCATTGTTTGCAACTCAATCAAGAATGGGGTTTGCAGCGGGAGTTGTGGGAGCGTTAATAACAATTATATTAGTAACTCTCAAAGCCCCACGTTCAAAATTGTTATTGTTGCCAGTTTTATTATTTGCTCTCATAGCCATTTCAATATTAACTTATCTTTATGGGCAAGGACTATTGGATAGGCTTGGCTCAACAGAATCAGCACTTGATGGGAGAATGTTATTATACTCTCAAATAGTCACAATGATTAGCTCTCGCCCATTCTTAGGCTTTGGCGCAGGTAGTTTTGAGTTGATTTTTCCACTATTTCATCAGCTTCCACTTAGCCCAGATGTTGTTTGGGATTTAGCGCATAATAGTTATTTGGCATTATGGGCGGAGCTTGGAGTTATCTTTGGCTCTATTCCTATTATTTTGGTCGTTTTGATAGTAATAAAAGCAATTAAAAACTATCGTAAAACTCAATATAGATGGCTTCATTCTGCAATTACATTAGGGGTGGTTATTACCGCTGCCATGCACTCATTAGTAGATTTTAGCCTTGAAATTCAGGCGATTGCTTATTTGTTTGTTGCTATTTTAGCACTTGGGGTGTCAGGGTCATCGAAATCTAGAAAAAATAATAAAAATGTTTAATTGGCTTAAAATTAGGTTTTTTGATGCAAGAAAACCGCAAGTTTCAAAACGTGAGCGGCTAGAATTTGATAAAACGCCACCACTTATTTATGCAATAGGTGATGTGCATGGTTGTTTGGGTTTATTGCAACGGCTTGAGAGAAAAATATTCAAAGACATAGCCAAACAAAAACAGCAGGCTTTAATAATTATGCTTGGTGATTATGTTGATCGGGGTGAAAATTCATCTGGAGTTTTAGACTATTTAATTGCAAAACCACCAAAAGGGGTGGAGCGTTTATGCCTTGTTGGTAATCACGAAGAAACTATGTTGGCATTTATAAAAGATCCAAAAAATAATTCTGAGTGGTTGAAATTTGGCGGCAAAGAAACTCTTATTTCATATGGTTTTGAATTATGTGATTTAAAGACAAATGAAATTAAAAAAATTAGTTTTTTGTATAGGGTAAATTCTCTCATTCCAAGTGAGCATATTAAGTTTTTATCTAAGCTTCCGATCATGATTAAATTTCCAAATATGGTTTTTGTGCATGCGGGTATTCGACCTGAATTGTCATTAAATAATCAGCTTGATGAAGACTTAATTTGGATAAGAGATGATTTTATAAATAGCCAAATTACCTCAGAAAACATAGTAGTGCATGGGCATACTCCAGCAGATGAAGTTTATATTTCAGAACGACGAATAAATGTGGATACTGCAGCTTATGCAGGTGGGAAATTATCTGCTGTGAAATTTGTTGATGGTAAGGCTGTAACTACTATTACATGTTGAATGTTATTGAGTTATAGTTTAGATAATTTGAAAGCTTTTATATAGAGGACGTTTTATGCAAGAGACTGAAATTGATATCCGCGCAATAATTAGTCTTTTGCGTAGAAGGTTGAAACTTATTTTGGCTACAGTACTAATTATTGTGGGTGTTTCACTGCTTTATGCTTTTTCACTTACTCCAACTTTTACCTCCTCTGCTTTGATATTAGTTGATACAGATGCTACAGAAATCCTGAACCCTATGGAGCAATCTGGCGGCATTTCAAGTGGTAATGCTCGTATTGATAGTGAAGTTGAAATCTTAAAATCAGATAATATTTTGTTAAGTGTGATTGATAAGAAAAAACTAATTTCTGACCCTGAATTTGGGGTGAAATTAGGTTGGCGCGATAATTTTCTTTCATTTTTGCGAATAAAAGATGTGACATTGCCAACTGGTGAGGTGGCATTACAAGGAATATTAGGCAAGCTCAAAAAAGCAATTTCGGTAAAGAGAAAAGGGCTTACTTAT
>Ga0256834_1001666_pt1 | contig 14763 bp, 13 predicted proteins | sample 4281140metaG_FD_190536 | JGI IMG/M metagenome (GOLD analysis project Ga0256834, IMG submission 190536) | Hydrothermal vent microbial communities from East Pacific Rise, Pacific Ocean - 4281-140 | ecosystem: Environmental > Aquatic > Marine > Hydrothermal vents | place: Pacific Ocean: East...
TTATTAATTGAGAAAATCGAACCGTTTCTTCACCGTTGGTTACAATATCTTCGTTTTTATCACCAAAATATATAACACCCATTGGACAGGCTTTTGCGCAGTGTGGTAATTTTCCTTGTCTTAGCATGTCCGGACAAAAATCACATTTCATAATGGTTCCTTCAGATGCTGGAACGCTAGTTTCTGGAGAATAAGGAATTTCTTTATTGTCAAATTTATCTTTGTGTCCCCAGTTAAATATTCTGGCTGAGTAAGGGCAACTTGTTACACAAAATTTACAGCCAATACAGCGTTCAGCATCTACTAAAACAATATTGTCATCTCTTTTAAATGTAGCTCCAGTAGGGCAAACCGTAACACAGGGAGGTTCATCACAATGAAAACAAGGTTTAGGGAACCAATAATTGCAGGACTCATCGTTGTTTTTAATTAATTGAATTTTTATAAATTCTTCATTGAAATCTAGCTGATGAGCTTTCTGACAGGCTTCAACACAACTTCTTGCATTTTTACATTTAGCCAAATCTATAACCATTACAAATTTTCTGTTTGGAATTCCTTTTCTAGATTCTTCAGGAGTTATTAGTGCTTCTGGATAGTTGTTTATGTTTGTTTCATTTACTTCAACTATTTTACCCTCGGGAGTTAGCAGTTTTATTTTCTCACCTAAGTTTTTCTTTTTTCCTTCTGAACTAATTTTTTTTTCTTCTGAAGCAACATTTGAAGCCAAGCCAATTCCAGTAACAACTGTTACACTTGACATTAATCCTAATTTGATGAATTTACGTCTACTTTTGTTACTTTTTTCGTTGGTTTTGTGATTTCCCATAATAACCTTAGTTTTTTGTTTTATTACTAAAATTCAATACATTTATTTAGTAATTTCATGTAAAATTATAAACTGTATGTTTTGGAGAAACTGACAATTATCATAAACTGCTAATACGTAATTATTCTTCTTAGTAACAATTGTTACATATAAAAAATAATTGTTAATAAGTAAAGGAGTTGACAGAGGGTTGTGTTAGACTTTTTTTGTAGAAAAAACTGGGAAGATGTTTATTTTTTGGAGGGATAAAAGAAGAATTATTTTTGTATTACAAAAAAAACCGAGCTTAGCTCGGTTTTTTTATTGTATATATTTAATAGTATAATTTTGCAGATTTTATTACTCAGCTAAAGTTCTCATATAGTTAACGATTAGCCACCTATCTTCATCATCTGGAAGTTTTTTTATAAACTCAGGCATATCATCTCTACCTACAGTAGTTTTGTAAAATAATGCACCATCGCTTTGGGCTTGAAATTCTTCCGAAGAAAAATCTCCTAACTCCCCATCAAGGTCTTCAGCTTTTGGTCCATCTCCATAACCTTCAACACCGTGGCAAGATTTACAATGTTTTGTGTATAATGATTTTCCCATTGCTGTGTCAGTACCAGCATCTACAGGGTTTTTCATTGTTTCATACTCTGCAGGAACTTTCCATTCCTCTTGAACTAGCGTAGTAAAAGAGTAGAGGGCAAATGATAAAACCCCGATAATAGTTACAATTTTAAATGTTTTCATAATTTTAAGATTTAGTTATTTTAAATAAATTGGTAATTAAATATATAATCAAACCCCAGATACTAAAGATTAATAAATTTGGTAATATTAGTAAAAATAGGGGTGTTTTGTTTCTTGGTGACCACATTGTCCTTTGGTCGAAAGTAGATTCATCTACTATTGGTACTCCAATGGGAGCCTCTACTATTGCTTTTACAGTTCCAAAATTGTCACTGTCATTTAGAACAACTTCAAAAGTTAAATTCCCATCAATCCCAGGAATCCCTTCTTCAATAGGAACAAGAATTGTACCATTTTCATCAGTTATTATAAATTCTTCACCAATAAATAACGGTTGAAATATACGCTGAACCTGAACTGTTAATGACTGATTACCAACAAGGCTGTCCTTATTTGTATCTATTAAAGTTGCACTAATGTAATTAATACTGTCTTTGGTTATAAATTTTGCTCTAATGTTAACATCTTTAAAAACAATATTTTTCTTAGCTTTCTTAAAGATGTCATTCCCTTTAAACAATATTACAAGGTTATAGGTGTTTGTTGAATCGGGTTTAATAGAATTCAAACTTTTAAATACAAACTTGCTTTCACCATCAATATTGGTAGTGGTTTCTCCAACTTTAATTTTTTTGTTATTTACCTTGTTGTAAATAGTTAAATCAATGTTTGAAACTTTAATATTTTTTCTTTTAACTCTAGCAGTTACTTTAATGTTTAAATAGATTTCTCCATCCATTATCTTTATATACTGAGCCTTCAATCTAACTTTCTCTTTTTTTACTTTTTGAGCATGCAAACTTTGAAAGCTAGTAGAAAATAGCAGTAAACCAAATAAGGCAAGAAGGATAAGGTTAAAATTTAGTTGATTTTTCATTGTTCAGCATTTTTATTCGTTTTTAATAATTCTTCTTGCTCATCAGCGGTTCTCTGAATGGGTATTATAGGTAAATAGCGTACTAGTATTGTAATTATCAGCAATGCCATTGCTAACGTTGCGCTTGTAATTAGCCACTCATGCACACTAGGAAAATAATGATGCCAAGATTCAGGTACACCTTGTATAGGTAGAAATGGGTGTAATAAGGTTGGTGTAACAATAAGGTATCGCTTCCACCATGAGGCAATAACAACAATTAAACCAATTAGAAACATTGGGAGTGGTTTTCTGCCTTTTTTAAATAATAAAATAATAATGGGAAGTATTAAGCCTCCTATTGTTACGAACCAAAATAAAGGAGCATAGTGTCCTGTGAATAATGTGTTTAAGTGAATTGCTTCATCCTCAGTTGCTGTAAAAGCAGGAATTAGGTATTCGTTAATATTAAAATAAAGATATGTTAAACAGGCTAACACTAAGAGTTTTCCAAGCTTATCGAAATGAAAGTTTGTAATATAATCTTCTAATTTGTAAACTCTTCTAATTATATAAACTACAGTTACAAGTGCTCCTATACCTGCTACAAATGCCCCTGCAATAAAATAGGGGCCTAAATTTGTACTGTCCCAACCAATTCTATAGGTAGTTGAAAATAACCAAGCATCTATTGTTTGAAGAATTAACCCTACTGGAATAATCATTAAAGCAATAATTTGAATTGATTTAGACTGAATGTTTTTTTGAGCTTTACTACCTTTCCAATTTAAGGATAATTTACCGTACCACTTACTTAAAGTAGGTTTATCCTTTTTAAAATGCTCTCTAAGAATTGCTAAATCAGGGAGTAAAGGGAAATATAGTAATAAAAAACTTAAAGCAATATAGGTGGGGATTATAATTACATCCCATGTGATAGGAGATTGTATTCTGGCATGAATAAATAAATTCAGTAACCTATCTGGTCTTGCCATGTCAATCATAATGGTTATCCCTGCCATTATAATAGCAGCTAAAGCAATAATTTCTGCAATTCTAACTACTGGAGTTCTCCAAGTATTTTTGGTTAATCTTAGAATAGCGACGGTAACTGAACCTACAAAACTTGTAGCTACAAAAAACACAAAATTTGAAATGTAAATTCCCCAAAGTGCATAATCACGCATATTGGTAACTATTTGTCCTTTTATAAGTTGATCTATATAAGCTATAACTCCGGCAATTATTATTACAATTAATAAACATGTCCAAATAACACCAAGCTTCCCAAATTTTTTAGGCGCTAAATCTTTTAATAATTTGTCATTACTCTTCATAATTATTAGGATTTTTCAGTAGATTGGAACTTTTTATATTTGTCTAAGCCTTCTTTAAAATCAACTAATCTATCAACTGGAGGTAAATAGTAAACACTAGGTTCGGTTCCTAAACCTTCCATTAGTCTATAGCCGGCTTTATCTTCTAATAGTTTCTTTAACCTTAAAGTAACTTCTCCATTTGTAACGGTATCTTCGTATTTGTCTCCGAAGTAGAATACGCCGTTTGGGCAAGCGGTAACACAAAAAGGAAGTTCGTTTTTTACAATTTGATGAGGGCAAAAATCACATTTATCAACAGTTCCTTTAACGCTTGGGCTACCAGCATAATCGGGTGTGTATTCAACATTAAGTGTAATTTCTCCTTGGTCTGGCTCTTTCCAATTAAACACCCTTGTTGAATAAGGGCAAGCGGCCATACAAAATCTGCAACCAATACAGCGTTCATTATCAACAAGAACAATACCGTCTTTTCTTTTAAAAGTTGCATCTACGGGGCAAACGGTAACGCAAGCAGGTTGGTCACAATGCTGGCATTGTGTAGGCATCCAGTAAGGGGCGGTTTCTTTAGATTCTTGCATTTTATAAACCTTTAACCAAGCATTATCGCCAGTTATGTAATGACCTTTATTACAGGCTTGTTGACATTTAAGTGCATTTTTACATTTTGCTAAATCAACAACCATTACAAACTTCCTATTAGAGAACCCTTCTCGAACATTATACTTGTTAGACTCTTCTTTTGAAGGGAGGTTAATTTCTTGAACTTCGGTTGAGTCTACTTCAATCAATGTTCCATCTGTAGTCATTAACTCAATTTTACCTCCAGAACTTTTGTTGGGTTTTGCACTTAATTTGGAAGCTATATTAGAGAGTCCAATTCCACCAACTACAGCTGCGAGACTAAATTTCACCCCCTTGTCAAGGAATTTACGCCTTGAATTTTTGTTATTATTTTTCATAATTTAATTAGCTTGATTGGGATTTAAAGTTTTCTACCTAGCCAGTTTAGTAACGCCTTATTAGATATGTTTTTCTTTATAATTTTAGATTTTTTCAAAGTGTTGATTTTAACTTTTACAGTTGAACCGTCAGGTTTTAATAAAGTTTGGTACTCTTCATTTTCCTCAGAAATTATATTGTCATTAATGGGTTTCCCAAACCCTATAAAGGGGACTAGCAAAGTACTTCCCAATATAGGTAATATTCCTCTTCTTGAGATTTGTTTCCCTTTTTTAGACTTTTGCTTCATTTTGTTAGAATTTTAAATACTAAAATAAATTAATAGATAATTGATTTTTATTTTCCTAGGTGTAGATAATTTATGTTACTTACGTTACGAATTTAAGAAGTATTAAATCTTAAATTTATGATTTAAATCATAAATCCAAAAAATATAAATAACTGATAACTAGATAAATAAACCTTATTTAGAACGATTTTAATTAATTTTCGCCATTGTTTAAGCAACTTTTGTTACAAAGAGATGTAATTTTTATTACAAATAAATTTTAAGGTTAGTGTGTACACCAAAAATTTGTTAAAATTAAGGTTCTCTAACTTACTAAGAATAGTGATGATTTGATATGAACATAAAAAGATTAGGGTATAGAGTAATTAAAATAGTAAGTAAGACAAAATATAAAGGTTAATTAATATTCTGTCTCACTGTTAAGTCTAATCTATTTAATTTTTAATTTAAAAATTGTAGTTTCTCGTAATATTAAATCCAATTAAGAATTGACCTCCACCTTTTCCAAAAGGAGAATCTAAACCAAATCCATCATTTTGGTTAAACATATAATTTTGCTGTGGCACAATACCATTATAGTTTGTTGCAAAAATTTGAAATGCATGAGCAGAAGTTGAAAATTCAACACCAAAGCTAATTCCAGGAGAAGGGTTATCTAGCATAAAACTTGTTAATGGTTGGCTATAATCTACCATTACTGAAGTTTGATCGCTTATTTTATAACGTCCTCCAAATGCAATTGCTACCATATCATTTCTCATCGTGTTTTTTACTACATTATAGTGTGAAACGCTTGGTGCAACTTGTAAAGAAAGTTTTGGACTAAATCTACGAGTAATAATTAATTGATTAAAATTAGAATATCTATCAGGTAAATATTTAAAATTTTCCTTTTTACGTGCATCTATTGTGAAATTACCATAGTAAGTTACACTTACTGGCATTTTTTTTGAGCGCGTTTGTTGTAATAAAGCAACTTTCCAGTTAAAATCTTGTAAGCGGTTAAATTTAGTAGTACCAAAACCTATAGTAACTCTATCGTGTACAGCATAAGAAAGACCAATTCTAATATTTGATGGAGCCCAAAATCCAGCCAAATCATTGGCGCCACCGTTATTCATTAATCCAAATCTGTGCTGTAACATCACTTCTAACGTATTTTTCCTAAAAAGCACGTTGGTAGGATTATTAATAAGAATGGAGCTTTCAAATGCAGTTCTTTCTAATTTTTCTTTAACTTTTTTATCTTTTTTAAGATTCTCTTTTTGAGCAAAAGCAACAAAAGGAAGAATCAAGAAAGCGAAAAGTATTGTTATATATTTTTTCATATCTATATTCTTTAAGGTTAATTATCTTTTGCTCCTTGATTAATCCAGTTTTTTACTAAATTAATTTTAGAATCAGGCCATTTTGAACCTGGAGGCATTAACGATACTCCGTCTATTCCTAAAAGAGATTTATACAAAGTACTTGCGTCTGCATTATTAGCAATTACATAACTATTCAATAGGTTGCTGTATGAGTTTGTGTCTAAGTTTGGAGGTGTAGTTCCATTATGGCATCCAACGCATTGAGCAAATAAAGGTACAATATCACTTTGGTAGGAAACGTTGTCATTATTTGTTTCATCATCTATGACATCATATTCTGGAAATGCATCATAATAACATGAGTTTAGTAATAATCCTCCGCATACGATTATTAGAATTTGAAATATTTTTTTCATGGTTAAGTTTTTTAATTAAATAATCTTATGTTTTATTTAGAAGTGCAGGTTTGTAGCATCTGCACTTCTAAATATATAAGGTTATTACTCGATTTTCATCGTTAGGAAGTTAGATTGGGCATGTCCAATTGCAGCATTGTTAAATATTACTAAGCCGAAAGGTATAGACTGTCCAGGTGTAAAATCTGCATCTGTAGGATCTTCTGTATATAATTTTCTTCTAATTTCTAATTGCCATCCAGAACCAGTATGTTTAGATTTAACCTGTACTTCAGATCTGCGATCATTCCCTTGCCCACCTGGGTTAATAATTATACTTGGCATTCTTTTATTACCAAATCCTTGGGAATATGCAGGGTCTCCATTAGGGTCAATTGTAGAACCATTTGCTAAAGTTAATACGCCATTAGCAGCAACGTTGGTAACAGCTACAGCAGTTCCATTATCAATTTCAGCTTGAGTAATCCAATAATAATTTGTTCTATTAGGTATTGCATATTTAGGACTGCTTAATCCAGTAACATCATCTGTAAATTTCATTGAAGTACTATAAGGCGCAACTCCTTCATCATTTTTTCTTCCGTTGGCTGAAGCCTTACCAAAATCATCTTCCCATTGAACGAAACCATCATCTACAGCTTGTGCCAATGCATGCCTATCTCGTTTCCAATGCCAAAGATCTGCTAATTCACCTTCATTTTTCATGTAATGTCTAGTAACTTTTTGTCCAGGTTGAGGATCTGTTAATCCACTATGGCAAGTAACAGTACAAGTACCTCCCTCAAATCCTTCAGGATATGCACCATTTACTTTTATAGGGAACATCATTGAAAATTTATCTTCATAAAATTTATCATTTTTATAATTGGCATATTTGTTTTCTTGTTGCCATTTACTAGTAGCATCATTAAAATACCAAGATTGTCTGTCTCTACTATCTGCTTCATCTTCCCATTCAAATAATAGGTATAAGTATTCACCATCATGTCCACCTCGTAGAGAGTATCTATAACTTTCACCTGTGTAGGGATCCATTAAATCAGTAGGTTCTAGGGATATGTCTCCGTTACTTGAACTGTTTAAGGTTATAATTCTATCTCCTGCAGGTGTAACAGTTGCTAAATTTAATAAAGGTCTGGCTTCATTCCAAACTTCATCAACATCTCCATCAAATATAGGTGCTGTTGAGAATTTTTTCACTAATAATTCATTAGTACTAGATCCAATCCCTTCCTCAATTACTGGAGCTAGAGGTGCGTCATCATGTGTACAATTCACTAATGTAATTAGAAATATTACTACCAGTGCGAAACTAAATTTTAAATTTTTCATTATTATTTTTATTTTTATTATTAAATTTTTGTTTTAAAACTTATTTAAAGTTATGAGGTAAAAAATAATAATTATATGATTTAAGTCATTTTTCAAAAATAATAATATACTGATTATCAACGTGTTAAATGCTTTTTAATTTTTGTATGTTTTTTTATCAATTATTAAGTCACAATTGTTACATATAACTGTAACAATTGTTACAGTTATCACCATTTTAGCTTATTTTTTTTGAATTAAATAGTCTTAAGGTTTTAAATTATTTTTTATCGAGTAGCTTAAAAAATAGTGAGTATTTAAATTTTGATGAACAGTTATATTTAAAATTATGAATATGACAATTAAAGTGGGGTGATTAAATTTTATTAGATTAAGGAGCTTTTATTATATCTAAACTAGATTTTTTGTAAATTTGCACTTCTAAAAAAAAAATAATGGCAAGATTTGAGGTAAAGCTTCCTAAAATGGGTGAAAGTGTTGCAGAAGCAACTATAACTTCTTGGTTAAAAAATGTAGGAGATACGGTTGAATTAGATGAAGCCATTGTTGAAATAGCAACTGATAAAGTTGACTCAGAAGTACCAAGTGAGGTTGAAGGAACAATTATTGAACTATTATTTGAAGTGAATGATGTTGTAAATGTTGGAGACACCATTGCTATTATTGAAACTTTAGGGGAAAACGATGAAAGTAATCAAGATTTAATTTCATTAGAAAATACAGAAGAAATTATAACTACTGAGAAGCGTGTTGAAAAAACTGTAGAGCCTACGTCAATTGATAAAGTTTCAACTTCGGGTAAATTTTATTCACCTTTAGTTAGAAATATAGCTGAGACAGAAGGTATTTCTATGGAGGAATTGGAGACGATTATTGGCACAGGAAAAAATAATAGAGTAACTAAAAATGATATTTTAGACTATATCAAAAGAGGTAGGGTTACTGAAAAGTATAATGAAAGTAAAATAACACAAACCAATCAAGCTAAGTCAGAAAAATTAACACCTCCAAAGATTGCAATGCCAGTTTCCATTAATGGTAAAGATGAGGTTATTGAGATGACCCGTATGGGTAAATTAATTGCTCACCACATGGTAGAATCTGTTCAAACCTCAGCACATGTACAATCTTTTATTGAAGTTGATGTCACTAATATTGTGAAGTGGCGAAATAGAATTAAAGATCAGTTCTATGCTCGTGAAGGAGAAAAAATTACGTATACACCAATTTTTATGCAAGCTGTTGCAAAAGCAATTAAAGATTTTCCAATGATTAATATTACAGTTGATGGTGATAGGATAATAAAGAGGGGAAATATTAATTTAGGGATGGCAGCTGCATTGGCAGATGGTAATTTAATAGTTCCTGTTATAAAAAATGCTGATCAATTAAATTTAATTGGTATGACTAAAGCGGTTAATGATTTGGCAGATAAAGCCAGAAAAGGACAGTTAAAACCTGATGACATACAAGGAGGTACTTATACAGTGACTAATGTTGGGAGTTTTGGTAGTGTTTTTGGAACACCTATAATTAATCAGCCACAAGTTGCTATTTTAGCGTTGGGAGCCGTTAGAAAAGTCCCAGCAGTAATTGAGACTTCAGAAGGAGATTTTATAGGAATTAGGCATAAGATGTTTATATCACATTCATATGATCATAGAGTTGTAAACGGAGCTTTAGGAGGTATGTTTATAAAATCAATAAAAGAAAATTTAGAAGCTTGGGATATAAATACCGAGTTCTAAAAAGAAGCAAAAATAATTAGAAATACCCTTTTGTTTTTAAATAAGTTTTAAACGATGATGAAAGACCTTAAAATTCAAATTAATGTAAGTTCTGATACTTTTGTTAGAGATCCCAATAGTTCAGAACTTGGACAAAGAATAATCTCCAATGGGATTGATTTAATAGATAAGTTAGGTTTTGAAGGGTTTACATTTAAGAAATTAGGGAAAAAAATAGGTTCTCCAGAAAGTTCTATTTATAGGTATTTTGAAAGTAAACATATGTTATTGGTTTATTTAACTAATTGGTATTGGAGTTGGATTGAATATAAATTAGTTTTTTCTACCATTAACTTAAGTTCACCTAAAGAAAAACTTGAGAAAGCAATAAAAATTTTAACAGAATCTATAAAAACAGATGATTTATTTTCTTATATCGATGAAACTACTTTAGATAGAATTATTATGAATGAGGGAGGTAAAACATACCATATTAAAGAGGTTGATGAAGAGAATAAAAAAGGTTATTTTAAAGTTTATAAACAGGTAGTTCAAAGAGTTAGTGAAATTGTTTTAGAATTTAATCCCAAATATAAATATTCTCATATGCTAATATCTACTGTAATTGAAGGAGCATATCAACAAAGGTTTTTTGCAGAACATATACCGGCACTTACAGATATTGATAAAAAAAATGAAAGTACCATTACGGAATTTTACACAAAGTTAGTATTTAATGCAATTAAATAATACTTTTAAAGTACGAGGTTTACATGTAACTTTAAAAAATTTAACACGAATATAAAATACAATCTTCCAAGGTATTGGATGAAATAACATTCCTTACATTTATGTATATTTGGATATATTAAGTATTGAAACATTTTATAATGAAGATTTTAGCAACCCTTCTGTTTGTATGTTAGTTAGTATGTCAAATAATAATTATTAAATTATGATGAATAAACTATTTAATTTTAAACATTTAAAAGGTGATTTATTTGGTGGGATTACCGCTGGTATTGTTGCGCTTCCATTAGCTTTAGCTTTTGGAGTGAGTTCAGGATTAGGGCCAAGTGCAGGGCTTTATGGAGCTATTTTTGTAGGTTTTTTTGCAGCTCTTTTTGGAGGGACAAATACACAAATTTCAGGGCCAACCGCTCCAATGACAGCAGTAAGCATGGTTGTTATTGCAGGTATTGTAGCGGCCTTTGATGGCGATGTATCAAAAGCATTACCCGCAATATTAATTGTGTTTATATTGGCTGGTATAATGCAAATTGGGTTGGGGCTTATTGGGTTAGGTAAATATATTAAATACATTCCATATCCTGTAGTCTCAGGATTTATGACAGCAATAGGTGTTATTATTTTGATTACACAAATACTGCCCTCAGTTGGATATTACCCCAAAGAAGATGTTGAATTTGTTAATGAATTTAAACCTTACGCTGAAGAGATTATTTTAGAAAATATATTGAAAGAGGAAGCAGGTGAAGGAATTTTGGTGCTAGAAAATTTTAAAGAAACAGTTAGTAGAGCTGAAAATATAACAGCATCTCAAATTTTGAAAGAGTCACAAACCTTAGCTGCAAAAGAGGCGTCAGGGGTTTTAGGAACGTTAAAGGTGTTGCCAAAAGCTTTAAGTAACATTAATTGGTTAGAATTAATATTGGCAATAGGAACAATTATTATAATTTATGGATTTAAACGAATTACAACTGCAGTTCCTAGTACATTGGTAGCGTTACTTGTTATGTCTGGTATTGCCACTGGTTTTAAACTAAATTATAGGCCTATTGAAGAAATACCAAGTGGGTTACCACTACCAAATCTAGAAATTTTCACAAATTTTAATATTGCAAGTATTACTCCCTATATTTTTACCGCACTAACTTTAGCACTCTTAGGAGCAATAGATTCGTTATTAACCTCAGTTGTAGCTGATAATATGACTAAAACAAAGCACAAGCCAAATAAGGAGCTGATAGGGCAGGGAATAGGAAATAGTATTGCTGCACTATTTGGTGGTATACCGGGAGCTGGAGCAACAATTAGAACGGTAGTCAATATCAATGCAGGAGGTAAAACAAGGTTGTCAGGTATGATTGCCTCTATTTTACTCTTAGTTATCTTGTTGGCCTTAGGGCCAATAGCATCTCAGATTCCTGCAGCTGTTCTAGCAGGGATATTAATTACTGTAGGTATTGGAGTGATGGATTATAAAGGATTAAAAGCTATTCCGTATATGCCCAAACCAGAGGTTGCTATAATGTTAGTTGTTTTAATATTGTCATCTGTTTGGAATTTAGTATATGCTGTAGGAATAGGTTTGGTAATTGCCTCTTTAATGTTTATGAAAAAAATAGGAGATTTAACAGCGGATAGGTCTAGTATTGAATCTTTTGATAGGTCGAAAGCTTGGCCAGATGAAGTTAATTTATCAAAAAATTTAAAAGAAGAAGTCTTTATAAAGCATATTAGAGGACCTTTGTTTTTTGGATCTACAAGTTATTTTCAGCAATTAGTTAAACAAATTCCTGACACAGCTTCCGTAATAATAATAAGAATGGGAAGAATGCAATATATAGACCAATCAGGATTGTATGCTATGGAAGACGTTTTAGTTGATTTAACCAAGCAGGGAAAAAAGATATTATTGGTAAATATTATAGAGCAGCCACGATATATGCTTGAGCGTATTGATATAATACCAGATCTAATACCTGAAGAGCAAATTTTTGACAGTTTTGAAGATAGTTTGACTTGGATTAAAGAAAATATTAAAAGTGTAAAATAGCTTATTAACAGAAGTATCTATTTTAAAACAGAAATATTATGCAATCAATTTTTTTGTTTTGCTAATAGCATTAATTAATGCTGTAAAAATAATTTTTAATTTTATGTGTATAATGGCCTCTATCTTGAGTTGAACAGATTCTCCTTTAATTTTTTTATTGAATTCTTAAACTGTGCTGCGTACATTATAAAATTATGATGTGCTAAATAAAATAGTTCTAAACTTTAAGTTTTTAACTGGATATACCTATATAAAAATTTAGTTAAAAAAACGAGATAAAACTTGCATAAGTGATAGTAATACTATTATATTTGCAAGCTGAACATGAAAAATCTTCAAATACATATAGAGGTTAACTCAGAATTATATTTAAAGAAGCCTGATTCATCTGAATTAGGGCGTAGAATTATATCTGGAAGTATTGAATTGATAAATGAACTTGGTTTTGAGGTGTTTACATTTAAGAAATTAGGAAATAAAATTGGATCACCAGAAAGTTCTATTTATCGCTATTTTGAAAGTAAGCACACTTTATTAATTTATCTTACCTCTTGGTTTTGGAGTTGGATTGAATATCGGTTGGTTTTTGCGACAATAAATATAGATTCACCAATTGATAAGTTAAAAAGAACCATTAAAATATTAACACAGCCAGTAGTAGTTGATAAATCCTTTTCATATATAAACGAAGTCTTGTTACATAAAATTATAATAACAGAATCTGTAAAAGTATTTCATACCAAAGATGTTGATGATGAAAATGAAAAAGGTTATTTTAAATCATACAAGCAAGTTGTTCAAAGAGTTAGTGACATGGTATTAGAAATAAATCCAAAATTTAAGTACCCCCATATGCTAATCTCTACGGTTATTGAAGGAGCAAATCATCAAAGATATTTTGCACAACATTTACCAGCACTAACTAACGTGGAAAAAGGAAAAGAAAATATAGTAGAATTTTATACAGACTTAATTTTTAAAGTTGTTAAATAAATGAGTGAAAGAACTTATAATATGATATTTTTATTAAGATTATTTACTTTCAATGCAGTACTATCTGTTATTATTATTCTACCTATCACACAAACGTTAGAGATTTTAGGTCAGGCAAATTACGACTTAGTGAAGTTTAGCGATGAAGGAAATACAGATAATCAAGAAAAGTTAGAAAACATTAGTAAAGATGAAAAAACCGCATTTCAAATTGCCAGTGTTATTCATAACTATTATATTTATAAGAAAAGATTATTACATCAAAAAAATCAAGAATTAATATCATACTTTAATCAAGATATTTTTATACCACCACCAGAAAAAATATAAATTTTCATACGCTGCAACTCAAATATATAAAAAGGTGAACTTACATCTATTATGCAATTTCTAAAAGAAATAGAGGGTTGCTTTATTGCATAAATTAATAAAAATCAATCAATTAACGGTATAAAGTGGGTGTTAATAATTTACAATATATCAGAAAAAAAATAAAAAAATCATGAATTCTTCAAATCCATTTAAAAACTTTAAAGCTGATTTGCCAGCAAGTATAGTTGTTTTCTTTGTAGCACTTCCTCTTTGTTTGGGAATAGCATTAGCCAGTGGAGCACCTTTATTTTCAGGTCTAATTGCTGGTATTATTGGAGGTGTAATAGTTGGCGTATTAAGTGGCTCTCAAATAGGTGTTAGTGGCCCTGCAGCAGGTCTTGCTGCAATAGTTCTAACAGCTATCGGTACACTTGGTGGCTTCGAAAATTTTCTTTTAGCAGTAGTGTTAGGAGGAGCGATTCAGGTACTCTTTGGAGTGTTAAAGGCTGGTATTATAGGATATTACTTTCCTTCATCTGTAATTAAAGGAATGTTAACAGGAATTGGTATTATAATAATTCTTAAACAAATACCACATTTCTTTGGCTACGATGTTAATCTAGAGGAAGGTTTCGCTTTCTTTGATGTTGATGGGGAAAACACATTCTCAGAAATTATTAATTCTGTTAACAATATTAGTGTTGGAGCGACACTTGTTGCAGTTATAGGCCTCGTTATTCTTATTCTTTGGGAAAATGTTTTAACAAAAAAAGCAAAAATATTTCGACTTATTCAAGGGCCATTAGTGGCAGTTGTAATAGGTATTGTATATTTTGTTATAACCAAAGGAAATGAAAAATT